>SXGT01878733.1_pt1 | contig 44602 bp, 42 predicted proteins | sample 3176221 | NCBI WGS metagenome assembly SXGT01 (sample SAMN11356862, study PRJNA531348) | freshwater metagenome | isolation source: freshwater sample F1-120 | place: China: Fuxian Lake, Yuxi | collected 2017-12-25 | reverse complement strand
GCACACGCACCGCGGTGATCTTCATCAACCAGCTTGTGCCGCTCGACCAACCTCTTGTGGGCCCGCTTCCAATCGCACCTGCGCCGCGATCTCGTAGCTGCCCAGGACCACGCCGCCAGGCTCGACAAGGAGCTGAACAAGGGCCTGGCGTTCAGCCAGTGTCGCGCGGCGCACGCGCTTGCGCAGACTCTTGAGCACGCTCTCGAGCGCCACAGCCGTTGCCGTGGTCTTCCGCGCGTCGGTCAACGCGCGCTGGGCGCCTTCAAGCTGGCGTTCCAGCATCGCCCGCTGTTTCGCGCCGGCGGCGAGGTCAGCGTCCATGACCGCCTCGCTGATGAGACCCTGACGGAACCGCGAGAGAATCGCCGACTCAGCCTTGGCAAGCCGCGAAAGGCGGCCCTCAAAGTCCGTGATGTCTTTCGTCCACGCGTCGCTGTTCTGCGACGACCGACCTCTCCGCGCCTCGGCCACCTCCTCGACGACGTCGGGCCGTTCCACGAGCTCGCAGATAGCCGCCCAGATACGGGCGTCGACTTCTTCGACCTTGCGATGGGGAAGATGGCACCGCGCGCCGTCTGGCGTCGCCGGGCGGCGTCTGGCCGAGCAAACATATGTTGCAGCGCTCGGCTGGCTGCGCGGACCGCCGCGGCATGAAGACGCGACACCGATCTTGGCGCCACAGATCGAGCAGAGCGCGAGCCCTTCGAGCAGGTAGATGTGCTTGGTGCGGCGGAGTCCCCGCCGGTTCCAACTCATCAGCAGGTCCTGCGCCGCGTACCAGGTGGACTCCGAGACGATGGCCGGAACCTTCACCTCGAGCTTGCGGGTCTTGTCGGCGACCCAGATGCCACGGTAGGTCGTGGAGCGCGCGATGGCGTAGACGCGCGCGCGATCCCACGCGCGACCGCGCACCGTTGGGACGCCGCACCTGGCAAGGTCGTCGGCGATAGCGCGGCAGTTCTCGCCTGCGACCACGCGCTGGTAGATGTCGCGGACGACCGAGCCGGTTTCGTCGTCGATCGACCAGCTCCTCGTCACGCGGCTGTAGCGGAGCCCGTACGGAGTAGGGCCGGAGGGTTTGTGACCTCGCGCGATCGCAGTGAGCTTGCCTTGCACGGTGCGCTCGCGACGCTTCCGGTTTTCTTCGGCGGCGAAGACGGCCTGCAGCGAGCCGTACAGGTCGCCGAGGGAACTCGAAAGGTCGAGGACCTGCCCCGTCGAAGCGACCGCGATGCGCACACCGGCGCGCTGGAAGGCGCCGAGGATGGCACCGCGCTCGGTCAGGTCTTCGGAGCGCGTGAGGCGATCTAGATCGACGACCACGACAACGTCGAACTGCCCTGCCCGCGCGTCCTCTACGAGCCGCTGGTACGCCTCGCGCGCTTCGAGCTTGCCACTCTTGGCGCTGCGGCCGTCATCGACGTACGCGCCGATCGGCCGCGCAAGGGTCCAGCCTTGGCGCTCGATGAACTCGGGGATGATGCGGTACTGCGATTCGATTGTGTGGCGGTCCCGCTGGGCGGAACTCGAGACTCGGCAATAGGCGACGGCGCGCATGGCGTTTCTGAGGCTCCTTCCTCTCGGGAATCGTCGAGAAGCTTCAGCAGGAACTCGACGAGCGGACCGTTGACGCGACGGTCTCCGCGCGCGGCGAAGACGATGCGTACGGACATGCTAACCGAGAACTCCGACACCCGCGATGTGGTCAGGTCCTTCGCCGTCGCACGCGAACGGCTCGCGCGACCTCGAACGCCAAACGCATTGCGACAAGGAAAGACGGAGCACGCCGACCGGGGACGGTCGAACGGCCGCAACCAGTCCGATCAGCGAGGACCCGAGTCCGGCAACCCGGGCGCCGAAGCGTCCATGGGCGCAGAGTCCTGGAACCCGTCGCGCGATCGCCCGGCAGCGTCCCGGCCGGCCACCCAGGTCGGCGCGCCCCAAGGCACGGTCCTCCGGCTTCAGCCGGACCCGATCCTCGACAGTCATCACCACCAAGCGCGCACTCCGAACCCGAGCCGCCCGACCTTCTCGTACCAGCGAGCCGCTTCGCGAACCGAAACGATCGCCTGCTCGAAGGTCGAGGGCCGGTCGAAGACCCACGCGTACCGCTCACGATCCCATGTCCCTTTCCATGCGAACGTCTCGTGCTTGTAGAACCGTTCTTCCTCGGGCAACTCCTCGTGGAAGTCGGCGGTTCCCGCGAGCGCCCGGCCGAACGAGACCGCCTCCTCGGCCGTCATGTCCTCGAACATGCGTTCGCGGAGGGCCGTTTCACCGAGCGCTTCGAGCTCGATCTCCGCGATCTTCCCGAGCAGCCAACAACAGCCGCCGAGAATGCCGCGCGGAAAGCGTTCGTCCTGGAATGGGCAGAGATCCGTCTCGCGATGCACGCAGGCATCCTGAATGTCGCGCTCGTACGTGTGCCTGCCGCACTGGCAGCGCACGGGGATGAGGTCGAGTCCCATAGGGTCGATGTGAAGAGTGAAGAGACGGCCGGGACGCCGCTCAGGCTCCTCGCGCGACCAAGTCCAAACCTCCGCGGAGGCCGTGCCAAACATCTTGTCTAAGCTTCCATGCGCATCTCCTTCGCGGTTTCCAATCCGCGCTGCGACGGCACGGCGCACGAACGGCTCGCGCAACCTCGGACGCCGAACGCACCGAAACGAGAAAAGGCGGGGTTCGCCGAGCGGGTGACGTCGATCGACGAGACGACCGGCGCGCGCGGGCCGCAGTCCAGCAGCTCGGTCCTTCTCGGGATCACGAGCGCGGAGTGACGGCTCCTGATGCGCGGGATTCCGGCGGCTGCCCGGCCGGCGTTCCCGCTCGGCAACCCCCTCGGCACGGTCGGTCACGGCGAACCGGCCACGGTCCTCGACGCGCGTCAGAACCACGCGTGCACTCCGTACCCGAGCTTCCCGACCTTTTCGTACCAGACGGCCGCCTCACGAATCGAAGCGAGCGCCTCCTCGAAGGTCGAGTAAGTGGCCCAGACGTTCACGCCGCGCTTCAGGTCCCACGTGCCGTTCCAGCCAGCGCCCTTCGGCTTTGGACTCCGGTCCGCGTACTTCGCTTCGAGACGCAGCGCCGCGTCGAGAAGTGCTCGCGCGAACGAGATTGCCTCGTCGGCCGACATGTTCGTGTACATGCGTTCGCCAAGGTCGTCTTCGTGTAGCGCGCTCAGCTCGCGCGCGGCCGCCTTGCCGCGAAGCCAGCAGCAGGAACCGAGCATGCCGATGGGATTGCCGTCTGTACTGAACGGACATGGTTCCGTTGGCAGGTGCGTGAACCCTTCTGGAATGCCGTCGCGGTACGCGCGGCCTTCCGAGGGGACGGGGTAGTTGTCGAGACCCATAGAGATCGTGTGAAGAATGAAGATCCGGCCGGGCAGCCAGCCTTCATCCCGCGACGATCCGAAGCCGGTCACCGTCGTGACCTCCGTGCCTAAACGATTCGAAACTCCTTCCCGAGACCCGAAAGCCACGATCCCGACTGCGCCTATCATCACGGCACCTCTCGAGATTCATCGCTGCAACCCCGATCCGCCGCTGATCGGACTCGCAGATCGAGGTCGTGGATCGGCGTGGAGTCTCCAACGAGCGACCACCGCGCGTCGGACTTCGGTGCGGCGGACAGCTCATCGCAACGCCAGAGGCGTGACTCGAACGCCCGGCCATCCTCGAGCTCGGCCTGGACGGCCACCCAGACGCGGCCGCCGCCGGCGGCGCGAGTGACCGCACCAGCTACGGACCGGGCCCGTCGGAGGCTGGGAACAAGAACGACTACGCGCCACGCGCGCTCGCCGTACAGCGCCCCCGGCCTCTCGGCATCGAGGTACGCGTGCGCCTTCGCCTCGATGACCGCGAGCCGCTCGGTGCCAGCATCGAGCTCGACGAACCAAACGACCTCGACGGGACCGTTCGCGGTCGTCGTCTCGAGCACCAACTGCAGGTCCGGCACGAGCCGCGTCCCCGCCTGGCGCGCGCGGCGGAGTTCCCACTCGGGACGCACGAGCGCGACGCGAACGCCCTCCGTCGCACGGGACGCCATGACCGCCGAGACCCAAAGTCGGTTGCGGTCGCGCACGGCGCCGAGATTCATGCGCGAGACGCCGTGTACCACCCGGAGCTCGTGGTCCTCGCAGCCCATCGCTTCGGCAACCCACGCGGACGCCTCCTGGCTCAGCCCGTACCAGCCGTGCTCGGCGAGGTTCGCGCGCGGGAACATGCGCAGGAGTCCCAGGCGCTGGAGCCTCGCGAAACCGATCCGGCACGCACCGGGCGAGCCGTATAGCAGGGGAGCGATGTCGACCGAGCGGGCGACGCCCATGCGACCGACGACGTACGCGAGGTGGCCGTCGCGCGGCCAGTGCAGGCGCGCACCGGTGGTCGACCACGGCAGCCGCGGCTTCTCCGCGCCGGCCGTCACCGCGGCCTCCGAAGCGGGATCGAGATGCCGCAACGGCAGGAGAAGAAGCTCGCGCCCGCACCGCAGAAGCCGCAGTGGAAGACGGCGCCGTGGTAGGTCGCGCCGCAGGCGCGGCACTTCCAACGGCCGTCGAGCGCGTTCTCTCGCCCGCAGCTCGTGCACCGCAGCGTCGAGCCGAGGAGACGTAGGTTGTCGCCGAGCCGCGCCATACGGCGCAAGTAGCCGGTCGCGAGGGCGTACGCGCCGTAGAGGGCATAGAGCGGGATCTTGAGGGCCGCGAACACGACGGAGACAAAGGAAAGTTTGCCGGACATCAGCCGATCCCCAGCTTTCCGCGAGAGCGGCGGAGCGGCGCCGCCTCGGAGTCCGTCGCCGCGCGGGCCTCGGCGGACGTGAGCAGCGCGTGGACGCGCCGCGTCTGCTCTTCGAGGCCGCGCTCGAGTTCCTTGACCGGGGCGAGCAGCGGATGCGAGCGCCCAGCGTGCTCGACCGCTTCGAGATCCGTCTCGGTGCACGCGAGCTCGAGGTCGGGGGTTCTCAGCCGCACGCCGGGCAGGCCGTTACGTCTGTCGGCAAGGAACATTTCGCGGTCCGGCAGGTGCCGGAGCTGATCGCGCAGCAGCGCAGTCTCGACGCTCCGATCAAGGAAACCGACGGCGCGCTCCTCCCACGGCGCAGTCACCTTGCGGCGCGTGCCCATGATGGGGAGCATCGCGTCCCAGCTCGAATCCGCGATCGACCGGAAGATGTTGAAGATGGCGACGTTGTTGCGCATCACGTCGCCCAGGGTCGAGGAGACGCGGGCAAGCGACGAAAAATCCTGCTGGAGCAGCGTCAGGAACGCGTTCTTGGAGCGCGCGACCCGGAGCAGCTCCTCCACACCGTCCGCGACGCGCGCACCGCCCGACGCCAGGAAGAGCGGGAACTCGTCCACGACGACGTGGGTCCTCGGGGCGCCGTTCGGCCGCCGCTTGATGGCGCTGTGGATCGCGTTCCAGAGCAGCATCCCGATCATCCGCGACACGTCGCCCGAGTTCGGCGGTGGTGCCAGGTTGACGAGGGCGAGGAGTCCGAGGAGCCGCTCGCCGTCGAGCCGCTCGGGCGAACCCGCCAAGGCCAGCCGCGTGGCCTTGAGGCGCAAGAGGCGCTCGCATCTGGCGACAAGTCCTTGAACGCGGTCGCGGCTCTCGCGCGAAAGGCGTGCCGCCGTGTCGCGAAAGAGCTCCGACGGGCCGACGCGTCCCGCGAGGTTGGCGAAGATCGCCGGATTCTCGAGCGCGACGGCCAGGGCCGTGATCGGCAACTCGGCGCGCACCAGGCATTCGAGCGCCCGGTGAAGCAGTCCCTCCTGGCGGACCCCGGCTTCGGCGTCGACGGTGAGGAGCAGCGAGAGTTCGTATGCCTTGAGCTCGGGGTCCTCGCCGGGCTCGAGTGCGGTCACGTTCATCCGCGGAAGCGAATCGACGGCAAAGAGGTCGAACGAGACGAGCCTGCCGAGGAGCTTCCTGCGCGCGGCCGGCGAGAGCGCGCGGAGGTGCCGGGCGAGCACGCGCTTGTCGAGGTCGATGGATTCCTTCTTCGGGTCGAGGTGGATGATGGAGGTGCAGCCAGCCGCGATCAGCCCGGCGAGCTGGGCGGCGGTGTAGTAGGACTTGCCGCAGCCGCTCGGACCGATCGTGGCCTGATGGCACGCGAGCGAGGCGGGCGAGAGGCGTACGTCAAAGCGAAGCTCGGTCGCCCGGCCGAGAAGCACGGCGTCGTGACCTCGCTGTCCGAACGCAGCGGCGAGCCGCTCGGGCAGGCTCCGCGTCTTCGCGGCATGTGCGGCGAGGGTACTCCGTTCTTCCTCGGCCGCTCGCCGAGTCGAAGAGCCGTGCACCATGCGACGGAGAGAGGTGAGCAGCGTCATCGCGCTTCTCCTTCGTCGATGTTGTCATCGCTCGGAGGGGGTGGCGCGACGCGATCGCGAGGAGCACTCCAGCGCTTCGCTTCACCCTCTCGGTGCTTCGCGATTAACGCGCGCATACGCCAAAGCGTCGCGCCGACTCCAGCCAGGAACACGACCAAGACAATGGTGAGCGCTGTGTCCGTGGTCGCGTCGAGCGCTGCGCAGCCGAAAGCGGTCGGGTCGCCCTCGTTCCTTGCGAGGAGTCCGGGCAGGAACGAGAGCACGAGGACGAGCCCGACCATGACCTGCACCAAGCGCTTCGCCAGGTCGTCCTTCCCAAGGATGATCGAGAACCCGACCAGCACGACGAGGAGCGTGACCATGGCTAGCCGTCCTTTCGCTTGGGGCAGACGGGGATGAGGTCGACCGCGGACGGGACCGAGAACAGGTTCGTCCAGACCGCCGCGAGCCGGTCGGCGCGAGCTCCGTCGCGTCGTGGCTCGGCGTGATTCGTGTTCTTGCGCCCACGGGTTTTCTTCCGCGGCGGCGCGGGCGCGCTCACGGTTTCGGCGAGGCCGCAAAACTCGACACGGAAGGCGTCGTTCGCGATCGCCGACGGCATCGATGTGCCCTTCTTCGCCTGGCGGATGGCGGCGACCAGCCCAGACTCGATGGTCTCCTCGCCGTCGGAGATGATTGCGAGCGAGCAGCGGGACGGAGCGCAGTCGGCCGCGCTGAGCAGTTCGGCGCCGCGCCGCACGGCGAGATAGATCGGCGACGAGCTGGTGCGGGAAACCGCCTGGCAAGAGAAGCGAATTCCCGCGAGGAGTTCGCGCTCGTGGCGCGCCGAAGCCGCCTTGCCTTCGACGGTGCGCTTCCGGCGGAAGTCCGAGAAGCGGTAGATCTCCAAGGGCTCGCCGAGCGTCGAGGTGTCTCCGGTTGCGAGGAGAACAATGGACGACCCCTTGGTCCACTTCCGCTCGCCGAGAAGCTTCGCGGCGACGCCGACGACAGCGTCACAGATGTCGCGCGTCGAATCCGACCGGTCGAACACGACGACAGCGTGGGTCGCCGAGCGCTTTCGACCGAGTATCCCGCGGGCCACGAGGGCGCCGACCGCGACGCTGATGAGTCCGACCAGGAGCGCGTACTGCGCGCGGCGGGTCATCGACGCGGCCCCCGGGTGCGGCCACGATTCTCGGCGACGCCGGCATTGTAGCCGTCGCGGACCGCGGTCGTTGCGGCCTTCGCTAGATCGTCGATCGCGACGGCGCGGAAGGTGCGATCCTCGACGTACTCGACGTGGTCGGAGATGGCGAGGTCGAGGCGAGCGAGTTCCACGCGGCGGCGCGAGAGGTCGAGTTCCGCCGCCGCCACCGCCGCATCGACCGCGTCGCGCGCGTCGCTACGGCCATGCCATCGTACGACCCCGGCCTCATGGCGCTTGCCGGTCCACTCGAGCACGATGATGACGCCGACCTCGAGGCCGGTCAGCGCGACGGCGGTCAGGATGTCGCCGAGTCCCTCCGCTGCGGAGGCGCGCCAGAGGCCGAGTGCGAGAGCCACCACGACGCCTCCGATCATGACGGCATGTCCTCGCGTGCTGCCTGACGCGGCCCCATCATGCGACGGCTGGCTCGCGAGCGCGCCGTACGCGATGAAGAGGCCGAAGCCCAGCGACATGAAGAGCGAGATGCCCCAGGCCAGCACGTCGTCATCCATCTCGCCGAACATGAAGTCCCGAAGCGTGGCCGTGACGGTGAGCGCGAGAACGAGGACCGCGCCGGCGGCCAAGAGCACTGGCACCTCCGGCTTGGGACCGGCGGCCGGGACCCGTGCGCGCTCGATCTCCACGTCGCGCAGGACCACCTCCGCGTGCTCCTCGGCCTCGGCGACGGTGCGGCGCCTCGCCATGTCGCGCTCGAACCGGTCCTCACGTAGCTGGTCGTTGGGGTTCGTCGACGGGGCATACGCCGGACGCTGGGCGTCGCGGGCCATCGCCGTGGCATGCTCGACCAAGGCGTCGACGTCCTCCTGCCGGGGTTCGAGCGCGCCGCCGTCCTTGGCGCGGGCGCGGCCCATGTCGACCAAGTCGGACTGGAATCGCATAAGCGGTCCCTGCTCGACGGATGCGCGGCGACGGTCGCCGCCGAGCTCGGAGCGGATGCCACCAGTTGAAGCTGGGTGGCCGTTCGACGCCGGAGGTGTCACTGCGGTGCCGCCTTCGACGCCGCCCGGTCCGCCATCGCAAGGACATCGCAGGCAGTGCAGAACCTGCGCCGGCCGGAGCACGAGCCGGTGATGCACGTCGCGCAACGGCGGCGGGCTCGGAACAGTTCTGCTCGCTCGCGCTCGGCGCGCCGATCGAAGTGCTCCTCGAACGTGTCGATGATCGTTTCTGTTGGCTGCATCGTGGCCTCCTTGAAGTTCGAGAGGCCGCTAGAGCAGCTGATGTGCCGACACGAAACTCCGCGGATAGACACGCCTTCCAGCCGAAGCGTTCAGCGAGATGACAACGAATCCTTGTCGCGCGAGCAGCGCTTCACCCCGGAAGGGCGACAGGATCTCCGTTCATTCCGCGCACCTCTACCCGCCGCGGCCGCATACAATGTTTCCTTGTGAGGGTGCTGCTCACGTGGGTGGGAGCGCAGGATCCCTGGCGGCCGCAGGAGGGGCGTCGCACGGGGAGGCTCGCGCACATGCCGATGGCATGTCCCGACGGCTTTCAGGACGGACCGATTCTCGACTTCCTTACGCACGCGGAGGATTTCGAGGCGGTCCATCTCCTGTTCGACCAGCCGAAGGAGGATCACGGCGCTGTTGCAGCACTTGCCCAGGCGCTCAGAGACCGGGACGCGGAGCGCCACGTCGGGCTGCACCTCGTGCCGGTGAAGGATCCCCGCCACTATCGCGAGCTCTACAAGTCCCTCAGAGCCACATGCGAGGCGGTCGAGCACGCGCACCCCGCCGCCTCATTCCACATCCTCCTTACCCCAGGCACGCCGCAGGTACATGCAACATGGGTGCTGCTCGCGAAGACCGTCTTCCCAGCGACGCCGTGGCAGACCTCGGAAGCCGACGGCGCTTCCCGGGCCGAAGTCGCCGACATTCCATTCGACGTGCAAGCAGAGCTCGTCGAGCCTGCGCGCAAGCGGGCACTCGGCAGCGCGCGCCCCGTGCAGGTGCCGGGGTTGGTGTTCCGCAGCGACGCGATGGCGCGCGTCGTCCAGGAGGTCGGACACGTCGCTTCGCTGAGCGATGCGCCCATCCTCCTCCTCGGCGACACCGGCGTCGGAAAGGAGCGGCTCGCGAGGTACGCACACTCGGTGAGCTCGAGGAGCGCGGAGCCGTTCGTCGGGTTGAATTGCGCCGCTATTCCGGCACAGCTCCTCGAAGCAGAACTGTTCGGGCACACGCGCGGTGCCTTTACCGGCGCGGCGCGCGAGCGCGAAGGCCTCTTTGAGGCGGCGTCCGCCGGAACCCTCTTCCTCGACGAGATCGCGGAGCTTGCCGTTGAGGCGCAGGCCAAACTACTGCGAGTGTTGCAGGAGAAGGAGCTTCGACGCGTCGGCGGTACGGCGCAGATCGCCGTGAACCCCCGGATCATCGCCGCGACGCATCAAGACCTGCACGCGATGGTGAAAGACGGTCGCTTTCGCGAAGACCTCTACTATCGACTCGCTGTCTGTCCGGTCAGAATTCCGTCGCTGCGAGAACGCACGACAGATATCGCGGCGCTCGTCGATCACTTCCTTACGACCCAAAACAAGATACGTCGGCAACGCAAACGATCCGAGGTGCGGTGCTCGGCAGCAGCATTGCGTCTTCTCGAACTGTACGCATGGCCGGGCAATGTCCGAGAACTCGAGAACGCCATCGAACGTGTCTCTGTTCTAGCCGCCGGCGGGGTCCTGGGGAGCAAGGAACTCAAGTCCCTAATTCCTTCGCTTAGCGACCAGTCGACCTACGGATCTGCCAACCTCAACGAAGCCCTCGATGAGGTCGCGCGCAAGCTCATCACCCAAGCGCTGGCACGACATGGGACCCAAGAGACGGCGGCGCAGGCGCTCGGACTGAAGAGTGGCTCTGCACTTCAAACAAGAATGCGACGTCTCGGAGTATCCAGTTCTTCGCGGCGCACGACCCGGAGAGCGCGATGACTGCTACGAGCGCTCGGAATCAATCAACGAACGGCTCATCAGACGAGTCGAGGCCGAACAACTCGCAACCTCTCCTCCACACATGGTCAAACAGACGAAGCCGAATCTGACCATGCTGCTCGTCCGACAACTCAACACCGAGATCCTCCATAATGGAGGTGATCGAACTCATAGCCTCGGACGCTATAAGATTCAGCTTCTCCGCAACAATGACCTCAGGAAACTCAATCTTTCGCGCCTCCCCGTCTCGCTCCGTATGCGCAACCTCGGCCCCCGGTCTCTCTTGAGACATACTCGGACGTTAGTGAATATTGCCAATTCTACAGACTGAGCACTACTCATGTCCAGCACACCATTATCATTCGATTGGGACGACTTGGCATCGCTGGCTAGTAGCGCGAATCCCCAACTTGGACTTATGGCGGCGCTTGTCCTTGCGTGCGCGCGGGTCGAAAACTTGCTCAAGGCGCAGCGGGTGGAGGGCGACTTCAACCGTAAGGTTGATTTGCTCGGGGAGAGATGTCAGGCGCCAAAACAAGTGATCCATGCGGCACAAGATGCATGGAAGACTCGCAATGAAGTTGTTCACGCCGCGGGCAAGAACTACACTGAACCACCTAGCACGAATCGGCTCGAAGCGGCGATACGTGCGATGCGAAACTATTGCGAGGCTTGCGGCGATCGTTCACCCCGCAAGCGCACGCAGAAAGCGAAAAGCACTCTGATTGGTCCCGAAGCCCTCGGAGTGCGGCGCGAATACTCAGTCCCCGTCGACGCTGCGGCGCGGCGCGTCGACATGGATCCGACGGGGAAATTTGTGGCGCTATCGGGAACACGCCTTCAGGTGTTTGATTCCACGGGTCAGCACGAGATTCTGTCCCCAGCCAAGCCTGGCGGCTTCGCCTTCGCGAACGTACCGGGTGTCGGATGCGCTTACAGGATTCTGTTCAGCAACGAAGAGGGTCGTTGCATGACACGTGTTCGCAGATGGCCGAGCTTTCGAGACCTTGTCGAGAAGAGGCTTGATGCCAGGGTCTCGACTACGCCAACAGGCGTGAGTGGCTCAGTGACAACGCAGTGGTATCGCAATCACGTGCTCGTCGCGAGCGCTGATCGTCTCATCGTCTATTCAAAGTCCGCGAATTTCGCCTTGCCGCTCGATGGTCGAGTGGTCACGTACGCCGTGACGTCAAGAGACGAATCGCAAATGCTTGTCGGGTGCCAAGACGGCACACTTCTCCACGTCAATCTGAACGACAAGAGCCATTCCATCGTCGGGACACTGGATGCTGCGGTCGGCGGCCTAATCGTCATCAATGCTCCCAACGGAGACTACTTCCGTTGTTGGGCTCAGACCAAGAGCCAGGTCGCGGAGGTGACAAGTCGTCACGGCCAGACGGAAATGAAGCCACACTCTTTGAAGGGGACTGAGATTGTTGGTGCAGGCTGCTTTCAACAGGCCGAGTTCGACGTTTCTGGAAAGGAAATTGTTCTTCTCGATCGGTCAGGTGTCCTCCACCGTCGCGTCAACCGAGACTGGCGGCCTCTGATGGTATTCCCGGATGAGGGACGAATCGTGTCGGCTTCGTTCTCCGCCAATGCAACGTCGATCGCCATTCTAAGACGGGGCGGCAGCGGCACGCACCTGGATCGTTGGACGGTGGAGCCGCGATGCGCATTCGCGATAGCGCTTCAATCCAAGGACCTGCCGCGCGATGGCGAATGACTTCTGGTCGCGCGCGTACGCAGGTTCGTCGGTATCCGTTCCTCGCATGAGAGCGTCACTCTTCTCGACTCCGGGGTACTGTCCAAGTCGCCAACGCGAGTATGAGTACGTATCGCCCGACCCCGAGGTCGTGCGCCTGCTTCGCCCACGCGCGGTCGCGCGTGTCGTCGCCGAGCATGAACGCGCAGTGGGCTGCTTGATCGAACGCGTTCGGACACGACACGTACCCCTCGTCGGATATGACCTCTTCGATCAATGAGAGACCATCAGCGAAGGCGCCGCATCGCGCAGAGCGCGGTGCCGAGGCTGTACTTGAGATGTGGGCTTGGCGACATCGTGTCCGCGTAGACCTTCTCGACGCGCGGCCTCGCTTCCTCGCATCGGTTCGCGTTGAGGAGGATGATGCCAATCTCGAGCTGCGGCAGCTCCCACGCGGGTTCGGGTTCAGTGCGACCGCGATGCGGCACTCCGCGAGCCCACCGTCGATGTCGCAGGCTTGCTCCGAGTGGCCCGCGTTCGAGGCTCGGGTGCCTTCAACTATCGGTGTAGATGAACATGTCGCCGGTGCCCTCGCTCACGACGACAATGAAGATCGTCGAGCCGCGCGTGGACGCGTCGAGCATGTTCCAGGCCTGCATCGCCACCTGCGCGTGCTGCGTGTCGTAAGCGAGAGCGACGACCATCTGCGACGTCCAGCGATCCGCCGCGGAAGCCTGCCCGGTCGCGAGCCGGAGGTCCTCGATCTTGCGCGTGACGAGCGGCAGCGCATCCTCGATCGGGTAGGCGGTGCCAAACGGATACTTCACGAAGCGGACGACGCTCACCCCGACCTTGCGGCCGTCGATCTCGACCAGGAGGTCGGCCTTCTTGCCGTCGACGTCGTAGACGATTTCGGTCTCGGTCTTGAGGAGCGTCGCGAGCTCGCACCGCGCCATCCACTCGAAAGCGAAGACCTCCGAGTAGAGCGAGCTGCCGCCAGCGTTCGGCGTCTCGACGATGTGCCGACCGCCCGGCGTGAGGAGCGGGCGCTCGGCCGGGTCGTCGTAGCGGTCGGTGCCGAAGTCGAGCGTGCCGCCGAACCAGAGCGGCGTCGTTCCATCGAGCTCGGTCGGCGTGAGGACCCCGCACATGCCGGAGATCGCGCCGAAGCCCGGCAACGGCACCGAGGAGTCGGCGTCAAGTGCCGCGTCGAGCTCGTCCGGCGCGTCCGTGACCAGCTCCGCATCGATCGTCGCGGCCGCGTCGATCGCGGCCGGTTCGTCACCGCCGCCGCAGCCGAGGACGAGGCAGAGAAGGAACGACAACCGGCGCACGGACAGGATGGTACACCGGCACGGCGGCACGACGAGGCTCAATGCACGTCGCGGCCGAAGCCGTCGTTCGCCGCCGCGCCCGACGGCGATCCGTCGTGCACCGCGTTCAGGGACGTCCCGGCGCCGCCGAAGTACACGAAGATCCGCCCGGCGTTGAGCGCCGCCGTGTCCGCGCCCGGAGAGCCGACCACCACTTCGGCGAATCCGTCGCCGTTCACGTCGCCAGCCGAGGCGACAGACGTGCCGTAGTAGTCGTCGGCAACGCCAAGTCCGTTCAGCGTGCCGTCGGAGGTCGTATCGAACGAGGCGCTCGAGCTGCCGAAGAACACGTACGAGCGGCCCGCGCCGAACATCGCGCCGACGGGCGTCGTTGGCGCGCCCACCACCACGTCCGAGAACCCGTCACCATTCAGATCCCCGGCCGAAGCGACGCAGTTCCCGAAGAATTGGGCGTCGGCAGGCCCGACGAGCGTGCCGTTCGCCGTCGGATCGAGCGTGTCGCTCGACGACCCGTAGAAGACGTACGAGGAGCCGACGAAGCCGCCGCCCGCGTCATTGCCGGGGGCACCCACCACGACATCGGCGAAGCCGTCGCCGTTCACGTCGCCGGCGCCAGCGACGCTCTGGCCGAAGAAGTCGTTGGCCGTGACACCCGTGAGCGTCGAGTCGAAGGACGTGTTGAACGCTCCGGCCCCGCCGAGGAAGACGTACGCGCGTCCGGCGCTCGAGCCGTACGCGTACGCGCCCACCACGACGTCGTGGAAGCCGTCGCCGTTCGTGTCGCCCGCGCCGGCGACGCCGTACCCGAACGAGTCGCCGTTCGTCTGGCCCATGAGCGTCGCGTCGATCGTCGTGTCGAAGGTGGCGCCCGCTCCGCCGAGGAAGAGGTACGCGCGCCCCGACGCCGAAGACGTCTGATGAGCGCCGACGATCACGTCCGCGAAGCCGTCGCCGTTCACGTCGCCGGCGCCGTTGATGGCGACTCCGAAGGAATCCATCACCGCCGCTCCGGTCATCACGCCATCGGCCGAGGTATCGAGCGTGGTGCCCGGGCCACCGAGAAACACGTACGCCCGGCCGGCGCCGTCGCCGCCTGCGTCGTTGCCCGATGCTCCGACGCCCAGGTCGCCAAAGCCGTCGCCGTTCACGTCGCCGAGGATCGCGACCGCGGTACCGAACGAGTCGGTCGCCGACTGTCCGGTCAAGGTCGCGTCGGGCGTCGGATCGAGTGTCGCCCCCGGAGCGCCGAAGTAGAGATAGACGCGTCCCGCGTCCTGGCCCCCGGCGTCGTTGCCTGACGCACCGACCACGATGTCAGCGTAGCCGTCGCCGTTTGCGTCGCGGGGGTTCCGGCCCAGGTTCAACTTCCAGGCGGTCGAGAACGCCGAGCACGCGGCTCCAACGCACGCTCGCACTCGCCAGAAGTAGCGCGTACCGACTGGCGCCACCATCTGCACTGCGAGGTCCGACGCAGGGCGATGGCTCATCGTCGCGGAGCTCGGCACCGAGACGGTGCCAATCGCGAAGCTCGCGTCCGCGCTGTACTGGAGGTCGTACATGACGGTGCCCGAGCCCGACCACGTCGACGCCTCCCACGAGAACGTCGGGCGGAGCGAGCCGCCAACCGTCACCGATCCGGCGTAGCTGTCGTTCATGGGCAGTCGCAGCTTCGGCACCGTAGGCACGGTGTTGTTGCAGCCCGACGTGTTGAACATGCACGCGTTGCAGGAAAGCGTGCCGCCCGCGAAGCCGAGCGAGGCACAGCTCGCGGAGCCGAGATCGGTTCCGTCGCACTCTTCAGCACCCTCGCGCGTGCCGTCGCCGCAGTCGGTGCAGGCGCTCTCATCGAACGCAAGGCAGTTCGGCGCGCAGCCGAGCGCGCCGCCGTCAAAGCCGCGCGAGGCGCACGTGGCACCGCCGAGCGTCGTCGAATCGCAGACCTCGGCGCCTTCGATCGTGCCGTTCCCGCAGTCATGGCACGCGGAGTAGTCGAAGCTGCAGCTCGTGGTGCAGGCGAGCTCGCCTTCGACGCGGCCTTCGGAGAAGCACGTCTTGTCGTTCAAGAACCCGTCGCAGTCCTCGCCGTCGTCAAGGCGGCCGTTGCCGCACGTGAGAGGACCGGCGCCGTCGGGCTGCACGTCGCCAGGATACGGGTACGAGCAGCTCGCGAGGGCTGCGGCGGCGAAGAGGCAGATGCGCAGGAGGGAAGCGTTCATCCGAACCACCCAGGAGTATCAGGAAAGGGCGCTCGCAAGCGCCATTCAGAACGAAGCCGTGACGTGAATCCAGGCGCGACCGGCGCCAAGTTCCGGGACCAAAGCGACGCCGCTCCGCTCCGGCTTGCCCGCGAGCCAGAGGTACACGCCCGCACCGACGGCGACCGCGCCGACCGAGGCTGCCGCGATGCCGATGCGCCTCTCGCGATTCGCCTGGTCTGTGAGATCGTGACGCTCGTCGTTCGTGCCGGCGGCCTGCGCGTCGTCATACGTCGAGCCGCTTTTGAGCTCGAAGGCCAAACCGCCTCCCAAGGCCACGACGCCGACCGCGCCCAGGCCGAGCGCGAGCTTGCGCTTGCCGGTGAAGCTCGACGGTTCCTCGCCATGCGGCGCGGTCACGGACGGGCCGCCGAGCGCTTCGCGAAAGCGCGGAACGTTGACCGACTCCTTGTCGCTCGCGTTCTCGACCGTCACCTTCGTCGACCAGGCTTCATATGCTGGCGCCTTCGCTTCGACCGCGTAGGTACCCCCGTCGACCGGGATGTCGCGGTTCCACTCGACGGCGTCGACCACGACGCCGTTGCGAGTGATCGTCAGTCCCTCGACGCGGGACTCGTCCGGCACGTTGATGATGAGGTACGAGAGCCGAGCCTCGACCTTCGCCGCGCGCTCCTGCGCCGACCTCGCGAGCCCTTCAAGCGAAGGGTTGAGGCGTGAGAGGCGCGCCGACTCCACGAAGTGGGCCCACGCCGAGGCGTACTGCTGGTTCTTCTCGCGGCAGTCGGCGAGGTTCATGAGCGTTGATGGCGAGGCGTCCTTCTTGAAGGAACCCTCGAAGGCCTCGCACGCGGCCGCGATGTTGCCCTCCTGCATGAGGCGCTTGCCCTCGCGGAAGAGAACCTCGGCTTGCGCCGTCGCTGGCTGAGAGGAAGTCGTCGTCGCGGCGAGGGCGAGCGCAAGAGCAGCGAGACCGGGTGTGCGGAGAGTGATCGTCGGCATGGGTGATCAATTCGCGTAGCGGGCTATCCCGAGGGGACCGAGGGAGGCGACGAATGCGCCGAAGTTCTCGGCAAGAAGTTGCACGTCGGGCCGCTGGCTCCAATGTTGGAAGTTATGTGCGCGGGGAGCGCCGCCGAGCACGCTGTACCAGATCGTGCCGCGTTCCGGTCCCTCGACGCACAGACAGATCGCGCCCGTGTGCGATGCGCCGCCCGCGCTGCCGATTGGAATGAGCGGATACGGCACCTGCACGCGCAGGCGCTCCATCCGCGTCACGATGTCGAAGGGCGCGCCCGAGCTTGAGAGCGAGTGGAGATCGCGGAGTACGACTTGCTCGTTCACGAGCGTCAGGACTCGATGCCGAGCTCCAGGCTTGCCGCCGTTCACGTCGAGCAGGAAGGCGCGGTACTCGTCGGGGAGCGTCGTGCCGATCCTATCCTCGAGCGCGCGCACGTCCTCGTCCGTCACGGTCACTCCGGTCGAATCCATGTCGGGCCAATCGGCGGTCACGACGCGAGATACTCCTTCGGGATCGCGAGAACCCGCAGGAGGCCGTCGAGCGTCGTCTCGCCGAGGATGGAGTCCACGTAGTCGTAGAACTGGGGGTCGTCGCGATCGCCGAACGGGTCGAAGAGGCGCGTCTTCTGTCCGCGCTGATAGACGTAACAGGAGAAGCGCCCGGTCGCGGGATTGCAGAGCACGCGATAGATCGGTCCGCGGATTCTTTTCTCGAGGAGCGTCTGTCCGGTCACGCGCACATCGCCTGAGACGATCGTGCCCCGCGGGTGCGGTTCGAACGCGAGCGACTTGTCGGGCGACGCCTTCTTCGTCGCCTCGGGCGTCTCGCCCTCGACGACGAGCGCGATGCGGACCGGGCTGCGCGGCCGCGGCTCGTGGCCCGGCGCCGTGATGCCGCGCTCGCGGAGGAACGCGGCGGGATGCTGCCTTTTGATCCATTTTGGCGTCGCCTTCGCGGCGAACTCGCGGATCGACTCGCCCTCGTCGTAGAAGTCGAGGAGGTAGACCGGCATCTTCCACTTCACCGCAAAGTCAGCGCAGAAGGTGTCGTAGTCGTCGGCCGGTCCGTCGCCGGCGACAATCGCGGCGAAGCCGTCCTTGCCCTCCAGGATGCGCCAACGAATGGCGCGGATGATCGCCTCGTCGGCGAGCTTCTCGAGCTTCGGGACCGCGACCTTGGCCGCGATCGCCCAGCGAGTATCAAATGGCGCTTCCGTCCGGCTCATCGTCTTCGCTTCCCATCGTGTCGTCGTCGTTGTCGAGGAAGAATGCCACGCCCGTGCCGATCGCGAGGGCCGCGCGGAGTTCCTGTGCGGTGGACTTGATGGCGCTATCGCTCACCGGCACGAGCTTCACCGGAAGCTGCTCGCCTGCGAGCGTGGCCTTCAGCGTCTCGAGCGTCGGCGCATCGAGCTTGTCGGAGACCGCGAGGTACACGGGCTTCCCTGTCCTGACCGCCGCGTCGAGCTGCGAGAACGCATGGATCAGAGCACCCGCGTCCTTGCCTTTCTCGAACGCCGCGAGCTGCTGCTTCCACTTCTTCGGCGTCCACGCTTTCACTTCGAGAAGCGCCGGCTGGCCCTTCGCGTCGACAATGCCGAAGTCGATCAGCTTCCCGTTCGCGTCCACCTGGTCGCGGACGATGCGAAGCCCTCCAGGGAGCTTCATGTCCTTCACGACGAGCTCGCCGGCGACACCTCGGAGCTTCACGGCCGCGTCGGCGTACGGCCCCTGGTCGAGGCCGCGCTCGCCGAGAGGCATCGGAAACTGGTCGGACCCCTCGGCGGAAACCTTCATAAAGGCTTTCCAGTTCGTCGCCGGGTTCGCGGCCAGGTAGTCGAGGTACCGGTCGGTCAGCGTCGTCTTGCGGAGCCACGCGAAGTCCGGCGCGATGCCGCGCGCGGCCTTGTCGAAGAGCGTGCTCCTCGCAGCGGCCGAGATGTCGCGCTTCGCGACCCACGCGGCGTCATCGAGGAACTGCGCGCCGTCGACGACGGCCGTCGAGCGCTTCAGGACCTTGAGGAGATCCGGCTGCTCGATCCGCGTCGTGAGCGCGAGGAGCCGCTCGATCGCATCGACGTACCCGGGGAGGTTGTCGACGCGCTTCATCGCCTCGAAGACCGCCTTGATCTCGCGCCCGCCGCTCGCCTTGTCGATGAGCCCTTCAAGCCGGAGGAGGAGATGGTTCGCCTCCGCAGCGCTCATGCGCTTGCCCTTGGCGCCGCCGCGCCTCTTGAGGGTCTTCGCCGCGTCGCCCTTCGCGACGTCGAGCGCCGACTGCCGGAACATCCGGTTGCCTTCGGCTGCGTCGGGAAGGTGCTTGAGAAGATCGTCCGGCGCACCTTCGGCAAGGGCGGCGCGCTTTCCGAGCGTGCCTAAGCTGTCGGTCAGCCCCTCGACGAAGTCCTTGGCCCACCCCTTCACGCCGGGCATCTTGAGGAGCTCGCGGGCGTCCTTTAGTGCCTTGGCCGTCTTCTTCGCGAGCTGCGCGGTCGCCTCGGCGACCTCCTTCGTCGCGGCGCCCACTTTGCGGGCGACGCTGCCGATCTTCTGTCCGACGGCGGCCGGGGCATAGCTGCCGCCGCTCGCGAGGGTCATCGCGACCTCGAGCTCGATCGAGGCTTTGAGATCGAGGAGCGGGCCGTAGTTGCCGTTCTTGGCTTGCTCGATCGCCTTGTCGATCTGATCGACGAAGCCCTCCCAAGCGGCGACGAGGATCTCGCCAGCGCCCTTCCCGTCCTGGAGCGCCCTGCCGACACCCGAATACGCGTTCCACTCGATGTCTGAGCCGAACAGGTTTGCAACCGCGTCGGCCGTCGCCCGCACGCCGTCCACACCCATCTTGCCGAGCTCGACCGCGCCCTCTCCGACGCCCACCGCCGCGTGTACGGGCGCCATCGCGACGTCCTTCGCGTGGTCGGCGAGGCTGCGGTCGGGGTGCTTCGCGTTCTTCGCCTCGACGTAGGCGGCAAGGAGTTCCTTGTGAAGATCCTCGGCCTCCTTGAGCTGTGCCTCGGTCGCGCCTTCCTTCCGCTCGACGTCGAGCTGGAGCTGGGCCTTGAGCGCCGCGATCCGTGCCAAGAGATCCTCGGCGTCGAGGAGCGACTCGCGGTCGCCGTCGAGGTGTTCCTTCATCGCCGCGGTGTGGGCATTTAGGCGCTCGATGGACTTCAGGATCCCGGGCGCGAGCTTGCGGACGTTCTTGACCAGCCGGTCGCGCTCGCGAAGCCCGAAGACGCGGCGCTGGAGATGCGCGGCGCGATCCTCCGCGCTGGTGTCGAAAGCGAGCAGCGGATCGCTTGCGATGAGGTCGGAGAGCGACTGGCCACGCGCGTGCCTCGTGATCGGCGGGACCTGGTTGGTGTCCGGACCCTCGACGTGGATGACCGCGTCGTGCGCGGCCCAAACCGCCGCGAGCTCCGTCATCGCGTGGAGGTTGTTCGGCGCGGTGAGCGCGTTCAGATGCGCGCGCGAGTCGATCGTGATCGTGGCCTTGAGACCGCTGGTAAGCACGACGCGGTACGTGCGCTTCACCGCGAAGACGGCCTTGCTTCCGACCTCGCGATCGCCTTGGAGCGCGAAGGCGTACTCGGCCTCGTACGCCACCGTGCCACCCTTCACATCGTCAACGCTGGCGTCTTTCGTCTCGCGCACGTCGCGGAGCGGCGTCACGCCGGCCCACTCGAGGAGCTGCGGGCGGCCGTCGCTGTGGAACGGAGCCGGCGGAGCTTCGCCTCCTTCCGGCGGCGCGGGCGCGGGCGGAGCTCCGCGATCGAAATGGACCTCTGCCGACGGCGCGGCCGAAGCTTCGACCGGCTCGGCGTTCTCGCCTTCGGCGTCGACCAACGCCGCGATCTTGTCAGCCTCTTGCTCGGCGGGATCGTCGGGACTCGACTCCTCGCGGCTGAATGCGGCCGCGCCAGCTCCGAAGCGCCGCTGTTGGACAACGTGCGCCGTTTCATGCGCGACGAGGCTCGGGCTCGGATTCGTCGACGCGAACGCGACCGTCTCACCTTGGGCCGCGCCGCGCGCCCCCTCCGCGCCGAGCGACGCGCTAGCTCCAACGTGCGCGGTCACGCCCGAGAGATCCTGCCCGAAGAGCCGCTCCATCTGTCCCTGGTGCGGCAGCGCTCCGGCGGGCGCTTCGCGCGCAACAAGGTGCATCCCGAACGGATCCTCGTGCGGGGCAGCCGCGGGCGAGGCGATCGGCGATGCCGCCGGCGACGCGGTCTCCTTCCGCTGCACGCCTGGCAGGCCTTGGGAGAGCGTGCGCTTGCCGGGCGAGGCTCCGCCGGAGGGCGAGCTTTCTCCGCCAGAGTCTCCGTCGTGCTCTCTCGGGCGCTTCATCGATCGATCGTCGCGGGCGCGTGTCTTGTCATAGTACGGATGAGGTCGGGCCACTCTCCCCGAGGACAACCGGGATCGCCATCACCCCCGGCGGGTGAGTTCTCCGTCGACGAACCGACGTCATGGCTTCGGATACGCACGCGACGGGTTGTCGTCGAGTGTCCCGAGCGGTTGCGTGCGATCTTCGAAGGCCTCGCGATGGCTCGGGTTTCCGGCACGAGAGCTACTCGCCAACGGCCGAGTAGACCGCGCCGACGCAGCCGAACGCGAGCGTCACGGACAAGGAGTCCTTGACGCCGTCCCGTCCCGGATTGCCGTCGGCGCCGACGAGATCGACGTCGGGTCCGTACGTCACGATCGCGCCGACTTCGTCGACGGTGATCGAGCCGTCGGTGTTCGTGTCGAAGGTGGCGCGAAGCTGTTGCGCCTCTGGGCTCTGCGGGGCGAGCGCGATCTCGTAGTTGATCTGCGAGGTGAGCGCGATCGTGAGCTTCTCCCTCGCGTCCTCGATCGGAATGCCGCCACCGAGGCGTCCCGACTGACAGCCCCCGGCGCCCAGGGTCGCTTCAAGCTGGACGCCGCGCATGCGGAACGTCACGTATGAGTTGAACGAGTCGCCCATGCGGAGCCGAAGCGGCGCCTCGCCAAGCGACCCGCGGAAGACTCCGTTCGTCACTGACCCGAACAGCTGCGCGCCCGAGGGAACCGACGGATTGACTTCGAACGACCCGGTGCCGGAGAAGTCCGGCGGATCGGACTGCGAAGCGAGGTGCATACGCCAGGAGGCGCAGCCGTCCGAAGTCGTGGCGTCGCCGTGGAAGGAGTGGAGGTAGAGAAGATGCCCCACGGCGACAGCGTCCTGGTTCACCGTCTCGAGAATCGAGCTCGGCGATGACGAACCCGTCATCACGGCCGTGAAGAACGGGATCACACTCCGCCCGAGCGCGTTGTCGAGGACGCCGTTGTCGTCGAGGTCGAAGTCGTACTGCGTCGTCTGTGCCATCGTATGGACGAGCGTGAGGCTCGAACCGACAGCGTGCCGCCAGGTGCCCGTCGGGTCCTGATCGACGCCGTCGCAGTCCTGGTCGCAGCCAAGCGATGCCAAGGGCACCGGGCAGATGCATTCCCGAGCGCCGGTCTGCTGCGGTCCACACTGCCAGCTCGAGGCGAGCGGGCAGTCGAAGCGATTGCCGCACGTTTGGGTACAGACGTTGGGTTCCTCGAGACAGCGCATCGAGGCGCAGTCCGTGTCGAAAATGCACGTGTCGAGAAAGTCGCCCGGCGAAGCATCGAGCTCGGAGCCGCCATCGCCAGCACTGTCAACGGAGCTGCCGTCTGAGGTCGCCCCATCGAGCGCATCGCCGCCGCTTCCACCGCCGCACCCGACCACGCAGACGAGGACGATGAACACCGCGCACACCGCCCGCGTCATGGCGACGTCTCCACGAAACGGTCGACGTGCACGAGCGGGAACGGCGTGCGGTCTTCGAAGCGTCCCTCGACGGTGACAGCCTGGCCGTGCGTGAAGCGCTCCGCCTGCGAAGCGAGCGTCCTCGGGACGGACAGAGCGATGATCGTGGCACCGTCGTAGAAGTGGACGCCGAACGCGTCAGGGGCGACGCCGGCGATGTTCGGCTGCACGCCGCCCCAAGCACCGGACGTGCGCACGAGCTTGCCGTCGGGCTTCGTCATGACGAGCGACGGGATCGTTACTTGCTCGTACGTGACGGTCTCGTCGGTGGTAGGCGCGCGTGCAGACATAGGCGGCTTGGGAGAGCCGCAGGCCAGGAGAACAACACAGAGACACAGAGTCGCGAACACCGAACGCATGATCCCTCCAGTGCGGAATCGGTGTGTACACACCGCCTCCAGAGAACCGATTGGCGTGTACACGCCAACAGTGGATATCTTCCTATTGCGCAGAATGTCAGTTACGCGAAGAATGTTGGTGCGCATGTCATTCCTCCGGCGTAGTCTCCGAAGGCTGCATGTCGCCTCATTCACCGCATACCGACATGAGCGAACGCGTCCCTACGTTCGTGAGCTACCTGCGCGTCGAGCGCCGACGCGGAGCGCTCACGGTTGCCCGCTACCGCGCGATCATCGAAGCCTTCCTGGAACGACTCGCGAGGGTTCCGGCTACCGCGACGCTTCACGCCAACCAGGTCACCTACCACCATTGCCGGGCGTTCCTGCGCTCGCCCGGAACAACGTCGACGGAGGAGCCATCCGCCTCCGTCTGGAACCAGCGAAGGGCTGCGCTCCGCAGCTTCTTCCGCTACTTGATGCGCGAGGAGGACATCGTGAAGGACCCCACCGCCGAGATCGAGCACCAGACCCCCGACCCGAAGGAGCCCGAGCCCATCACGCTCGAGCAGTTCGGCGCCCTTGTCGACGCGGCGAAGGCTTCAGCCGCCACGTACCGCGCCCGGAACGCCGCCATTGTCACGACGCTGTACTTCACCGCGCTCCGCGTGCAGGAGCTCGTGTCGCTCAACCTGAATCAGATCGACTGGACCGACTACTACTTCCGCAACGTCCGCCGGAAGGGGAAGAAGAGGCTGCACCTCAAGTTCACCGACGTCGTCGCTGCGGGTCTTGAGGAGCTCCTCGCCACGCGGGGGACGGTGTCGGCCGATTCGCCGCTCTTCCTCTCGAAGCGCGGGACGCGCCTCAGCGTTCGCGGCGTCGAGATGCTGGTGAAGGCGCTCGCCAAGAAGGCCGGCATCCAGCAGGACGTGACCCCGCACCTTCTGCGTCACTCGATCGTGAGCGAACTGCGCCGGCAAGGCCACCGCATCGAGGTAGCGCAGCGCCTCTGTGGCCACGCGTCGTCGAGGACGACCGAGCGCTACAGCCATGTCCGCGACGAGGAAGTCCGCGAAGCGGTCGACGCCGTCGCCGCCGATTTTTCGAAGCGGGTCCGTACTCGTCGGCGCCTGTCCGTCGCCGCGTAGCGCTCGCCGGCCAACTTCGCGTAACTGACATTACGCGGAGTTACATGTCCCCGTGAACTGGATCGGCGCACCAGGGACGACCCGCTACACTTCCCGATGGTGCTCACTCACATCGGTCAAGGTCTAACCTTCCATGCGCTCCACCATCTTCTGACTCGACGCGGCCACCACTTGGTGGCCCACACGCTGTGCTTGGTTGACCCAATGCTCCTCGTGATGTTCCTCATCGAACTGAACGAGGAAGAGTCGCTCAAGGACTCTCCAGCCTCCATGCCGCGCGTCACGGGACGCAACGCGCGACTGCTCGTCTAAAGATCCAAATAGATCAGCGCGGCAGTCAGGCGTTCGGCGTCGCCTCGTCGAACGCGATGTCCAGCGCGGACGTCGGCGTGTACTCGAACCATGTGCCAATCAGCACGCCCTGCTCGCGCGTGTCGGCCTCGTCCGGGTTCGCGGCAGGAATGCCGGGATAGTTCGTCCGGGCATAGGCCTCCATCTCCTCGGCGATCCGCACATATGGGTGCTCGTTGGGCAGCTCGCCGGTGCCTCCGTTCTCCACGAACTCGGCGAAGGCTCGCTCGAATCCAGGGCGAACTGTGAGCACCACGCGCGCGCTGCCGGCCTTGAGGAATGCGCGGTGAAACGGGTCGGGATGGTCGAGATACTTCTTGAAATCCCACCGGCTGCGGTGCGACCAGAAATACGGGTAGAGGAAGAACAAGACGTTCTCCCACTCGACGGCCTGGTGGAGAAATTTGATCATCTCGCCGAACGCGCTCACCCGAGTCCAGACCGGGTCCGAGACGACGGAACCGCTCTGTCCATAGAGTTCGGGACCGACGCCAAGCGGGTTGAACTGAAAGGACGGGCCGAGAAGCCAGCGGAGTACCCCCTTCATGATCTCGTCGCGCTCGACCTTTCGGAGGCTGAGGGCGTCCTGCGCGCCAAGGTCGGCGGTCAGGCGCTCAAGGCGTTCCTTGAGGAGCTGCCGGACCTCGTAGTAGCGGGCTTGAGCCGCGTCGCGGATGGCGGTCCATGCCTTCATGCGCCACCGATCGAACGCCTCGGGACGGAGACGCAGCGCCGCGCGCAGCTCGACGTACGCCGCTGAGAGGAACTTGGTTTGGTAGATGAGGGCGAGCGAGCCAGACTTGCCTACGAAGTCGGCGGCGTCCTGCACGTTGAAGGAGTAGTCCTCGTTCTTCCACCACCAGTAGGAGCTGTCGACGTGCACCGAATAGACGAGGTAATCGGCGGGCACGTCGATCTCGAGCAAATGATACTGGGCGTGCTTCGACTCATCCTTCGTCCAGGTCTTCGTCTCCGCGCGGTCGATCCAATCGGCGTCCGGCGGCGGCGGCTCGACCGAGGCGTTGTACTGGGCCGCGAGCAGGAGGTAGTTCGACCTCGTGACATCGACCGGGCGCAGGTCGAAGCGCGCCCAAGCGACGGTCGCGCTCGGGCTGTCGAAGCCCTGCTCGAGGGTCGACTGCAGCTCCTGGACCTCGCGAATCCGCGAAAGCACGTCCGACCCCGGCTCCGGGATCGCGAGGTCGTAGGTCATCCGAACGCCGTACCGGAAGAGGTTCACGCGCCACTTGCGAAGTAAGCGGTAGTAGTCGATGCGCGTCGCGCGGTCCGTGAAGGGATTCTTGAGCTTCCGGACGGTCTGGTCCTCGGTCCCCGCGGCGGAGGCGACCTTGAAGCTCACCTTGTGCTCCTTCTTGGTGCGCGAGGAAGCCTTCCGTGTGAGCGCGATCGAGTGGTTGCGCGAATACTCCTCGGTCTGCGTCGACGAGGTGGCGACGTCGTAATTCGCGGAGGCCGCGATCGAGACCGAGCCGTAGCCGCCGGAGATGCTCACGCCCGTGCTGATGTTCGTGTCGCGCGTGCGCTCGGAGGTCGTCGCCTGGGTGATCTCCGACTTCTCAGTGACGCCCTCCTCGCTGAAATCCTCGAGGGAGTCGGTCACGATCTTCGAGAACTCCTCGGAGGTCTGCGACCACTCCTTGTGCGCGATATTGACTTCCTCGCCGGGCGCGAGCGGAACCGAATAGAGGAGCTCGCCGCGCTCGATCGAGGCCGGAACGAAGCTCAGGCGCTCGAGGTGCAGGAACCCCACGGGTTCCGGCGTGACCGCGTCCGAGAAAGCGTCGACAAGCTCCAACTGATCGGCGCCGTACTCGTCGGCGAGGGTGCCAAACGTCTTCACGGTCAGGTCCTGGGGGCGAACCTTCACCAGCGCCAAGAAATCGCGCGTGGCGCGAACGCTCGCGGCTTCGACGCCGCGCGGCTCCGCCCAGTCGAGCAACACCGCTAGGTTCACGTGTCCCTCGTCGCGGACGTCGGCCGCGACGGCCGCGGATGGCGCAAGCACGGCGACCACCTCGCGCGTTCGGCGTTCGCCTGGGGAGACCTCCTCCCTGGCGGTTGCCGCGCGTGCAGCCTCGATCGTCGAGCGCCCGAGGATGCTCTCGACGTGAGGAAGGCTGCGCGCGCGGTCCATGACCGGCTGCCAGCCCGTCCCCGCCGTCGAAGACGCAGGCGCCGAAAGCGTGGCCAGGCCTCTGCGATACGCGTCCCAAATGCGGATGTGCGCCGCGCGCAGCGCCGCATTCGCATCGACGCGCATCTTCACGAGGCCGCGCGCGACCATGACGAGTGCCGCGACAGTCGCCATGGCGGCGCTCGCCGTTGAACGCTTCGCTCCGGCCGCGCTCGCTTCGCGAGCCACCGACTCGAACACGTCGAGCGCGACCTCGACTTCGGGCGGCGTGGCGCGCGACGTCTTCCGCAGGACGTCGACTTCATGCTGTGTGGGGCGAAGCGCCGCGACGAACGCGCGCTTCTGCACGCCCTTCGCGATGACCGGCGCCGGTTCTCCATCCTCCGCCGGGATTCGGACCGGAGCATATGTTGCTCGCCACAAACTACGCCGTGCGCCAGGGATCTCCGCCATTGCGGAGAGCCTACGCAGATCGGCGACGGCGCTCAAGCGACTGGCATCGTTCGTAGACATTTGCCAGTTGTCTCTGGTCAGATTCGGCCGTGGCGACCACACGGTACGTGAGCTTGAAGACCGGGAAGAACTCGAACCCCGGAACGAAGGCGAAGCCGTACGAAACGATCCAGTACGGCATCGACCAGGTGCGGGCGGAGCTCAAAAAGGGCGGAACCAAACCCGGGCAGGTGCTGATCGAAGAGGGCGTCTACGACGAGCAGCTGACGCTCTACGACGATATCGACATCATGCGCGCCGACCAGAAGAACGCCGTTACGATCGACGTCGCGAAGGGGACCTACCAGACCCCGGGAACGGGTTCCGTCGAGCTCACGCGGACGAAGAAGGGCGGGACGCTCGTTACGATCTCAGGCGTCAAGCGCGCCTCGATCAAGGGACTCAAGATCGACGGGCACACCAAGGGCGGGCGCGGCATCGACATTAACGCGTCATCGGACATCACGATCAGCGGCTGCCTGATTTGGGGACACTGGGCCGAGGTCGACTACAAGGGCAAGGAGAAGGGCACGCAAAGCGATCCCTACAACGGCGAGTCGGACGTGAAGGACGCGAGCAACGGCGCCGGCCTTCGCATCCGAGAGTCGAAGACAATCGACATCGACGGAAACTTCTTCAACAACAACCGCTGCGACCTGAAGTATTCGATCCCGAGCCCGTTCGACATCGCGAAGCTGCCGTCGAAGGTCAAGATCGAGATGAGCGGAGAATCCAAGACGCTCGACAAGGACTGCGTCACACGCTACCTGCGCATGACGCCAGAGGTGTACCGCAACGGCGGCGGCGCCATCTTCGTCGAGAACGGCAAGGGAGTGAACGTCCAAGGCAACCTGTTCACCAACAACAAGGCGGCGCGTGGCGGCGCGGTGCGCTTCGGCAACAAGGCGTATGAGTGGATCCTTGAGAACTACTTCGAGAACAACGAGGCTTGGGTCGACGGCGGAGCGATCGCCATCTGGGACTACGATCGCGTTGACGTCTCCCGCAAGAAGATCCTGATCAGCGAGTGCCACTTCGTCACGAACGTCTCGGCGGACGATGGCGGCGCCGTCTATCTCACGGCGAACACCTTTGCACGCGTCGAGAAGTGCACGTTCAACGCCAACACCTCCGGCAGCAACGGAGGGGCGCTGCGCGTGACCTTCGGATCGAGGGTTTGGGTTGCGGAGTCGGCGTTCATCGCGAACGTCGCAAACTCGGACGCCGATACCAAGGTCTCGGACAACAAGGACGGCGGCGGCGCGATCGCCGTCCAGAACGCGGACCTCTATCTGAAGAAGTGCTCGTTCACCAGCAACAGCGTGCGCGGCTTCGCCGGCGGCGCAGTCTACGCCAACACGGTCAAGTACGATCCGATCTACGAGTCGATCGGAAAGCAGGTCTACGGGGACAACTTCGACGAGCTCCTCAAGAAGAAGTACGGATTCACGCATGTCCAGCTTCAAATCGAGGGTTGCACCTTCACGGGCAACAGCGGCACTGGCAAGACCTGCTACGAATCGAAGCTCTCCGACAGCGACAAGCTGGAAGCGTACTACGCAGACGGCTGCGACGAGCTCCTCGAAGTCTTCAGGAAGCTCGAGAAGAAGAAGGAGTGCGTGCTACCGAATGGCAAGGGCATGACGGAAGGCGGCGCAGGCGGCGCGATGTATGTCCTCGAGCAGAAGGACGGTTACCTACCCATGGACGTTTCGATAAAGGATTCGACCTTCAACTTCGACGTCTCCGAGCACTCCAAGAAGGAACTGCGCGCGGAGATCGTGGCGATCGAGTGCCGTACATTCGAGCTCGGAAACGTCGCCATCTCGATCACGCCCCCCACGGTCTACAAGCTCGCGCTCGAAAACGTGACGATGACGAACGTCGCGGGCTCGGGCCTCGCGCTCACGTGTTCGAACTCGAAGGTCTCGACGACCGACGCCGAGATACGCCTCCAGGGTGTCAGGTGCCAGTGACCCGCAGCGGGATGACCACCACGTCGTGCCGGTAACGTGTCGGCTCGACCTGGCGCTCGGTGACGTAGACGATCCAGGCCTCCTTGCTCGCCCCTTCAAGGTCGAAACGGGGCACGGCAGGCGTTGGGCTGATCTCCACGACTGGCGACCGCGCGCTTCCATCGGGCGCCACCACCGACGCCCGGAGCGCGAAGCCGTCCGGGGTCTCGGTCGTCCATACCAGCAGGATGCCGGCGTCAAGCCCTACAGAGCGCAGCTTGTGCACGCGGCCTCCGAAGTCGATCGAGACGCGTTTCGCCTCGCCTGTCTCCGCTCGTAGGTACGCGACCCGTCCGTCGGGTTCGTCGAGGCAGACGAACACGAGCTTGTCGCGGTCGGGCACGACGTCGCACTGGCCTTCCAAGCGGACTTTCGAGACAGCGGCCGGGTCGGCGAGCGCGATGATCTCAGTGCGACGAAACCCGTCAGTCGCGACGGCCGCGAAGGCAGCGTCTTTCACGCTTGTGACCTGTACGTCGCCGCACCCTGAGCGAATGGGAATTCGCTCGGCGTTCGTCGTCCGGGAAGGATGCCGTACGACGATGACGTCCGGATCGCCGTGCGCGCAGGCCGCGGTGATGCCGCCGCGCGCAGCCGTCATGGCCGGCGCCCCGTCAGTCGCGACCTCACCTGCGAGCACCGGGGGGCTGGCGAGCTTCGCGTCGTCATCGACGTTGGCAAAAGCAAACGATGCGTTGGTCTCGTGCGTCGGACGCCACGCAACGACGTATCCGACGGGACTGGCCGCGACGTCCGGCGCGTACCCTCGGCCGAGCTCGGCCGGCTCGCCGAGCCTAGCGCCGGCGAACGACAGCGCCCGCGCAACGATGTGATCGCCGAGCTCGTCGTCGCCGCGTTGTGCTGCCCATGTCACGAGCATTCTCCGGGCGCTACGTGCAAGCGCAGGCGTGGCCGTCGGCTCGACTCTGGCGTGCTCAGCGGAGACGGTTACCGGTTCCCCCGGCGCGAGCACGAGCGACGAGCGCTTCGCCGGGCTTCCGCAGCCCAGCGCAAGCATGGCGAGGAAGCCGAGTCGCCTCATTGCCGCGGAACCTAGCATGAGGCGCAGATTCGAACTCGCGTGACCAACATTACGCAGGGTTGCCGAGCGGGCCTATGCCCCAGCGGGAACCGCCCTCGCCCGCGCCGCTCTCTCCGTCCAACGCTTGCTATGCCGAGAAGGCCGAGAAGACAACGCGTCTCACTCCAATGGGGTGATTGCCCTGCTCCGGAAACGCGCCCTACCATCCGCGCCATGTGGGGATCCAACGCGCAACGCGCCGCCTGCGCTTCACTTGCAATGTTCATGGGGTTGGTCGCGTCGGGTTGCGCGAGCCCCCCTGGCGACGGCCTCGCTGATCGCCAGCAGTTCGTGGCGAGCTCGCCGGCAGAATTCGTCCCGCTCGGACGAAGCCGTCTCGTTGACCTGCTGAGCCCGCGCCTGCGGCCGGGTGAACGCCTGGTGCAGATTGTCGAGTGGCCTCTCCCGGTGTCGGGACGGCAGATAGCGGTCGGCGTCGCGCAGTCCTCGCAGTACGCGAGAACGGTCGCCGTCGATGCGGGCAGCAACGCGAACATTGATCTTGACGATGCGCGGCGCGTCGAGCAACGCGCCCGTCTCGCGTCGTTCGGCAAGATGTCGGCAGGGCTCTCGGCGCAGCTCGCGCCGTTGGACGACGACGAGAGCGTGGGCTTCTCGATTGTCTTCAGCGATTCGGCTCCCTTCCCAGAGCCTCCCTATGACGGTGAAGGCATCCTCGTGTCCGCGGCGGAGTACGAAGCGCACGTTCGCACGCACCGAGACATCGCCAGGGAGCACCTTGCGAACGCCAAGCGTCCGCTTGTGGAGTGGCTCGAGAGCGAAGGCGCCACCGTCGAAGATTTTCGCGGCACGCCCGTCGTGCACGTCGTTGGACCGGCGCGGCTGCTGCGCAGCAGCCGGGTCCACGGTGAGGATGTTCTTCAGCTGACCGCAGATGAGGCGTCGGATCCAGAGCTTCTCGGCTTCGCGGGCCACGCATCCATGAAGGAAACGTCGTTTCTCGGCGGGCTCTGCGGTGCGGGGCTGCACTGCAACGGAGCAGGCGTGGCGGTGGGAATCTGGGAGAACGACCCAGCGAACCCGGGCACGATCGGCGGCATTGCAAACAACAACACCCGACTGATCAGCGGAGCCATCGTCGACTACCTGATCGACCCGAACACGTGCAACACCGACAACGACTGCAGCTACACCGCGGGAACGAACGTGTACCGCTGCAAGAGCATCGCCGTGTATCCGTCCGGGACGCCATCAAACCGATGCGTCGGCGAGCATCTGTCGACGGTGGCGTCCAGCATCGGCATGCGTGACTCGTTCACGTACCCCGCCGGCGTCCTCAAACCCACCGCGGTCACGCTTCCGCCCGCAGGCTCGGGCAACGTCACGCAGTTCGTCGCGAACGATCCCGGTGAAGGCGGCATCAACTGGCTGATCGACGCAACGTCCGCGACCTACATCAACAAGAGCTTCGCCGCAGCCGACGGCACGGTTCCGCAGATCATCAACTGGGCGGCGCGGAAGGACATCATCCTCACGACGATCGCCAGCGGCAACACCGGGACCGCAGGCGTCACATGCGCTGACAGCTGGAACGCGTTGTGCGTCGGCAACTATCGGTATGAGACGTACGACAACGCCGCGACGCACCGCATTCACAGCGCGAGCTCATGGATGAACCAGTCGGCGATCCACCCGGGGCAGGAGCGACCGCACGTCCTTGGTCCCGGAGCCCACTTCCAAGGCATCGGCTTAACGAGCGGCCTGCATATCCCCGACATTCGCGCGAACGGCGTCGGGACGATGTCATCCACGTCGATCGAGTTCACGAGCGCGATGGTCGGTACCAGCTTCGCTGCACCGGCCATGCTGAGCGTTGCTCTGCAAGCGCACGAATACGAGGGATTCTTCAGCCTCTTGTACTACCCCATCATGCGGAAGGCGGTCGTGATGGCCGCCACGGTGGACGCGAACGCCGACGGTGCCATCATGAACGGCATGGAGTGGAGCTCGCCCTTCGATGGCCAAGACGGGACCGGACATCCCGACATGGTCTTCCTGAAAGGGACCCTCGACAACAACCGCTACCGCTACGTTTCGCTCACGAACGCGTCCTTCACGACAGTTCCGTGCGGCTCGCAAACGTGCCGCGAGTATACGATCACGAACATCACCGTTTCTGCCGGGAAGGCGCTGAAGGCCGCCCTCGTGTGGAACGCCTGCGCGATCAATCGCACGGACCTCACCACGCCTGAGCCCGTGGACTTTGATCTGGTGCTTGTTCAGCCGGCGTGGTGCCTGAACAGCCTCCATCAATCCGTTTCGATCGGAAACGAAGTCGAAGCGCTCTTCGACACCTGCCTGCTCGGAGCACCGACGCAGGGGACGTATACGGCGAAGATCCGCACGAAGAACGCGGCGCCCGTGCAGCTGTGCTCCGACGAGACATCGAAGCCCGTCGCGTTTGCGTGGAGCATTCAGTGAAGCTTCGATTCGCTTGCGCGCTCTTGGTCTTCTCTGCGTGCGGCGGCGCGAGCGATCGCGACTGCCTCGCGGAGGATCCGAGCGCGGGCGGGTCTGACTGTCTTGCGGCCGCGCTCCTGGCGGTTCGGGAGACCCGAGATGTCGTGCCCTCGCAGCAGGAAATCGAAAAAGCGGCTCAGGTCTATCGCGCGGCGTACCCCCTGCTCCCCGCGGACTTCGCGCATCCGCCCACCCCTACGAGCTGGTACGGCCCGGCGATGTACGTGACCGCGCGCGCGACCAACGCCGCGGTCGTTTCCGCCTGGGAAAGCGGCCGCGTCCAGACCGGAATCGCAGCGGTTGACGATGTCCTTGCCGCTGCGGCAGTGGAGAGTGTTGCTTCGGACGGAAGCGACTACTACGTGCTGCGTTCGCGGCGGGTACTGGCGGACGCGAACATCGCCTCAGCGCTGAGCGGCGTGCCGGACCTCGAGGTGTTCGGCGACCCTGTGCGTCCCGTGGAGGCGTTCTCAGAAGTCTCGTTCGAGTACCCCGTCGATTCCGAAGGCATCATCGATGTCCTTTTCTCCATCGGCTGGGGCGATTGCACGGTGGACTGCCGCGGACAGCACTTCTGGCGCGTTCGTGTCCCCGATGTCGGCGATCCGAGACTGGTCGATGAGTTTGGCGACCCGGTTCCGGCCGAGGCGTGGGTCCCGTGGTCGACGTAGAATGAGTGACGGCGAATGCGGCTTGACGATCACATGTGTTCCCGCTCCGCCCAGTCGTTGCGCCTATGAGTCTGTGCGTGTCCCTGTCGGACGTCATGTCGGCGCTCGACGGCCTGCGCATGAGGTCCGACGCGGTCAACCCGGCCCTCGACGGGCCCGGCCTGTCACCCGACGCGGGTGATTCACCGCATCGCGGGCGCATGCAACTCTCGTTGAGGGGGCAGCGAGGGCGCCGATCGCGGAGTCGGCGCGCCGCGCGCCTTGATGCATTGCCGTGGTCGGAACGCGCACCAACGCCGTCACGGAGGGGGGAATCTTGACGCAAACGAACCTCGACCAGCACATCGCGAGCACGTTCGCCAAGGCCAACGTGCGCTTCTATCACGCTGAGAACCTCCGCAACCTCAGCACCTACTGCCAGGCCCGCGCGCTGCTCTGTCGTTCAGAGCTGATGAAGCGGGATGCCGTCTACTACACGCAGTTCTACTCCGACGAAGCCGACCAAGCGCTAGGAGTGCTGACGCGCGTCTTCGGCAACATCTACGACTTCGGATCAATCTTTGCCCGCGCGGCGAAGACGACGCCGAACGTGTACGGCCCGATCACGCTCGTGTTTCGGCCCACCGTCTTCGCCGAGATGCTCGACATCGCCATCACGCCGCAGAGCATCGCGACACACCTTGCGGACTGGACCAACGTCCGCGTGACGGAAGCGAGCGTGATCAACGAAATCGCGTCCGGCGACGGGTACGGAAGCCCCGTGGCGGGGGAATGGCAGATGTGCGAACTCTCCTGCGAGAATGCCGCGATCTCCTTCACGTCGTTGGAGAAGGTCCTTGTTGAACCAATCGAGGTAGCGGGCCGCCGACTCATCGACTATGTCCGCGCAACGGCGGCGAACCTCGGCGTCCCCATTCATGAGCGCGTATATCGGCGCCCCGAGAACGCGGCGAAGCTCGCGGATCTCGTAGCGCTGTGCGAGGCCTTGCCCGAGGGCACCGAAAACAGTGACTGGAAGTTCTCGGAAACGCAGCTTCCCACGTCGTGGTCGGATCTTTCGGAAGCGAAGCGCAAGCGAATGCCCGGGTGGTGCCGCTACTTCTACTTCGGCACCCTCGGCGAATGCCGGCTCCGCGACTTCATCGAACGAATGGACGAAGCCGACGACCGCACCGCTTGCGAGCTCTGCGACCCCGGCGAGGACCGACCGCCGGCCATGGTCAACTACCGTCCTATGGATGACGGCGGAGTGGGTTCAAGCGCGCTGGACGTCGGCTACTGTGACTGGTGCAACGGAATCTCGGTACGGTGCAATGAATGCGGCGCAGTGCGCGCGGTGTACGAGGGCGAGTACGACGAGGTCTTGGACTGCGACGGCGGTTGCGGAATGCGATTTCGCGTCGTGAGGACGGGCTCTACTGACGGGGGACCGTCCGAGAACGTGGAGCTGGTCGATGAGACCGAGGATGAGGCCGAGGATGCGGAGGACAACGATGACGATGACTTCGCGGATGAGAACGCGGATGGCTGAGGTGCCGCCTGCGGATCGACGCGTGGCCGCAAAGGCGTTGCGCTGGCTGGCTCAACTTCGCGCAACCTTCCGCTTCCACCAGCTACGAGGATTCTCGCCATGATGATCGCGACGTCAAAAACGGAGCTTGTTGAGCAAGTAGTCGCGCGTGCGCCTTCCGAGCAAAGAGCCTTAGCAGTCGAACTGGCGAGCCTCTTCGTAGACGAAGCTAGTTTCATGCATTTCCCACAGGCACCTCCCGGCGCCCTTTCCGCGCTCATCGGTAGATTCGCGATCCGGAAGGATGACGTGAATCTCTTCAACCGCTTTCTGGTGGGATTCGGCCTTGCATATGCCGATGGAGTCCTTCCTGATTCAGCGAGTATTGTCTCTGTAGGCCTCTTGGTCTTGACGACGTTGCGTGATCTAGCTGCAAACGGCGCATGGCTGGACGAGGATCGGACTCGCATTCTCACAATCCTTCGAGCAAACGTGACAAATCCGAGCGACCCTGGGCTGACTGCGGAAGCTATTCTTGCGATCGTCCGACGTACCACGCCCGAACTCGACCTCGCGTGGGTAAACCAACGCCTTGCCGAACTCGAAAGAGTGCCACTTCAAGGTGGCGGCGCAAAAGATCTGGCGATGAGTGATCCGAATGGAGCATGGCGACCACTCGTATAGTGCGATGTTCATATGGCGGGATTGATCAATTCATCGACTCTTCGTCGCATCGAAAGGCTTGGCTACGATCGCGACCACATTTCGTACTACTCCCCCGAGACATGGGTGGCCTCGATCTCGAGGTCAGACCTAGCGTTCACGGAGTACAACGCTGCGCATCATCACGAAACAGTGCACCTGAAACAGTACGCTTTCACGACATTCGGCTTGGCCTCCGCACTCTATCGAGGGCGACAAGCACGCCTCGCTGCGCGCGTCTTTGCCTCAGCACATCCATTGGTGCACACACCGAATGTGAGAACAGAACCGATGCCTTCCTTGATTCAAGGAAGCTTCGACTGCTCGTCCACCGAAAGTAGACAGTATGAGCAGGTCGACTGGATACTCGATGCGCTAAACGGAAGCCCCCGCCCCGTTCGAACGTTAGGCGCTCTTCTTGCTCTGAGCAATGAGGCTCCGAGTGTCGCACTTCCGCCGGAAGCGTTTGAACGGTGCCAGCGCAGCGGCGTTCCACAGCTGCCTCGCTCGACAACGGCACTCTTGTCGATGAGTCCCTCAGCGGCAGCTCCGATGCTAGGCGAACAGCTTCTACTAGAAGGCAGCGCGCGTCATGCCCTTGGCGCATCAGATCTGTTCGAGGGGGGCGCGGTCGGTGCGGCTCTTCTTGAGGGAACATTCCTGCAAGGCGCCTATCATGCCGGCAGCGAAGAAGCGGCGGCGGCACTAGTGAAGCGCCTTGAGGGGTCTGGGAGGCGCACGCTGAACAGTGCCCGCGCCATCAGCTTTCCTGGTGGCCTAACGCTGACCAGTTACGGGGTCGACGGATTCGCGCTCTGCCCTGGCGTGACCGGGATTCCGTATCGGCTGACGCAGCTCTTGTTCCTGCGAATGTACGCGTCCGTTGTTTCGCGAGCTGGCGACGATTCGCTTGAGCGAGGCCTTGGCGACGCCGCCGTTCAGAAGGCGCTCCTATATGCAGCGGATCATCAGCCTCTAGAGTTCTACCTACTCGATCCAGGAACTTCAGCCGTTGCGCCGTTAGACGACCTCTTGCGACCGCGATCAGTGGAGCGACCGGCGGTGGACTTGCCCTTCGTTTGGCTGTTTCTAACGATCACCGATCTCGCACTCGCCACACCGTTGCCTCCGGCGTTCTCGACGGAGCTATCTTGGTACGATCTTCATCCAGGCTGGCGCTATCTTCGTGCGCTTGCGGTGCTCGAGGAGATCCTGAGCTCCTGTCCCAGCGTTGAGGCGGTGCATCAACTCGCGGAGAAGTACTCTCGCAATCTTACGGAACTGACAACACTTGTCTCCAAGCAATTGGGCTGGCCAACGACGACCGAAATGCACGGACAGCTTGTCTCGTATGTCGACTCTGAGGTGTGGCTCCACGACGTCTCTTTGGGGGCGGATCCCGCACTCTACCTCTGTCGCTTTCTCAGCTGCCTTCGTCGAGTGCGGCGTCCCCTCGCTTGGGTCTCACCCAAGCGAGAGTTCAGCCACGGAGAGAGTCCGTCTGACGCAATTGGCGAACCCAACCGGTTCAGAAGCGCTCCCTTTGTTCAGGCGGTCGACGGCCTGCAGCCTGGTGTCGTATTTCACGTTCCCACAGGTAGAACTCTGCGCAGCTTCGACTCCCGACGCAAGACTCTCGTTACGACCGAAGCACTCAATGACCCGAGCTTCGCGTGGAAACACGACTACCCGGCAGAGGACGTGATGAGGAATTTCACGTTGCATCAGACCGGGCTTCGACGTCTTGCGTCCGGAACGCGTGGCGAGCTGTTGCCAGACATCCTGCTGCAGGGCGTCTGCGATCCATTGTCGTCAAAGTACGGAGAACTCCGAGCTGTCGCCGTGGAGATCGCCGTGGACATTTTTCGCTTTCACGTCTGGTGAACTGAGAGTCTCGGTCGGTCAGATCGTAAAGAAAGCGTCGAGGCGCTGCAGCGTGATGGGATATGTCCACGATCGCGCGCTGCCCCCCCCGAGACACGATGGTTCTGCGATCGAATATCTGCGCGAACGTCTCGCGCCCGGGGCCGTCTCGGACGGCAAACGGCGCGAGCTCACGCAGCAAGACGGCTGCGCCCATGAGTCTGAGGCGCAGCTTTGCCTACGCTTTCGGAAGGTTCCCGACTTCCAACACGCGCGGCAGCCAGGCACTCGCATCAATGCCGAATGCGCGAAGCTGCGTCGCCAGTGCTTCACGCGCGTACTGAGCAAGATCCGGCCTTCGCTCAAGCGTTGCGACGTAACGCTCGTCGAAACGCCTTGCAATTGTGCGCAATTCATCACGACCGATGAGTCGCTTTTCATGGTCAGGCGCGCCAGCGAACGCCACCTTGACGGGAATGTCGAGGGCGAAGAAGACTCCATTCACTTCGATCGCGAGGGCCCGTTCAGTGTCCGACATCTGCCTCGTGAACTGCACCGAAAGAGTCGCCGCGGCGCGCCCAACGGCAATAAGCCAGCCGGACACGTAGACCGCAATCACTCGGCGCAGACGCCACAAGTGCTCTGTCTCGTCATACCGCTCGGGATCTACTCTATTGATAACTTTGGCCCGCTCGGCAAAAAGGCCATTGCAGCGGTTTCGGCGTTGGAGGTAGACGATCTCGTCATCGGGCGCGAGAGGTGCGTTGGCGGACGCGGCTTCGATGCGCAATCCGTACGAAAGGACGTGCATGATCGCCGCGAGGTTGTCGGCTGTGAAGTCAGAGGTCTCTCGGGCCTGACCGACGAACTCCGGGAAGTTCGATTCGTTGATCTCCTGTCGAAGAACGTGGACCACGTTGTGCCAGAGATTCTTGACGAGGTAGTTCGTCGCGAAGGCGAGCGAATGTTCTCGAGGAGCCTCGACGCTGAGAGGATCTAGGCCCAACTCAATGTCGGTATATCTCGGTGGGAACTCGCCCTTGCGGAAGAGCTGCGTGAAAGCAGGTCGGGTTCTGTGCTCAACGGTCCGTATGCCATCGTTGTTCGGTCCAAGTACCTTCGTCACGCCATAAAAAAAGCTGGCGTATTCACTGAACGCCAGCTGACCGTCAGCATGACCCGGCACGTACCCAAACAGGTTCTTCAGATCGGCCGCCGCGACGACCTCCTGCAGGACGATATCGGACTTACAAAGGAGCGAAACGAGCTCAGGCCTCGTCGATCCGTTGAGCACAATCGCGACACGCGTCAGCGCGCGCCGGAAGCACTCGTCGCACTCGTCAGGCGTCATCGTGCACCTCTAACGTGTCTTGCGTACGACCAGCCCACTGCGTTCGATGAAGTCCCAGAGATCGCACGAAGCTTCCTCGGACGTCTTCACCGTCGTACCGAGCACGTCGCGAAAGGCGACACCCTTGACCTTAGCGAAGTTCACCCAGGTCCACCCAAGCGTGTCGAAGTCCAAGACGACACCGTCGGGCCCCGGATCCTGCAGTTCCTCGTCAGTAAGTACAACCGGGACCTGCCACCGGAGATCGTCGCCCCCGCTGGGCGCGTCAACCACCGTAACCGCGTCGCGCTCGACAAGTAGCCGCCAGAGCTTGTTGTCAACCGCGTGGCGGTCGAGATTCTCGCCGCCAAAGAGGTCAATGAGCTTCACGTCTGCTATGCGGGACAAATCGACCTTGAAACGATCCCCGTAACGTTGGGGAGCACGGCCTGTTTCGTTGTGCTGCATCTCTTCACCTCCCACCTCGTCCACCTCAATGTCCTCCGGCTCGTCCGGATCGACACGAGAAGTTGACGGGGCGGGCGGCGAAGCGGACGCTGGGACCGTGGGCACTGATGGTGGCTCGGGCTGCACCACGTCCACGCGAAAGCGAAGGAGTTCACTCCCGCCTCGGCGGCTGCGCAGCCGATACTGGCGACCGAGATGGATCGGGCGTCCCGACATCGGTCCGCCGCGCATGATCCGGTAGAAGACGCCTGCCGGGCTATCAAAGATCACGAAAAAGGCACCAAGCGCATCGAGGACGCGCTTCGACGATGTCTCCCGGGAAACGAGCTCGACACGGACGGTCCCCGTCGGATCCTTGGCGAAGTCCACAGTCGCGCCGTGCGGCAGAGGCACACGCTCGTGCGAGCCGTTCCGTTTGACATCGACTGCGTGCTCCAAGTGCTCCACAAAGCCTCCGTGAGTACCCTACACCCACCATACGACGGGAGCAAACGAATTCCCCGGATTTCGGCGGCCGGGTTCTCCATCGTCGACGACAAACGAAGAAGGGGCTAACGCCGCTTCGCTGCGCGAGTTAGCCGCGAAGAATGTCGTGCAGACGATTGCATGAGACGAGCTGTCTCACCAACGAGCCAAGCCCGACGACGTCCGATCGCCATCGTCCTCAACGGATTCTCGCTGATCCATCCGTAGCGCAGAGCCGCCGCCTGCACCGGCGTCACGTAGTCGACGCCGGCGAAGAAGACGAGTTGCACTCGTAGGCGCGGCAATCGGAGCAGGAGCGCCGCGGCGACGCGCTCACCCCACGCCATGCGGGACCGCTTCGGCAAGTCCATGAGCTTCTGCTCATACGGCACGATGACCTGGTCGAGTTCAACGAGGCCATGGAACGCCGACATGATGTAGACCTCGTCGCAGGCGAGCTCCCCGTAGGCGATCGCCGCGCGGAACAGGTCGCTGATGTACAGGCCCCGCGCCGGTGCAGGATCGCGGCGCTTCGTCTTCGAGCAACCGACGAGCCCGATCTTGATCGGCCGGGCAAGCGCTTTGAGCCGCTCGACCTTGTCGGCTCGGTTCCTCCGAGCGATCGCCGCCGAGAGCGCCTCCTCGCGATGCTTGTCTCCGAGCGCGAGCTCGTCGGCGGTGGGCTCTGGGAGAGGTGGTGAGAACAGACTCGGCTGTCGTAGCTCGCATTGCGGGCAGCCAGCCTTCGGCTCCGTGCTGCCGCAAAGTGAACAGCGAAAGGGCTCGTCGGAACGAGCTTCTGGACATCGTGCGACGACAGCGCATCGGGAAAGAACCTGTCGAACCATGGAATCCTCCTCGGGTCCGCGCGGCGACATGCCGCGAGAACGGGACCCGGGCGTGCGCGTTCCCCGTTCACGCACGCCTGGAGCTCGTTCTGAATGAAGAACCCCGGGAACCGCGCTCACGTGAGAGCGGTCCCGGAGGTTGGGGTCGACGACTCCTGATACCGGGCGGTCGAAACCGCTCTCGATGGTCAGGCCGCGTCGACGAGATACGAGGTCGCCGCGCGCTCGAGCGCGAAGCGATCCTCTGGTGCGAACGCCTGCGAGGCCCTGGTCGTCGCCGAGACGATGCCGAAGGCGCTCGCTTCCGGTTCGATGCCATACGCGGCCTCGAGGGCGGTCAGGTGCGTCTTTGGGAGCCGTGCCCGCTTGAGGAGCGCGAGGAACGCTTCCTCACGCTCGTCATCGGAGACAACGCGCTCCCGGCTACGCAGCAGGCGCTCGGCGCCTTGTTCGAGAACGCCGCCGATCTGCTTGCCGCGTTCGGCGAGCCGCGCGCGGATCTTGTCCTCGGAGACGTGCCGATGCACGCACGCGATGAGCACGTTGTCCTCGACCGGCACCTCCATCCCGTTCGTGCAGATGAGGCGCTCGAGGTGCATCGCGACCACAAGGCTCGCGTAGCCGACGCCGGAGTTCCGCACGATGAGGCCGCCGCGCAGGTCGCCGATCTTCCGGTCGCCGCCGGGGCGGTAGATGCGGTCGAGGGCGATCACGTAGGACGTCGAGCGGTCGGTCACGGCGGGGCGAATGACGCTGTGGGGAGCATCCCCGAGCGCCTCGGCAAGGAGCTCGGCGAAGCGCGCGTCGGAGACCGGCGCGTAGCTTGCCGACACGAAGGCGCGAAGCACCTCCTTCGGCGCTTCGGCGTCGTCGGTTCGCATCGTCCGCAGCCGCACGCGGACAGCATTGCGTGCCAGCCGCGTGTTGATCTCGGACGCGCGCTCCTCGCCGGTCACGGTTCCGAACCATTTCTCCCAGCGGATGCCGAGCGACACGGCGAGCTGGCGGCGCGCCCAGTCCGTCGGCATGAAGTCGCCGTGGCCTGGGACCGCGATCGCGCCCACGTCCGTCATGCGGAGCTCGCGCATCTCGAGGACGACGTCGGGGTGCTCGCGCGCTTCGAGTGCGCGGAACTCCTCGGCGACGTCGGCGAGGGTCTTCGGTTTCCGTTCTGTGGTCGGCGTCGCGATGAGCGCGCCGTCGAAGCGACGTTCGGTGGAAAGTGCAGTCTGCATGGTCTCTAGCCTCCTTCCGGCCATTGGCCGGCCACGGACGCGAACGGGATGCTCGCGTGCGTGGGGAGCCGTCGGAAGAAGAACTCCGGGAACCGCGATGCAGTGATCGCGGTCCCGGAGGAGGGGTGGCGAACCGCTCGGCCGATGCCGACACGGAACGCGCTCTAAGGAACACCGGCCACGGACGCATCAAGCCGACTCGGGAAGTCGCTCTTGATGCTCACGAATCGGTCGCCGGCGACGACAAGGTGATCGAGCACGTCGATCCCGAGCACAACGCCGGCGGCGGTCGCACGGTCCGTGAGGATCCGGTCGGCCTCGCTTGGCGTCGGGTCGTCGCTCGGATGGTTGTGCGCCATCACGATCGCGAAGGCACGGTGGCGCACCGCCGGCGCGAAGAGGTCGGCGATGCGCACCGTCACGTCGATCGGCGTGCCTTCCGCCACGACGGTCGTCGCGAGGGCGCGCAGGCGCACGTCACAGGCGACGACCACCATGCGTTCGGCCTCGCGGCCCGCAAGCACCGGATGGACGAGCTTGAACACGTCGTGGGCGGTAAGCAGCACCGGTGGGCGCGTTGGCGTCAGCGTATGACGCCCCACGCGGACGGCCGCGTAGAAGCGGCGTGCGGCCTGCGCGGGCAGGAAACGCTCGAGCTCGTCGAGCGGCGCCGATGCGAGATGCCGCAGCGTCGTCTCGGCAAGCAGCGCTTCTGCGCGCTTCCGAGAGCCGACGAGCACGGCGAGATGGATCAAGACCTCACTCACGCCGCGGCCCCGGGAGCCGGGGCCGCAGACTCGTCGTCCTTGGGGTCCTCCTTGCGGAGCTGGAGCTTCCCGGAGAGCGGGATCGCCTCCAGGTAGATGTTGATGGAGCCATCGCGGTTCACGAAGGCGGTGCCGACCTTGAGCCAGGTTGAGCGGCCACGTTCGTGCTCGGTGACGGAGTAGGCGCTCAGACGTTCGGACTTCTGGGACATAGGGATCTCCTTGAATGGGGTGTTAGGGCAAGCGAAGCGTTCAGGTGTGGATCGACCAGCCGCGCTCGGACGCCGTGAGTGCGCGGCGCACGTCGAGCGGGCCGTGATAGACGAGGGCGCCGTCGAACCAGGCGCGCCACTCGCCGTCGGAGGACTCGACCTCCATGACGAACGAGAACGAATGCGGCGAGAGATCGGCGCCGAGCGTGCAGCGGGTACGGAGCGGTGCCCCGTATCCCGCAAGCGTGGCCAGGCGGCCGTCGAGCTCGGCGCGGGCTTCGATCGCATCGGCGAAGGCGCGTGCCTTCTCGAGATCATCAGCCACGCGCGAGGAGTCGAGCGTCACGACTCGTCCTCCTCGTCGTCGAGGTCAAGCTCGAGGTCGCGCCGCACGACGTCGTCGAGCAGCCGCGCACGGAGGTCGTCATAGGCGTCGGCGTCAGCCTTCGCCTTGGCGCGTTCGTCCACGGTCGCGGTCCGCACCGCGTAGGCGGCGGCGCGGTTGAGCGCTCGGAGCAGATGACGGGCTTCGGAGCGGTCGACGGGAAAGGACAAGAAGGGTTCGGTCGGAACGGCCTCGGACATGGGGGCCTCCTTTGTGGGAATGCGGTGGACCGCAGCCCGCACCACGCGAACTGCGGCGTGGTTGGTGATCAGGTCGCCGGCGGTTTCGCCGGCAGGCTGAAGCTCAGTTCGCGAAGCCCAAGGAGCCGCGCGCCCTGGACCGCCCATCGCAGCAGGCGCGGAGGCAGATCGTCGGGCGAGAGCTCATCCGGCAACGTCACGAGCGTCGTGGCGACCTCGCGACGGTCGAGAAGCGCTTGCGCTTCCCGAGCACCGCCGCGGCCGGACGTATCGCCGTCGAAGAGGATCGTGACGTGCGACGCGGTCTCCGCGAGGAGATCGGCTTGCGCATCGGAAAGCGTTGAGCCCATCGCAGCGACGGCGTTCGGAACGCCGCGCTCGAAGAGCGCCATGACCGCGAAGAAGCCTTCGACGAGGACGAGCCCGTGCTCGCCCGAGAGCGGCTTGGCGCGGTCGAGGTTGTAGAGCACCAGGTCCTTGCGGAACCCGGTCGGCAAGCGGTACTTGCCGTGCTCGCGGACGTCCGCCCACTTGAGGCGGCGCCCTGCGTAGGCGACGAGATCGCCGTCCTCATCATGGATGGGGATCGCGATCATGCCGCGCAGGATTCCGCGCTGGCAGTAGCCGGCGCCGAAGTGCTTCACCGTCTCGAGCGACAACCCGCGCTCCGTGAGGAGATGCGGGTGATCGGCTTGGAGGGTGAGGCACACGTCGATCGCGGGGTTCACCGCCGGGGCGTCGTCGTGCTTCGCCGCACTCGGCAGCGGCGTCCGTTCGGGTGCGTCTGGAGCCAGCGGGCGAGCGGGTGGGCTCGTCGCCGGTGCCGAACGCGCGCCCGGCGCTGCGTCGCCGAAGAAGGCGTCACGGAGTCGAATCGCGGCTTCACGAACGGTGATGCTCTCCTTGGCGGCGACCAGATCGATCTGGTTGCCGCCGCGCTTGCACTGGCTGAAGCAGAACCAGGCGTTCTTCGCCAAGTCGGCGTGGAAGGCCCTCGGCGAATCGCCGTTGTGGATCGGACAGGCCCCGACGAGCTTGTGCCCCTGGCGCTTCAGGCGGGATTCGAGTCCGTAGAAGCGGAGAAGCACGTCCTCGAGCGAGACCCGGCGGCGTACTTCGGCGAAGTCGATCCAATCGGTCGTCATACGGGTATCGGTTCGGGCATAGGTCGTCCTCCAGGGCGGCATCGGGCCGCCCCCTCTGAGCGCAGAGGCCGCCTGACTGCGGCTTGGCTGCGCACGCGAGGGTCCAGTCAGGGACCGCTCGCGCCATGACCGGGATCGGGGTCGTCCGGCCACGTCAGAGGGGGCAGCTCGATG
>SXGT01199528.1_pt1 | contig 44607 bp, 26 predicted proteins | sample 3176221 | NCBI WGS metagenome assembly SXGT01 (sample SAMN11356862, study PRJNA531348) | freshwater metagenome | isolation source: freshwater sample F1-120 | place: China: Fuxian Lake, Yuxi | collected 2017-12-25 | reverse complement strand
CCGCTGGTGCCTGCCCCTGCATAGATGATGCGACCACCCGCGCGCAAACTGGCGGCAGCGGTGTCGATTGCGTTGGCAATCCCATCTTTTTGTTTCGTGAGCGCGGCGTGTCCCATTCCTTCCACAATCGTCATCGACATCGAAATTGCATCTGTGTCGAGTGCGTCTAGGTCACCGGAATTCAGCGCACCTTCTGTTGATGTATCTGCGGAATCGCCAGTGGAGTGCTCGGCAGCCGGCCGACCCAGGAAGGTCGCTTCCGGCGGCAAGGTTCGTATCTCGAGCGCGGCGCGATGTCCAACTAAGCGCGGCTGTTCGACGATTACGATAGATTCATCCCACAGAACGGCGGATGCAAACTCGTCCAAGTACAGCGTCGAACTTGTAAGACCGCCAGTAATCAGCACGTTCAAGCTTGTAAGCGCCGCTGGATCAATTGCGGCGCGCACGAGTCCGTGACGAGCCAGCGCCGCCAGTTTTTCGGCCTGATCGCGCACCGCGGCGCGAGCGCCACTGTTCCCGGCTTCGGCGAGTTGCGTCACGACCGACGCGAGTTGCGCAATGTCCGCCGGTGTCTGAATGGCCACCAACCGATGCAAGCCGGCCAGGTTTGATTCGCCGGCGTGTCGTAGCAATGCCAAGCGCAGCACTTCATCTTCGTCGGCTCGGCGGATTCCCTCAAGCGCGAGCCGGTAAGCGCCACCTTCGTCACCGAGGATGGGCCCCCAGCCGCCCGTGACGATCCGTGAACCGTCCGGCCGGCGCGTAACCACGGCGGAACCCGTTCCAGCAATCACGAGGATTGGATGCGTGCCGTCGAGATTGGCCCAAGACAGCATGTGCGCATCGCTGCAAACGCGAACGTCATCGGTACCCAGGGATTTCGCCAATCCAGTAGCGACAGCCGTGGCTTGTCCCGTGCGTCCTGCGCCGGATATTCCACCAACCACGGTGCATATCGTGTAATTCGAATTTTTTGTCAGCTGGCGCGCGAGCCCCGCAATTATGCGCACAGCGTCCGCAGCTTGCCGTTTCGAAAGATTCGTCGCGTCGCCCTCGGTCTCGGCGAGCAAATTTCCCTGCTCGTCGTAGAGGCCTGCGCGGGTGCGCGTGCCGCCGCCGTCGATGGCGAGGATGGCGTTCATGATTTCCCCCGTGGGCGCTTGGGTGCGCCGGGGGAGATTGTACCTGTCTTGATCAGTTCGCGGAAAAGCTGGGCGCTAGGCTTGGGGGTGCGGATAAAGCGCTGGCGGTCGACGTGCACGAGGCCGTAGGGTTTGGCGTAGCCCTCGTGCCACTCGAAGCCGTCCAGCAGCGTGCGGTGGAGGTAGCCGCGGAGATCCATGCCTTCTTCGCGCGCGCGGATGAGCGCTGTGGCATGGCTGGAAAGGTATTGGCAGCGCTCGGCGTCGTCCTCCGCGCCCAGGCCGTTTGCGGCGACGAGCAGCGGCAGTTTGTACGCGCTCATCTCGCGCAGCACCTCGACCAGGCCTTCGGCATCCGGCTCGAATTGCGAACTGTCGATGTACTTCCCCGTCCCATCGCACAAACGCGCGAAGCGGGTGCGCGGAGAAAGTGCAGCGAATCGCAGGTACTCCCGCCCGTGGTAAGAGATCGCGACGAAGTCGGTCGCGTTCGCTAGTGAACGATCGATGGTGAGCCGCCCTTCGCCGGTCGTGACCATCCGCAGAAAAGCATGGTTGCAGCGATCGGATTCGCGCAGACAGGCGCGCGTGTCCCAGGGACTGTTTGGATCTCCCGGAAAGAAGCGGCGCGCGAGGACGCTGGCACCGATCATCGCGTCTTCGCGCGCAGCGTGCAGCGCTTTGTACGCGGCGGCGTGTGCACGAGAAATATTGCGGCGGCAGGCGTCCGTCCGCAGCCAGCCGCGATCCGGTCCCGGCCAGCGCCGCTCGAGGCAGGCCATCGAGATCCAGTGCTCTGGTTCGCGGACGGGAATCCACCAGCGACAGAGCGGCGCGAACTCGGCGATGATGCGATCGGCGTAAGCCTGAAAGCGCGCGGGGGCGTCGCTGTGGTGCCAGCCGAACTGTGCGGCGAACCAGCGCGGCAAGGTGACGTGATGCAGCACACAAACAGGTTCCAGGTTTCGCTTTCGCAAAGCCTCCAAAATGCCGCGGTAGATTTCGATGGCCGATTCGTCGAAGGTGTCCGGGTCGGGCTGAATGCGGCTCCATTCAAGCGAGAAGAGGAAAGCGTTGTGGCCGAGTTCGCGTGCGAGGTCGAGGTCTTTGAGGTAATTCTCGAGAAAATGCGCGGCGTCTTCGGAGGTGGCGTGTCCGGTGACGCGACCCGTGCGCTGTTCCCAGCGGAACCAGTCGCTGGCAAAATTCGCGCCCTCGATGGAGTGGCCGGACTGGGCGGTGCCCCAGAGGAAATCGCGCGGGAAGGATGCCGCCATTAGTTGCCTGCTCCCGCCACGACGCCACTCCCCCACTTGCCCGCCATCGTTATCGTACTCGTCCTCATGCTCGTTAGCGTAATCGGATTTTCATGAGTAACCGAGGGGGAGATTCTTCGCTGACGCTCAGAATGACAACCAATCGCACCTAGCGGAGCGGGCGCACCTAGCGGAGCGGGCACGGCTGTGCTATAAGCCTTCGGGGAATTCTTGCGATGTCGTTGACGGGTCCGGATCTTGGGCTTCTGCTGGCGCTGCATGCGCGAGACGGTATTGGCGCGCGGACGCTTTCGCGGTGGTTGCGGTGGGCGGTGGCGCAGGAGCAGTCCTTGTATGCGCTGGTGGGGCGTCCGCGGGAGGAATTGCTCGCGGCGTTTCCGGCCGGGCTGGATCGCCTGGTGACCGCGCTGTCGAACATCAGCGAAGAAGAACTGGAGCGCGCGAAGCAGATCGTCCAGCGCGTGCAACTGGCGGGTGCGCAATTTTACGCCGTGACGGATTCTGATTACCCTCCGGCGCTGCTCGCCGCGCTGGATACTGCTGCGCCGCCCTTGCTGGTAGTCGCGGGAGACGCGGACTTGCTCGCGCGCCCAGCGGGTGCGGTGGTCGGATCACGCGCGCCCTCGGAAGCCGGTGTGACACTTGCGGGGTATTGCGCGCGATGGCTTGCGGAGCACGGCCGGGTCGTGGTCAGCGGCGGCGCGCAGGGTATCGACACGGCGGCTCACTCCGCGGCGCTGGAAGCCGGCGGCGGGACGATCGTGGTGTTGCCGCAGGGCTTATTGAGCTATGGCGCGAGCCGCGAATTGGCTGGTGCGATCGAGGAGGGCCGGGCGGCGTTGGTGAGCCAGTGTCTGCCTGAAGCGCCGTGGACCGTGAGCGCGGCGGTGGCACGCAACGAGATTATCGCGGCGTTTTCGCGCGTGGTCTGTGTCATCGAGCCGGGTAGCCCCGGCGGCAGCGCGAAGACCGGTCAGGACGCACTGAATCAAAGCAAGCCCGTGCTGGTATATGAGGGTGTGGACGCGCGGAAAACTGGCCAGGCGCTTTTGCAGAAGAGTGCGCGGCCTCTGCTGGGGCCGGAAGGGCGTTTGAGTGCGGAGTATCTGGAAACAGTATGGGCGTCAATAGGTACAAGCAAACGGCAAGGGGAATTGCTATAAAGTCAACAGTGGAAGACAAAGGACGGACGAAGGGAACTGAGTCATGATTTTCGTGAAGACGTTTAAGGGCTATGAAGATCGCACGGCGGAAATGGACGACACGGTGAACAAATGGATCCTGGCGCAGCGGGTCGAGGTGATTGGGATTAACTCGATGTTGAGCCACGAGGCGGAGAGCCGTGCGCGGTCGGGCGACCTGATCTATACCGTGCTCTACAAGGCCGACAAACCAGCCGCCTGAGCGAGGACTTCGAGCGGAACGCCGGTTGTGTCGTACAGGCGCGGGCGCGCAAGGTCGAAGGCAGCAAGGTCGGCGACGTAGGCCTGCACGATGTCCGTAGCTTTCTCGCCGGACTCTATGCGGCGGCGAAGATCAGGACTGCCCGCGAGTAAATCGAAGGGCGGAGAGCCGTCGAGCTTGAAGTCGTCCGGGTGGATTTCGCGCAGCGCCACAATGAGCGCGACGGCGAGAGTAAAGGGCCGGACAGCGCGTGGCTGGGTGAGGCGCACGCGGATACCCTGACAGGTTTCATCTTGATAACGAGGCGCAGCGGCCTTTCCGGGGATGCTCTTGGGGACGTAATAAACAGCTTCGAGTTCCGCGCCGCGGCAATCTTCTGCGGAAATGCGATCAACGATGTCCTGCGCCTTGAGCCAAGGCGCGCCGATGATGCCAAAGGGGGTGTCGGTGCCGCGGCCTTCGTTAAGATTGGTTCCTTCGAAGAGACACATACCGGAGTAGAGCAGCGCGGTTTCGCCGGTCGGAATGTTTGGCGACGGCGCTACCCAGGGCAGCATGCATTCGGCGAAGAGACGGGCGGGTGGCCAGTTGTCGAGCCAGTTCACGGACAGTTGCAACGGTTGATCCTTGAGGTCGTGCGACTGAAACCAGAGTGCAAGTTCGCCGAGAGTCATGCCGTGACGGATGGGAACGGCGGCGGCGGAGATGAGACTGTTCGTTTCTTGCGTGACGGGGCCTTCCAGGATGTCACCGCCGAGCGGATTGGGCCTATCGAGGACGAGCACGGGCACGCCCGCCGCCGCGCAGGCGGACAAACTCGCGCGCATGGTGCCCGCATACGTATAAAAGCGGGCGCCTACGTCCTGCAGGTCCACGAGAAATAAATCGACGTCTTTGAGTTCTTCCGGCGAGGGCTGCTTTTTTTCTCCGTATAGACTGACAACGGGGACCGGTCCCTCCTGCCCCGTGACGTGCTCCCCTGCTTCCGCCTCGCCGCGCAGGCCATGCTCGGGTGTGTAGATCGTCTTGAGCACCGTGTCCTTGGCGAAGGGCAGGACTTCGAGAATGTGCTTGCCGCGCTGGTCCACGGCGGAGTGGTTCGTAAGGATGGCGATGCGCTTGCCTTCGATCGCGCGGTAATTCTCGCGGATGAGACGATCGAGGCCTGTGTGCGTGTTCGATGCGGGCGGATAGAACTCCTCGGCGATGGCTTGGTGGATCACGCGGCGCAGGGTCTCGCTGCCGCGGTTCTCGCGTGTGGGGTGAATGGTGTTACTGAGCAGGATAACGAAAAGGCCTTTGGTGCGATCCATCCAGAGGGACGTGCCGGTAAAGCCGGTATGGCCAAAGGCGGTACGCGCAGGGAGATAGCCACCCTTCTTGCTGGACCAAGGGTCGAGCTCCCACGCCAGGCCCTGCCACGGGTAAACGGGCATGCGGTCGAAACGGAGCATCTCGTCAACCGTCGCGGCGGGCAGCACCTCGTTTTTCAGAAATGCCCGGCAGAATTTGGCGAGATCTTCCGCGGTCGAAAACAGACCCGCCTGACCGCTGACGCCGCCAACGGAAAAGGTATTTTCGTCGTGCACTTCCCCGACGAGCACACGCCCGCGCCAGGGATCGTCCTCGGTGGCGGCGCAGTTTCCGCGCCAAGCCTCCGGCGGGCGGAAAGCGGTGCGCACCATGCCGAGCGGTTCAAAAATTTCGCGCGCACAGAAAGCATCGAGCGTGTCGCGACCGGTGAGTTCGACGAGTTTACCGAGCAGCATAAAGCCGACGTCGGAGTATTCGTGCCGCACGCCGGGCGGAGCTTCGATACCCTCCTGCGCGTAGCGCGTGAGCATCGCGTCGAGGCTGCTCATATCTTGGTAGTAGCGCTCGAAGGCGACGAGGCCGGATGTGTGCGTGAAGAGATGCTCGATCGTCATCGGGCGAAATTCAGGAATCGGAATGTGGTCGGCGATGGAATCGGTCAGCCGGAACTTACCTGCATCGCGCAGCTTCATCACCGCAGTCGCCGTGGCGACGACCTTGGTGAGCGAGGCGAGATCGAAAAGCGTCTCACGGTGCAACGTGCGGGAGTATGGAACGAGCTGACGCTGTCCGGTGGCTTCGAAGAAATGTTCCTGTTCGAGATCGCCGATGTAGAGCACAGCGCCGGGCGCCTTGGATTGATCGACGGCGTCGTGGAGCGCGCGGCGTATGCGGGCGATGCTGGGGGGCATGTCAGCCATGCCCCCCGACGTTCCGTACGCTCGCGTTTACCCTGGTGATCACGTTATCTAACTACCCCGTACGTATCGCCACTCTATCAAGGGCCCGAGACAAGAAAAAATCCCGCGTACTCTCGCACGCGGGACTTTTTCCGGGCTTTCACCCGGGAAATGCTTTGACTTGCCGCCGGCCCCGGGGGACGAATCCCGCGGGGCCGCGGCACGACCGAAGAAAAACTACTTCTTTTTCTTCTTGGCGGCCTTTTTCTTGGCAGTCTTCTTCTTTGCGGCTTTCTTCTTAGCGGCCATGTCGAGTCTCCTCTGTTGCCACTATATTCCCCCTCAAAACCCGGCAGGCTCCGCCACGACAACTGGCCGTGTGCCAGCACACGACGTGCTGGTGCAGTGCCTTTTGCGCCGAGTTTACTGAGAACATTTGAGGACCGGGTGCAACCCCTTGCATCCCGCCGGATACTGCGCCGCGCCCGACGCAAACTTCCGATGAGACCCGTCCTATCGCGTGCCGCGATCGCCCCCAACTTCCCGGATCGGCCACCCAAGTCCGGCTGATCCGCATCAGGTCCAACGCTGGGGAGCGCAGACCTTGCGCGTAGCGATCCGGCCCTTACACACTCATACAGCTCCGGTGAATTCGGCCTGCCCGCCACGCGTTTTGCACACGGAATGCGAAGTTCGATTCTCACTCGATCGATCTGAGAATCCTCCGCGCGCTGCACGATCTCTGTGGTAATTCCATGCGTTGTGCGGGTCGAACCGTGTGCTGATTCAACTGTACTGGACATCGTTTAGCAGATAACGAAGAAAAAGGCAAGACTTTTTTCACGATGAGTTCTAAAATTTCACGGTGCACGATCCGAATACCGCTCCCGATGACCCACGATCGCGCGCGATCGGCGTCAAGTAATTTCTTCGATCGGTGATTCGCGATGGGGAAGACGATGCTGGACTACGCGCCGCTTCCTCTCCTATACTTTGCGCGGCTTGCAGCGTTCCGGGCATGGGTCGGGATCGACTCCGAACTGCGGCCAGATGTGGAGATTGACGCCCGAGAGGGCATGTCTGAGGAGGAATTATCATGGCAGCGACGCCGGCCGAGTACTTCACCGAATTGCCGGGCAAGGTGAACAAGGACAAGATCAAAGGCATGAACGCTATCTATCAATGGGACATCACGGGCGACACGGGCGGGAAGTGGCACGTGATCCTGAAGGATGACAACCTTGCGATCGGGCAGGGTCAGGCGGCCAGCCCGAACATCACGCTTACGCTTGATGGGCAGAACTTTATGGATCTGGTGACCGGCAAACTGAACGGGCAGATGGCTTTCCTGACGGGGAAGCTGAAGATTCAGGGCGATATGACCCTGGCGATGAAACTGCAGAGCATCATCGGCTAGTTCATGAGCATCCCCACGCGGGAGAGGCCTGTTTACGGGCCTCTCCCGCTTGTTTTTTTGGCCGCGATCGCACTGGTTTCTTGCCGTGAAGGCAGACCGGAGCGGCGTGAATTCTCCATCGAGAGCACGGATGGTTACTCCGTGCGCGCGACGTTGTATGCGCCGGCAACGACCCCTGCACCGGGAGTTATTCTGTTGCACATGGCGGGATCGACGCGCGAGGCCTGGGCGCCATTCCAACTATTGGCACGAGCGGATGGATATGTCTCCATCGCGATCGATCTGCGCGGACATGGCGAGACGGCGACGCGCGAAGGCGTTGGCAATCCCGGTGGGTTTTCAGCGGACGACTGGCTGGGTGTGCTGGATGATGTTGCGGCGGCCAAGCAGTCGCTCATTGAAGCCGGTGCGGATCCCAAGCGCATTGCGATAGCCGGGGCAAGCATCGGCGCCAACCTTGCATTGCGATACGCTGCGATGGACCCTGAGATTCAGGCAGTGGTCATGCTGTCACCGGGCGAAGACTATCGCGGCGTTGGCACGATCAAGACCATGGAAACATTCACGAGCCGCCCTGTGCTGATGATGTCTGCGCGCGGCGATGCGTACTCCGCGGCAAGCGTGCAAAAACTGGATGCGCTCGCAAAAGATTTTTGCGAACTGCGTTTGTACCCCGGAGTCGCGCACGGCACCGATCTCTTGTCCGCAGAACCGGTAGCTCCGGATCAGATCCTAATGTGGCTGGACCAGATTCTTGGCCATATACCCGCTGCTCCAAAATAGAGCTATCGGTTGAATTTTGGCGATTTTTATCTCCATTTTTCATAAGCTATTTAATTTCAATGGTTTATGATTTATTTCTTTGACGTAATCACTTGTCATGCGTATACTTAATATATCGGCACGCGTGGTGGGACGGGGTCAGTGGTTGCGCGCCGGGATGGGGAGAGACTGGGTATGTCCGGCCAGGTACCGGCGGGGTATTACCGCGACGCCGAAGGCTCGCTCAAGCACGATCGGCGCAAAGTGGACAGACGCCGCGGGCCTCGCGCCGATGCGGATGCCGAGCGCCGGGGTTTTTCACGGCGCGCGGCGGATCGCGAATTCATCGAGCGGGAACACCACTCGATGATCGAAGAAGCGCTCACGGAATTCGCAGCCGAACACGAAATGTTCTGACGGCTTCAGCGCCGGTTGTATTCGGCGTCCACCGCGGCTTGCAATGACTCGATAGCTGCTTCGGGGCCTTTCAATCCTGTCGCCACTTCCGTCGCGGCATTCTCGAGCAAGGATCGAATCGTCTGCCATCCGGCGACGTTCGGCTCGGATCGCGCGAAACTCAAACAATCGAATGCAATCCGGTTGTATTTCCATTCGCCCCAGAACGCCTGCATCGCGGGATCGTCAGTGGCGGACTTCCGGCACGGCAGATAACCCGTCTTCACGGCCCATTGCGCATTCACGCCCGGCGAGGTGAAGTATTTTAGAAATTCCCACGCGGCGGCCTGGTGTTCCGGTGTGGTCTTGAATACGGAGACGTTCGCGCCGTAGAGCACAGTGGCGGGTTTCGCCGAATCCTCTTGCGGAATTCGAGCGACGCCCCAGCCCTCGGTGCTTTCCATGACCAGCTTGAAATATGGCAGCGACGAACTTGGCCGGAAAGCAAAGGCGATTTCGTCCGCACCAAAGGCCGTCTGATCGCCGAAGGTGCGCGGCGAGTTCTGATAGGCCAGACCTTCCTTGAAGAGAATCTCGATCATCTTGAAGGAATCGAGCGTCTGCGGGCTGCGAAAGTCGATACGGCCGTCCTTCAGAATCTCCCCGCCGCGGCTGAAGATCATGGCGTCCAGGGTAGATGCGTCGATGTCGAGACAGATCGCATGCTTACCCGTTTTCGCCTTGATCGTGCGGGCCTGATCGAGAAATTCGTCCCACGTGGACGGTGGGGCGCTGAGGCCCGCGGCGCTCATGACGTTGGTGTTGAAATACATGACGAGCACGGCCTTTGTATAGGGCCACGAGAGAATTGCGCCTTCGAATTCCGGGTAGCGATTCTGCTCGAGTACGGCTGGGAAAAAATCCGCGAGGTCGGCGTCGGTCAGGCCGCGCTTCGGATCGCGGATGAATTCTCCGAGATCGGCGACGGCATGGGACTGCGCGTACTCGACGGTCATGTTTCCATACGCGACGGCCATGGCGGGCAGAGTGCCGGCTTTGATCGCGGCGGTGGTCTTGCGATAGATGTCGGCGTAGTTCCCGCTTTGGACAATTTTGACGGGCAGCCCGGTGTGCTGCGCGTTGAAGTCATTCACAATCGCGCCGAGGACATCGGCGTTTTCCGTTGTCTGCCGGTCCCAGAGATCGGCGGCATCCGGTGCGATAGGGCGGAACTCGGAGGCTGCCGACTGCTGCGGGCCCTCTGGCCGCGGGCCGCAGGCGCTTAGTAGTGCGACGCAGAGGCCTGCGGCAACCAGGCCCCGCCACAAGTCTCTTTTTTTGGCGCTACCCTTTGATTCCTGCACGGACGGCGCCCTCCACGAACACGCGCTGCGCGAGGACGTATAGGACCAGCGTCGGCAGCATGACAATGGCGGCAGCGCACATGAGCAGGTTCGTGCGCACACCCTCGGCGATGGCGAAGACCGTGAGCCCCACCTGCACGACGCGCATGGAGTCGTCGCCGGTGACGACGAGAGGCCAGAGCAGCGAATTATAGCTGCCGAGGAAGGCGAAGAGCGCGACGGCGGCAAGCGTGGGCCGGATGGTGGGTGCGACGACGGAGAGCACGAAACGCAGATGGCCGCAGCCATCCATCGAGGCGGCATCGAAGAAGTCGCGCGGCAAGGCGAGACAGGCCTGGCGCACGAGGAAAATCGAGAAAGCGTTCGCGCACCAGGGCACGATGAGCGCGGCGTAGGTGTCGTACCACTCCAGGCGCGTGATCGTGACGAAATTCGGGATGAGGGTAACTTCAAAGGGCACCATCATCGTGGCGAGTACGACACCAAAAAGCAGCGAGCGGCCGGGAAAGTGCATGCGCGCGAAGGCATAGCCCGCGAGCAGAGAGGAAAGCACGATCGCGGAGGTGGTCGCTATAGCGACGAGGAAGGTGTTCACAAAGTAGCGCGGGAAGGGTGCGGAGGTGAGAGCCTCTTTGTAGTTTTGCCATTGAGGAGACTCCGGCAACAAGCGCAACGGAGTCTGCGTTGATTCTGGCAAGGTCTTAAGCGAGGTGCCGAGCATCCAGAGAAATGGATACGCCATCGCGAGCGCAAGGGCGGCCAGCACGGTATAGGTAAGGACGCGGCGCATCATTCGTAGTGCACCCGGCGGCCAAACACGCCGAACTGGAGCGCGGTAAGCAGGACGATGCCGCCGGCGAGCAATACGGCGACCGCGGCGCCGTATTCAATGCGGCCGGCTTCGTAAAAATTCGTGAAGATGTAGACGGGCAGGTTCTGCGTGGTGCTGAGGGGTCCCCGGCCGTCACCGGTCATGGCGAAGATGTCGCTGAAGGCTTGCAGGGCATGCAGCGATCCGATCACGGCGAGGAAAAACAGCGTGGGCGTGAGCAGCGGCAACGTGACATAGCGCGCGATGCGCCAGCGCGAGGCGCCGTCGATGCGCGCGGCTTCTTCGTATTCGCGCGGGACACCCGCAAGGCCGGCGAGCACGACAACGACCATGAACCCGATCGAACGCCACACTTCGAAAACGATGACGCACACGAGCGCGAGGCTCGGCCCCACATCGGGCGCGATTGTGCCGTTGCTGATCAGGTGCAATACGCCGCGCGGCTCGAGCAACCAGGTCTGCGCGGGCAGGCCGATGAGATCGAAGACGGCATTCACGAGACCCGAGCGCGGCTCGAAGAGTTCGCGCCAGACCATTGCCGCGGCGACGACGGAAGTGACGTACGGAAGAAAAAACGCGGTGCGCAGAATACCAACCAAACGCTTTACACGGAACAATGCGAGCCCAATCAGAATACTGAGCGCCAGTGTCACGGGCACGGCACCGATCGCATACCACAGCGTGACGCGGGCGCTGTCCCAGAAAGCCTTGGTGCGCAGCGCGTCGGCGTAATTCGCGAGGGCGACGAAGCCACCGCCATCGCGTGGCGCGGCAGACACGCTCAGCATGCCGGCGTACACCAGGGGGTATACGCCAAAGAGACCGAGCACGGCGATGGCCGGTAAAACAAACAGGATACCCTGCAGTGAAACGCGGGCGCGCGGCGCGGGATAGGCCTTCACAGGTCCTCGGAGACGCACTTCGGCGTATTCGATAATTTTACGTATAGACGTATCGTTAGTCTTTCCAAGGGCTTAGGCGAGGTCGCCTCTGGGACACCCGGGCCACACCACTCACCCGTATCTGCACCCTGTGGGTAATCGAATGTCAGGAATCGCATATCTCGTCCAAAAGCAGCAGGTTACGAAGCGAATGCTGTTGATAAAATGGCGGCTCTGGACTATTATATCGAAACGCATCCGGCTGCGGCGGCGTAAGAATTGTTTCGTGGGTGTCGTATGCCCGCGGGGCCGCAGCAGGAAAGCGCAGCCGTTCGCCTCGGGCAAGGGAGCTGAGTCACTCATGAATCGGACAGCAGTAGATCTCGGTGCACATTGGTCGAAGGCCGTTCGTTTGGCGGCAGTGGTGCTGGCGGGCGGAATTCTTGCGGCCGGGTGTCGCGGAGGAGGAGGCGGTGGAAGCGGAGGTACCGGCATCGGCGGTACAGATGAGCACGGCAACCAAGCCTTCCAAGCTACCGTCGTGACGCCGGACGGAGCGAACATCCGCGGCCAAATTAACTACGGCGGCGACGTTGACTGGTTTAGGTTTCGCGGCATTCAAGGCCGCTCCTATGTGCTTCAGCTAACCGGTTTCCCCCCGGACCCCAATGTCAGTATCGGCCTGGATCTCACTGGAGATGGAAACGACTTGTTGGGGGCGCAGATACTCGATTTCACCGGAGCGACTGCAACGGGACAACTGGAGAATACAACGGGGACCGAAGGGGGTACGCCCTACGATATCCCGATTCCCGATGGAGATGTACCCGCGGTCGGCGGCAGCCGGATATTCTGGGTTTGCCCAAACACCAATGACTACTTCATCGTCATCGGCCACCGGCGCCGCCAGACTGGAATTGGGGCCTATGACATCCGGCTTGCGACGTCGGAACTCATGACGATCAACCCTAATGAAATGCAGTCGCAATCGGGCGGGCGAGACGTCCTTATTGTCGACGATCAAGGAGAAGAACAGTTCAGGGGTTTCATCGCGTCCGAGCTTTTTGTGAGCGGATTCGAATACATTGAAAGTATGAGCGCAATCATTTTTGGAGGTGTCGCAGCTGATACCAATCGTCAGATTTTCCTGCCCGACGATGAAGACCCACAACCCTTTTTCGTTCATCTCCACATAGGCTTTCCAAACATCTACGAGGCGCTAGAAGAGCCGTCGGTGCAGCCACCCGATGGGGATGATCATACATTTGTACTGTCGCAGGAGCTCACAAGTGTAGGCCGAAGCTCCGGCGTTGATGCCCCACGGACGTCTGGCGATGCGGTATTGCCCCTTCCGGACGGAGGTAGTATACGTGTCCCGGTGACTTCCGAATGGACTTCTGTAGACAGCAGCACCTCTCAGCATCAGTTCCAAGGGCAAATGACACTTCATTTAGGCGATGCGGTGGTCGGTGGTAGGGACATCACTGACGCGGAATTCGGTGACGTGGAAGTCCGGCGGCTCTTCCACAGCATCCCCTGGTATTTCGATCTTCATCCGATGGACTCGGCTACTGTGGGCGCAGGCCCCGTCGTTGCGTCGCTGCCGATGGGAGACCTGTATCAGTTCTTTGAAACCCGTCTACTGGCGAGCCCCGGCAATGTGGTGCGCGACGACGGATCGCGGATCCCTGAAAGCGAGCGCGGCTTTGGCCAATTCAACATACTCTACGAAGCTTCACTCAAAACCTTCCAAGTGGCCATGCAGCAGTATGGTGTTTCTTTTGGCGCGCCTTTCAGTCCGTTTATCATCGACGCAGACTACGCCGATTTTGCCGGCCAGCGAGTCCGCGTGCATAGCGGAGGTCCGGGTGAAACCGGGCCCGTGCTGATTGACTTGGGGACATTGCCCGAACCGCGGCTTCCTCTTTTTAATGGCGACGCAGGCGACATCAACAGCGAACCGGGGTTCCGCAATCCAATCCGGCAGTTGACGGACGCCGAAGCTGTGACTCTACGAAATGCCTTCTACGGTGACGGGTTCTACGTCCAAGTTACTGACCGCTTCACGGGTGAGCCGCTGGTTCGCGCCGAAGGTGGCGACCTTGAAATTTCTTCCTTGCCCACCGCCGATCCCTGCAACTTTCCGCCATGCAGCGGAGCGGTCGGCAGCCGCGAGTTACCAGTGCCGGGGACGGTGACCTTTGCGTCGGAACTGGTTGGCGAAGGATCGGTGGAACTATATGCCAACGGTGAATTGCTGGGGGCGCTGGCGAAAACAGTGACGGCGAACAACCTGCCGGCCTGCGGGCTTGAGGGCGACGACCGATCCTTGGCCACCGAGCTCGATCCGGGCACGTACTACTGGCACGCGCACGGCAAGGACGGCAAGATGTGGGACGGTCACTTCACCGTGACCAGCGGCGAGTGTAACCTGGTATTGATCACGCAGAATGATGTGAAGCTGCCGGAGTAACCTGAACAATTTACATACTTAACGCCCCGGAGCTTCGTGCGTCCGGGGCGTTTTCTATTTTTTGTTCGTTCCCTTCCGTCCCTACGGGACTTGGATGGGGAGATACCCGAAGTCCCACCGCTAAAGCGGTGGACTATTATCCTTCGGCCCCTACGGGGCGTGGCGGGCGAGGACGCCCGCCCCACTCAAGATTTGTTTTGTTTCTGGAAAACTCCGGCGCAGCCGGTAGAATTGGTCGCAATACGGTTTTGAGACTGGCTCTGCGCTCAACCCCCGGCTAATTTCTATCAAGCCTTCGGCTTGAGGGAACAAACGATATAGTTCCCATTTTTAGTCTCTAAGGGTGCGCTCGACCAATGGCGCTAGGACATCCCGTGTGCGCTGTAGTGCGCCTTGATTCTCGATGACTACGCTGCGGCCCGCTTCTCCCAGTGCGCACCGCCGGGCACCGTCGCTGAGCAGCGATGCAAGAGCATCCGCGAGGACATCTGCTGAAGACACCTGCATCGCGCCGCCTGTCGCGAGGAGTTGCGCCGTGATGTCGCCGAAGTTGCCCATATACGGGCCGTAGATAGTGGCGACGCCCTGGGCCGCGGGTTCGATCGGGTTGTGACCATTAACTCCGGGATAGAAACTGCCGCACACGACGGCGATCGTCGCCAAGCCATAGACCCGCCGCAGTTCGCCATGCGTGTCCAGAATGATGACGGGCGCGCTGCGGTCCGCCGCGCCGTGAAGCGACGAGCGCAGGACATGCGGCACGCCAGACAGCGCCTGCTGCGCCACAGACACCCGATCGAGGTGGCGCGGCGCGATGACAAAACGCAGTCCAGGAACGTGATCCCGGAGATGAGCGTAACACCGGGCGGCGAGCGCCTCGTCGCCGTCGCGTGTGCTTCCGAAAACGATCACGGGCGCATCCGGAGCGATACCCAGTTCTGCACGTAGTGCGGTCCGTTCCTCCGGAGAACTGGCCGCGGGCACGGCGTCGTACTTGATGTTTCCCGTGACGGTGATGCGTGCGCGATCAAGACCAAGGCCGGCGATGCGGTCCGCGTACGCGGCCGTCTGCATAGCAGCGGCGGCGAAGGGGCGGACGACTGGACGCCACAGCGCGGCGGCACGGCGATAGGCGGCCGCGCGGGAATCGCTCAATCGCCCGTTGACAAGCGCGACGGGGATGCACCTCGCATGGGCGGTGGCGAGCACAATGGGCCACAGCTCGGTCTCGATCAAGATCAGCGCACGGGGCCGGAGATCGTCGAAAAATAGACGCACGGTGCGCGGGTGATCGAGAGGAAACCATAGGACGGGCACAGGCGCCTGGCCGTGGGCAAGCGCGAGGCCAGTCGGCGTTGAAACGGTAAGCGCGATGGACGCACGGGGCCAGCGCTCCATCATCGTGCGGAGCAAGGGAATCGCAGTAGTCACCTCGCCGACACTGCATGCGTGGACCCACAGGGGCCGATCCAGAGATGGAGGAATAGCGGGATGAAAACGCGCCAGATGGGATCGCAGCTGCGGCTTCGCGGCGAACCATGCGGTGGCCAAAGGCGCGGCGGGCCAGAGCGCGCTGCGATAGGCAGCGAGCGCTGCGCGCTCGAAAAGACGCGGCGGCCAGTCCCTTTCGGAATCGGCCGCCGGCGCGCTTTCTGTCTCTTTAGAAATTGACGTTTCCTTGCCTCACATCGACTGATCGAAGGTGCGCGAGCCGGACGGATCGATAATCGTCGGCGTGACGAAGATCAGCAAGCTGGACTGGCTGATCTGCGTCGATTTTCCTCTGAAGAAGAACCCGAGGAAAGGAATCTTCGAGAGATAGGGCACGTTGTTCTGTTCCTTGGTCGAGCGGTCTGTAATCAGACCACCGAGCACCAAGGTGTCGCCGTCGTTCACCACGACGTTCGTCCACACCGACTGCGTGCGGACTGTGGGGAACGTAAGAACGGTCGTGGAGTCTTCGCCGTTGATGGTGCTGGTGACTTCGAAGGTCTTTTCGACACCCGTCTTGTCGGTGACCTGCGGATTGAGCCACAGGCGCACCTGGTCACCGGAGATGTATGGCGTGACGGAGAGCGTGTAACCGAAGATAAACGATTCGATCACGGGCGTCTCGATGACGTTCTGCAACGGCGGCGACGAATCGGTGCCGGTGTCGGTCACGAAGAACACACTGCGGAACAGACCGATGAGGAAATATTCTTCAGTGATGTCCGCGATGACGGCCGGTTTCTGGTTCATCGTGGTGACGCGCGGCGAACTGAGTACTTCGGTCTCGCCGAGGGTCTCAAGGAATTCGAAGGTGACGGAAAGATTGTCGCCATTCGAATTGTCAATGATGTTCCAGCCAAGCGCCGCACCTGCGGGCCCCGGGCTCAATGCCAACCCGGTGAGATCGAACATGTGTCGTACAAAGTCGAATGGCGAGCGCACACTGCCATCGGTCCCGTTTACGTCCGGCGGAAGCGTGTCAACATCACCATCGCCGTCGACGTCGAAGTCGCGATCGGGGAGATTGTCGGCGTTGGGGGGATTATTCAGGCTGGACCAAGTGCCATCCCATCGGAACCCGGTCTTTTCTACATCACCCACGACCAAGTTGACGAATTTCGACTCGATGGAGACCTGTGAAGGCCGAATGTCGAAATCCTTGAGCAGTGTCGCGATGCGTTTGTGGTTGGTCGGCGTTGTGTGGACGACCAACTGGTTCGTAAGCAGGTTGTACCGCATGTAGGAAAGCAGGCGCTGAGTAACGGGCTCGATTACCGGAGGAACCAGGCTGCGTAGCATCTGAATCGCAGTGGACTCGCCAAAGAAACCTTCGGCCTGGCCCAAGCCGGGTCCAGGGCCACCAAAGAAGTTGTTTCCCGCGCCTCCACCACCCTGTCCACCACCACCACCACCAAAACCACCACCGCCACCGCCACCACCGCCGCCGAATCCACCGCCACCGCCGCCACCACCACCGATGCCCTGGTCAAAGGGGTTTGGGTATTCACCGACTTCTTCGTCGGAAACGCTATCGAACAATTCGGAAATGTTGGTGAATCCGGTGCTACCTCCACCGCCGCCCTGACCGCCGCCGCCCTGGCCGCCGCCACCCTGGCCGCCACCGCCACCACCAATACCGCCACCACCGCCGCCACCCTGTCCACCACCGCCGCCACCAATACCGCCACCACCGCCGCCCTGGCCGCCACCACCACCGACACCACCACCCTGGCCGCCACCCTGTCCACCACCGCCGCCACCTTGGCTGTTAATCGTTTGCCGAGTTCCGCGGCCGCCGAAATTGGTGAGAACCAACTTGAACTGTGTTTCCACGCCGGCGTTCGCGAGCGGATAGATACGGGTGTCGAGATCTTCAAAGGCTTCGGTACGAATTTTTTCGGGCGTGCTGATCCAGATGTAGTTGGCCTGGGCCGAGAAATCCAGATTGAGCGGATGGAGGATCGCTTTTAACGCCTCGCGCAACGAGGCCCCTTTGAGGTTGATATAGGGCACCATACCATCGGTAACAAGCTGTCCGCCGAGCTGTTGGTTCTGCTGGTTACCGCGCGCACCGCCACCACCGCCGGCCGCTGCGGCGCCGATCCCGCCACCACCGCCGCCGAATCCACCACCGCCGCCGCCGCCAGTCTGGCGCCGCTGCGGCTGCGGACGGGCGCCGCCGGGAGCCGCGCCCGCCGGCGGAAGCGCAGAAGTGCGCAGCGCCTTGGCCGCCTCGGCCGACATCGTTACGCGGCTATCGACGACAATGTTGATGTCGTAAATTTCGTTGACGAATTGAAGAATCTCGCTAAGGTGAACGTCTTCGAAGGCGACGGTGATGGGACTGTCAAGCGTCTTCTGGACCAGCGAGGTCGATACTTCTTCTTGAATCTTTTCTTCGACCGTGGGAACTTCAATACGCGGGTTGCGTATGCCGCGCGCATCGGCGCCTTCGGGGATCAGCTTCATCCGTTCAATTTCCGTGCGGATATTGCCGAATTGCTCGCGGACCTTTCCCTGCGAGTCTTTTATGGACTCTTCGTAGAGCCCCATAGTCGCTTCATGCAGGCCCTTTTGAGCGCGCCGGTTGTCGGGCGCGATCAGGAGCACCTGCTCGAAATAATCCACGGCCTCTTTATAAAACAGGAACTCGAGATAGCTTTCGCCAAGTTCTACCAACTCACGGACCCGCTGAATTTTATATTCCTCGGGAGAGAGCTGCGGCGATTCATCGGGCACACCAAGCGCATTGGGATCGAAAGACTCGAAGGCTGGTTTCGCCGTTGGATCGACGCCGGTGGCCGCAATGTTGATCTGGGTCTGGGCGTTGTCGCGGAATTGTTTCGCGTCGGTGAAATCCGGATCGAGGGCGAGCGCGCGATTGAATTCATCGAGCGCTTCGCGGAAGTTTCCTTGACGGTAGAGATTGACGCCCATTCGATAATGTTGCTGGGCTTCGGAGATGACGGTATCGCCTTGTGTGGATGCGGCCTCGGCGGAAGGCGGAGTGAGTTCTTCTTGCGGCGCCTGTTCAGCCGGCGCAGGGGCGGGTTCCTGTGCAGTGAGTGGTACGCTCAACATCGTGAGAGCGAGGCCACACGAGAGGAGGACGTCTGTCTTCAAACCTCTCGTCAATCCCGGAAACTTCATGCCCATGGACCCTCTCCCTCCTCATCCGCGCGTGCATTCACCGTAGCACTTCGATACGGCGCTTCTCAGTTGACTAGCGACCTTAGGGTCTGGCTGGTCAATCCATCAGTTCGTCGTTAGCCATTGTGCCGTAAGAGTTTAGCTGATTCCAGCGGTTTCGGCAACCGCAAAATGGAAGTATTCTTTGCCCTTCGCCCCTCAAGGCGCGGGCTCAATACATTTTTCGAGATTTCGCGCCTCCTGTTCAGAGAAAATCGTGACGCACTGCTTTTCGGCATCAATAGCCATCAGGGTGAATTGTTCGAAGGCTTCGTTGGCTGAGTACCACGATGATCGGCTTGCGGTCCGGATCTTGGCGCGATACGTGCCATCACCGGCGTCTCGAATCTGTTCGAGGGTGATTTGCAACTCAGAGCCTCTATCGCCTTCGCTCCCCGGTCTGCTTCCTGCGCGGGGCTGGCGGTAATTAAACAGCGAAAATCGCCATAACCGCGACCAATCTTCGGCTTCGAAGCCGCGGGGAGGAGCCGGGGGTATTGGGACGATAAGATCGTCAGGGGGCGTTGGACTGGGCGGTCCTATCATTTTGTCGCCTGGGCCTTCTTCACGGGGATTGAGAACTGTGTATACGCGGAAGATGAGAATGCACACCATCACCGCAAGGACCATGCGTTCCTTGTTGAGCCAGAGCCAAGCGCCTATTTTGCGAAGCCAATTCACCTGGACTGTTCACCGCAGTAGGGTTGATTTTCGATAAGAATCATGTGCGTCCAGGACCTTGTCAACTAGAATGGTAACCATTGGCGGCGGAACTGTTGCCACCAAGTGGGCTCCGCTTCCTCGTCGTTTTCATCGCGCGACGCACGTGAACCGCCAGCATCCGCGGCACCGCCGAAAAGAGACGTAAGCCTCTGATTCACTTCCGCGGACTGTCCACCGTCGACCACTGCCGCGCTCGCCGCACTCTTCTTGGGCCGGAAGTATGCTTGCGTGAGAACCATGTCCACTGTAAGCGGCGGATCGGGTTGATGCAAATTGGTATTGGAAATCTTGAATTCGTCAATCCGGAAATAGCGATCTTCCTGGGCAAGTTTATCGAAAAACCGGACCAGCGCCTGGGTGGATATCTGCATGCTGATGCCGGTCGTCCGCTTGACAACCATGCCGCTTTTGGCTTCTTCTTCTTTTTCGGGCCAGATCCTGAGCGGGTTGACGGAAATCGGCTTGGCGTCAACGACCAATTTCGACATCGCGGCGCAGTAGTCGTATTCCTCGAGGTGCGTAGCGATTTCTTCCGGTTCAGGATTGGTCCCTGCCCCGAAGTAGTCGGCCTTGGGTACACCGCAATTTATATCGCTGAGAATGACCTGTTTGTCCGCAGCGTAGTCAGCCAAACTCTGGATGCGCTTGGGCAGTTCCTGCCGGTAATAAATCTTCGGGATTGCATCTTCGGGGATTTCGACTTCCTTAGCAAAGTCGCCCAAGGTGAAGTATTGCGAGCGCCCTTGTACAGCGTCGTACCAAGGTTGGGTCGACTTGCGCCACAGTTCGAGGATGGCGTCGGGTTCCGTCTTGGCGAAGGTGTCCTGGAGTTGCAGGATGCGGGCGTGCAAAACTTTTTCCTGGGCCATGTGTTCGCCCAGTTCTTTCATGCGCTGCTTCACATACAACTCGTAAACCGCATAGGTTCCCGCGATCGTGGCGAGGAGCAGTGCCGTTAGAAAGATCACACTTTTTTTCATCGGATGTCTTTAACCGAAACCCGTCTGACAGGACGGGTTTCAGTCGGTCTCCCGCTTGATTGGTCTTCCCACAAATTGAACGTCTATATTGAACTGAAAAACTTCGATTCCAGTCCCGAGATCTTCAACGGCGGACGAGGATCCGCCACCACCGCCACCGCTAGACGCAGCATTGGCGCCGATGCTGGCGCCGAATCCGCCGCCACCGTCTTTGTCTTTCTTTTTCTTGTCGGCCAGCATGGATCTCTTGCTGCCGGACGGGCTGGTGGTATTTGCCGAGCTCAGCTCCGCGTCCGACACGAGATCAAGGTATTCCTTGTTGAAGAACACATCCACAAAAAGCTTGCTGGCCTTAAGGTTTTCGACGAATTCTTCCACTTTTTTCTGATCCGACGCATATCCGACGATGGAAAGCCCGTTGGGATCGACGATGTCATGGGGTGCGGAGCCGCCGTAGCCCCAAATGGTGTCTCCAGCGCCAGAAGCAGCTGATCGACCTGATGCGGCTCCGCCTGCGCTGGCGGAGGCGAACCGGGAGGTTGCAGCACTCCCAGCGTTCGCCGCAGGTTTCTTTGCAGGGGCCGCGGGCGCAGCAGCGGCGGGCTGGGCGGCGGGCGCACCACCGGCCAAGGTCCGCCACGCGGCGGGACCGGTGTTCGCTGCTCCGCCCAGGATCAAGGTCTCGATGGCGCTGATTCCGATGCCGCCAGAAACAGGCCGTGCGTCATTAATGGCTTGAAGATAGGGCAGCCAATAGCTTCTGTACTGGCGAAGATCATCGAGCTGGGTCACGTCTTGCCGGTATCCCTCGATACCCTTCTTGACGAGATCGAGATTGTCTTCGAAGATGGACAACTTCTGCGGATCGCTGACCAAGCTCGCATCGTAACGCGCGAGGACATCACTTAATCGCTTGATCGATGCCTTCACCTCTTCATCTTTTTGAGCGGTGACGGGGATGATCGACGCAAGGATGAGGTACATCGTGGCCAGTGAAAGAACCCAGTAGAAAATTTGTTCCTTGCGGCGCGCCACTTCGCGCACGCGCGGCGGGATAAGATTAATCTGGATGGGCACACTCTGGCAGCAGCGCAGTGCGAGGCCGAGCGCAACGCACGCCTGCTCCGGATGTTCACTGGCTTCGTTGGCCTTGGGCGAGATGGCCAAGCCGGCGAGCGGCTGGGCAATGCGGATTTCCATGCCGAGCGATCGCTGCAAATAGGGAATGATATTGCGCAGGCACGCGCCGCCGCCTGTGACGATTACGCGCTGGATCGGCCCGCCACCGGGCTGCGAGCGGAAATAGGCGAAAGACCGGTTAATTTCGGCGACAAGGCGCCCAAGCACGCGACCAATAACCTCGCCTCCCTTGCCGTCGCGCTTGGGATCGCCGGTGGGTGCAAAGCCCTTCTCGCGCTTGAGTTTTTCCGCCTCGGCGAAGCTCATGTTGAAGCCGGAGGCGATCGCGCTGGTCACGTCGTTGCCGCCGACGTGAAGACTGCGGGTAAAGCGGAATTGGTTGTCTTTCTGGATGACGATGTCGGTAGTCGTGGCGCCTAAGTCCACCAGCGCAACACATTGGCCGTCGTCGCCGAATTCGCCGGTGTTCTTGAGCCAGTTGTAGGCGGCGATTGGCGCTACGTCGACAACGTCGATCGCGCGCTTGACCTTGCGCAGGATATCAAGCTGTTTTTCGACCACGTCGACTTTGATGGCGGCCATCATCACGTCGTAGCCGCCGGCCTCGGTGCGGCCGAGCACTTGGTAATCGAGCGCGATCTGATCGAGGGAGAATGGAATCTGCTGCTGGATTTCGTAGCGGACGATCTGGGTAACTTTGTACTCCGGCACGGGCGGCAACGGCCGGTTGCGCGTGAACACCGATTGACCGGGCACGGCAACGACCACGCGGCGGCTGCGCACTTTGGCGTCCTTCAGCAATTGTTGCAGGACTTCCTTGCGGCGCTCCGCCTTGTCTTCATCGTCCATCGCGGGATCGATTTCGAGCTCGCGCTGGTAATATCGGGAAAGCTGGTAGCCTTCCTTGGTGGACGTTAACTCGGCCAGCCGAATTGCGCTGGTGCCGATGTCCAGGACCAGACGCCTGGTCCGCCGACTTCGTCTGAGTCGTGCCATGCCGCAGCGCCTCCGCGCCCAAGTCTCTGGGGCCGTTGTCCCGCGTGCATTCTAGTAAACAATCGAGGAAAAACGATAGCCGTATTGCGAAATACTAAAAATGATTAAACTGAACTACTCTACTTTCGCGGCAACAGTGTAAATCGTTGAGAATTAGTCTAGTACAAGCCCGTCCGCTTGTCAAGGAGGCCTGTTTATTTGGCAATAGTTTCCCTTTTTATGGGAGTCGAGTTTGTCGTAGAGGTCAACCTTTGTTGACGCGCAAAAATCATGGCTTCGCTGGCTGCGGTTTTACGCCGGGAGGCGGTGCGTTTATATCTAACGCGCAACGAAAGCCGTAGTCTTCTTTGCCCTCGGTAATTTTGTCGTAGTGACGGCTGATGACGCGTACGCCGAAATCATCGGACAAGTACGAACCGCCGCGCAACACGCGGTAGACCTGCCCGTACTCGTCCTTAACGTCCGCATTGCCCGGATAGGGCTGATACCAGGTCGAGGTCCATTCGAACACATTGCCCGCCATGTCGAGAATGCCGTAGGGCGAAGCACCGGCACGGACGAGGCCTACACGGGCCGTACCAATGGGTCCTCCGGAGACATCCTTGATGCTGCTGTTGCACAACTTTGGATCAAAACTATTTCCCCAAGGGTACTCACGCCCGTCGACCCCGCGGGCGGCTTTCTCCCATTCCGCCTCAGTGGGCAATCGCTTACCCACGGCTGCCGCGTATTCGATGGCCTCTTCCCACGTGACTCCGGTGGCCGGATGGTCACGCTTGCGCTCATCGAAGACGTGTGTCGGAAAGACGGCGGCGAAGTCTCTGTTCGTCACTTCGAACTTGTCGATATAAAACGCCTCGACGTTCACCGTGCGGCGGGGGCGCTCATCGGGCGCACGGCTGTCCGCGCCCATGATGAATTCCCCGGCAGGGATGGGCACCATCCCCAGCGGCATATATCCCTCTTTGAGCTTGAGTTCGATGGTGTGATCGCCGTTCGGCTCGACGACCAGGGTCTCCTCCCCCATCAAATATCCTTCACGATACGCGCCAATGGTATAGGTGCCTGGAGCAAGCTGAAAGCGGCTGGGACTCAAGGTGTCTTGGAGCACGTCGTTTACGAATATCTTGGACTGGGTCGGCTGGCTGGACACATATAGCGAGCCTCGCTGGGCCTCAAGCGTGTGGCGCTTCGTATAAACAAAGTCTTCCTGGATCTGGATCTCGGCGCGGAGCGGCACGTATTTATCGAGCTTCACTTCATATGTGTGGGGGCCCGTCGGTACAGGCACATTCGCAAACGGGGTCGTTCCCAGCAACTCGGTGTCGTCGAGATACACGCGCGCACCGGGCGGCTCGGAATCAAGGTTCAAATAGCCGACGATGGGCCGCATGTCGATGGTCAGGCGGATCTCGCCTGTCGCCGGGAGATTGATACTCTGGCTACTGCGCTTGAATCCGTAGAGGTTCAAGATGGCGTAGTACTGTCCGGCGGGCAGTCCTCGAATGGTGAGCGGAGTCGTGCCGTAGAGTTTGTCGCCAAGGGCGACCTGTGCACCCGGTTTCGGGGCGGACTCGATGATGAGTACGGCGCCTTCCGGCTCGGCCTTGGGGCCGCAGCCGCTGAGCGCGGCGAGGCAGCCGAGGCACACCATCGCCACCGCGATATCGCGCAGATTCTTTCGCACACCGCGCAATGTGTACACCCCTTGCGGCGGCTCGACGCCCGCATTCGCCGGCCCACACACCGGCGCTCGCGGACGCGCGGGGCCTCCGTCGTCAGGGCCATTAAACACGATGCACGCGGCCCCTGGCAAACCTCCGCCCGCGCTAGGGACGGTCCATCTCCTGGATGGGTTGCGTGTCCTCTGACTTGCGGTTCTGAATGAAATTGGCGACGTTGTCCACGACGACGAACTGAACCGTGGCCGGGGAGGCGTCGTAAATCTCACCTGAATCGAGTAGATCATTCGCGTTCGCATCAATAAACGTGCGTGCGCGGAAGGTGTAGTACGTCGGCTGTCGAGATGCAGAGCCGAGGAAGCTTGCAAGATCAGTGGCATCGACAATCACCGTCGTGTACGTATTACCGAGCACAAGGCTGGACGGTATTGCGACGATGCCGACCGAGACCCCGTTCTCGACTAGCTCATACTCTACCGCGGCGTTGGCCTGATCGGTCAGCAATGTCATGCGGAACTGTCCGGTCACGCGTTCGTCCAAGACACTCGACAATGGATTGAATGTAGCCACCGGCGGATATGGAATCACTTCAGCGTCTCCGAAAGACGCTTCCGTGTTCGGGTCAACAATATTATCTCCGTCGAACAAGGTACTATCGCCATCTCCGTTGGTCGCGCGATTGTGCCAATAAAGCGGTTCGACACGCGTGTCGACGGCTTCGCCGGAGGGCGAGACGAACCAGCGATCCCAGTTGCGTTCTTCGGTGCCGCCAGACTCGTTGACAGATTCGATCCTGTTCGGAGCACCGCCAGCAGGACTGACTCCAGAGGGGTCTACCAACTGTGCTTCGGGCCAAAGCTCAATGTTGCCAGCTTCGTCGCACGACATCACGGCGAGCAGGAACCATACGCCCTCGACAGCCTCAATTGGGTTTTGAAGCTGGAAGTTCTGAAGAATTTGCTGAACTTCCAGTGCTGTAAGTGTCGTACGTGGCAGCCAGCTACTCCAAACACCAACCCCTCCGCCGTTCACATCGGGCAATGATCCAACCAATGCTCCGTACGGTCCATCGCGCTGTTCGTCACGCGTCGGATACGGTCCTGCAGCACCCAACTCACGGCTTCGGTAGATCGCATAACTATAGAGCCGCTGCGAACCGTCGCCGTCGATGCTGTCGGGGATCGCGCGGGGATCGGGTTCGCCGGTGTTTTCCCAAGAGAAACTCGGTGCGCGCGTATCGCCGCTGGCCGGGATGTTCGAGGTCAGGCGCGTGGCCGTCGTGCGCAGCCACCAGAGGTTGAGCGGGCCGATTTCGGGTTGCGCCGTCACATCGTACCCTTCAGCGGTATCAAAGTCGTTGCGGGTGTAGAGCTTCTTGGTGCCGGGCGTGGTGGGCGTCTGTAGTTCGCGCGGCGTGTAGTCCCCCGCGCGGTCGACGGCGCGGAACACGACCGACATCAGCGCGCGCGCGCCCACGTTACTCAATTGCACGCCTGTAAGTGGATCCGTCGCGTCACCGATGTTGAAGGTGCCGAACAGGAGCGTCGGCGACGGAGCGAGATTGGGCGAGAGCGCTGCATTTCCAGCGTCCGAGAAGAGGCCGCCGGAGCTGTACGACGCGGTGACGCCAAGGAACTCCGGCAGGCGGAACGGAGTCGACTGGAAGTCCCACTGGATCAGGACATCATTTCCACTGGTGAGCGCGCTGTCGCGCTGATCTCCGAAGGGAGATGCGATGGGGCCGTCGGTGAATCCCGCGACCTGGCGGAACCGGTTGCCGCCGAAGAGGTCGGCGTTGCGGCCAGCGTCAATCTCGGCCTGAGTCATCGCCATCACGGTATAGATATCGACATCCTCGAAGACCACGTTCAACGAGAATTGCAGGTTGGTCTCGGGCTCGCCATCGGCGTCCAGATCGCTGTCGGCGAAATTATTCGTGAACGACGACACGTTGAAGAACACCTGCGCGAAAGAGTTGGCATCGGCGATGCGATACATCCAGTTGCCGTCGAAGGGCGCGTCGTAGGCGCCGTTGGCCATGCCGAGGAGGCCGGCGGCGTTGTAGGGATGTGGATTGATCTGCGGCGCCGGATATGCGCCGCTGTCCACATCATTGACGGTCCAGTCGTCAGGCAACATCGGGCTGACGAAATCATCGCCGCGCAGATGGCCCGTGTTGGGATTGAGCCGCAGGCGCGGCGGAATCGTGTCGATGAGGAAATGGCGGCCTTCGCGCGCGGCGGGCTGGATGATGCCGCCGTCGGTAAGGTCGTTTGGATCGTCACCGAGGAACCCACCACTGGCGGCTTCGATGTAGACCGCGGCGTGGCCATCGACGAGGAGACCGTTCAATATGCGCGGGATGGCCTCGGCATTGGTGCCTTCCCACGTGAAGGTCGAGCCGGATTCGACATAGCTGAGTTCTTCGAGCTGAATGCGGTCGTTGGGCTGGTCGGGGGCGCCGCCCTGCGGCACGATGAAGATGGGATCGGAGCCAAGGTTCGAGATCGTGCCCTGGCCGGTGATGCGCACGAGCAACTCGCGCGCTTCGAGCTTGCCGACGGGGTTCGGGAAAATCTCGGTCGTGTCCCAACGTGAAATTTCGTTGCCGCAGTTATATTCAAAGCCATCGGGCGCGAAGGCCGGCAGATCGATGCCGAGGTCGTCAAAGATGACGACATCGGCAAATCCTGCCGCCGCACCCGGCGGCGTGATGACATACATATAGCCGATCGTATATGTGCGATTTATCGTGTCGATCTGGCTCGGCAAGATGATGGGAGCCCCGCCCATATCGGCAAAGGGGGCCACGTTGCCGTCGAAAAGTACGGTGTAGTACATGTCTGCTTCCGCGACGCTACGAATTGCGTCGAAGGCGGGAATCAATCCCTCGATACGCACTTGATCGCCGCCGCCGCAACTTCCGGTATTTGGGACGATGTCCGTAATGTAGAGCGCGTAATACCGGAACGCGCGCGCAAGGGTCGAGGCGATGCGCGGATCCTCCGCATCTTCGACGCGTACGTCTACAAAGCCCACCGCGTCGGCCGGCGGCGAGCGCACGAGCATCTCCGTCGGCGTAATGACGGGCGTGGGCACGGTCTGGTCGAAGGGCGCAATGCGGTAACCGAAGTAGGCTGTGTAGTAGAGGCTTGCCTGATTCGCGAGGAGCGCATTCGAGAACGCGGTCGTCACCGGGAAAGTGCCCTCGAGAGTCACGGGTTCGTCGCCGAAAATGAACCCGCGGGGAGGATCCACGTCGGTCAGTTCGAGGTCGCCGATGTATTCATAGCCCAGCGGCAGCACGCGGATCTTGGGCGGCGTTTCGTGCGAGCGCACGCTGACATCGACGAGGCCCGGAGCGTTCGGCGGGACACCCGGCGGCGTGATGACGTACATCGCCTCGGAGGTGATGATGGGATTGAAGGTCGCGTCGAAGCCGGCCGGGCGGCCGTCGAAATAGACTTGGTATGCGCCGTAGGCCGCGGCAATCGTGCTGATCGGTGCGGCGATGGGGAAGCGGCCAATGACGGTCACCTGTTGACCGCCGGCGAGCGGTCCGAGATCAGGATCGACGGCAATGATGTCGAAAGGATCGAGGTACTCGTAGCCGTAGTACAGGGTGGCGGCGTCGAGCAGAGTCTCGGTCTCGCGCAGGATTACGTCGACGAGGCCGATCGCGTCGCCGGGCGGCGCGATGACGTTGATGATTGCATTGGAAATGGTGGGTGGCGCGCTGTAGTCGTAGGGCGCCACGTTATAGCCGAAGTAGACGGTGTACATCTGGGCCACCGCGGCGACTCCGCCCATGTCCACAGGATCGGGGAACACGCCGTCCAGCCGCACCGGATTGCCGCCGGCGAGAGGGCCTTCGTCGGGCGTGACGCGGTAGATGTCGTAAATCGCGCCCACGCCAGCGATCGCGGGGTACGCCGGCAGCCATCGAATGTCGTATGCGTCCGATGTGGAGGCGCGATCATCGCGGGGGGCGCCGTCCAGACCGCACCCGGCAGCCAGCAGACACAGCGCCAGTGCCCCAGCCGCCCGGCTGGATATCGATTGAATCGTCTTGTTCATCACACTACTCCCACTCCAGCCGCCTACTGCCGCGGCCCGAGCTTAACGCTCATATATCGTCCGCGCGGTCTTCTCGGCCGTCGCGGTGAATTCGCTGTCGTCGCGCCAGTTAATCCGGCCGTCGCGATTTATGTCGGTGCCATACCCCGCCTGCACCGTCACCAAAATCTCATAGGCGTTGCCGCGGGTCGTGATCAGGTTCTGCATTTTCCGGAAACGGTATGCCGCTTCGGCGATCGCGCCTGCGCGAAGCGCGTCGAAGTCGACCGCGGCATCTTGGGGTGTATCGTTCAACAGGAAATTGGCGTCGTTCACTACAAGCGCCGGACGTAATGCCGTTACACCGTTGATATCGACGTCCTCCGCGAAATGCGCATCGGCGAGAAGGTCGCTGGTCAGTTCGTAATATCGCCCGTCCGGCTGCTCGCCGATCAGACGCAGCCGCTGCTCGAGGATATTGCGTGCGAGCACTTGAGCATGGAGCGTCGTTGCGAATCCGTCAGCCGGATTCACTACGGCACGATCTGCGACGATATTGCCGATTCCATTGTCATCCAAAACGCGAGCAAGCACGCCGGGGAGGCCGTGAAGCGGGTTGTAAAAATTGTTGGGGTCGCTATCTGATTCGGTCGGATCCAAGGGATCGGCCAGGGTAATTCGCCGAGACTCGACCGTATTGATGTTAATTCGGCCGGGGGTCTTGTTGCGCGCGGCGAGGATTACGCGTGAGAAGCGCGCGATGGTGCCGGCGGCGCTGCGATTGCGCAGCGAGACGGCGAGAAAGTTGTTCTCCACGCGGACGACGCCGTAGTGAATCATGCCGTCGGCATCGGGCCGCGCGCCGGTGATTACGCCGAAGGACTCCAGCGGAATGCCGGAGGCCTGTCCGCGGTGCAGTTCGGACGTAAGCGGATCGCCATCGGTAATAAAGCCGTCGCTATTCGCGTCGGTCCAGGCGGCGCGGTCGCCGTTTGAATCGCGGAAGGCCTCAACATCGAGATAGACCTCGCGGTTCGCCGTGCGCTCGGTCGCGGTGACGAAGGGACGGCCAATCCCGTTCAGTTCTCCGGCTCGAAGCAAGCCATCGGTATCCGTCAATAGACGGCCAGGTGTTGCGGAGTTGATAAATTCGTCGTCGGCACGCGCGAGGAGCGAGAGATCCTCGGTGGCCACGACATAGAGATCGTATTCGCCGTTCTCGAGACCGTCGTCACCGTCCCAAACATAGATCGCCTGGGCACCGTCGTAGGGATCGGCGGCATCGAAGTCGTCGAAGTTGCGCGAGGCGTAGAGCGCTGTGCGCAGCGGCATCGGCCAACGCGCGGTATCGACGGTATCCGGGAGGGACCCGGGCGCCAAGGAGAGCGGCTGGAACAGATACTGCGCGTTGTAATTGTAGAGCGCGGGTGGAACCGCTGCTGTGTCGTCAAGGCCACTGGCAGTGCCCGTGAGCGTGAACATCAACAACGGGCTCCAGGTCTGTGGCGGGTAGGCTGTGTCGATCCCCGGAAACGCGAGATCGTTGATGATCCATGCTTCGTCCGGATCGGTGACGACACCGGCGGTGCCGCGCAAGACCTGTATCACGTTCGCCTGACCGGCGTTGAGCGAGACGGAGTCCGTGGTGCCGACGTCGCCGACGAACGCGCGGACGTCGTGGAAGAAATTGATGGGCGTTGCGCCGTCGTCGAAAAGCTGGCCGAAGAGCGCGGCGTCATAACCCGCATCGCCGCGGCCGGTCGATGTGGTCGCCAGATAATTCAGAAAGAGATTTGGCGAGGCCAGATCCAGCATGTAGGGACCTTCGCCGCCAGGGCTAGCGACATCGGGATTTATATCCTGCAGGAAGGTCTGACGGCGGCTCGTGTGAGGCATCGTGAGCGCATCGCCCGGCGAAACGAGGGGACGGTTGCGGAAGGTCGTCAAATCGAAGACCACGCCGTGATCCGTTGCGATAATCAGAGTTGGATCGATCTCCTCGGCATAGCGCGTGGCGACGTTCTTGCGCAGCGGCGTGCCGCCGATGGCGTGCGCGAAGGAACGGTACTCGTCTGAAACGATCGTGCCCAGCCTATCGAAAAGAGTCACGTCCTGCAGATTGCCATCGAGATCGAACACGAGCCCGCGCTCCCAGCGGCCGGTGGAATCGCTCCAGTCGTCGTAGTTGCCGTCGGTGGCCTGGAAGCGGTTCTGTACGCCGAAGCGATCGCCGGTGTAGGAGGGGTGTTTTCGTTCGAGTGAGCGGGCGAAGTCGATCCCCATCGTATTTTCCGGCCAAAACGACGTAAAGCGGTCGTCCAAGGGCAAGGGTACGCCGGGGTCGGCCAAGGGCACCTCGCCGGCATCCGTCAGGATCAAGAGAGTCTGCGTGTCAAAGTCGTTGACCTGGAGGATGTCGTCAATCTGCCGGTTGTCGATGTCGCGCTGGGTATAGGTGATGCGGTCGGCGACCTGCGCGTCCGAGGCGGGGCCTTCGTACAGCGTTACGAGGACATTGTCGCCGGGGAAATTGCGGCGCTCGAGGAATTCCTTCCACTGCGGCGGATTCGGGCCCAACGCGCCGCCGTCCCACGAGGCCGGGACGGTACCGGCAACGGCCGGATCGAAATCGAAGAAGCTCGTCAAATATTGCGTGGTCTCAACGTTGTATGACCCCGGCACGGGGAAGGCCACACCGGCGGTGCGCTCGTCGCGCGCGAAGCGGCCTTCGTCGAAACCTTCGAAGGCTTCATCTGGATCGCCATCGCCGTTGTTGTCGATGTTGTCGAAGCCGATGACGCGGTTGTCGCCGTCGTTGTCCCATACGTCAAATTCAGGCCGGTTCGGGAAAATGCCGCCGGCAAGGACGATGCGGCCGACATCCGCCGCGGTGAACTGCGACTGCGGCGTCTGCGCGATGAGATCAGGGACGAGCAACTCGACGATGCGGTCCCAGGCTTTATCGGCCAATGGCGCCGGGAAAATCAGGGCCGGGTCGATGGTGGAAAACACGGTGTCGTCGAACAGATTCGGCAGTCCGTCGAAATGATCGTCGAAGCCGTTGCCGTCGGTATCGAGGAAGTCATTGTTGGTCCCGCGCAGCGGGAGGAACACGGAACCCTGCTGGACGTCGGCGGGGTCAGTAAACGTCTGCGGCACGGAGATCCCGATGAATACGCCGGCGGCGACGGGCACGGTCGGATCGTCGGCCGCGAGGCCGATGCCGTTCGAGAAGAAACCCACGCCGCGATCGAACAAGTCCGGATCGCCCGCGAAAGAAATGTCGCCGGGAATTTCGGGATTGCCGGTCAGCGCGTTCAGGTTAAACGCGTAGTCGAACTTGTTCGTGCCGAGGAGGAGCATGCCGCCCGGCGCGATGGTCGTGCCGAAAGGCACGGTCATCGGGCCGAGGCCGAGCGGGTGGTTCTCCACTGCGACCTGCCAGCCGGAAAGGTCGACGGCTTCGTCGCTCTCATTCGTCACTTCGATCCATTCGTGGTCGGGTTCCTGGCTGAACTCGATGAAGTTCACCACGAAACCCCTCGTGTCCGGGCGCATGCTGCGGATGGCGAGATGGAGCCACAGTTCGTCTTCCGGAAACGTGAGCGGATCGTCGTCGCGCTCGGGCACGTTAATCGTAAAGCCGAGGTTCCGCTGGTGGAGGTTGTTCTCCGGGAAATCCATGGGCGTTGACGTGTAGGGAACTGGATTGCCTATGGGCGCGTCCTCACCTAGAGTGGGATCGGTAAACCGGAAAACCGCGTCGCCCTGGAGGAAGGCCATGCCGTCGCTGCCGCCGAGCAGGTCGCTGCCGATCAGCGCGGGCTGGCGCCAGGCCTCGTTGTACACGCGGCTGCCGAGCGCGTAGGACTCGATGTTCATCACGTCGACGAACCAGTCCTGCTCGAAGGTGCCGGTCTTGACCGCGAAGAGGAAATCGTCCGTGTCGCCGATAGACGGCAGCACATTGCCGGCGTCGTCGACGTACTGCGTGCTGATCTTCACATAGTAGTTGCCCGAAGGCAGGCCGTCGGTAGCCTGAATGCTGAACTGCACGACGTCGGGCACGTCGAAGGTGCGGTCAGGATCGAGGGCGTCGTCGGGATCGCGCACGTCGAGGTATTGCCGGTAGGTCGCCCAGGCGGCGTCCAGCCCGAGCAGGCCTGCGTCGTTGAGGGGTGTTCCGTCGCCGCGCGGGACCAGCGGCCGCAGCGCCCAGCGCTCACCCACGGGATCGGCTTCGGGATCGGAACTGGCCGTCACGATAGTGAGATTGCGGGTTTCACGCGCGTTGAACGCATTGATTGCGTCCGTCGTGGTCTGGACGCGAATACGGAAACCTTCTTCTTCGATGTCCTCCGCAGCGGCCTGGTCCACGGGCGGATAGACGCCGCCGTGCGGGACGAAGCGGTTGGGATCGAGCCCGCGGAAATCTTCGGGGTTCGTCTCGCCGGCGTCGAGATCGGTGATCGCCTCCGCCTCGAAGCGGCGGACGGGGCGGACATTGATCTCGTTGATGCGGATGGCTTCGAGGCCGGCGGTGGTGTAGTAAATGCGCTGTGTCTGCGCGATGGCGGCGGCGGACGCGACGACAGGATCGGCACTCGATATATCATCGAACGCGAGACCCTGCCACCATTCGTCCTCGACGAAAATTTCGTCGTCCACGCTGCGCGTGTAGTCGCGATCCGCGAAGTCCTTCAGTGTCGTGGCGACCTGGTGTGCGCGCAGTTCGGAGTCGGCGAGCATTGTGAAGGCGAGCGGACGGCCGAAATCATCGTCGTCCGCGGCCAGGCCCATGATGTCCTGCGCCGTGGACACGGTCATGTTTTCCTGGCGCAGACCCGCGAGGAAATCGAGCGTACCGGCCTGGCCGAAATCGGCGTCCGTCAGCGCAACGCCCGCGGTGTCGAGCGTGCGCAGGTCGAGGTCGGTCACGGCGCGCCGCTGCGGCACGCTCGCGGGGTAAGTCCACTCGCGCTTGACGGCACGGGCGACGTCCTGTGGCCGCGTGACGTTCAGGTCTTTGCGCAGGCCCAGGGTCTGCCGGCCGACGGCGCGCGTGAACTCGCCCAGGACGTTGTCCGAGTGCGCATGGCGGTCGTTCCGGTCGGTCGAGTGCGCGGTGACGAGGTTGCGGAGATCGTCGAAAACGCCGTCGTCGTTCAGTCCGCGGACGAAAGTACCGTTGCTTCCGGCGTTGATCAGTTTGAGTTGCTGATGCGTGCGATAAAATTGGTCGCCTATTTCGCCGATCTCATTGAGAATGTCATCGCCGTCGTCATCAAGATTGCCGTTGGACTCAGCCACTAAATCGCGCAACGGCCGGAATCGTTGATACTCTCCGGGCTCGTCTATACCTTCCCATTTCCCTCCGAACAGACCCTGGTCAACATCTGGATTGACAACATCAAATGAATCGACAGGGTCGATCGGATCGTCCGGATCGATGAAGTAGGTCGGGCCGCCGTGATTATTTATACCGTCCAGCGCAAGCTGAAGAAGGTTCGCATTGTCATCCACGTAGCCGTAGCCTGGCAAGGTCGCGTCGCCTTCCACTTCGAAGGCGTCTGGGACTAAGTCACCATTACGATCGAAATACGGGAGTGTGTACGTGGTCGCGTCGGTGAAGTTTTGCGCGTAGATGCCTTCCCGCGCACCCATCAGGTACTGCCACATCCATCGCGCTCTCGGCGCGCCGATCTGCGGTAGAACTCGCGTGTCGTATTCGAAGGGTCCGATGCCGTCGGCGAAACTGCGCTGGAGCGGAGTTATAAAAGTGCTCGGCTCGGCGGTAATTGGAACTGTTCGGGTTTCTACGCCGAGAAGCGGTCCGTCTGACGGCGGACTACTCGGATCGGGGAACACCGGATACGCCCAGCCGCCGGTCGCGTTGACGTTCACCTTGCTGGATTCATCCTTGATGAGGATGGCCATGCGGCCGGCGAGCGAGGTAACGGTTTCGCCGCGGATGAAGCCGACGAGCGCGAGCTGGCCGCTCGGGTCGAAGAACACCGGCAGGCCAGCGCCGTCCGTGCCGAAAAGATTCATCAGCAAGTCGCGGTACGGGGCGCAGGGGAAATCGTTAGGGCAGCCGGGTGCGTCGCCGTTGACGAGCGCGTTCACGGTCTCCGCATTGAGCATGTAGGGCGAGGCGTCCATCGGCTGATCGGCGACGAGGTCGTAGTCGTTGTCGCGCGTGAAGATGGCGTTGCCCGTGCGGCCGTAGCCGATGGGTGTCTCGTACACGCCGGAATTGAGGCCGAGCTCACCCTCGGCGAGGACAATGTCCGTCGAGGTGATGCCCATCGCGGCGGCTTCGGCGGGCGTCGGCGTGATGTTATCGAGAATGCCATTGCCGTCGATATCGGCCATGAAGGGCCGAGGCACGGTAAAGATCACGTAGTTAAACTCGTCGGCCTCGTCGACCAAGCCGTCGCCGTCGTTGTCGAGATCGTCGGTGTCGCCGCGGTACAGGAACACGCCCGGTTCGCCGTCGATGTCCTCGTCGCCGGTGTCGTCGACGCCGTCCGCGCCAAGGGCGTCGCGCCGCCCGTCGAGGTCGTTGTCGAGGCCGTCCTCGGGGAATTCGCGGTCGCTGCCGATGGGCAGCCACATCGAATCGTTCAGGCCGTCGCCGTCGTTGTCGACATCGTTCCAGAAATGAAGCTGCTCGTAGGGCAGGGTCTCGTTGGTGACGAGCGGGTTCCCGGTGGGGTTCAGGATGATTTCGCGCAAGCTGAGCACGCGGCCATTTTCCTCTACCGCGTCGAAAACTGTCGTTTCGAGTTGGTCGAGGTCCTCCGGGAAAATCGCGCGGCCGGAGAGGCGCGGATCGGAATACAGCGCGGCGAAAGGCGGGAAGTTTCCGGGCCGCGTGGGGTCGGCGAGATCGCTGGTGGTGACGAAGGGGTTCTGCAAGACCGTGGGATCGGTCAGATCGAAGGTGCGGTAGTTGAGCGGCGCGAAGCTGGGCAGCAGGCCGTAGACCGCGTCGAGCATGAAGTCCGTGCGCGGGATGTAGATCCCATCGTTGGGCGCGCCATTCGACGTGAGCTGGAGCACGCCGAGGTTCTGCAGATCGATCTCGGGCACGCCGCCGCGGAGCAGCGACATGCGGTGGACGCCGTTCGCGGTGTTCGTGTCCTGCAGGGGGGCCCACATCCACGGCTTGCCTGCGGCCCAGGCGCCGTTGAAGTAAGTGCGCCAGGCGTGGTCGGTTGAGGAATAGGTCGGATGAATGACGCGGTCGTGATTCAGGAAGCCGATGGCGACGGCGGTGGCGCCGTCGGCGAGCAGCTCGGCGCGGACGCCGTTGACGGTGTTCTCCGCGGTCTTCATGTCGCCGAGGCTGGCGCGGAAGAAAGTCAGCGCGATGACAAGGAGGAGCGTGAGCACGCCGATCGCCACAATAAGGGCGGCCCCGCGCTCGCGTGCGCTATGGCGACGCGTCTTAATCACGTCCACTCCTTCTCCCAAGGGCGTTGCGTCTGGCTACGGCGCCGTCACCGGCGCGGTGTTCTTGAATGTGCGCCGGTATGCCGTTGGTAAATCGATCCGTTGCGTAAAGCGTTCGTTGAAATCCGGAGCGCCGGGGTACGGGCTCTGGAAAAACAGCGTGAAGTCGGTCGTCACGGCGATCGGCAGCCGGGTATCGAGCGGAGAGCCGGAACTCTCGGCGTATTGCTCGTCGAGCTCGTCGATACCTTCGTTTAACTCATCCGTCGTGCCGTCACTGTCGTTGTCGAGACCGTCCGTACTGATGACAAGGTTGTCGCCATCGTTGTCCAGGCCGTCGGCGACCATGTTGCGCAGGTCATTCCAGAATTGGAAGGCCACGGGCGTGTGTTGATCGTCCGCGGTGTAACCGTCGTCCAAGGTAGTGCTGGGATCGTCGTTTGTGATCACGCCGATGTCCCAGTAGGTGAAGAAGGGGCGCGCTCCCTGGGCAGCCGAGAATGTCGCCGTTGCGAATTGCGAAAGCGAACTATCGTGAAACAAAGGAGCTTCGCCCGGACTGCTCACTATCGTTGTGCAGGTCTGGGTCCCATTCACATATATAATGTCGTCGAAATCCAACGCCAATCCATTGTTCGCAAGCAGAATCTCAAGTGCTGCCAAATCGGCCCCGCAGTACGGCACGTTAAAGGAATCAGCGGACGCCATCGAAAGGAATCGGATCTTCTCGCCGACGACGTAGTCGGCAGGGTCCAGACTCCGATCGACAAAGTAGGGCAGTTCAGTCCAAGCGCTTGGAATGGGAGCGGCGGTGACATCGTTCGGATCTCCCGGATATCCGCCAGAGAGCATCTTGATCCACAATTCCCGTTGAGCAGCCTGGGCCACCAGCGCCTCGCAGTTCGTGTCGGGACAACCGGAGTTCAGCACGCGCTGATCGATGACATCCTGAAGTCGGACATTGAGACCGTCCTGATCGATAAAATCCGCCCAAGGTACCGGGAAAGAATCGAGTGTATCGGCGCCTGGCTCGATGAATCTCAGAAGATGGTATGTGGGGACGGTTCCGCCGTCTTTGGCCGAATACTGCGCGACAGCGCCCGCCAAATTGTCCAGTGTAGGATCAAGGTGATAGATCACATAGGTGACCCGCGACATGTTCGGCGCGCTCGATTCGTCGGCGGAGATGAGGCCGACGTAGGTGAAGCCGATGGGGGTGCCGTAGAAACTGAAGTTGTCGCCGTGGTCGCGGTTGGTGAAGGCGCGGCTGAGGTCGCGTTCGAGGATTTTCATGGCGCCGCGGGCGAGTTCGAAGGCCTCCTGGTTCTGGAAGCCCTGCTTCGAGGTGCGGACGGCGCCGTTGAACACGAGCGCGACGCTGGCCATGACGGTGACGAAAATGGTGAGCGCGACGAGGAGCTCGACGAGCGTGAAACCGCGCGCCCGCGCGCTGCCGCCTGCCGCCCGATTATGATCTGCGCCGCGCATGGTTCACTGCTCCGCAACGAAGGTCGTGAACGACTCGGTGCGCCCGCTGGAGAGCGTCACCGTGAACGTGACCCGTTGGAGATAGACCTCGGACGCGCCCGCGAGGCGCGCGACGGAGGTAGAGTACCCGTACAAATTCGCAGCGGACTGCGGCTGGTTGAGGAGCTCGGGCAGCAGGCGCTGGTTGTAGAGCGAGTCGGCGGAGGTCGCGCGGATCTGGCTCATGACCGAGTGCGCGGCCTGCGAGGTAACCGAGCGCTCGGCCGCGGTGCGCGCCGCCTTCAGGCTCTGCGGGAACATCAGCAGCACGGAGATGATGCCCGTGAGCAGAATCGCGAGCGCGACCAGCACCTCGACCAGCGTGAATCCACCGGGGCGGCTATGAGAGCGTGGGCGCGTCATGGCTGCATTGTCACCCGGCCTGTGGGCACGAAAAATTCCAGCACGGTATCGATCTCGGCGAGATAGTTCTTCATGACGCCATTCTCATCGAGTTCCTGGTGATAGTACGTGACCGGATCCTGCAGATCTGCCAAGGCGCTGTTGTAAAAAACCGCTGCGATAGGCACTTCAACGGGCGTGACGTCGCCCGGCACAGTGAAACGATCCTTGAAAGCTGCATCGGGCCGAGCGCCAATGCGGATGGTGAAGCGCTGGCGTGTGAAGTCGCCGTTCACGCGAATCGACCCATCCGGCAGAAAGCGGTGCGCGGGGAAAGCCGGCACTGGCAGCGGAGGAGGCGATGAGGGTGGCGGCAAGAGGTAATCCAGGCGCTCGTTGTCGTTCGGCGTGCTTGGGGTGAAATCGTAGTAACGGGCTTCAATGAATGTGTGCGAATCGGCATCGTACAACTGGATGCTCATTAGTCCGCGTGTGGAGACCGGTGTTGCCAGATCGTCCACTTCGAACAAGTCCGGCAGGATGCACATATCTTTCGGCACGGCACGAAATACACCCTCAGCCGCGCGCAACGGCACAAAGTAGTCGCCGTTCAGATCGAGCGCGGGCGCGAATCCGAGGTAGGCACGCTCGTTATTGATGCGAATGAGCTCCTCGCGCTTGAGCCGGCGCGCGAGGGCGACTTCGGTCGCCACGGGCACCAGGTAGGGATCGGGGAGTTGCGTATCGGGGAGTAATTCAACGCCGTAGGCAAGTGCAGTCTCGACGTTGAAAGTGCTGGCGTATACCCGCGCGGCTTTATCGAGCGTGAAGAGTTCGCGCGCGGCGAAGGCGGACTTGCTGCCGGTGAACCATCCGCCCTGGATGGCGACGGGGATGAGCACGGCGCTGATCACGCCGATGATGGCGAGCACGACGAGCAACTCGACGAGCGAGAGCCCTGCCGTCCCGCGGCGCTGCATCGCCCTGTCCATGCCGTACTCCTCCGCGCCCCGGCCTAGACCTTCGGCGCGTTCTCCCAGCCGGACTCGTTGTCCCAGTTGTTCGGATCGTCGCCGCCGCCTAGGAAACTCGGTGCGGACTGATCCACGCCGAAGCCCATCTGGATGAGCAGGTGCGCATCGTTCAACAGATTGGGTCCGGACGACCAGATGTAGATCGTCAGATCGCGTGACGCAGGATAGCCGTAGGCCCGGATGCCGCCGAAGCTGCTGTCGTAAGCCGCGGTGATCCCCGTGTCGTCCTCAGCGGGCTGGCCGGGCAGTTCTAATTGCTCGTTGTTCCGCGTTGGTGCATCAAAAATGTATGCGTCGGAGTCGGCCGTAAAGCCGGGATCGTCCACATCGACCCCATCGAGCACGCGAAACGCGCGGAGCAGCACCGGCCCGCGAAGAGGGCCCATCCAGAAATGGTAGCGGTTGCCCCAGGGATCGTTTCCGATGTCCATATAGCTCGAGCCGAGTTTCTGGCGGACTTCGGGAATGGTGTAGCCCTGAAGATCGACCGAGTTCTTGCCCTGGCGTAAAAGCTCATAGAAGAAACTCTCGTAAAAATTCATCGCGGCGTTCACTGCGGAGATGCTGTCGTTCGCGCCGGCCGTGATGCTGGCGGTGCATTCCGTCGGGAGCCCAAGCTCATTGATGAGCAGACTCCAGCAATCTAGGCTTAACCGGTAGTCGTCGGTCAGGAAATCCCGGAAGCCGCTGCGGCCGGTATCGGAAAGCGCGCCGGTGAGCGCGAGTTCGGCGTTGTTGATCTCGGCGACGGCCTTCGTCACGCGCGAACGCGCGATGAAGCGCGCGACGTTGGGCACGACGATGGCCGCGAGGATGCCGATGATCGCGATGACCGCGAGCAACTCGACCAGCGTGAAACCGCCGCGTGACCGATTGAACCAAAATTTGCTACGCATAAACGCCTCCTTGCCTTCCCAACCCCGCGGCCAGGCCCAGCCCGGCACGCATCACAGCCACAATCTCTTCATTGCACCGCGCCGCCTGGGCGCGAGCCGCCTTCACTTGTCGCCGGCGCCCGTGAGCGCGTCGCCGAGGGAGAAAATCGGCAAATAGAGCGCCACCACAATGAAACCGATGATACCGCCGAGGCCGACGATGATCATCGGCTCCATCAGCGTGAGCAGCGCTTCGACCGCCGCCTCGACTTCGGCGTCATAAATGTCCGCCACCTTGTTTAACATCGCGTCGAGGCTTCCTGTTTCCTCGCCGACGTCGATCATGTTCACCACCATCGCGGGGAAGACCTTGGTCTCGTCGAGCGGCGCGGCGATGGTGTCGCCCTCCTTGATGCGGTCGTGCACCTTGAGCACGGCGTCCTGGATGACGGAATTGCTGATGGTATCGCGCGTGATCTTGAGCGCCTGGAGAATCGGCACGCCGGAATTGAGCAGCGTGCCCAGCGTGCGCGCGAAACGCGCGACGGCGACCTTGGTGACCAGATCGCCCACTTTCGGGATCTTGAGCGATACTTTGTCGATCATCCGCTGGACGATGGGCACTTTTCGGATGAGCTTGATGAAAATGACGAAGGAATTGAAATAGAGCAGCAGTTTCCACCACGACACTTTGAGGAACTCGGAGGCGTCCACGAGGAACTGCGTGGGTGCGGGCAGTTTGCCACCGAACTCGTCGAAAATTTCGGCGAACACGGGCACGACGCGGACGAGCAGGAAAGACACGATGCCCGTGGCGATGATGATAACGGCGATGGGATACACCATGGCGCCGCGGACCTTGCGGATAAGGGCCTGGCGCTTTTCCATAAAGGTGGCCAGGCGGTTGAGCACGACTTCGAGCATACCGCCGACTTCACCGGCCTTGACCATGTTCACGTAAAGGCGGTCGAAAATTTTCGGGTGCTTGGCGAGGCCTTCGGAGAAGGTGCCGCCGGACTGCACGTCGGCGGATATCTCGCGCAGCACGTCACGCATTTTCGAGGCCTTGAGCTGCGCGATGAGAATGTTCAGGCTGCGCAGGAGCGGAAGACCGGCGTCGATCAGCGTGCTCAACTGGCGCGTGATGATCACTTTTTCCTTGAACTTCACGCCGCCGAAGTAGAGCTCGTCGAGCCCGCCCTTCTTGCGGCGGGCGCGTTTTTCGTCGGCCTTGCGCGCTTCGCGGATGTGCGTGGGGAACAGGCCCATATTGCGCACGTCCTGCACGGCGAGCGCCTGGCTCTCGGCCTCAATGACGCCGAAGCGGTCCTTGCCTTCCTTGTCCGTCGCCTTGTAGGCAAACCGGGGCATGTCTGTCTCTCCTGTCGATGTCCGCGGCTAGTCCACGAACAATTCTGTATGGTGAATGACTTCTTCGGCGGTAGTGATGCCTTGCGCGGCCTTGATAAGCGCTTCCTCGCGCAGCGTGAGCATGCCGAGGTTCTTGCGGGCGTACTTGCGCATCTCGTGGGTCATCTTGCGCGAGAGGATCATTTCGCGCAGGTCGTCGTTAATCTTGAGCAGTTCGTAGATACCCGTGCGGCCTTTGTATCCCACGTAGTCGCAGGCGGGGCAGCCCTTGGCGCGGTACAGTTTGAGATCGCCCGACTTGCGCCAGCTCTTGGGCACGCCGAGCTCGTCCATCTCGCTCGGTTCCGGCTTGTAGGGCTGGCGGCAATCGCGGCACACCTTGCGCACAAGGCGCTGCGCCAGGATGCCTTCGAGCGCGGAGGTGATGAGGAAGGCCTCCACGTCCATGTCGAGCAGACGTGTGACGGTTTCCACTGAACTGTTGGTGTGAATGCTGCTTAGCACAAAGTGACCCGTGAGCGCCGCCTCGATGCACATGTTGGCGGTTTCAAGGTCGCGCACCTCACCGACCATGATGATGTCCGGGTCCTGACGCAAAATCGCGCGGAGCGCGGCGGCGAAGGTGAGTCCGATTTCCTCGCGAATCTGCACCTGCACGAGCTGTTCGATCTGCAATTCCACCGGGTCTTCGCAGGTGATGATTTTCGATCCGACCTCGTTCAATTCACTCACGCACGCATACAGGGTCGTGGTTTTTCCGGAACCCGTCGGGCCGGTCACGAGGAAAAGGCCGCTGGACTTGTTAATGATTGTGGAGATGTCGTCGCGGAGCCCCTGGGCAAGGCCGAGCTTGGGCAGCGAGGTCTGCACCGAGGTGCGGTCGAGGATACGCATCACGACGCACTCGCCGAAAAGCGTGGGCAGCGTGCCGACGCGGACGTCGATGTCGGAATCGCCGATCTTGAGCTCGATACGCGCGTCCTGCGGCAGACGGCGCTCGCCGATATCCATGTTGCTCATGACCTTGGCGCGGGAGACGACCGCTATGGAGATTGCCTTGGGCGGCGCGACGATTTCGTGCAACACACCGTCCACGCGCAGGCGGATGCGGAAGTCTTCCTCGTAGACCTCGAAGTGAATATCGGAGGCCTTCTTCTGCACGGCTTCGAGCAGCACGAGATTGACGATCTTGATGATCTCGGGTTCTTGCGCAAGTTCGACGAGGTTCTCAACGTCACCCACGATCTGCTGCTGGCCGAGCTCTTCCATGCTCAGCTCTTTGTCGCCCACCTTCTCCACCAGCTGGTGCAGCGTCTGGCTGACGTCTTCACCTTCGTAGGAATAGTTGCTCTTGATCGCATGGGTGACGTCGGCCAGGTTGCTCACCGCGCCTTCGACCGGACCACCGACGATTTGCGAGATGTCGTCGAGCAGATTCAGATCGAGCGGATTGGCCAGCGCGACGACGAGCACGCCGTTCTCACGGATGCGGACGGGGACGACGTTGTAGAAGCGGGCGACATCGGGCGGAATCTTGCGCAGGACCTCGTCCTTGATCTTGAACTTCGTGAGGTCGACGCGCTCCATGCCCTGCTGGACACCGAGCGCCTCGAGAATGTCCTGTTCTTCGCACAGCTCCATCTTGACGAGCACACGGCCGAGGAAATCGCCCGTGAGGCGCTGCCGCTGCAGCGCTTCATCGAGTTCGAGCGGCGTGATCACGCCCTGTTCGACAAGGATGTCGCCCAGGTTGCGCTTCCGCCCCCCGCCGCTACCGCCGCTCTTCAGGGCTACTGCCGTCGCCATATGCCGTCAGTCCAAAACTTAGTTGTGTGCCTGCGCCGCTTGTTGCTGGCCCGGTCCGCCGACGGGCTTGGGCCCGTCTTCGAGATTAAGATCGCGCGCCATCTGTTCGAATTCGGAGGCGTTTTGCGTTTTGCTGAGCGCCTCTTCGTAAGCGATGATCCCTTTCTTCCACAATGCCATAAGATGCTCGTCGAGCAGGTTCATGCCGTACTTGTGTCCGGTCTGGATCGCCGAGGTAATGCGGTAGGATTTATTTTCGCGAATCAGATTCTTGATCGCGTCCGTCGACACCATGACCTCGAACGCGGCCACGCGGCCGGAGCGGCCTTTTTTCTTGCACAGGGACTGCGAGATCACCGCCTTGAGATTACCGGCGAGCTGTGTGCGAATCTGCTCCTGCTGGTTCGTGGGGAAGGCGTCGACGAGACGGTCGATGGTGCGCACCGCGCCGGTGGTATGCAGCGTGCCGAAGACCAAGTGACCGGTCTCGGCGGCAGTCACGGCGGCCTCGATCGTCTCGAGGTCGCGCATTTCGCCCACCAGAATAATGTCGGGGTCCTGACGCAGTGCACGGCGCAGCGCCTCGGAGAATGTCGGCACGTCTACGCCCACTTCGCGCTGCGTGATGATGCTTTTCTTGTGCGTGTGGAAGAACTCGATCGGGTCTTCGATTGTGATGATGTGGTGGTCGTGGTTCGTGTTGAGGAAGTCGATCATCGCGGCCAGGCTCGTGCTCTTGCCGGACCCTGTCGGACCCGTGACGAGGATCATGCCGCGGGGCTGGTTGATCACTTTCTTGAGCGAATCAGGAAGGCCGAGTTCTTCCATCGTGGCGATGCGCCGCGGGATGATTCGTAGCACGAGACCGATGTTGCCGCGCTGCTTGAACACGGACACGCGGAACCGCGCGATGTCTTCGAAGGCGAATCCGAAGTCCGTCCCGCCGACTTCCTGGATTTCCTGCTGGTTGTCCACCGACGCGATGCTCTTCATCAATCGCTCGGTGTCCTCCGGCGTCAGCGGCGAAATCCCGAAGTGCACAAGGCTGCCGTGGACCCGGCCCACCGGTGGATTGTCGACCGCAAGGTGAAGGTCTGAACCTTCACGGTCGATCAGCATGCGCAGGAGGCTGACCATTTCGTACGCCATACGCTCGCTTTTCCTTTCGCGCCGCCGTTCCGGCGGTTAAATTCAAGCTAGCTTGCCGCACCCGCCGCGGGCGCCGCCGGACGTGGTGCTGGCACTGCCGCAAGAGGAGCAGCCGCCGCGACCACCGTAGGCGTCAGCGGTTCATCCGCCTTCGTGCGCCGGTTTACTTCTTCCACCGTGGTGACACCAGCCAGGCACTTTCTCCACGCGTCCTCGCGCAACGACGACATGCCGTTAATGCGGGCCTTGCGCCGCAGCTTGATGGATGAGGCACCCTCAAGAATCAGAAAGCGCAATTCGTCGTCCATCGTCAGCAATTCATAGGTGCCCAAACGGCCCTGGTGCCCGGTACCGTGGCAGTTGTCGCAACCGGCGCCGTGCATCACTTGGACCTTGTCCCACTCCACCGGCAAGCACAGCCGGCGCTTCTCCAGCTCGGGCGGATCGTAGGGCTCTTTGCAAGTCGTACAAATCGTCCGCACGAGGCGCTGCGCCAGCACCGCGCGCACGCCGGACGCCACAAGGAAGGGCTTCACACCGATGTCGACCAGACGCACGAAGGAACTCGGCGCGTCGTTGGTGTGCAGCGTCGAGAACACGAGGTGACCGGTGAGCGCCGCCTTG
>SXGT01712860.1_pt1 | contig 44679 bp, 41 predicted proteins | sample 3176221 | NCBI WGS metagenome assembly SXGT01 (sample SAMN11356862, study PRJNA531348) | freshwater metagenome | isolation source: freshwater sample F1-120 | place: China: Fuxian Lake, Yuxi | collected 2017-12-25 | reverse complement strand
ATGGAGATGAGCGGATATTTTTCGGCGAAGCCCTGGTAGATGCCGAGGAGCTCGTCGCCGGTCACGGACCTCTTGTCGAAGGTGTACCTCGCGGTCTCCTTGTCGAAGAACTCGCTGGCGGCGCAGTCGAGCGCCAGGCAGATGTCCTCGCCGGGCTTGTAGCCCGCCGCCTCGATGGCCCTCATGATGGCCCCTAGCGCCTCCTCGTTGGAGCCAAGGCGAGGCGCGAAGCCCCCCTCGTCGCCGACCGCCGTGGTCTGGCCCTTCTCCTTGAGGAAGGCCTTGAGCGAGGCAAAGACCTCGGCGCCCATCCTCACCGCCTCCGCGAAGGTGCTCGCCCCCACGGGCACCACCATGAACTCCTGGATCTCCAGGCCGTTGTCGGCGTGCGATCCGCCGTTCAGGATGTTCATGAGGGGGGTGGGCAGGACGCGGGCGCTCGCTCCTCCCAGGTAACGCCAGAGGGGCAGCCCCAGCGCGTCCGCGGCGGCCCTGGCCACCGCCATGGACACGCCGAGGATCGCGTTGGCGCCAAGCTTGGATTTGTTGGGCGTCCCGTCGGCCTCGCAGAGGATCTGGTCCACCTCGGCCTGGTCCAGGGCGTCCAGGCCCATGATGGTCGGCCCCAGGGTCTGGTTGACGTTGGCGACGGCCTTCTGGACGCCCTTCCCGAAGAAGCGCCTCTTGTCGCCGTCGCGAAGCTCGATGGCCTCGTGCTCCCCGGTCGACGCCCCGCTGGGCACCGCGGCCCTGCCGTGGCCCTTTGCGGTCTGCACCTCGACCTCCACGGTGGGGTTGCCGCGCGAATCCAGGATTTCACGTGCGATGACGGCGTTGATCTCGGTCATGGGCGTCCTCCTCCACCGCCAGGCCTCGGCTCCTCGCCGTGCAGCGCTGCGGCCGCGTCGGACCTAGCACGAACGGCTCGAGGGGAGAATGACAAGGGTCAGGCGCCACCCCCTGCCTCAGGGAAGGGGGCGGAGATCCGACGGCGAACAAGGGCGGCGAGGACGCCGAGGAGAGCGAGCCACAGGGGCGCGGGCATCGCCCGCGGAACATGCGGAGGTGGCGACCGCACATCCTGGCAGGGCCGTGTGGGCGGCCCATGGCAAGAGGGGAGGAGGGGGCGAAGCGGTCGCTGCGGTCGTCTTCCCGGGCTCTGCCAAGGCCACCATCACCATCTTCCGGATGCCCATGAAGCGCGGAGAGATCGTCCAGCCTCAGGAGGTCATCGACACCGTGTGGAAGAAGATGACCGCGAGTGGGCTGGAACCAAGAGGTGAGCCTCCAAGGCCTCGAACGCGCGTCATCGGGGGCGTCGAGGCCTTCGAACTCGACGCCGCGTTCCTCGTCAGAGGAGAGGCAGAGATACACATGTTCGTGCTCTTTCTGCCCAGCGCCGGGAGCGCATACATGGCCGTGATGGCCAAACCCGGGGCGGTGAGCGAATCCACCGAGTGGGAAGCTCTCGTCCCCATGCTCCGTGTCCATCCCCCCAAGAAGCCGGCATCCACGGGGTCACCCCTCGTCGATGAGATCATCGCAAAGGGAATGGTCGCGGTCCTCATCATCATGCTGGCCGCCGGAGTTCGCTGGTCGACATCCATCAAGACACCGCAGCAGCGGCAGTACGAGGCTGCGTTTCAACCGCCCTCCTCTATCTCGCTTATCTCGCTCCAGAAGACGCGGAGCTCCTCCATCGTGTCGACGCGGCGGGCGGGAGGGAGGCTGGAGAGGAGAAGCCTGCCATAGCTCTTGGTGCGAGCCCGGCGGTCGAGCAGGGCCACGATGCCCCGGTCGCTCCTCGTTCGGACAAGGCGCCCGAAGCCCTGCTTCAGGGTGATGGCGGCCTGGGGCACCGTATATTCGGCAAAGGGATTTCCCCCCTCGGCCTCGATCTGGCGCGACCTGGCCACCACCACCGGATCGGTCGGTACGGCGAAGGGGATCTTGTCCATGATCACCAGCCGCAGGGCGTCGCCGGGCACGTCCACGCCCTCCCAGAAGCTCATGGTGGCGACCAGGACCGCGTCCCTGGCTGAGCGGAACCTCCCGAGCTGGAGCTTCTTGGGGGCCTCCCCCTGGGCCAGGACCAGGTGCCGGGTGCGATCCCTGAGGTTCCTGGCAAAGGCCCGCATCACGCGGAGGGAGGTGCAGAGGATGAACGCCCCTCCCCCGGTGACGTCCAGGAGCTCCACCAGCCTCTCGGTGGCCCTCCCCTCGAAGGCCGGGGCCGTGGGCTCGGGCAGATCCTGGGCGACGTAGAACGCGGCGACGCGAGCAAAGTCGAAGGGGGACGCGACCACGAGCCCGTCGGTGTCCGGAGGGGCGCCCAGCCTGGCCCGAGCAAAGTCGAAGCCAGGCTCGCCCCTGGAGTCGCTGGTGGCCAGGGTCGCGCTCGTGCACACCACCGTCGGCACCCTGTCAAACAGCGTACGGCGGAGGATCGGCCCCATGTCCACCGGGCTGGAGCCCAGCGCCACGCTCCGATCCCTCACGTCGATCCAGGCGACCCGCCCCCCTCGTAGCATCGACTCCTCGGCGAACTCGGGATCATGGTCGGGCCAGGCCTCGTCCAGACTCGCGCCTCGATCCCCCAGCAGCACCTCTCGTAGATCGCCGCGCAGATCGTCGACGCGGCGACCGATCAGCACCACGCCCTCGTCCCTGGCAAAGAGCGAGGCATGGGTCCCGAGGGCCGAGAGCGCCGTGTCCAGGCGCAGGACCCGAGCCCTGAGATCCGCTCCAAGCTGGCCTCCGTAGAAGGGGCGGCGCTCGCCCGCTCCCCTGGCCGAGCCCTCCGCCGAGGCCTCGAGAGCAAGCCGGGTAAAGAAGGCCCTGGCCAGCAGCTCCGCCTGCTCGATCAGGTTGGAGGAGGCCCTGGCCCCCGCGGCGGCCAGGGTCGCCCTGGCGTCACGCAGGAGCGCGTCGACCCTGGCGGAGGACACACGGACGCCGAAGAACTCCGTGGCGATCGACTCGAGCTGGTGCGCCTCGTCGAAGATCACGGCGTCGTAAGGCGGGATCGCGCTGGCATACTCGCCTCGAGGGCTGGTCCGGAGCGCCAGATCGGCCAAGAAGAGATGGTGGTTCACCACGACCAGGTCGGCCAGCGAGGCCTCGCGCCTCATGGCGGTCACGTGGCAGGACTCGTAATATTTGCACTCTGCACCGATGCGGGTGTCGGTCGAGGAGCTGACCTGAGCCCAGGCCGGATCGTCCTCGGCCAGGGACGCGAGCTCCGAGCGGTCCCCGGTCTCGGTCTCCCTCTCCCAGGCCTCGATGCGGGAGAGGCTGGGTGAGCGAGAGCCCGCCAGGGCCTCGGCCAGGCGCCGCTTGCAGACGTAGTTGGAGAGCCCCTTCATGAGCGCCGGCTGGAACCCCACCCCGTGGGCGGCCAGCGCCCTCTTCACGAGGGGCAGATCCTTGGTGAAGATCTGCTCCTCGAGGGCGAGGGTAGCGGTGCTGACGACCACCCTTCGCCCCGAGAGCAGCGCCGGCACCAGGTACGCCAGGGTCTTGCCGGTGCCCGTCCCTGCCTCGACGAAGAGGTGCCGCTCGCCGGTCAGTGCGTCCTCGATCGCCTCGGCCATCTCGAGCTGGCCCCGCCGGTCCTCGTAGCCCTCGAGCGCCCGGCTCAGGGGGGAGCCCTCCCCGAGCACGGCTCGGGCCGTGAGGTCCTGGGCGCAGACGGGCCCGTCGTCTTCCAAGCGAGCCATGGCGCGCCGAACATACCCGGTAACCAGGATCTCGCGCCAACGAAGGCCGACCAGACCCCCTCCGGCGAGCTTTACCACGCAAAGTCGCCCTCCTCAGGGCAGCGCGCTACCCTCTCCAGAAGCGAACGTGCGAGTGCTTGGAGAGAAGCCCGAGAGGGGCAAGAGGCCTTCGGCCAGCGGGAAAACCAGGGCTCCCTCGCGCACCGTCGAGCTATGCCTGAACGTAGGGCCGACGGGTCTTGGCTTTGCTCTGGCCAGGCCTGCCCGCCTTGGCGCCGCTTCGGTGACCGAGCTGGACGTGGCGCTCCCTGGCCTCGTCTTCCCTCTCGACGTCACCGGAGGGGTGACCCGGTTCCGTCACCGCAGGGGCGTGCTGCGCCGGCTCTCTCTCGAGCTCGAGTGGCTGCCGCTGGCCTCGGCCCTCTCGCCTCGGCTGAGGGGGCTGCTGGGAGAGAGGGCCCCCGAGATCCGCCTGGCCAGGCGAGGGCCGAGGAGCGTGAGCGTCGAGATCGTCCAGCCGGCGGCCCGCCCCGAGGAGGAGCCTCGCATCCTGGTGTTTACGCTCGCCGCCTCGGCCTCGGGGGGTGAGCTCCGCCTCGTCGCGGGGGAGGCGAGAGGCTCCAACCTGCCCGGTCCTGCTCCTGCGCTGGCGATCGCCGCGACGGCGGGGGCGCTGGGATCGGACGCGCTGCGCGAGGGCTCTCGCTTCCGGTTCTCTTCCCTCCCCCGGCGTATCTGCCGGGCGCTGCTCCCCGACGCGGGGGCTCGGGTCCCTGACACCGGCGAGCTGGGCCCCAGGACCCTGGTGGTGGACGAGAGGGGCGCCGCGCTGATCTTCGAGGACGGCGCCGGCTTCCTTGGCGACGAGATCGCCACCAGGGCAGACGAGGCGGCGAGCCTGGCCCTGGCCGCCGACGAGGCGCTCCGCCAGGGCGACGCGCACGGGGCGAGGAGCGAGCTCCTGATCGCCCTGGAGCGAGCGCCGAGGCACCCGGAGATCGCCCGCAGGATCATAGAGATCGACGCTCACGCCGGGGCCAGGGGAGAGGCGGCCATGGCCATGGTGCGCGAGGTCGAGCGGATCGCTCCCCTCTCGCTGGGAGCCACGGCCGCCCAGCTCCTCGTCGAGATCGGCGATCGTGACGGGGCGATCGCCAGGCTGGTCAGGGAGGCGGAGCGAGAGCCCGCTCCCACGCTGAGAGCCGGCCTCTACGCCCGGGCCGCGGCGCTGGTGGCCGACCCCCTGGACGCGCTTCTGTGGCTGGACTCGGCCGTGGAGGACGCTCCTCGCCAGCCCTTCCTTCGCTGGCAGCGTTTGGAGCGCAACCTCGAGGCAGGGCGCTTCGAAGCCGCCATGGCCGACGTGGGCGAGCTGGAGGCCTTCTCGGGCTCCCCCTCGGACAAGTGCGCCGTCTTCGCCAGGGCCGGCGAGCGCTTCAGGGCCCACCGCTACGCGACCCGCGCCGCGCCTCTCTTCGAGCGAGCCCTCCGCTATGCGCCCGACGATCCCGTGGCGCTGGCGGGGCTGGGGGAGGCAATGGCCGCCGACGGGAGGGCGGCCCGGGCCGCGACGCTCCTCGCCTATGCCGTGGAGCTCGCCGTGGCCCAGGGCTCCCCCTCGGCGAGCTACGAGCTCTCCCTTGCCCGCACCCTGGCCGAGGGCCTGGGGGATCGCTCTTCGGCCATCGCCAGGGCCAGACAGATCCCGTCGGCGGCCCCCGAGTCCTCACTGGCGAGGGCCCTCGAGGGTCGGTGGCGCGCCGAGCTCGGCGACGCGGCGGGCGCCTCGGTCGCCTTTGCCCGGCTCCGCGAGGAGGCCTGCTCGGGGGAGCACTCGGTCCTGCTGGTCGAGGCCGCTCGCTTCGAGGACGAGGTGCGCGGCGATCTGCCGGCCTCGGAGCGCCACCTGGCCAGGGCGCTCTCTCTCTCCCCTCGCGACGCCCGCATCGAGAGCTCCCTCAGGGCCGTCAGGGAGCGCTCCATGCAGAGGGAGCGGCGACCTGAACTCGAAGCCCCTGCCCCCCTCCAGGCTCTCCCCGAGGAGATCGCCTCGGAGAGCCCAGGGAACACCTCGATGCGGCTCGTGCTCGGGGTCGAGGAGCCGGACGAAGATCCCGACGAGGCCGTCCTGTCGGCCAGGGTCGAGGATCTGACCCGTAAGCTCCAGGCCGATCCCGACGACGACTCGGTGGTCGACGAGCTGGTCTCTCTCCTCAGGCGCCTGGGCCGGGGCCTGGAGCTCCTGGCTCTCCTCTCGGCCAGGCTGGAGGACGCCCCCGAGGAGCGCCGCCCCACGCTGGTGGTGCACCAGCGAGAGGTCCTCGAGGTGCTGGCCCACGACGCCCGGGAGGCGGGTCGCAACGAGGAGGCCGATCTCTTCGTGATGGCGAGAGAGGCGCTCGACTGAGCCCGTCCCGGGGCGGCCCGGTGCCGTCCGTGACACCCGCATACCCGGGATCCACGACATCCACGTGGGCATGATCTGGCCCTTCGCTTGCTGAGGCCCTTCTCATGCGCGATCCTCTCGCCGTGCAGCAGGTCGCTCGTCCATCGGGGCCTTACACATGGGATGACTTCATCGCCCTGCCCGACGACCTACGAGGTGGCCGACGAGGTGGGCGAGCACGCGGTGTTCACGCCTTCGAGCTTTCCTGGACTCTCCATCCCGCTGGCCAGGCTGTGGCCCGGACCGCCAGAACCATGACGTGGCGACGCCGGGAAGCGTCACAGCGCTGACGAAAGCGTCAATGGAATGCCGGGTTCGAGGACAGAACATCGGCATCCTCCTTGCTCTGTGTCGTCCGGGGCTTGATTTGCCTCCACGGCGGAGAAGTCGATGCAAGACGGGCTTCTTGGGATCCTATTTCTCGTGGCGATCGCCCTCTTGCTCCTCTTCCATGGAGCATCCAAGAGGACTATTGCCCTTGGACGCGCACCGACGGCGCGAGCTCCTCGGCGTCGTGGGCGCCTCCAGGCCCCGGTGAGCTCGCCGGGGACATGGGAGATCGAGCCTGGGTATCAGGAATACGAGCAGGAATATCAGGAATACGAGCAGGAATATCAGGAATACGAGCAGGAATATCAGGAGTACGACGGCCCGTCCCCTTCAGCCTCGCAGGCGATCCAGTGTGATGGCGCAGGCCGAGCGGACGCTGAGGTGGTTGTACCCCGCGTCCACCGAGGCCCGTATGGGGGGGAGCAGCAGATCGGCGCCCCTCACCACCTCCCCGGCGATCCCCCAGCCCGTCCCGAAGAGGATGACCACGGGCTTGCCCTCCCCCTCCAGCCTGGCCCGCGCCTCGGCGAAGGGTATGGGCTCCCCCACCGAGCGGGCGGCCGTGACCCAGAGCTCGACCTGCTCCCGGCCCCCGTGAGAGGCGATCATGTCCTCGAGGGAGGGACCGACGCGCAGGAGCGCCAGGGCGTCCTTGCGGGTCGGGATACGCCTGGCGCTGGAGCCGTGGGTCCAGTGATCCTGGATGCGCTCCACCAGGGCCCTCTGCGCCTCGATCGGGTGGACGATCCAGTACGAGGCGCAGCCATAGCTACGGGCGCTACGCGCCAGATCGTGGATATCCAGGTTGGTGATCGCCGTGGTGACGACGGCGCCCTGGGCGTCGAGCACGGGGAAGTGCAGGAGGCCTATCGAGAGGCTACGCATGCCCGTCACCCTCGTCCCTCTCGGCTCCCTGCCTCTCGGCGGGGTTTTCCCTGGCCTCGGCGGCCTCCCTGGCCTCGCGGAGCGCCCATAGATCCGGGCGCTTGGCCCGGGTGCGCGCGAGGCGCTGCTCTCTCCTGTACTCCGCGATCTTGGCGTGGTTCCCGCTCTTCAGGACCTCGGGCACCCCCTCACCCCTGAACGAGGCTGGCCGGGTATACTGAGGATATTCGAGCAGCCCCTCCTCGCCGTGCGACTCCTCGACCGTGGACTCCGCGTTGCCCAGCACCCCGGGCAGGAGGCGCACGACGGACTCGACGATGGCCATGGCCGCCACCTCGCCGCCCGTCATCACGAAGTCGCCGAGGGAGATCTCCTCGTCCACGTGGCCGCGGACCCGCTCGTCGAAGCCCTCGTAGCGGCCGCACACCAGGGCGAGGGCGGGCGTCGAGGCCAGCCTCCTGGCGTGGGACTGCGTGTAGGGTGCACCCTGAGGGGTCAGGAGAACCCGGTGGGCGCGCTGGCCGTCCGGAGCGTCGGCGTCAAGGGACTCCAGGCAGGCGACCAGGACATCGACCCTCATGACCATGCCGCTTCCACCCCCGTAGGGTGTATCGTCGACGGCCTTGTGGCGACCAAGGCCAAAGTCCCTTGGAGAGCGGAGACGGATCGACATCGCGCCCGACTCCACCCCTCGCCCCACGAACGAGGTGCGCACGAAGGGCTCGAAGAGCTCGGGAAAGAGCGTGACGACATCGACGCGCAAGACGCGCTACCCCGTCCCCTCGTCCGTTTTCTCGTCGCCGCTCTGCTCCCTGTCCATGTCCACCCCCCTGATCGGATCCGTGCCCTTGGCCTTGCGAGGGTGCCTCTTCCTGGGGGGCTTCACCGCCGACTTCTTCTTTCCAGGGACGGGCCGCTCCAGGCCCTCCATGCTGGAGACGACGAAGCGCCCCTCCTTGCCCGGAGCCCCCACGTCCGCCTCGGAGATAAAGGCGGCGACCAGCGGGATCTCCCAGTCTGACCCGCCGTCCGCCGCCCTCACGATCAGGGTGTCCACGCTCGGGTAGGAGAGGAGATCACGCACATGGCCGAGCTCGATGGAAGCCCCCGCCGGATCGAGGAAGACCACCGGAGCTCCCAGCGCGTCGCAGGTATAGAACTCGCCCTCCCCGAGCGGCGAAAAATCGCCCCTCGTGCCGCAGATCAGCGCTCCCCTGAGCTCCTCGGCGCGGTCGCGATCGTCGACCGAGTAGAGCTTCATGAGGATGGCCTGGTCGGCTCTTCGCGCGGAGTCCACCGAGACCTCGTGCTCCTCGCCCCCGGGGAGACGCACCAGAACCTCGCCCAGCTCGAGCAGGATGTCGCTGTCGCGGTTGAAGAGGCGCAGGCGTAGCTCGCCCGCGACCCCATGGGGGCGCGCCACCTCCGCGAGGGGCACCCAGGCGTTTTCGGCGATCACGTCAGTCGACGATGTCGAGATGGACGCGGCGGCCGAGCTTGGTGGAGACGGCGGAGAGGAGTGTGCGCATCGACTGGGCTGTTCGCCCTTCCTTGCCGATGACCTTGCCGATGTCCTCCTTGGCCACCCGCAGCTCGATGACGCTGTTGTTCTCGCCAGCGATCTCGGTGACCACCACCTTGTCGGGTTGGTCGACCAGCTCGGTGGCTATGGCTCGGATCAGCTCTTTGAGCGCCATGGGTCTACTTGGCAGTGGCGGCCGCGAGCTTGGCGGAGCGCTTGATGAGGCTCGCGACCGTATCCGAGGGCTGGGCGCCGTGCTGCTTCCAGTACGAGAAGCGCTCGGCATCGATCTTGAACGAGGTGTCGCTCGAGGGATCGAAGGTGCCGATGTTCTCGAGGAAGCGCCCCCCGCGGGGGCAGCGGTGATCGGTCACCACCACGCGGTAAAAGGGGTTCTTCTTGGCGCCCGCACGGGCAAGACGGATATGAACGGCCATGGAACGAAAAACCTTCAACTCGGGGAGTGGGGAACTGCGAGGCCAAAGAGTACGGCCTGGTAAGGACCGCGCAAGCTAGGTGGCCACCTAACACCCGTCAAGGTGTTTTCGCCCTCGCGCGCCCTGGATCGTCAGCCGTTGACCGACATGACGCGGGTCAGCCGCTGGAGCATCCCGAAGTGGGTGAGCCCCCCGTACACCCTGAAGCTCCCGGCGCGGAGCGCGGAGGTGACCTGGCGGAGCACGTCCTTCTGCTGCTCGTCCTCGGGGATGGGGAGGCCGAAGCGGCCGACCGGCATGTTGGACAGGGCCATCACCACGTCGCTCGTGGCCCGGATCGTGACGTCGGGGACGCCCACGATGCCGTCCAGGATGCACAGGTGGCCGAAGGCGAAGCGCAGGGTCAGGGCCACGTCCGCGTCGTCGGCCACGATCGCGAAGGTGCCCCTGAGCGCATAGAAGTCCTTCTGTTTGTGGGGCTTGGCATCCAGGTTCTGGCGCAGGAGCTCGGCCAGCATCGACGCGAGCCCGTTCTCCTCGGTGCCTGGGGCGAGCTGGATGGAGACGGTCATGGCCTGGCAGGCTTAGAGCGCCCCTCCTCGGCCCGTCAAGGGCCACCTGCCGCGCCGTGGCCAAGCCAACGGCCGCCTTCGCCTGCGATCCCGAGCAGATCAAGCCGCGCGAGGAGTAGCGCGAGAAGGGCCGCGCAGGGAGCTGTTCGAGCCATGTCACCCGCGGAGGAGACGCCCGGAGGTGTCCCGATGCGCGGCGGCGAGGGCGTGGTAGAAGGCGGCCATGGAGAAGCCTCGCGTTGGAGTCGTCGCGTACTGGAAAGGCTACGACCGCAAGATGTACCTCAGGGCCGCGGAGCTCGCGGACGACCTCGGCTATGACTCGTTCTGGGTGCCCGAGGCCTGGGGCTACGACGTCTTCCCTCTCATCGCCGAGATGGCCGGGCGCACCAAAAGGATCAAGCTGGGCACCGGGATCATCAACGTGTTCTCCCGGACGCCCAGCCTCATCGCCATGGGCGCCGCCGCCCTCGACGAGATCAGCCAGGGCAGGTTCATCCTGGGCATGGGCACCAGCGCTCACCGGGTGATCGAGGGCTTTCACGGGAGGCCCTTCGACAAGCCGCTCACCCAGGTGAAGGACACGATCAAGATCGTCCGGGGCCTGCTGCGGGGCGACTCGCTCGACCAGTGCGGCGCCGAGCTCAGGCCCTACCGCCCGTTCAAGCTGGCGACCAAGGGCGTCCCCCACAAGGTGCCGATCTACATCGCCGCCCTCAAGCAGAAGGCGATCGAGGCCGTGGGGGAGCTGGCCGACGGGTGGATGCCCGCGTTCTGGCCCTACTCCGAGCTCCACCGCGGCCTGGGCTGGCTCCACGCGGGGGCCAGGCGCGCGGGGCGCGATCCGTCGAGCCTGGACGTCGCGCTGATCACCGCCGCCATCCCCATGGGCCGGAGCGCGGCCCTCAAGATCGCCAAGGAGATCATCTCGTTTTACGTGGGTGGCATGGGGGACTTCTACCGGGAGCTGCTGAGCGAGTGCGGCTACAAGGCCGAGTGCGACAAGATCACCGAACTCTACGGCAACCACGCGACCAGGGCACAGGCCAAGGACGCCGTGCCCGACGGGATGGTCGAGGCCATGACGGTCTCCGGGGATCCCCTGGAGTGCCGGGCCAGGCTGGCGACCCTGGGATCCCTGGGGGTGACCGTGCCTCTGCTGGGCTTGCCCGCGACCCCCTCGTGGCCCGCCACCGCGGCTTACCTCCACACGATGGCCCCCGGGAAGAGGCCCAGCGTCGTTCAGGTGCTGGCCACGGGCGCGGTGAGAGCCGCGGACGGCCTCCACTCGATCCGGGGAAGGTGAGCCCCGAGGGTGTATCGTTCACGGCCCTGTGACAGCATGCTCCCGCACGTTGACCCGGCCGCCCTCGCCCGGGACAATCGAGGGATGAAGAAATGGAAGATGGCCGCGCTGACCGCGCTCTCGCTCGTGACGCTCTGCGCGGCCGACTGCCAGAAGGGGACGGGCGGCGCCGACGCGGCCAGTGACGGCGCCGTGGCGGACGACAGCGCCGTGGCGAACGACAGCGCCGTGGCGGACGACAGCGCCTCCAGGGGCGACGGCGAGGCGGGAGCCCGCGAGGATGGGAGCGCCGACGCAGGTCCGGGCGACGGCTTCGCTCCGGACAGCGGGGTCTGCAGTCTCCCCCAGGTGGTCGGCCCCTGCGAGGCGGCGATCCCTCGCTACTGGTTCAACGCCGCCTCCGGGAGGTGCGAGTTTTTCATCTACGGAGGCTGCGGAGGAAACGCCAACAACTTCGCCTCCCTGGAGGCCTGCATCGCCTCGTGCGCCCCCACCTCGACCAACCCCTGCTTGATCGCCCTGTGCCAGAGCGGCAGGCAGTGCGTCTTCCAGGGGGCCAAGCCGCTCTGCGCCGCTCCCTGCGACGACGCGGGGGCCTGCCCTCCGCCCACGTCCTGCGGCTGCGGAGCCAGCTGCCCCAGCTGCAAGGACTGCCGGAGGGTGTGCCTCCCATGAAGAAGAGCAAGGCGCGCGGGGTGGCGGCGCTGGTGCATGACGCGGTCGATCTCACGCTCGATCTCGTCGACGAGGGGCACGAGTCGGTGGCGCGCAACGTGATGCGCGGGCTGGACCTCGTGGGCCTCGGGGAGCCGGGACGCGCGGTGGACGCGGTACGGCGCGCGGGGACGCGAGGCGTGCTCGGTACCATCCGCGGGGTGAACCAGCTCGCGCGGGCGCTCACCCGCGCCGGGCTCGATCCCGAGATCGTCCTGCGCCTCGCCCCGGCGCTCGCTTCGCGTGGCGCAGAGCCCGTGCCGCTCCGCTCGGATCTCATGCGCACCTCGGCCGTGATCGGCGACGCGGCGCTCGGGCTCCTGAACGGCGTGCTGGGCGACCACCTCCACCGAGAGGGGAGCGATCTGGATCTGGGCCTCGAGCTCCGCTGGGGCGACGCGTACCTGGCCCCTGGCGACGGGGCGAAGCTCCCCGGGCGGCGGCTCGTCGTGCTCGTGCACGGGCTCGGCACCACCGAGTGGAGCTGGTGCCTTGGCGCGGGCGACTACCACGGCGATCCCGCCGCCACCTTCGGCACGCTGCTGGAGCGGGATCTGGGCTTCGTGGCGGTGTATGCGCGCTACAACACCGGCAGGCGCATCGCCGAGAATGGCGCCGCCCTGGCCGCCGCCCTCGACAGGCTCGACGCCGAGCACGGGGGGTGGGACGAGATCGCGCTCGTGGGTCACAGCATGGGCGGGCTCGTCGTCCGGAGCGCGTGCGCGCACGCTTCGCTCGAGGGGCACGGCTGGCTGGCGCGGGTGCGCCGCGTGGTGGCCCTGGGATCGCCGCACCAGGGCGCGCCGCTCGAGAAGTTCGGGGTCCTCGCCACACGCCTGCTCGGCGCGATCGATCTGCCGGGCACGCTCGTCCCCGCCCGCATCCTGGAGCGGCGGAGCGCCGGGATACGCGATCTGAGGGAGGGGACCATCGCCGATCCCTCCTGGCTCTCTCGCGATCCCGACGCCGCGGCGGATCCCGCGGCGCTCGAGGTCCCCCTGGTCGCGCACGTCGCGTACTACTTTCTCTCGGCCACCGTCACGGACGATCCCACCCACCCGCTGGGGAGGCTGGTGGGCGATCTGCTGGTGCGCGTGCCGAGCGCCTCGGGCCCGAGGCTCGCCGAGAGCGACTTCCCCATCGAGACGAGGTGCTTCGGAGGCGTGCTCCACCACCAGCTCCAGTGCCACCCGGACGTGTACGCTCAGGTGAAGAAGGCCCTCTCCGAGGAACCCAGTCCCGGGGCGGTCCGAGGATCCGCACCATGAAAGGTGGTCACCGCGCTGGCCGCGACTCCGGAGAGTGCGCTCGCGTCGGGCCCCGGCGCGACCGGCGCGAAGTGAGCGGGCGTTGGAGCTTGTCCCCCGCGCACGGGCCGTGGGACGTGACGGCGAGCGACACGCCGAGGCGCTCCGCGAGGGCCTCGGCGTAGCCCGCCGCGGGTACGGGCGAGCTGATCGCGCGCGCCGAGAGCAGGGCGCGCGTGAGCGCCTCCTGGTGCGCGCGATCCGGCGGCCTGACGACGCGCAGGTCGTCCACGCGGCGCCCCTCACCGACGAAGAGCGCGGCGTCCGGCTCGGCCTCGTAGGCGACCGTGATCGGGACCTGCCCGTCGAGCAGCGCGAGCCGATCGATGTTCGTGATCGCCAGGCGGTCGACGCCGCCGATCACCTCGAGCGCGTAGCGGGTCGCCACGAGATCGAAGGACCCGCTGCGCAGCCCGCGCTGCCACTCGCCCCAGCCATTGTGGTCGTGCGCCGAGAGCGGCGCGAAGCGCTGGTCCTCCGAGACGAAGGGGCCGGCGCCGTGGCGGGTCGCGTACGCGCGCAGCACGCCGAGGCGAACGCACTCGCCGCGGTAGTCGGCCGCGTCGAGCAGGGCTCGAGCGTTGTCGAAGGTGATGTCCGTCCACGTCGTGTGCGGCTGGAACCCGAAGCCCTGATCGAGCAGGACGCCCTGCGCGCCCTCGAAGACGACGTGCCCTCGCGCTCGCGCGAGGAAGGACCCGTCGACGACGCGGACGCGCCGTACGAAGGCGCGGTAGGCCTCGAGGCACGCGGCGATGGTTCCGTCGTCCTCCAGCACGTAGCGCTCGCGCTCCTCCCTCGCGGTGCGCGCCGGCTCCCGCAGCAGCGCGGCGAGCTCGAGTCGCTTCCGCTCGCGCAGCGCGAGGAGTTTGTCGCGCGTCGCGTCCTCGTCGAGCAGATCGCGGACGACGAGCGCCTGGTCGCCGACCGCGAGCCAGTCCGCCGTGGTCTCGCCGACGCCCATGCCGCAGCTGCCGTGCCGACCCGTGCGCGCCATCTCGCGGAGGCGGTTCGTCGCGACGTGCAGCGGCGTCGTCACGAGCGCGCACTCGTCGACATGGAGGAGATCGAGCGCGCCGGCCACGCCGATCTCATCGAGGTGCCGCGCCTCCGAGAGGAGCGCGATCGGGTTCACCAGCGCGAAGAGAGACAGGAGGGTGGGCACGCCGGCGAACGTGCCGCTCCCCAGCTGCGAGAAGGTGTGATGCCGGTCGCCCGCCACGACGTTGTGTGTGGCCTGCGCGCCCCCGTTGTAGCGGACGACGAGGCTGGCGCGCTCCGCCCGGACCAGCCAGTCGACGATCGTCCCCTTGCCTTCGTCCCCGTAGCCGAGCCCGGCGACGAGCGTGACCTGGTCCATGACGCGATCTCCTCCCTGTGTCGACGACGGCGCGGACGGCCTCGGAGTCGAGCCACGGAGGTCCTCGCAGGCTCCCGCCGCGGCGATGGCCCGGGAAAGCGCGATGAGCTCGATGACGACGGGGTCCGTGGTGTCCGCGAGAGATGAAGATGGATCGCCAATAAAAAGTGTCAAGCACTCCAGAAAAAGTAATTTATGCTTTTATAGGCGCGGGTGGATCATGCACCGGTGGAATATCTCGGATCCCACGATAGTACTTGTCATGCGTTCAGCATGGAGCGTCCATGCGTCCATGGACGACATCGACGACGAGAGCCTGGCTGACAGGGTAAAGAAGGCCTTCCTTGCCGAGCAAGAAAGGCGCGAACGGGTGGCCACCCTGCGCGAGGACTTTCAGCCCGCGCGGGGAGAGAAGGTCCCGTCGCTCGCCCTGTTCGCCCCCTCCGATCTGGACACGCCGGCTGGCCGGACCGCGAGCAAGCTCGTCCCCCGCCGCCGGGGATAGGCCGCTCGCCTCCCGTAACCCACGTCCACCTGGAGTCCCATGCCCCCTCGGGAAACCCTCAGCCTGGCCCATGCCTTCGCGCGCTGGTGGTTCTTTCGCCCTCCCAATCCGCGCACGATCCAGCAGCTCCAGCAGCTGGTCGAGGTGGCCCTGCGAGAGCTGCCCGTCGCAGCGCCCATCAACCACCAGCACCACCTCCGGACACTCGAGGCGTACGCCCGCCCCCACCCCGACGACACGAACCTCCGGGATCATGGAGAGCGCCTGGTGCGGGAGCGAAAGTGGGGCCTGGTCGGCTACGCCGTCGCGGGGCTTCTGGTCGAGGCGGCACTTGCCTGTGGAAGGGCGGAGGGGCGTGGCGAGTTCACTCGGATTCACACGGACGAGACCCCGGATCCCCTTCCGTGTAAACCTCGTGTGATCGTGGAGCCTGTGGGAGGCGAGCCCCAAGACGAAGGCGTCCACGCTGACGTGCGCGACGGCCTGGCCGACGTCGAGGGGCAGTGACCCCCGAAGCATCGCGCAGGATCCCCCGGGACCGAAGTCCTCCAGGGAGGTCGGGGCCTCGCGCCTTCCTGCCCTTCGCGCAAAGCTCGTCGACGGCGTCCTCGTGGACCTGGGGGCACGGACATGCTGAGGGAGTGGATTTTGCCGGGAGGAGAGGAGCGGGGATGGGAGTGGGGCATGGCTGGCGCGCCGCGGCGGGAGGGCTCAGGTGCCTCGGCCCCGCCGGAGCTCCACGACCAGGCTGCGAAGCCAGCGCTCCTTCATGGCCGGCTGCCGAGCGAGCTCGCGCGCGAAGGCCTCGCGCCGCGTCCCTTCCCTGCCCAGATCGAACAGGGAGGCCGCCAGCCGTAGCGCCTGGAGGTGCGGCTCTCCATGCTCCGGCGACTCCACCCTCGGATCGCCCCAGCGCTCGGGGTGGAACGAGCTCGCCAGCTTGGGCTGGTCGTTCCCCAGGTAGCCGTAGAGCGCGAGCGGCACCGACACGTTCTTCACGGCGCCCGGCGCGAGCCTCGTCACCCAGGCCGCGTGCTGCGCCCAGCGCCAGGTGTTCGGGCTGGTCTTCGTACGGCAGGTCATCCCCACGATGCGCAGCTTGCGCGCCGTGGCGCTCCAGTCCTGCCTGGCCTCCACGCACCCGCCGTGCAGGAACTCGACGACGCCGCCCAGCGTCGCGCCCGTGGACACCAGATCCACCAGCGCGAGGGCGCGCTCGCGACGCGCCAGCTCGGGAGGATCCATGCCCTGCGCCAGCAGGTAGGCGCGGAGGGCGCCGCGCCGCTCCGGGGTGTCGAGCGCCCGCTCAGGATCGCGCAGGAGCGAGAGCGGCAGGAGCTGGACGCGCCCCCTCCAGGACGTATCCAGGAGGAGGCCGCTCAGGTGATCGAACACGCTGTCGAGCGAGCGGCCCACGAAGCACAGATCGGCGTCGTGGGACTGCGCCAGGATGCGGGCGCAGCAGGAGAGCAGATCGTCCGTGAAGCCCGCGTACGCCGCCGCGGGCTCGCCGCGCAGCATCGTCTCCACGGTGCTCCTCTCGTGGAGGTTCCACCGGAAGGGAAGCGGAAAATCGGTCGGCTTCATCGCGGGAGCAACGGCGGCCATCATCGTGAGAGGTGGCACCTAAAGTCGAGCACTTCCGGTCCTCGCCCTCTCGTAGACGGCGAGGAAGGCGTCCACGCCGACCTGCGCGATGGCCTGACCGACGACGTCGAGGGGCAGGTCGTCGAGCGCCTTGAAGCGGACGCACGACTTGCCCATGGCCGGTGTGCTGGCTCCAAGGCTGAGGTCGCTTGTTGGGTGGATGACCTGTCCGTCGAAACAGGTATGCTTGACGGCCGGCTACGGGCGGACGATGGCATGTGGCCAAAGAATCCGTGTGACCCGAACGCCGAGAACAAGGGAGAACCGTATGAAGGCACATGACCGCGAGACACAGGCAAACACGACGCCGCTCCGCGCCCTTCAGCTCTTGCTCGAAGGCAACCAGCGCTTCGTGAACAACCTGAAGGCGAACCGCGACCTCCTGCAGCAGGCGAACCAGACCCGCGACGGTCAGTGGCCTTTCGCGACGGTGCTCTCGTGCATCGATAGCCGTACATCGGCCGAGCTGATCTTCGATCAGGGCCTCGGCGACATCTTCTCGATTCGCATCGCCGGCAATATCCTAAATACCGACATCCTCGGAAGCATGGAGTTTGCTTGCAAGGTCGCTGGGAGCAAGCTGCTCGTCGTCCTCGGACACACGAGCTGCGGCGCGGTGAAGGGCGCCTGCGACCACGTCGAGATGGGCAATCTCACGGAGCTGCTCGCCAAGATTCAGCCGGCGGTCTACCAGGAGCACACGTTCGTCGACGCGAAGGACCGTACGTCCAAGAACCCCGAGTTTGTCGAGTGTGTCGCGCGAATCAACGTCAAGCGCGCGGTGCGCTCGATCATCGATCGAAGCTTCATTCTCGCACACATGCTCCGTGAGCTTCAGATTGGCATCGTGGGGGGCATGCACAACCTCGACACCGGGATCGTCGACGTGTACGAGGACGTCAAGATCTTCTCGCTCGAGGATCTCGCGGGCATCCAGATCCCCTAGGGCGCCTTGATGAGCGGCGAGCGCACGCTGTGGGCTCGCCAGTTTCGCATCGCTCCGCGGCCCACACGACGCGGCCGTAGCCCGTTGACCTGCGCGACGATCCGCCTTTACCATGGGCCTATTTGGCTATTTCAGGAGGAAGAACCATGGCAGACGTGCGTATTTTTTTGGGGCGTTGGTCGGCGTTGCTCCAAGCGGCCGCGAGCCTGGCGTTGGTCGCGGGTTGCGCGAGCCACGAAGAGAGCCAGGAGAGCCAGGAGAGCGGCGAGCCCGAGGCCACGACGCCGAGCGCCCTCGCCGGGAGCACCCTGGACGTCACGCTCCCCACGGGCGTGGTGCGCGTCTTCCGCCCCGCCACCGCCCCCGCGTCGTGCGAGGCGGTGCTCTTCGGGGTGGGCACCGGGCTGACCACCTCGAGCTACCAGAGCCTCGGGAGCGCCATCAACGGCTACGGGTACGTCTTCGTGGTCATGGATCACGCCCCGGGCAACGCCTTCGGGAAGGCCGACGCGGCTCGCTACGCGGCCTTGGCGGCCGACGTGAAGGCGAACCTGCTCGGGTGGCTCGGCGCGAGCTCGCCCTGCGCCGGCGTGGCCCACTGGATCGTCGGAGGGCACTCCGCGAGCGGGCAGGCCGCCCACGCCGCCGCCATCGCAAACCCGCAAATCGCCCACGCCATCTTCAGCGCCGATCCCTACGACGTGAGCGGGCTTGGGAGCGTCACCCTCCCGGGGCTCTACTGGGGATTCTCGTCGACCACGTGCTTCGTCGGCGTGAACAAGGCGGCGAAGGCGGCCTACGCCCGGACTCCGAACCCCGGCCGAGCCATGCACAAAACGAACACCACGATGACCTGGGCGCTCTGCGGATATGTCCCGAAATACCACCACCAGTCGTTCATCGACTACGGCCTGAATCTGGGGACCTTGGGCTGTAGCAACTGCATCCAGACCCCGACCTCGTTCTACGCGGACGTCGCCAACAGCCTAAACAAGTTCGTGGTCGCGCGCTTCTACGGCTCGTGGTCGAAGGCGAACCTCCAGGTGAGCAACCGCAGCACACCGGCCACGCTCTACGTCGACGGCGATCAACCCTGACCGCGCCGGTCCGCCAAGAGCCCATCCGGTAGGCGAAGGCGCCGCGCACCACCGCAACGCCACGCGCCGCGGTGTCCCGAGGGGATCGACTACACGGAGCGCCAACACCTTGGAGCGTGGCCGCTTCCTTCTTCTATGAGAGACTCACCCTCCGATGGTATGTCGAGCGGTCACCACAACCCTTTGTTCGCTCCTTCTCGCTGCCTGCGGAGGCCCCGGCCGAGAGCTGGCGCAGACCCAGACGCCGGAGGTGCCCAAGGCATTTTCATCCAGGTGTGACGCGAAGCGGCCGGAGCTGCGCCCGCTCGTCGTCGAGTGGCCCGCGACGGACCGGGCGGCGCTCGAAGCTGCGGCCCTCCACGGACAGGTCGTCGTTCGCTACGAAGGCTGCGCGCTCGAGCTCCTCCCGCAGTGCAAGGTGAAGAAGGCCGCGGCCTACTCGTACACGCCCATCACGCCGAAGGACGAGGTGGTCACGATGGCCAACGAGCAGGAGCTCTACGCCAACATCCCCGCGTTCGCTGCCAAGTTCGAGGCGAAGCTGAGGTCGAGCGGCACGTTGAGCGCGGCGATGCGTATCGTCGGCATGTATGAGGCTCGCGGCCTCGCCCCGACCGCCGACGAGCTGGAGGGCGAATGCGCTCACGCCACGCACGTGGTTACCGGAATTCCGACCGGCTCCTTCGAGTTCTCTGCAGGCGGGCACACCCGCGCGGGGGCGAGCACCACCGTGGCCGGGACAGGGGGCGGAGCGGACAAGCAGACCTCCAGCGAGACCCTCTCTCGCGACGGAGACCCCGGGGCCTGCGCGACCTCGAAACGGGACGACGCGCACCCTCCCGAGAGGTGCGGCGCGCTCCTCCGACTGGAGCTGGCGAGCCTCCGCCAGAAGGCGCCGGTCAACGCGGAGTGCCCGCCTGGAACGGCACAAGTGAACGGGACCTGCGTCGCCGCGGCTGCCATGCCCGCCACGGTCGCCACGGTCACCGCGCCGACCACGGCTGCGGCGGTCAAGGTCACCTTCCGCCCGGAAGACCTTGCCCCGGAAGACGTCGCCGGCGCGGACCAGCGCAAGGCAGCAGACTGGGGGAATCGGTGCTTTCTGCACATCCAGGCGGGCGCTGTGCGCCACGCGCGGGCGGCGTGCGAGCGCGGCCTGGCGGCGGAGTCGTCTGCCAGCATCCGGGGCGCCATTCTCTACAACATGGGGCTCGTGGAGGAGAAAGACGGTAACCTCCAGGCTGCGTGCAGCGCGTTTCGCAGGTCGATCGAGGCGCGCCCCAATTCGGTGGTCTCGGGCAAGTACCGCGAGCTCAACTGCGCTGACCGAGCCCCGTGAGCGCAGGGGGCCAGTTCGCGATCCGGTTGGTTTGGGCGGCGCTCGTTTTCCGCGCCGGAGCGCTCGGCTGTGAAACACACACCGCCCCCTCTCCGCCGAGGCCGAGCGAGCAAAGGACCCCTGCTCCTGAAGCTCCGGCGGCCTCGATCCAGGCCTCGGCCGGACCGACGACCCGCCCCACGTCATCCACGGCGCCGCCAGCCTCGGCGGCCTCGCCCCGGCGACCTCTCGGCCCCGACGAGGGCATCGTGGTTCCCGGCGAGGCATCCGGACCCAAGCCCTTCGTCCTCTGGCTTCACGGCTATGGTGCCGATCCTGCCCGACTACGCGCCGCGCTTCACCTGCCGGAGCTCGCCGCCGAGCGCGACTTCGCCTGGTCTGCCCCGAGCGGCCTGATGGACTCGCGCAAACGCAGGTTCTGGAATGCCGGCGCGTGTTGCAACTACGACAACAACCCCGCGGACGACGTGGCGCGGCTCTCGAATATCCTCGCTCACGCGAAGGTGGACCCACGGATCGATCCAGCGCGGATATACGTGGTTGGTTTCTCGAATGGTGGATTCATGGCCCACCGGCTCGCCTGCGAGTCGAGCGTCGGCATCGCAGGATTCGCGAGCCTGGCCGGCGCGGGTCCGCCCGCCTCGAAGACCTGCTCCCCGGCCGGCCCCACCGCCGCGATCCACGTCCATGGGGATGCCGATGTCACCGTGCGCATGCTCGGTGGTTCGGTGTTCGATGACCCGCGCCTCGGGGTTCACGCGCCGGTATCCACCACGATGACCGAGTGGTCGGTGCGAAATCACTGTACTGGCCAGGAGAGCACCAAGATATCTCTCCTGGCGAAGCCCCTGGACACGACCGTGCTCACATACAAAGGGTGCGTCGCTCCGGTCCAGCTCTGGACCCTCGCCGGAGGTGGGCACCTCACCGTGAATGCGGCGCCCGTCGTGCGGCGCACGCTCGACACCCTGTTTTCCGTGCGCGGCGGGCCTCGCTAGAGCGCCGCCCTTCAATTCGGGAGCGTGGCCGCGCGTCCGGGGCTCCGGCCTCAGGGCTGCCAGCCCGGGGGCATGAGAAGGCGAAGGGCCACCTCGCGGAGGGAGCCGGCTCGGCGCAGATCACGCCACAAGACCCGGGCCTCTGCGAAATGTACGGTCCATGGATCGCGGCTCGGGAGCGGGCGGGTGATCCCATAGCGCACCGGCTCCGCCTCGCGGACGTAGGTTCCGAACAGCCGATCCCACACGACCAAGAGCGCGCCATAATTGCAGTCGTGATACCGCTCCTGAACGCCGTGGTGGACGCGGTGGTTGGAGGGGGTATTGAGCCACGGATCCGGAATGGGTGACGAGCAGCAGCGTGTCCTCGTCGCGTCGACATTCGACGAGTGGATTGCGATTCACACGGTTCGGCTGCGGACAGGGGCCCTTCTCTTCGATCCGGAGCTGGGCTTCAGGTCGAACAGATGAACCACACGGCCCCCCAGGGCGAGCCATGACGCATGTCGCACCCAGGCCCCGAGGGCTCCAGGGATCGAGGGGATCGCGGTAGCCGAGGGCATGTGGCGCGGGTGGCCTTGACGCCGCGGAGGACTGACTGATAGGTATAGAAACATGGGCAATGCTCATGTCGAGCACCGGGACTCGGAGCTCGCGGGATCGCAGGTCGATCCTGGCTTTCGAGCGCGCCGGGTCACCCGACCAAACCCGATGCTCAACTGGAGCCCCGAGCAACAGCGCGAGATCAAAGAGGACTTCGACGCGCTCCTCCGCGAGTTGATGCGCGAGCACAAGGACCCCGAGTCGCGCGCGCTCGACAATCAATACGCGACGACGCTCGACTCGAAGTTCCGGGCAGACGAAGCAGAGGGTCGGCGACTGATCGAGCGTGAGCGGTCGGCCTCATCGCTCGTCAGGGGCGCGTTCTTGCTTGGCCGCTCGCGCTTCGCCCAGTTTTGCCTAGGGCACGAGGTGCTCCACGGATCGTATGCGACGCACGAAAACCCGACCTTCCAAGGCAAGAACGGCTGGCCGATGCCGCTCTTCATCGTCGACGAGCAGTGGCAGCACGGGCACAACCGTTTCCACCACAAGGCGCCGGGCGTGCTGGGCCTCGACCCAGAGTCTGCACCGACGAACCAGCGGGTGAGCACAGACTTCTACGCAGAGGGGTTCGACCGAATCGGCGCGCCGATAAGCGCGTTCGTGCTGACGTTTCACAGTCTGTTCATGATCGGCGTCGTCGAGGCGAAGAAGTACGCCGAGATCGACCCGAACGCGTGGCGGCAGCTGCTCACGCACAACCGTGAGCTGGCCAGGTACGAGTTCGTCACGCGCCCGCTGCGGGCAGGTTGGCGTGCGCCGCGGGTCCTCGCGGGCAACCTGCTCTCCTTCCTGGTCGCCGAGCTGATCAGCGGCGCGCTCGGACGTACGACCCACATCCGTGACGACGCGGTGTGCTTGCACGTCGACGAGTTCGACCCGTCGGATCGCGCCCATTTCTACATCAATTCGCTGCTCAACGCCGGCAACGTCGACTACCCATTCGACCGTTCTTACATCGGCGGCTTCGAGAAGCACATCGAGCACCATCTGTTCCCCTTTCTGTCGAGCCGAAAGCTCGAAGCCGCGAGCGAGCGTGTGAGGGCGCTCTGCGAGAAGCACGACCTTCCATACAGAGAGGGCACGCTCGGGAAGATTATCTGGCAGGGGCTCAAACTGAACGCCAAGTTGGCGTTCGCGGCCTGACCGAGCAGAGCGATGGCTCTTCCTGAGTACGTTCGTCCGCAAAAACACAATAGTTGGTTCAACGTTTCGCCGCTGCGCGACCTCACCCGCGCGTCGGCCCAGCGGGTGCCCTTTCTGGACTCGTTCGTCACCGTCTCGCCGGTCGCCGAAAGCCCGCGCTTTGCGGTGCTCTACGAGGGCCGGCTCCCGCTGCGGGTGTCCGAGCACTTTGGCTTTCTATGCGCCTGGTTCGGGGATGACCTCGAGAACCCCGCGTGGAGCTTCCCCGAGCTGTTTCCAAACCCGTATGCTGGCGAGTTCGTCATCAGCCGCCCCCGGATCTTTCACGACACGAACATCCTCGATCTCATCGAGAACAACGGGGACCTTATCCACTTTCGGACGGTGCACCGGTGGCTGACGGTCAAGCTTTGTGATTACACCTACGACGAGCGCGCCTTTCGCTTGAAGATGTCGGGCAAGATCCAGTACGGAAAGAGCGCAGACAGCGCGCTGAAGCGCCGCCTCGCCGCGGCGATGCCGGTCTGGCAGTACAGCCAGGAGCTGGCCTTCCACGGGCCGGGATTCGGCGCGGGACAGGTGAGCGCAGACATGGGCATCGAGGCGCAGATCGTGCTGGCGTTCACGCCCGTTGGAGAGCGAGATCTCAAGCTGCATATCGCGGCCAACGTCAACGAGGCGACGCTCCCGAGGCCGCTGCGGTGGATGGACAAGATCGCGCGGCGGGCGCTCATCCATCGAGCGTTCTCTTGGGTCGTCGGCAAGGCAGGGCTCGATGACACAGATGGCGATTACCGCATCTGGCGCCACAAGCGATCGTTGAGCGACCCCAAGCTCCTGTCGAGCGAGGCCGACATTCTCCGAATTCGCGAGTGGATGGCGCAGTATTATCTCCGCGACTTCGTCCAACCTGCTCCGGTCGACGCGCGCGCCCCGGCCTGGCAGCTTCTCGCGCTCGAGCGCGACATCGTGCCCGAGAGGGTGAACACCTTTCGGGTCTCTGGCGAAGAGCTGATCGCTTACAACACGTCAGACGGAAGCCTCCGCGTGTTCGAGGCGCATTGCCCTCATCAGGGCGCGCATCTCGGCCACGGCGGGCGACTCCAGGACGACTGCGTCGGATGCCCGTTTCACGAGTTCTACTTCGACAGAGATGGCGCTTTCGTAGGCACGAGCCCCGGAGGAAAGGTGAGGCCTCACATGAAGCTCAAGATCATCCCGCACCGGCGCGCCGGACAGCGAATCGAGGTGCTCGTCTGACCGGAACACCCCTGTGCTGGCGAGGGGCGGTGTACGGCGGTTCCGTATCGCCCACGAGCCGCGCGGCCAGAAGGGACACGTCGCCGCGTCCGCGGCCCCCGGCGGAGCTCGACCCCTTCCTGCCCCTTGCGGCGCGGGGGGAAGCCAGGCACCGTGGCCCGTGCGAAAGGAGCCGCACCCGATCGCTTGCGCCGTGAGCGCTTCAACCCGTGGGATCACGGGCGGAGCACCCCCCGCCTCCCTGCTCGATCGGGTCACATTGTCCGCATGAATCTCGAGATTGTCGGTCACGCTCTGCCCAATATCCCCTGGCAACCCCGGGCCGAGGGCGACTCGGACTTGCTCTGGCGCTACGACGCCAACCCGATCATCGGCCGACGGCCTCTGCCGCACGTGACGGGCATCTACAACAGCGCGGTCGTGCCGTGGCGGGGCGAGTTCGTGGGTGTCTTCCGCACCGAGGGCATGGATCGCATCCCCCGGCTGCACCTCGGCCGCAGCCCGGACGGTCTCAAGTTCACCTTCGAGCCCAAGCCCATCGATTTCCGGTGTGACGATCCCGAGATCCGCAAGCAGGAGTATGCCTACGATCCCCGGGTCACCGAGATCGATGGCGTGCACTACATCACCTGGTGCAACGGCTATCACGGCCCCACGATCGGCATCGCCCGCACGACCGACTTCGTGCACTTCGAGCAGCTCGAGAACGCCTTCCTGCCGCACAACCGCAACGGCGTGCTGTTTCCCCGCAAGGTGAATGGCAAGTATCTCATGCTCAGTCGCCCGTCCGACTCGGGGCACACCCCCTTCGGCGACATCTTCACCAGCGAGAGCCCGGATCTTGTCCACTGGGGCAAGCACCGTCACGTCATGAGCCGCGGCTGGCCCTGGTTCCAGGGCACCAAGATCGGCGCCGGCCCCTCGCCCATCGAGACCGGCGAGGGCTGGCTACTCATCTATCACGCGGTCACCACCACGTGTAACGGGTTCGTCTATTCGATAAGCGGGATGTTGCTCGACCTCCAGGAACCCTGGAAGGTCATCGCCTCGGCCAGGCAGGCGCTGCTGTGCCCGGAGGCCAGCTACGAGGTCGCCGGCTTCGTGCCAGGCGTGTGCTTCCCGGTTGGCTGTCTGTGCGACAGCGCGACCGGCCGGCTGGCGATCTACTACGGAGCAGCCGATACGGTATCGGCGGTGTGCTTCGGCCATGTCGATGAGATTGTGCGGTTCATCCAGGACCATCCACTCGAGAGATAGTCCGGTCTTCTCCGGCTCCCATGCAATCGCTTCCAGTCACTCCCCAGAGCACCAAGCTGCCTTTCCGTGAGATGCTCGCCTTCGGCTGTGGCGACTTCGCGTCCGTCCTCTACTGGCAGACGTTCATGCGCTACCTGCCCTATTACTACACCGACGTCTTCGGCATCACGGCCGGGGCGCTCGCCACGATGCTGCTCGTCAGTCGCATCTGGGACGGGATAAACGATCCCATGCTCGGTATGCTGGCCGACCGCACGGAGTCGCGCTGGGGCAAATTCCGCCCGTTCATCCTGTTCGGATGCGTGCCGTTCGCGTTCTTCGGGGTGCTCACATTCACGACCCCCGCCCTCGGTCCCGCCGGCAAGCTGGTCTGGGCCTATCTCACCTACAACGCCCTGATGATGCTCTACACCACCGTGAACATTCCCTACACGGCGCTCATGGGGGTGATGACCCGCGATCCTGTCGAGCGCACGCGGCTCGCGTCGATCAAGTTCGTCTTCGCCTTCTCTGCAGGAATGGTCATTTCGGCGACGCTCCTGCCGATGGTGTCCGCGCTGGGCGGCGACAAGAATCCGCAGCGCGGCTGGCAGCTGGTCTTCGTCCTCGTGGGTCTGGTCGCCGTCGGCTTCTTTCTGATCACTGCCTTGGGGACCACCGAACGCATCAAGCCAAGGCCAGAAGAGAACGCGTCGGTGCTGCGCGACCTGAAGTACCTCGTGACCAATCAGGCCTGGGTGCTGCTTCTCTGCACGACGCTCGCATGGATCCTCTTCGTCGCGCTCCGAGGCTCGGTGTCCACGCACTACTTCAAGTACTTCGTCTTCAACGGCTCTCCCGAGACGCCGCTGCCTTTCCTCGGCCGCACCTTCACTCTCGATGGACTCGTGTCGACCTTCAACACGCTCGGCCAGGCCGCCTCGGTGGCCGGGGTCGTCGTGCTCAGCCTTATCGCCCACAAGTTTCCAAAGAAGAGCCTCTTCATCGCGCTGTTCGCTCTGCAAATCGTCTGCACGGCCTCCTATCTTTTCCTTCAGCCAGGTCAGCTCGGGGCCATCTTCACTCTCGAGATCCTTGGCAACTTTCTGGGCGCTCCGCTGCCCGTGCTCATGTGGGCCATGTACGCCGACACCGCCGACTTCGGCGAATGGAAGAGCGGCCGACGTACCACCGCGCTCGTCTTCTCCGCTTCGACGATGAGCCAGAAATTGGGCTGGGCGCTGGCCGCATTCGTCGCCTTCCGGCTGCTGCAGCTCGTCGGCTTCGTCGCCAATGAAATCCCGAGCGAGGCCGTCAAGGGCAGCCTCGTCCGGCTGATGAGCATCTATCCGGCGGCGCTCGGCGTCCTCTCGATCGTCGTCTTTCTGTTCTATCCACTCAACGAGAAGCGGGTTGCCGAGATCCACGAGGAATTGAAGAGGCGCCGCGCGGAGCCCGGCTGACCGACTCAGCGCGTGAGCGCGGCGCGGAGAGCCCTCTCCAGCTCTTGCGCGATGACGCGGTGCATCTCGGCGTTCGGATGGGAGTCGCACCCGACCTTCGCGCCCTGCTCTTCGACCTCGAGGAACACGACACGGTCGTCGCCGGCCTCGCGGCGGGCCCGCACGATCCGCTCGAGGGTGGCGCGCGCGTCGTCGCGCAGCGCGGCCTTCAGCATGGGGGCGAGCACGACGAGGATCGGCGCGCCCTCTGCCACGGCGCGGACCCGGAGGAGGAGGCGCGCGTAGGCCTGCTCGAACGCCGCGTGATCGATCGGATCGGGCTTGCCGTCGCGGTCACCGTCGGCGAAGAAGTCGTTGGCTCCCAGGTGGAGGACGACCGCGTGTGGCTTCGGCGCGGCTTCGAACGACCACGCCGCGGCCCTGCCCTTCGGCACAGGCACGGCGAGCTCGAACAGCTCGGGCATCGTGGGCGCGCCGTCGACGTCGTAGTTGCGGTACACGCCCCGGCCCGACCAGCACACGGTCGTGACGTCCGCGTCGAGGGCGCGGCCGAGCAGCGCGCCGTAGGCCAGGCTGGCGCTCTCGGTCGCGTAGGTGAACGGGCAGCTCGCGTCCTTGCCGAGGACGCCGTACCCGCAGGTGATCGAGTCCCCGAGGATCTCGATGCGCAGGCGCCTCGCGCGAGGCTGGACGAGCGCGCCGTGTCGCACCTCGAACCCGAGAAACTGGTGGACACCCGCGAAGGCCTCGGCGTCGCGTGTGACCGAGGCGGTGTGCACGCGAGCGGGATCGAGATCACGCCCGAGCTCGTAGCGCTCTCGAGCCGGGCCGACCGCGATCGTGAACGGAGGCTGCTCGTCGATTCGCACTGTGTACGAGGTCGTCGACTCGCGCAGGGTCACCTGCTTTCCATCGATCGTCACGTCGTGCGGCTCGAGGGGCGCCGCGCGCAGGCGCATCGCGATCCCCGTCCCCGTGAAGGTTGCCTCGATCGTCGACGTGGACCAAGCGAAGCGAGGGCCGGCGGGATCCCGGAAGTCGAAGCGACCGACGAACCTCGGCGACGCGCTCGGCGCGCTGACGGGGTGCTCTGCGAGGGGCTCGGGCCGCGCGCAGGCGGGCGCCCCCAACGAGACGAGGCCGACGAGGCCGACGAGGCCGACGAGCCCGGCGCGCGTTGTCACCCCGTGCACGTCGAGCTCAGTAGCGCTCCTCGTCGCTCTTGGGAGACATGGGCCACACGTCGGCGGCCTTGCCGTTGATGGTGGTACCTCCGTGGTAGAACGGAGCGGCGCCGTTCACGAAGTCGACGGGGAAGGGGAGCTGCGGCTTGCTCACGGCGTCGAGCCGCGCCACCTGCTCGGGCGAGAGCGAGACGTCGAGGGCGGCGAGGTTGTCGTCGAGCTGCTCCAGGGTCCTCGCCCCGATGATGGTGGACGACACGCCGGGGCGGGCGTTCACCCAGGCGATGGCCACGCGCGCCACCGTGGTGGAGAGCTCGCCGGCCACCTGCCCGAGCAGATCGAGCAGATCGTAGGCACGATCGTCGAGGGCGGAGAGGGCCCAGGCGCCACGCCCGGCCTGGTGGTTGCCGCGCTCTGCGCGTTTGTATTTGCCGCTGAGCACCCCGCTCTTCAGGGGTGACCAGGGGGTTAGCCCGAGGCCCAGCTCGCGCGCCATGGGTATGAGCTCTCCCTCGACGGTGCGCTGGAGGAGCGAGTACTCGATTTGGAGGGCGACGAGCGGCGACCACCCGCGGAAGTGCGCCATGGTCTGGGCCTGGGCGACCTTCCACGCGGGCACGTCGCTGAAGCCGAGGTAGCGCACCTTGCCTTGCTGGACCAGGCTCTCCATGGCGCGCATGGTTTCCTCGATGGGCGTCTGCGTGTCCCAGACGTGGAGCCAGTACAGATCGATGTAGTCCGTGCGTAGCCTGCGGAGCGACTCCTCACACTGCGAGACGATGGCCTTGCGGCCCGCGCCGCCCCCGTTGGGATCGCCCCGGAACAGGTTGCTCATGAACTTGGTGGCCAAGACCACGCGGTCGCGCTTCCTCCGATCGTGGCCGAGGTGATCGCCGATGATCTTCTCGGAGTGCCCGCGGGTGTAGGCGTTGGCGGTGTCGATGAAGTTGCCGCCCCTCTCCAGGAAGCGGTCCATGATGCGCTGCGAGTCCTCGACCGAGGAGCCCCAACCCCAGTCCTCGCCGAACGTCATGGCGCCGAGGCAGAGCGGGCTCACGCGGAGGCCGGAGACCCCGAGCGTTACGTAATGACTGAGCGGCATGCTCCCGTGTTACCGAGGCTCGCGGGGCTCTGTCAACTCGGCGGTCGGCTCAGGCGCCGAGCCACGACGGATCGAGCAGCGCCTCGGCGACGCGTGAGGCCGCGGTGGCCATCAGGAAGCCGTCGACGGCGCGGTGATCGACCACCATGAGCACCGGGAGCACCTTCCTCGCGACGATCTCCCCGTCCTCCACGGCGGCGTCGTCCTCGGCGGGGGCGACGCCGAAGATGGAGGCTACGTGACCGAGCTTGGCCGGGGCGTGGGCCGAGCCGGCGCGGACGCGCGCGCCCTTCGGCAGGGCGAAGACGGCCCCAACGTTGGTGACGGCGCTGCTCACCCCCACCCACGGCTCGAGCAGCCGGTACGTGGTCGGGCGCACGAGCAAGGCGCGGGTCGCGTCGAGGCCGGCGCGCATGAGCGCGTCGGGCGCCCACCGCGAGAGCCTCCGCGCGAAGGCCGAGCCCGAGGCGGCCAGCTCTCCGTCGCGCTCGGCGCGCGCTCCTCGCCGTGTCTCGCGCGCCACCTCGAGCAGGCTCTTTTTGTCCACGTGGTGCACGATGGTCATGCCCGTCTCGTCGCCCCGCGCCCCGCCCCCGAGGTGCACGGGCACCGCGATGTCCACCCGCTCGAGCTGGTAGAGCGATCGGTTCAGGATCTTGACGTTGAGCGCCGGCAGCTCGGCGAGGCAGCGCGCCACGGCCTTGGTGACCAGGTGCTGCACGCTCACCCGCTCTCCGTGCTCGCGTTCGAACGCGCCAAGGAAGGCGCGTGCCGGGGCGAGATCGACGTCGAAGGTGAGCGAGATGTACGGATCGTTCGAGGGCTCGTCGAAGAGCCAGAGCAGGAGGCGGCGCGTGGTCGAGGCGTTGAGTCGGCGCATGACGCGAGCGTACCTGCTCTGCGAAGAGGAGGGACGCGTCCTGCACGGAGGGTAGACGCCGCGGACCCGTGGGCGAACACCGAGGGACGAGCCGTTCGAGGCCAAGGCACCACCTCCTTGGAGTATCTTCACGACAATGACCAAGACGGGAGGCCTCACGAACGCGAAGAAGAAGAGATGCGCGTGGTCCGGGACCGACCCGCTCTACGTCGCCTACCACGACCGCGAATGGGGCGTCCCCGTGCACGATGACCGGCTCCTGTTCGAGTTTCTCGTGCTCGAAGGAGCGCAGGCGGGGCTCAGCTGGATCACCATCTTGCGCAAGCGAGAGTCCTACCGCTTGGCCTTTGACGCGTTCGACCCGGCGAAGGTCACTCGCTACGACCAGCGCAAGGTCGCCTCGCTCCTCGAGGACGCGGGCATCGTCCGGAATCGGGCCAAGATCGCGTCCGCGATCAAGAACGCGAGCGCCTTCCTCGCCGTGCAGGAGGAGCTTGGCAGCTTCGACGCCTACCAATGGCGCTTCGTAGACGGTCGCCCGATCCAGAACCGCTGGAGCACGATGTCCGACGTGCCTGCGCGCTCGAAGGAGTCGGACGCCTTCAGCAAGGACCTGAAGCAGCGAGGCTTCAGCTTCGTGGGCACGACGATCATCTACGCGCACATGCAGGCCGTCGGGATGGTCAACGATCATGTCATGGACTGCTTCCGGCATCGCGAGGTCAACCACCTCCGGTGAGGCAACTCGGAGCACGCGCACGCCCCGCGGATGGCTGCTCCTTGCCTGTCCCACGTGCGTTACGTAGGTTGCAGATCCGAACCAAGCGAGGACAGGGGGATGGGAGCGGATGGGAGTGCGGTCTCTTTGGCTCGCCTTGACCTGGCAAGGTACAGAGACGGGTCTCTTTCTCCTGCGTTCGCGCTGTAAATTCCAGGGGCCTGGTAAGCTACGGAGAAGAGAAGGGGTCTCCAACGCTCGCTTCAACCCTGTAAATTCCAGGGGCCAGGTCACAGAAAACCCGTGTAACCATAGCCCTGTAAATTCCAGGGGCCAGGTCACAGAAGACCCGTGTAACCCTAGCCCTGGAACGTTCACGAGGACCACGTCATCCGGCGGCTCAGAAGGCGGGTCGGGAGACCCGGGTTTCGGCCACGAATCGTCCACGCAACCGGGATGCGATTTGCGTAAGTTACTGGAATTGTTGGGGAGCCGCTTTGGGGATTTGAACCCCAGACCTACGGTTTACGAAACCGTTGCTCTACCACTGAGCTAAAGCGGCGAGGGAAGCCGCGCGGAGTTACGGTCTTCCTGACGGCCCGTCAAGACGTTTTGTCATGCGGCCGCGAAGCCCCGGGTTTGCTCGGCGACCTTCGACGCACAAAAGCGGCTCATGGCCATGATGCTGTGCTGGGGATTCACCCCGAGGTTGGTGGGGAAGACGCTGGAGTCGACCACCCACAGGCGCTCGGTCCCGTGGACGCAGAAGCCGGGGTCGACCACGGAGTCGGCGGGCGATGGCCCCATGCGTGCGGCGCCGAACAGGTGGGTCGCGACGAACGAATAGGCGCGCGGGTCGAGCGGGCCCTCGCGGAGCAACCGGACGTCGTCATGGCCGGTGAGCTTGGTCGGGAGGCCGTGGACCCCGGGCCAAACCTCCCTGGCCCCCGCGTCGAAGAGGAGCTCTGCCAGCGTGACGAGGGCCTTGCGGACGATGCGCACGTCGTCCTCTCCGAGGGAGTAGCGAATCGAGTCGCGCCCGAACCAGCCGGGCGTGACCGAGCCCTGAGCGTGGGCGCGGATCTGCGCGACCCAGACGGCGACGTTCCCCAGCTTGGCGAGGCGATCCTCGAGCGCCAGGCCCACCCCCGTCATGCGGGCGGCGGCGAGCTCCGGCGGCATGGAGATGGTCTCGAGCTTGAACCGTTCGGTCTTGCGGAAGTGGGTGCACTCCGCCCCCTGGGTCGCGCCGAAGCTCATACCGATCGGCCGGTCGAAGAGGCCTCCCATCCCCACGCCAGGGTGGGTCTGGAAATGTTGCCCGAGGGCCTTGCCGCGGATCCCGCTCCTGTGCAGCAGGTTGGGCGACTGGATGGTGCTGGCGGCGACGAACACACCGTACCTCGCCCGCAGAGAGACCTGGCGCCCGCTCGCCGCGCGAGCCACGAGCCCCACCGCCCGCCCCCCGCGGATCGAAACGCGCTCGGCCCGGCAGGACGCGAAGATGCGGGCGCCAAGCCGGAGCGCCCAGGGCACGTAGGTGACGCTCATGCCGCGCTTGGCCGCGCTGGGACAGCCCTGGAGACAGCGCCCCGAGCCCTTGCAGCCCGCGTCGTAGCGACGCATACGGTTGGCCGCGTAGCCTCGCTTCTCGCACTGCTCGAGGAAGAGCCGGTTGTTCTCGCCTAGCGCCTCGTCGGCGACCGGACGTACCGAGAGATCCGCCTCGAGCGCGTCGAAATGAGGAGCGAGATCTTCCTCGGTGATCGAGAGGCCGAAGCGCTCCCGCCAGTCGGCGAGGACGTCGGCCGGGGTGCGCCAGGCGATGGCGGAGTTGATCAGCGTGCTGCCGCCCACGCAGCGGCCTTGAAGCACAGGGATGAAGTTTCGCCCCTGGGTCACCTGCATGCCGTTGTCACGAATGGCGTTGTTGAAGACCTGGGCCACGCCGACGGTGAAATCGCGAGTCTTGATCCAGGGCCCCTCCTCCACGATGGCGACGGCGTGCCCCGCGGCGGCGAGGGTGTGCGCCGCCACGGAGCCGGCAGCCCCCGAGCCCACGACCACGTAGTCGAAGGCCTCGTCCAGGTCGCGGGTGAGCGTCCCCCCTTCCACGACGGCGCCCTCGGCAAATCCTTCGTCCGGAAAGACATCCTGAGAGGCGAGCTCAAGCTGCGGAGACACGGCCATGGACAGCTCCTCGAACAGGGTTTCCAGACGCAAGGGCGTCATTTTCGGCTCTGGGCGCGGGTCTGGATGGAGAGACGCTCTGGACGCGTAGATGCGTGAGTACCTCCCCGGGGCTCGCGATCATCCGGCGGACGGAGGGCTCGCTGCAGAAGAGCTGGCCAGCCTGGGCCTTGAGCAGGAAGGCGAGCTGCCGGAAAAGATAGATGTTGCTCGAGCACATGGCCTCGAGGAGCGCCTCGCGACGCAGGCTCGACAGACCTCCGAAGGTACGGAGCGTACGGAGGACGACGAGCGGCGCGACGAGCGCGGTGACCCACACCGCGGCGCGCAGCGTGAGGCGATTCTCGAGGGAGGACGCCTGACGAACGAGGCGTGCGTAGTAGCGCGCAGGATCGAGCAACGTGATCGCGACGGGGAATGGCCCGCGAGGGGGCTCGGGGAAGAGGGCCGCGAAGATCTGCGTGATCCAGCGGGCCTCGAAGGCGAACAGCGGGCGGTGCTCCGACAGGCTCATTTCTTCTTGCTTCCTTTTCCTGTGGAGCGGCGAGGGGTCACCGGGGTCGAGGGCGAAGAGGCCTTGCCGCCTTCGATCACAGCTGGCGCGTGCCGCTCAAGCCACGCTTTGTCGATGGCCTCGAGGGTGCTTCGCAGCACGTTGCGCGCGCCGTCAGGATCGCCCGCGCGGAGGAGCTCGAGGGTCGCGTCGTAGAAGAGCAGGGAGGCGTCGCGCCGGTCATAGAGGCGAGCGACCAGCTCCGGCTGGTCGTCCGGAAAGCGCGCGAATGTGTTGAGCACGAGCTCAAGCCCGACGTTGTGGGCCGCGCGCACCATGGCCCGCTGGAAGGCGATGTCCCCCCGAGCGAAGGAGATCGCGTCGTGGAGGCGCGTCCTCTGCGCGCTGGCCAGGGCGGCGAGGACCTCGAGATCGTCCGGTGTGTGGCGCAAGGTGGCGAGGGCCACCGCCTCCGCCGCAAGGACGCGCCTGACCTCGAGGATCGATGCGACCAGCTCCCGCCACGCAGGCTCACCGGGGGAGAGCGACCCGACGAGCACCGCCAGGGTGTCGAGCCCGGCGCGCTCTCGCCACGACGCCACGAGGGTGCCGGCGCCGTGCCGCGTGGACACAAGGCCGAGGGCCTCCAGGCGAGCCAGGGCGGCGCGGAGGGTGAGCCGGTTGACCCCGAGAGCCAGCGAGAGCTCGCGCTCGGACGGGAGGCGCGATCCGGCAGGGAGGCGCTCGGCGAGGATCTCTGCCTGGAGGCGGTCAGCCACCGCGTCGACCACGCTGGAGCGCGCGACGGGCACCAGGCTCGCGAGCGAGTCGGCGGTGAAGTTGGAAGGGAGCTTGGGATGGATGGGAGGGAGCATGGGGGCCAGTGGTTTGATGAGTTAGCCACAAAGGCCCAGGTGCGCAACATATTTCGCACCTGACTGCCACGATCTTCTCGCACCCGGGGTGGTGCGGGCGCTGCCCTCTGCAGGGCCTCCGCTGGTAGAGTGGCGCCCGATGATCGACCTTCGGAGCGACACTGTGACCCACCCCACCGCGGCCATGCGTGAGGCGATGGCGAGAGCGGAGGTGGGCGACGACGTGTACGGCGAAGATCCCACGGCGAACGCGCTCGAGGAGCAGATCGCAGCGCTCACCGGCAAGGAGGCGGCGCTCTTCGTCACCTCGGGCACGATGGGCAACCAGCTCGCGATCGCCTGCCATACCCGGCCCGGCGACGAGGTCGTCGTCGGCGAGGGCGCCCACGTGGTCTTCTACGAGAGCGGAGCCGGTCCTGCGCTCTCCGGCGTGCAGTTCGCCGTCGCAGGCAGCGGCGGCGTCTTCACGCGCGAGGAGATGGAGAGCCGCGTCCATCCCGCCGCGTATTATGCGCCTCGCACATCGCTCGTCTGCGTCGAGAATACCCATAACCGCGCGGGAGGGAGGGTCTTTCCTCAGGAGGAGGTGCGCTCGATCGCCGAGGGCGCGAGGGCCTCGGGGCTGGCTCTTCACCTGGACGGGGCGCGCCTCTGGAACGCGAGCGCGAGGACGGGGCTCTCCATCGAGGCGCTGTCTGCCCCCTTCGACACGGTGAGCATCTGCTTCTCGAAGGGCCTGGGAGCTCCGGCGGGCAGCGCCCTCTGCGCCAGCCGGGATCTCGTCTTGCGCGCGCGGCGCCTCCGCAAGATGTGGGGAGGCGGGATGCGGCAGGTGGGCGTGCTCGCCGCCGCGGCGATCCATGCCCTGACCCACCACGTCGCGCGCATCGGCCAGGATCACGAAAACGCCTCGCTCTTCGCCGCGGGGCTCGCGGGGCACGATCGGCTCGTCGTCCACCCCCCGGAGACCAACATCGTGAACGTGGACGCAGGCCCGCTGCTCGCCGAGGATCTGGCGGGCGCGGCGCGCGAGCTGGGGCTGCGGGTGAACCCCTCCGGCAAGCACCGGCTCCGCGCGGTCACCCACCTCGACGTCACCCGAGAAGATGCCCGACGCGCCGCCGAGATCCTCGCCGCCGCCGCGGCCAGGGTGGCGCCCAAGAGGAGCGCATGAAGCGTCTCGTCATGGCCGTCGCCGTCGCCGCGGCGCTCGGCGGCTGTGCGCCCACCCGAGGCCGCGACTACGAGAGCGCGATGGCGGAGGCCCACCGCGCCTCCTCCGCGGGGCGCTTCGGTGAAGCCTCGGCGAGCTATGCTCGAGCCGCCAAGCTGGGCAAGATCGAGCGTGACCGCGAGCACGCCGCGTACCTGGCCGCGCTCGAGCTGGCGCGTTCGGGGAACGTGGCCTCGGCCCTCCGCGGCCTGGACGCGATCGCCGACGCGAGCCCCCCCGGGCGGCTCTCCTCCTCGGCGGCGTACAGGGCCGCCGCGCTCCGCAGGACGACCGGCAGCGAGGCCGAGGGCCTCCAGGGGATGGGGGCCCTCCTCCAGCGGTTCCCGGACAGCCCCATGGCCCTCCCCGCCCTCACCCACCTGGTCCGTGAGCGCGAAGCGAAGGAGGGTCGTACCGGAGCGCTGGCCCTCCTGGACACGCTCGAGAAGACCCTCCCTCGCGACGCGGCCATCCAGCAGCGCATCGCCTACGACAAGGCGCGGAGGGCCGAGGACGATCGAGCGGCCCGCGACGCGTTCGTGGCGCTGGCGGACCGCTGGCCGTACCCCAAGGGCGCCTACTGGGACGATGCGCTCTTCCGGGCGAGCGAGCTCGAAGAGAAGCTGGGGAGGCCTCGCGAGGCGGTAGCCCTGCTCGAGCGGCTGCTCTCCGAGCGCGAGATCTCGGGCTTCCTCGGCTCGTACGAGCGGCCACGCTTCGCTCCAGCCAAGCTCCGCATCGCCAGGCTCCTCGCCGAGCAGCTCGGCGACAAGGAGGGAGCGCGGAGGACGTATCATGCGTTTTACACGGAATTCACGACCTCCCCGCTGCGCGACGACGCGCTCTGGCAGGAGGCTCGGCTCTTTCGTGAAGACGGGCGCGAGGGCGATGCCTGCAGCACGCTCGCCACGCTCGTCAGCGCCTTTCCCGACTCACGCTATGTCCCGTGCGCGACGGAAGGCTGCCCCGGACTCGCGCGGCCCGCGAAGAGCCTCGCGCCAAGGGGCTGCCGCCCCTACCTGAAGCGCCAGGGCGCCGCCGCGCCCAAGGAAGCCGAAGCCACTCCGCTCTCGCCGTAGGGCCACGTCCTGGCGGGCCCAACGGCGAGGCGGAGGCTCAGGGCTTTTCTTCCTCTTCCTCTTCCTCTTCGTCCTCGTCGAGGTCTTCCTCGTCCTCGTCGAGGTCTTCCTCGTCCTCGTCGAAGTCCTCGTCGACGTCCTTGTCGTCGTCCTCCTCATCCGAGGCGGCCGCAGCGCTCTTCTTGTCGAACTTCACGTCGACCCCGACGTCGCCGAGTTGCGCGTCGATGAGCTCGAAGAGCTCCTCGACGTCGTCGCCGGACCACTCGTCGAGCATGTCGGTCAAAAATTCGAAGAAGTCCCCGTTGTCGAGCCTGCGCTCGATCTTCTCCACCTGTTCCTCGGTGAAGGCTTCGAGGATGTCCTCGCGCAATGTTTCGGTATCCCCCTCCTCGATCGCATCCTTCGCCGAGAGTCGAATCTGCCGAACGGCACGCTTGTCGAGAACGATTTCCATCCCTTTTCTCCGGAGGATTGACGACGCCCGCGACCTTTACGCAATGCGCACCACGCATGTCAACAGCACGACGAAGAGATCCTGAAAGAGGCGGTGCGCGAGCGGGTGAACCCGCAGGCTACTTGACGCATGGCCGCTCTGTATTGTCCCATCTGGAAAGCTTGATCTGCGTACTGCGTGAACGGAGCAACGCGACGAAGGTCGCTTCCTGCGAGGGGTGTGGCCAGCTGGCGCACAGGATACCCCTTGGACGCGACGGGTCGGAGCCAAACCGGAGAACGGTGTGATCAAGACCTCCCCGACCGACGAGCTGGTCTGTGCAGCATGCGGAGCCAAGAACTCCAACGGCGAGCGCTTCTGCATGAGCTGTGGGTACCTCCTGCGCAAGCCAGAACCGCCAGCGACGCCGCAAGGCGAGCTGACCTGCGCATTTTGCGGGACCAAGAGTTCCCTCGGGGAGCGCTTCTGCATGAGCTGCGGCCGGCCCCGCCAGCAGGCCGCCTCGCTGGTGGAGCTGCTGACCGTGCCCGCCATGGCCGCCGTGACGGATCCTTCAGGGGCGGGGGTCCCCGTCGGTCCACCGCCCCCTCCCCCTCCCGGGGTGACCTGCACGCTCTGCGGGCGTAACAACCCACGGAACCTGGCCTACTGCTCGGAGTGCGGCACCCGCCTCCCCCAGGAACAGCCGAGCAGCCCGTCGACCGCCGCCCCCAGGGAGCTGACCGAATTAGAGACCCGGTGCAGCGGCTGCGGGGCCATCAACCCCGTCACTGACCGCTTCTGCATGACCTGCGGGCGTCGCGCCGAGGCGGGGGCGCCGCCCGCAGAAGTGATTTCTGCGCCCTCGGCCCCAGCAGCAGACCCGATGGCCGCCGGATCGCCGCTTCCAGTCGCGACGCCCGTCGCGCCGCCCATCGCGCCTCGGCCTGTGACCGCGACCGCTCCTTCGGTGTCCCCTCGCCCTCCCGGCGTCGCCCCGCCGTTGCCCCCTGCGGCCCTACGCTCGGTCGCCCCTCCGCTTCCCTCCGCGGCCCTACGCCCTGCGGCCTCGCCGCTGCCCCCGGCGATCCAGCCGTCGCCGCTACCCCCGGCGATCCAGCCCTCGTCGGTCATCCCGCCGCGGCCTTCCACCGAGCCGGCACCGTCGATCTGTCCGTCGTGTGCGCACGAGAATCCCTGGACGCTCTCCTTCTGTGAGGAGTGCGGCAGCCGTCTCGGCGAAAAGGCCGCCGCGCGCGCTCCGCTCGCCGGGAAGGCGCCCGGGTCGTCCCAGGCCGCGGCGCCGACCACGATCGATCCGCTCCCACCCGCTCCTGCCGTCGCGCTCGCCTCGGCCCCACCCTCGGGTGTGTCCTGCTCCGAGTGCGGGCGACAGAGCAAACCCAACCTTGTCTTCTGCGAGCAGTGCGGGGCTCGCCTCACGCCGAGGATCGCCCCTCCGACCCCTCTGATCGGAACGGCGCCCAAGACCGGCGTCGTCGAGGACCCCTGCGCTCCATCGGAGGAAATGGAGCTGTGTGCGGCGTGTGGCAAGAGGTCGCGCGGGGAGCGCTTCTGCATGGCGTGTGGCAAGGCACGGCTCTCTGCCAAGATGCCCCCCCCCGGCGGCCCACCCGCCGCGCGGATGGCGATATACGTCCCCGCTCAGAAGCCCCACGCCGAACCCGCTCCGCCGGAGGTCGCCGCGGGGCTGCCTTGCTCTCGCTGCGGGGAAATGAACCAGGCCACGCTCTCGTTCTGCGAGCGGTGCGGCAGTCGTCTCGGCGAGAAGCCGACCTCACCACCCGCTCCGGTGGCACAGGAGCCCCGTCCGTCCGAGGTCGCCTGCGTCGCGTGCGGAACGCCGAACCTGACCAGCGAGCGCTTCTGTACAGGGTGCGGTCAGACCCTCCATGAGCTGGTGTCCATGGTCACGGTGCCCGCGATGCCGGCCGTCAGCGAGGAGCGCGGCAGCGCGGTTCCCTCGCTCTCGGGGCCCTCGTCCTCGACTCCCCCCGCGGGGGTCGCTGCCGCTCCCATCATCGAGGTCGCGGCCACCCCGCTCGAGCCGGGGCAACGCGTCTGTCCTCGATGCCACGGGGCGAGCGATGCCGCTGCGCCCTTCTGTCGCTACTGCGGCGCGCCGCTCGGCGACGCGCCGCTCGCCCCGTCGTCGCGATCTCCCGGCCCACCTCGGGTCGCCATTCCCGTGGCTTCGTCGGCGACTCCGCACGCCGCTCCGGCCTCGACTCCACGCCCAGGGACGGTGGCTTCACCGGCCAGCGCCCACCCCGCGTCCGGAGCTCACGATACGCCAGTGATCCCGAGGCCTGCCCCGGCAAGTCCATCCGCGGTTCCCGTCGTGGAGGAGGGGTCTGTGGCCGTCCCCGTGCCCGCTCTCCCCGGGGACGTCACGGTCCCGCTGGTCGCCTCGCTGGCCGCGGCCTCTGCACCCCCGGCGGCTCCTGTCGCGCCTGCAAGGGAGCCCGCCGCGGCCCCTCCGGCCGACCTGCTTCTGTCGGCTCCACAGCTCGCGGCGTCCGCAGCCAAGCCTCTCGAGCTCGCGGAGGCGGCGCAGGGCGCGGAGCCAGCGACGCGCTTCAGCGAGCTCCCCACGGTGAGGGCGGATGCGGACCCCGGCTCGGCGACGGCCTCGCGATCCGCCACCTCGGAGGCGAGCGTGGCGACGGCGTCCCCGCCCGTCGCCAAAGAGCCGACCACCGCGCGCGTCGAGGCTTCGGCAGCGGAGCAAGAGAGCCGCCGCAAGGGCGTCCAGAGCCGGTTACCCCTGGGGCGGCTCGTCATCATCACGAAGGAGGGTTCGCCCGGAGCGATCTTCCCCATCCATGGCCAGATCGACATCGGCCGCACCGAGGGGGACGTGGTCCTCACCGAGGATCGCTACCTCTCGCCGCGACACGCGCGCATCCGCTTTCGCGAGGATCGTTGCTACCTGCGCGATCTTGACAGCGTGAACGGGGTCTTCCTGCGGGTCGCCGCTCCGCGCGCCACGAAGGCCGCGGACATCGAGCTCGCCCCGACCCCTGCCGGCGCTCCTCCCTGCATCGTCGGCACGAGCGAAGGTCACCTCGCCGTACCCCTGAAGCATCAGGACTTGATTCTGGTCGGTCAACAGGTGCTAAAGTTCGACATCCTCACGGACGCGGAAGCCGGCCTCGGCCCCGCCATGGAGCACGGGACTTTGGTCTTTGGTACCCCTTCTTCGCCTCGCTACGCTCGCCTGAGCCAGCGAACGGTCGAAGGGGTAGCTCGTGACGTTTATTACATCCGAAAGGTAGAGACCGTGCTCGGGCGAGAGTCGGGAGATGTCGTGTTCACGGACGACCCGTTTCTTTCACGGCGTCACGCGGCTATTCTTGTGTCCAGTGCTCCCTCCCAGCCGGCTCCGTATGGCATTTCGCAGGAGCGAAGGCGGCGCCCGACGAGCTTTCACCTCGTCGATCTTGCCTCCTCCAACGGCACGTTCCTCGGGATCCGTGGCGAGACCGAGGTCAGCGACGGGGATCTCGTGCGTGTCGGGCAGCAGCTATTTCGCATCGAGCTCGGAGCTGGCCATGCGGGCTGAACGCTCCTTGTCAGGGTGCTCGTCGTGAACCAGCAGCCGCCCAGCTCCGCCCCCACGAGCGAATCGGAGCGCGACACCATCGCCGAGCGGATCCCTGCGGACCTGAGGATGACGCTCTTCGCGAGGACGGACGTGGGTCAGGTGCGGGAGCACAACGAGGACAATTTCCTCGTGGCCGATCTCTCCCGGAGGTCTCGGGGGCTCCTCGAATCGAACCGCGCAACCACCCTCGGCCCCCAGGGCGCGGTCATGGCCGTGTGCGACGGCATGGGCGGTGCGGCCGCGGGTGAGGTCGCCAGCCAGATGGCGGTCGATATCATCTACGAGCGGATGATCGACGGCCTGGACGACGCGCCGCTCGTGAGGAACGACGTGGCGCGCCGGCTGGTCCGTTCGATCGAGATCGCCGGGTACCGCATCTTCAGCGAGGCCAAGAACGATCGCTCCCGCCGAGGTATGGGCACCACCGTGACCGGCGCCGCGCTGGTCGACGATCACCTCTTCTTGGGCCAGGTGGGAGACTCGCGAGGCTACATCCTCCGCGGCAACGACCTCGTGCAGGTCACCCGCGACCAGTCCCTGGTAAACCAGCTCATCGAGGCCGGCCAGCTCACCGAGGAGGAGGCCGAGACCTTCGAGCACAACAACATCATCCTCCAAGCGCTGGGCACCTCGGACACGGTGCAGGTGGACCTCACCTACGTCGAGCTCCGACGAGGCGACACCCTCCTCCTCTGCTCCGACGGCCTGTCGGGCATGATCCGCTTCGACGAGATCCGGGAGATCCTCAAGGGTTCGAACGATCCCCTCGAGACGTGCAAGGCGCTCACCGATCGCGCCAACCAGGCCGGCGGCCACGACAACATCACGGTCATCATCGTCCAGTTCGACGGAGAGAGCCTGCGCGAGCCCGACGGCTGCGAGCTCAAGTACCAGAAATACGCCATCGACAACTCGCCGCACGAGTCGTCCTACGGCCGCAACGGCGGCCTGGACGACGCGCCTCCAGGCAACCTCTTCCGCCCCGACGATCCGAGCGCGGCGTCGGAGGGAATCCAGCCTCTCGCCGCGCCCCCCGCCGACTGGGGACGACACCCTCAGGACGAGCGCATCGATATCCCGGGGACCCACATCCCCGCGTGGATCGTGGCGCTCATCGTCCTGGCGGTCGTGGGGGCTCTGTTCGTGGCCGCGGCGTTGCTCCTGCGCTGAGCCGAGCCACGCTCCCCGAACGCTCGCTCGGCTTGTGGCAGCGGAGTTCTGCGCTATCGTCGGCCTGTCATGCCCCGTGATTTTTTGAAGGCGAGCACGGCCGACTTGTTCGTCGCCGAGGCTCCCTCCTGTGACGCCTGCGGCGCCCTGCTCGCGTCGCCGGACGAAGACGGCTTCGAGATCCGGGGCACGGGTCTGCTCCTGTGGTCGCGGGGCGGCGCTACCCGCCACGAGGAGCGTCCCTTGTGTCCCGGGTGCGCTGCCGCCATCGGGGTGACGGCGCTCGCCCGATGGGCCATCGAGGAGGATGAGGGCTGAGCTCGCCTTTCGACTCAGTTGAGCAGCCTTGGATCGACCTCGACCGTGTGGAGTCTGGCGCACTCCTCGATGTAAATGTGCTTCGGGGGGAGCGTGTAGCTATTTTGCGGCGGCCTTCGGAGGCGCTCGTTGCAGAGCCCGCGGATCAGCGAGCCATCAGGGCTGCGCTCCGCGACGAGGATCAGCTCTTGACGAAGGAGCAAGCTGACGAGCCTCGCTGCGATGTCCTCGGGGAGCGCGGGGTTCAACACCAGGGCCAGCCTTATGCGCGAGCGGGTCGACCAGCGAGGGAAGCGGGCGATCTCGGCGAGCACCTCCCCGGGGCAGGTCCGGCGCGTCGCCAGACGGAGCACGAGGTCCTCCGTCATTCGGGGGTTCACGAGCACCCGGCGGATGACCTCGGGGTGCGGATCGAGGAGCAGCTTCTCCACCATGTCGCGATCGGGTTTTCGGGCGAGGCTCTTGCGCTCGCCGAGGGTCAGCGTCCGCCCCGCCCCGTAGTCCGGCACGGGCGCCTCCCTCGTGTCGTCCCTCGTGTCGTCCCTCGCACCTTCCGGGGGCCGGATCCGGAGCAGGCGCTCCAGCGAGGCGAGAGCGCGTCCCGCCGCCTCCTCGCGGAGCCGCTGGACGCGGTCGGCGCAGCGGGGCTGGTTCATCGCGTCCACGATCGCGAAGAGGGCCTCGCGCGAGGGAGGATCGAAGGCCTCGGCGCTCCCCCCGAGATCGTCGAGGGCGAGGGCCAGGGTGCCCAGCTCCGTCGTGAGCAGGAGGTCGATCGCGTAGGCCCGACGCGCGTACACGTCTCCCAGGGAGAGGAGCGAACGGACGAGCTCGGAGCCTCGCATACCCCCATTCTAGTTCACCTCCCGGGCAAGGACGACGAAACGCGGATAGAAAGCCTGCCGGCAACGGAGAAATCATGGTCGACTCCCCCTGGCGGGCCAGCATCGGTCTGCCTGCCGAGGCCCTTGCGGCCAGCACACGGAGACGCACAATGCACGTCCGTCGCCCCCGAGCTTCGATGAGCCAAGACCCAAAGACCCCCAAATTCGACGAAGAACTGGATGTCGAGACCAAGCCGGTATCGTCGGTGCCGCGCCGCTACAAGGTCATCTTTCACAACGACGACTACACGACCCAGGAGTTCGTGGTCGAGGTGCTCGAGCGCTTCTTCCACAAGACGCAGACCGAGGCGATGCACATCATGCTCACGGTTCACAGGATGGGCTCGGCCGTCGCCACCGTCACCACGCGCGACGTGGCGGAGACGAAGGCCTCTCAGGTGATGGAGTACGCCCGAGAGAACGGTATGCCCCTCCTGGTCACGACCGAGCCAGAGTAACGCCGCGCCGCTCTTCCGTTCCGAGGCCCAATGCGAATCAGCCCAGAAGTCGAGATCGCCCTCTCCCTCGCCGCCAACGAAGCCGCGCGGCGACGCAACGAGTTCGTCACGCTGGAGCACCTGCTCTACGCCATGCTCTTTGACAGCTCGACGGCGCTGGTGGTCAAGCACGCCGGGGGCGACATCACCAAGATCAAGAAGGCCCTCGAGAACTTCCTGGACGACGGGCTGACCCAGGTCCCGGAGGAGGATTACGAGACCCCCACCGCGTCGCTCGGGGTCCAGCGCGTCATCCGGCGCGCCTACGCCCATGTCCAGTCGTCCGGGAAGGACGAGGTGAAGGGCCAGAACATCCTTGTCGCGATCTTCGCCGAGCCGGACAGCCACGCGGTGGCCACGCTCGAGGAGCACGGGGTCACCCGCCTCGACGTGGTCGCCTACATCTCGCACGGGCGCTCCAAGCTCGACTCCCCGGAGCCGACCCCGTCCGCCCCTGGCCCCAGCCCGGACGCCGACCCCGACGCCCCTCGCCCGGCCCGCGATCCGCTGGCCGCGTACACGGTGAACCTCAACGAGGAGGCCAAGAAATCGCGGATCGATCCGCTGGTCGGGCGGGTGAACGAGGTCCTTCGCATCGTCCAGATCCTGGCCCGGAGGAAGAAGAACAACCCGCTCCTGGTGGGTGACTCGGGGGTCGGCAAGACCGCGATCGTGGAGGGCCTCGCCAAGAAGATCGTCGAGGGCGACGTGCCTCCGGCCCTCAAGGAGGCGGTCGTCTACTCCCTCGACATGGGCGCCCTCATCGCCGGCACCCGCTACCGGGGCGAGTTCGAGGAGCGGCTCAAGGGCGTGGTGCGCGCGCTGCAGGACAAGGAGCATGCGATCCTCTTCGTCGACGAGATCCACACGATCGTCGGCGCGGGCGCCACCTCGGGCGGCAGCATGGACGCGTCCAACCTGCTAAAGCCCGCCCTCGCCTCGGGCCGGATGCGCTGCATCGGCTCCACCACCTTCGAGGAGTTCCGCCAGCACTTCGAGAAGGACCGCGCCCTCGCCCGCCGCTTCCAGAGGGTCGAGGTGCACGAGCCCTCCATCGAGGACGCCACCAAGATTTTGTTTGGCCTGAGGGCTGCGTACGAGGATTTCCACAAGATCACGTACACGGACGAGGCCATCGACGCCGCCGCCAGCCTCTCGGCGCGCTACCTCCACT
>SXGT01801065.1_pt1 | contig 44764 bp, 37 predicted proteins | sample 3176221 | NCBI WGS metagenome assembly SXGT01 (sample SAMN11356862, study PRJNA531348) | freshwater metagenome | isolation source: freshwater sample F1-120 | place: China: Fuxian Lake, Yuxi | collected 2017-12-25 | reverse complement strand
GGAGGCTGGGCATGACCGACGCAAACTCGACACCTACGACGATGTCCACCCCGGGAGCGGTGCTGGCGGCCTGGCAGGACTCGCTGCTTCGTCGCATGCGCACGATGCACTCGCTCTACTACCAAGCGGTCGACTCGATGGAACTGCATCACGTCAACCACTTCGAGCGCGAAGGCGTGCTGCCGATCGCGTTCTCACTGTTCCACTACACGAACATGCAAGACGTGACGTTCATGGTCTTGTCGGGCCAGATGCCGATCTGGAACGACGACTGGCAATCGCGCGTGCAGATGGCCATCAACGACCACGGCAAGGAGCGCACCGTCGACGAGATGATCCACCAGCGCATCGGCGACTACGACGCGTTCCAGCAATACCAACGCACGGTCTTCACCCGCACCGAAGATCACATCGCGTCGATGGACCCTCACGACTTCGAGCGAGTGCTCGTCGCGCCGCCGTATCCGCCCCAGGTCGCGTCGACCTACAGCGCACGATGCGCGGGACCGCAAGGCATCACGGTGCTCGACGGCTTCGAGTGCTGGCACTACCAACACGGGCTGCGCCACATGGGCGAGATCGAACTCGCCCGCGGCCTGGTCGGCCTCGGCGGGATGACGAGCTGAGCTTCAGTCGTCGGTGGGGGCTTTGCCGCTCGGATAGGACTTGGCGAGTTCTTCGGGCGTCGGCGTGCGCCGCTCACGCGACTCGGGTGGGAGCAGGTCCATGATCGCGGCCATGATGCGTTTCGTGTCCGCGTCGACGTCGTCGTAGACGAGGTCGACCGGCGGGCCGACCCGAACCCGCACTGGCGGCGGATTCAACACGTTGAGCGCGTTCGGCACCTTCGCGTTGCGCGGCCACACCTGTTCGGTGCCCCACATTCCGATCGGGATCACCGGCACCTTGGTTTGGGTGGCCAGACGCGCCACGCCGTGTCGCCCTTGGAGCTCGGGTTCGAAAAACGCCGGGCCGCGTGGAATGGTGCCCTGCGGGAACAGTGCGACGAGCTCGCCGCCTTCGAGTGCCTTGGCCGCGGCGAGCAACGGTTCGTTCGAGCCCGTGCCGCGATCGACGCGAATCGTGCCGAGCGCTTGAAACACCTGGCCGAGCACCGGGACGTCGAACAGCTCCTTCTTGGCCAGCACCCGCACCGGGCGGCCGCGTTTCACGAGCGCTGCGCCCGCGGCGATGACATCGAAGTAGCTGCGATGGTTGAGCACGAGAATGGCCGGGCCGGTTGCGGGGATGTTCTCGATGCCGCCGATGTCGAACTTGGCGTACCGCACGACCTCCGACCGGAAGAACTGCTGCACGATCATCTGCGGCTCGATACCGAGCAACTTCGGCACTCCGCTCGGCGCGTCGAGAAACCGTGTCGGCCAACGCCGCAACGTCGCCAATCCCTGGAGCCGCAGATCGGGGTTGATCGCGAACGGATTACCGACGGCGCCGAGTAGCGGCGCATCGAAATAGCTGTCGCTGTAGGCGTAGCTCTCCCGCAGATCGATGTTCTGCTGCTTCGCCCACGCTGTGACGGCCGCGAGCTTGCCCTTCCCCCAGACGAACCCGTCGATGAACGTGCCGTCGAACTTGCCGTCGCTCACGCCGTAGCGCGTTGCGATGACGTCGTCGATGCCGAGCAGATCCGCGAAGGGCTTCACCAACTCGTACGGCGTCGTCGTCGCGAGCACGACCGTTCGACCGGCGTCGTGATGTTCCTGGATGAGCGGCCGGGCATACGGCTGAACGATGTCGAGGAGCGGTTCAGCGGCCTTCTGCGCGGCTTCGCGCACCAACGCGATGTCCCAGCCCTTCGCGACACGAACGAGCTGTTTGCTCGCCGCCATGAAGATCCGGTTCTCGCCGAACACGTCGTAGATGCGGTTGAAGACCTCTTGGCCGGGCAAACCTCGGTCGCCCACCAAACCCGCCGATTTGAGGTGCGTTTGCAGGATCGGTCCGCTCGCGCCGCGTAAGAGCGTCCGGTCAAGGTCGAAGAAAGCGGCAGCGTTGGCCATGGAACAACCGTAGCCGTGCGATCCGGGCCTCACCATGGTCGTCAACCGGTACGGTCGAGCCCGTGATCGTCGAACTCGCAGACGCCGAGCACGGTGAGGGCGAGCATGGTGATGGCAACCCGCCCCTCGTGCTCGTCCACGGATTCACCGCCCGCCTCGAAGCCATCGCCGACGCGGCTCACTCACCCCAATGAAGAACAACCCGAGCGCTGGTTGGCCGCGATCGCAGCACACCTCGAACGAATCTGAGGCGCAATGAACGAACTCAACTGGATGCAGCGATACGCCGCCAACGAGATGGTCGAACTTGGTGAAGAAGGTCGCCTCGACCGACGATCGGTCTTGCGCTACCTCACGATGATCTGTGGTACCACGGCGGCCGCGAGCGCGTTCCTCACCGCATGCGGCTCCGATTCGAAGTCGACGTCGACGACATCCGCGAATCCGACGACGAGTTCGAGCCGGATCGTGCCGTCCTCGTCGACGACACGGCCAACGATCACGCCGCCGACGTCTGCTGACCCGGCAAGGGTTCTGAGCGTCACGACCGACGACCCCGACGTCACCGCATCCGACATCGAGTTCGACGGGCCCGCGTCGACGATGTTCGGGTACCTCGCCGAACCGACAAAGGCGGGTTCGTTTCCCGGCGTCGTCGTGATCCACGAAATCTTCGGTTTGAACGACCACATCCGCGATGTCGCTCGGCGCCTTGCGAAGGTGGGGTTCATCGCGCTCGCACCCGACCTCGCGTCGCGTTCCGGTGGCAGCGCGACGGCGGCGAACGTCCCCGGCGTGTTGACCTCTGGGCCGGTCGAGGACCGCGTGGCCGACCTCGACGCGGCCGCGGCGCGCATCGCAGAAGTCGGCGGTTACTCGGGAGCGCTGGGTGTGATCGGGTTTTGTTTCGGGGGCGGCATGACACTGTCGCTCGCCGCCGCGAATCCCGAGGTGTTGGCTGCCGTGCCCTACTACGGCCCCACCCCCGAACCCGCGGGCAGCATCGCGGCCACCAACGCTGCGATCCTCGCTCACTACGGAGCGACCGACGAACGCGTCAACGCAGGAATCCCTGCGCTCGAGGCGGCAATGGCAGGTAAAACCCTCCAGATCCGCGTGTGGGACGGCGCCGGCCACGCGTTCAACAACGACGCCCTCCCCACCTACGTCGAAGCCACCGCAATCGACGCCTGGACCGAAACCGTCAACTGGCTCGACACCCACCTGCACTGAACGCGCGTCGACGATCGCGACAAGCACCTAGCGAACAGGACCCACAACGCCGAAGCGAAGAGTTCGCGACCGGACGCGGCGGCTCGACCCCCGTTCCATACGTTGCGCAGTCCGCAGGAGTAATCCCGCGGACTGCGCAACGAAAGGGTGGACGAGCCCGAGTTCGTAGCGCTCAGCGAATCTCGAGTCGGCGTCGACGCAAGGCCGCACCGATCGCGATGAGCGCGAGCGCTTGCAGCAGCGTCGCGATTGGGTCGGAGCCGGTCACCGGGAGCTCGTCGTCGTCATCGACCCCGCCGCCACCGACCGTGGAATCCGCTTCCTTGATCCGCAGCACGATCTCGTCGCTCGTATGGGCAACCGAGAACGCCTCCGTGACTTCGACGCCACGCTCGCTCAGTCGGCCGATCACTCGCCGTTCGGCTCGTTCGGTTCCCGCCCCGAGCAGGATCACATCGCCAACCTGGAAGTTCGCCGTGGTCGCGCCTCCCTCGCTCTCGGCAAGCGCGAACTGGCGATCACCGGGCTCGACCACCACCTGAGCACCGTCGGCGAAGGGCTGCACCGAGAAGAGATCGCCGACGAGCGCCACGAGCTGCGCTACGGGTTGGATTTGGATCTTCAGCTTCGGGCCTTCGGCGAAGCACTGTTCGTGCAAGTCGGCGGCGCGGGAGACCGAGCCATCCGCGCTCGCACGTTGCAGGTATCCGTCCGAGCCCATGAACACGGCACCGTCGAGGCCACCGCCTCCGAACGACACTTCGCAACGCCCGACAGACGATTGCCGTGCATACGCGAACAGCGCGCGGGGGAGGAGTTGGTCGGCGGCCTTACTGGTCAGGTCGACCAGCCACGTGGACGGCTTCGGTGCGTTCGGTCGAGCGACCTGCCCGATGTCGATAAACCCGCCCTCAAAGATGAGGTTGTGGTCGCGCGGGTTCACCCAACGGCTCTTGTCCGCGTTGAACCGCACGATTCGTGCCTCGTTCGAGCCGCCGGCCACCTGGATGAGCGTCTGATCGCCGAACTGCTTCTTGACGAACGCGATGCCGTCGCCGTCTTTGGGCTTCGCGTACGTGGCCGACTCAGGGTGCTGGGCCCGCAAGATCGAGCTCTTGCGCATGTCATCGATCAGGGCCTTATGGTCTTTGGGGCTGAGCGGCTGGCCGTCCTTGTGCGTGAACGCAATCGGGTCGATATCACCGGTGACACGTCGGAACTTGTTCGTGCGGTTGTCCATCAACTTGATGACGTATTCCTCGTTCCCGGGAGGCCCCACGGGCTTCATCTCGAAGCCCGTGTACCTCGCGGCCTTGGTCGAGCCCTTGACGTTGGGATCGGGAATGTCGTTGCCTTCGTAGTCGAAATCGGTGCGGAGCCAACCCCGCTTGGCCGCGGCCTTGTACTCAGCTTCGTACTTCACCCATTCGTCGACGCGGTCTTTCACCCGTTGGACCGCATTGGCGTGCTCCGGGGTGTCGGCCTTGAAGCCCTTACTCCGAACGAACGCCTCAACCGCCGCATCGAGATCCGCGGGAACGCCATCCTTCAACACGTCCGGTCGCCGGAACACAACCGAACCAACATCGTCGAGCCGATACCCAAGATTCGCGTCGAGTTCACTCACCGACTTGATCTGTATCGCCTGGGGTTTCAGCATTGCACCGAACTTCTTGATCCATTTGATCGACGACTCGTGCCGAGAACGCACCGTCAAGATCACGTTGTACTTGTCGGCGAGACGCTGGAGCTCTGCAAGCTCGTCGAGCGAGATACCAAAGAGTTTCGCCAGTACCTCCTTGCTAGCGATCGTGCCTTCCTCCAACGCTTCGAGCGCAGGAAGCACTTCATCGATTCGATTCAACAAGGCAATCCGGTTCATCACCGGCGCCATGCGAACCTGCAACGCAGCCTGGGCCCGGTTGAGCGCCGCCACCGCCTGCGGCGTCTTCGCAAGACGGGTCAATGCCAACGGCAGAGCAACCGAACCAATCGCCTCGCTCCCATACTTCGTGTACAAACGGGCGACACTGACCGCATCGCCAGTCTCCCACTCGTTCGCCAGATCGGTCATCGCCGTTTCGACATAGTCGTGCACCTGGTTGTACAGCTCAGGCCCGTCTTGTACGGCCAACTCGTAATTCTTCTTCAGTACAGGGACAATCCAAAACACCATCGAATCGACGACGTACGCCTTTTCTTCCTCGGTGAACGCGGCCCAGACCCGAGACTGGTACTCCGACACACCGGCTACCACCGTGAACGGCATCCGGATGATGTCAGGAATCGACTGCACGAACATCACACCCGCGCCGTACAGCCCTTCGACAACGCCCACCCCGATCCCAGCGACATAGGCGCTCGTCGGATACTCCGGTATCGCGATCGAATCGTCGATGCTCACCTGCACGCGTAGATCGGCGGCCTTCGCCTTCACGCGGCCGTCAGCATCCATTCCCGCGACGTTCGTGTCGAACGTACGCACAACGGTCTGCGATCCGTCGGTCTCGGTCGCGATCGCCCACGGTTCGAAATCGAGAACCAGGCGCGTCCCACCACTCGGCTGCACATCGCGCGCGCGCGGATCGCTGCGGTTCGTCGTCACCCGCACCTGAAAATCGCGTCGCTGCCCCGGCTTCAACGTGATGAACGACGAATCACCAGTTGTGTCCCGCGGATCCGGCGCCGCACCCTCCCACGCCAACGACATCAAACCGATGTTGCCCGTCACCGACGGATACACCGGACCCACCTCGAGCGGCGCCGTATTCGACAAGTTCTTCACGAAACCATCGACGACATAATCCTTGCCCGCATCGTGCAGCGGACCCGGAATCGGATCAGTCGGATACGTACGAAACTCCAGATACTTCGTCGGCGACACCTGCAAGGTCACCGTGGCGAAGCCGACGGCCGCACGCGGACCCGGCAACACACCGCGCGCAAACACGCGGAAGTCGATGTCACCATCGTCTTTCGTGCGGAAGGTCGCCGTGAACGGCTCGGAAATCTCACCGGCCCCCAGCGACTCGATCACCACCGCAGGATCGATCCGGTCCGGCATCAAACCGGCGATCTGTTCGATCTGGAGCACTTGATCGGGATGCGTCTTGAAGATGTCGATCGGATCGATCCGTATCGACTCGATCGGATCCGCGCTCGTGTTCTCGATCCGGATCGTCAACACAACGTCGATCGGCTCAGGATCGCCGTCGTCTTCCTCCATCACCCGCTCTTGCGGATCGAGTTCCAACAACACCGCAAGCTCCGACGCTTGGACGGAGAAATCCGCGATGAACGTCTCGGTGACCAGTTCGCCGAGCAGATCGCGTCCATGCACCTCGATCTCGAGCTGTACGTCACCATCGACGGTGCCGTCGCCGCGGAGTCGGAAGTCTGCGAAATCCATCGCGCCCGGACCCGACGCTGCGAGCTCTCCGACGAGATCACGCCCGATCGGACCTGTGAGCGTTGCGGCGGCCTCCGGACTCCCAACCGGCACCACCTCCGCCCGCACCACCTCGAGATCCGTCAGGTCAACACCCGTCTCGTTCTCGACGCGCAACGTCACGTCGACCGTCTCACCGACGCGAACCGTGTTTCCCGGACCATTCGGCCGGAAGATCGCGCCGCCGAGACCGTCGCGCACCTCGACCGTCGCGGTCGCGGTGTCGCGCTGGTCGCCGGTTCCGACGGTGAGCGTCACGTCGTACGAACCTGGTGCGTCGTACTTGTGCTCGACGTTCGCACCCGTGCCCGTCTCGCCGTCGCCGAAGTCCCACTCATGCAACAAGCCATCGCGCGGTTCGGGTTGGCTCGTCGACGTGAACGCGATCGTGCGACGCACGCCTGCCTTCACCTCATGGGTGAACGAGGCGACCGTCGAGTTCGAAAACAGGCCCAGGTGTAATGCTGCGTTCGCTGGGGCCTGACCCGACGCAGCGAAGGGTTCCAGGATGTCCCGGCACCAGATGACTTCAGGCGGATTCGACGGCGGGAAGAAGGAGTTGTAATCGTCCGCCGCTGCGTACCAGAAGTATGCGAGCTTTCCCGCAGGAACGCGATATTCCGGGAAGAAGCCCTGCTCCGCGGTGGTCTCAAAACCTCGCGCCCAGGCCTGCGGCGGGATGTAGTCGAATGCCGGTCGCGGCGTCGGTCCTGGGAGATTGGGCCGCGTGACGGTGATGTGGGGCCGGGGTCCCGAGCCACTGTCGTACTGGTAGGCCTGGTCTTCGTCAAACAGTGCCAGCACGTAGTACTGACACGAGTAGTAGCCACCACGCCGGTCGCGGTACGCCTCACCGTTGTATCCGATGGTGACGATCTCAAATGGCAGCGAGCCCTCGGCCGCAGCGGTCGCCTCGTGCGTGTCGACGACCTGGCCACCGCCGACGAGCATGACCGCGATCATGAGCGCCAGAGCGATCCTCGTCACACGGAACAACCTGTTTCCGTGCGTTTCGAACCCGCGTCGCCGTCGGGTCGCACCCTGCCCATCGATGTGCTGCATCTCGCCCCCCGCGTTTCGTCCGGCGCAGTATGCGTTCCGTCCCTAACACGCGACTAATTCCACCGAGGCACGGTCTGCAGCCGCGACCCGGGCCGTCCTCGTCCTCAGGCGAGACGCCCAGCCAGCCGTTCCAACTCGGGCCGATAGACAACGGCGCCGAGGAGATCGATCGATCGTCGCGCCAACGCCAGATGGTGGCGCGCCCCTTCGATGTTTCCGGCCGCAAGGCACAGCTCGCCGAGCGCGAGATCAATCGGGCCGACGGTCTGGGAACCGATCCACGTCATCAAGCCGCTCCACGGGCGCAGCAATTCGGTGACCCGTGCGACGCGGGTCTGATCCCCCGTCGTTGCGATCGCCCGACCGAGCAGCATCACTGCGCCGTTCCAGGACATGTCGTGAGGAACCCCGTGACCGTCATCGATCGCCTCGCACTCCTCGTGCACTCGTTCGACATCGCCGACGACTGCGGCCAACCACGCCGCGACCGCGCGCCAACCGGGGAGGCCGGGCTGCTGGTCGATAATCGAATCGATGTCGGATCGCAGCTCGACCGCGCGCCCCTGGGCGAGGCGGACGACGAGCAGATTCATCCAGAACGTCGAAAGGGCGCGCGATTGCGCAACCGGGGCGTCAGCAAACGCGCGTTCGGCGATGGCGTGCGAACCATCGAGGTCGCCATCGAGAAAAGCGAGGCACGCGCGCTGGTACGCCGCCATCCAACGTCGCGGCGCCGATTGCAGCGTGCCGGCCAGAGCCTCTTGGCGGGCGAAGGTCGTGCGCAGCATCGGATCGCAGTACTGGACTTGCGTCGAGAACGCGAGGTGCAACGCCTGGCACCGAGCGTCGTCGTCGTCGAGTCGCTCGGCGAGCGCCAGCATCTCGGCGGCCAGCTCGCGTCGGAGCTGCCAGTCGGCGGGGTGCATCAGCGACACGTAGACGTTGCCGAATGCACCGAGCAGCACGCGATCGTCGCCGCTCGCTCGAGCGTGATCGAGCGCGACGTCGAAGTAGCTGCGGCACAGGTCGACGCGGCCCGACATGCTGTAGAAGAGCGTCGCTTGTCCCGCACAGTCCGCGAGGATCCGATGATCGTGGCATTCGGCAATCGCCCGTTCGACGACTCGGGCGACTTCGTCGTCGAGCGTGCCCGCCTGGGAGACCTGCCCGAGTCTGCACAATGCTGCGACAGCACCGGCCAGTGCGTCGCCGTCACCCGCCGCTTCGGCGTCACGGACCGCCGCCCACATGAGGTCAATGCTGGTGGGGTCGCCGAGCATTCGAAGGCACTCGCCGAGCGCGAGGCGAAGCTCCCTCGTCGTTCGGTGCTGAGCGCCAAGATGGCTCGACGCAATCGCATACGTCGGCTCGAGCAGTTGCACGGCCTCGGCGTACATCGCGCCGTCGAAAGCGGCGCGCGCTGCTTGCGACGCCACCCGGATCGTGAGATCAGGATGACGATCCGGCACCCGCATCAGATGAGCGGCTGCGGCGTACGTGCCGCCATGGGCGACGAGCGCAAGCCCGATGCGTTCCTCGATGTCGAGACGGGCATCGCCGTCGAGTTGCGCGAGCAGCCACGTCCTGAGCGCGTCACTTTGGAGAATGAGTCGCCGATTGGCCGATGGGTTCCCGTCGCCCTCGACTCGGAACGCGCCGGCGTTCGACGGATCATCGACGATGGACGCCACCACCTCCGGGTCGAGCGCGCTGGCATTGCCCAGCGCATCGAGCGTCATCGGACACGACGCGACCGCGAGGATCGTCGCGACCGCACGAGCGGGATCAGCCAGCTTCGATACCGTGATCTCGCTGAGGCGCAAGACGCGCGCCTCGATGCCGATCGAGTCGAAGTCGGCGCCCGAGTCCGGGTCGCTGGCAACGTGCTTGACCAGCGCTGGACTACCCCCCGTCGTCGCGTGGACGAGCTCCGCGGCCGACACCGGGATCTGGACAGACGTGATCGCACTGAGTAGTGCTGCGACTTCGTCGACAAGGAGCGCTGCGAGCTCGACCGACTCGTCACCAACTTCGCGGGAGCGGCCGGTCGACGGTCGGCACGCCATGACGACGATCGGCGCAGGCCCGTCCACGATCCGGCGCAGCAGTTGCTCCGTGGGCGCGCGCAGGTGCTGGGCGTCGTCGACAACGAGCAAGAGCGGGAAACGAGCCGCCTGTGCAGCCAGCACGTCACCCAAGACGGTCGCGTCATCCGATCCGGACTGACGGTCGTCGTTTGTTGACGGCGCGCCTGCACCCATCACTCCCGCGACCAACACCGACAACGGTTCGAACACTTCGGCCGGTATTGCATGGCAGGTTGCCGCGCCGACACTCCAACCGTCGAGCGCAGCGCGTTGCGCGACCTGTCGCGCAAACTCGCTCTTGCCAATACCCACGGGGCCGCACACATCGATCCATCGCCCATGCCGTTCGGAACTCGCCTCGGCGAGAATGCTCGCCACCCGCGCGAGTTCCTCCGATCGACCGACGAAGCTGGCAAGTCCATGACCCCGCAACCAGGCGCTTTCGTGACGACCGGTCAGTGATGCCGGGGCTGCGAACTTGAGCGCGGCGTCGTCGTCGAGCACGAGCGACTCGAGACGAAGCAGCGTCGGTCCGGGTTCGAGTCCGGCGACTTCGATCAACATCTCTCGACCGCGGCGAAGGGCGCGCAAGCTCTCGCGCCGTTGATCGTTGCGATACAGCGCGAGTGCGAGTGCAGCCCAGCGGAACTCCCGGAACGGTTCGGCCTCGGCCAGTGCTTTCGCCGTGGCGACCGACCCGACGACGTCGCCGCCTGCCAGTAAGGCGAGCAGGTGATCATCCTCGATCAGCCGATGTTGTTCGTGATGATGAAACCGGGCTGCGAGCACCCCGTCGGTCTCGGCCAAATCGGAGTAGACCGTTCCCCGTGTGAGCATGAGGGCAGCTTCGAACTCCGCCCGAGCAACGAAATGATCGCCGAGTTGCAGCGATCGACGACCCGCCCCGACGTGTCGCTCGAACGCGTCGATGTCGAGTTGCCAATCGTCGCCGAGGCGATATCCCGAAGGTTCCGTCACGACGGTCGATTCGCCAAGCGTCTGGCGGACGCGCGACACCTGATTGTGTAGAGCTTGGCGGGCTGTCATCGGAAGCGCGTCGAGCCAGATTGCGTCGGCCAATGTCAATAGCGAGGCCGGCGTTCCCCGGTGCAGCGCGAGCGCAGCGAGTAACTGCAGCTCGCGCTGACGCAACGCAACCTGCATTCCGTCTCGTTCGACCTTGGTTGCGCCGAGCACCGCGAGCGTGAGCGCGGTTCCGTGCATACGGCGATCCTCGCGCGCATCGACTGATCGCCTCCAGCCTCGCCATGGTTCTGAGCGTGCGGCTACGATCCGCGTCGCAACCTGACACACGTGTCAGGTTCGACAGAAATCGCTGCTGGAGGACCGCGTCATGACCGTCGCCGTGCCGAGTGCGCCCACCGACCGCTACACGATCATCTCCGCCGATTGCCACGGCGGAGGTTCCCCCGACCAGTACCGCGAGTATCTGCGCGCCGATTTGCGCGCGACCTTCGACGAGTGGCGCGGCGCGTACCGAAACCCGTATCGCGACCTCCAAGGCGACGGTCGCACCCGCAACTGGGACGACGCCCGCCGCTGGTCGGACCTCGAAGCCGACGGGCAAGTCGCCGAGGTGTTCTTCCCGAACACCGTGCCGCCGTTCTTCCCAACTGGGATCGTCGTCGCGCGGCCCCCGCTCGACTCGGAGTACGAACTGCGCTGGGCCGGCATCCAGGCGCACAACCGCTGGCTCGCCGACTTCTGTTCGCTCGCGCCGGATCGTCGCTTCGGCATGGCCCAAATTTTCCTGAACGACGTCGACGACGCCGTCGCCGAGATTCGCTGGGCGAAAGAAGCCGGCTTGAAAGCCGGTGTTCTGGTCCCGAACGTGCCGCCCGACCACCCCGACAACGACCCGATCTATCACCCGAAGTTCGACCCGATCTGGCGCACGTGCGAAGAACTCGACATGGTCGTCAACTGTCACTCGGGGACGGGACTCCCCGATTACGGCGAGCACCAGTTCTCCCAGGTGCTGTGGGTGATCGAGACGCCGTTCTTCGCGCATCGCCCGTTGTGGTTCATGATCATGGGCGGCGTGTTCGAACGATTTCCCACGCTCAAGTTCGTGATGACCGAAGGTGGTGCGGCCTGGGTACCCCAGCAGCTCCGTCAACTCGACGGCTTGCACATGGCTTGGCAGATGGGCCGGACCGGTGAGGTTGGGCTGAAACCCGAGACGGCGCTCCCGATGCGTCCGAGCGAGTACTTCGAGCGCAACGTCTGGATCGGTGCGAGTTTTCCGAGCCGGCGCGACGGACAGAGCAAGGACACGATGGGCCTGCACAAGTACATGTGGGGAAGCGACTACCCACATCACGAGGGCAGCACACCGTTCAGCAAAGAGAGCCTGCGGCGCGCGTTCCACGACGTTGCACCGGCCGACCTTCACCAGATCTTCGCGGTGAACGCCGCGAACGTGTACGGCTTCGATCTCGACAAGCTCGCGCCCCTGGCCGCGAAGGTCGGGCCCACGGTGGCCGAGATCGCTGAGCCGTATGAGGGTGTGCCCAAGGGCGCGACGAGCCCCTGCTTCTACCAACCCTGAGCTCAGCCGGGTTACGGCATCGGGCGCGGATCGGCAGCCTGAATCGACGCGATCACATCGTCACCGATCGGCAGCGGTTCACAACCGTGGTCATCCTCACAGATGAAGTCGTATTGGGGCTCCGCCGCAGCATGGCACGACGCACAGTTACCGCCGAAGCGGTTCACGGTGTCTTCGGCTCCTCGAGTGGCGATCGTGGTGCCGTCAGCCGTGACGTCGAGAAAGAAGAACTCCCAGTCGTTGGTCGCCGGATTCCACCCGGGCGATCGCTTCACCATTGCCTCTTGTGGTACCAACTGGATGATCGTGCCGACGGGGAACGTGCCACCATCGGGGTTTTCGGCGACGGCGATCGCCTCGTCGAGATGCCCGAGACGGTTGTCGATGAAGTAGCCCTTGACCTTCGTCATCGCGTTGATGTTGACGAAGTCGTCGTCGGTCATGTCGAGGTCTTCGAACACCGTTGTCGGCGTCGCCGCACTCGAACTCGTGGCATCGTCATCCGCAACCGTCGACGCGATCGATCTCGGAGCGTCGTCATCGCCGCACGCAACGAACACGGCTGCGGACGTCGCAACGACGAACGCGACAAACCCGATCTGGCGGAGCGGGATCGTGATCACCACCCAACCATCGATGACAAGGCTCGCGATTGTCAACTCGTGAACTCGCGAACGCGTCGACGTCAGCACGCGGCGGGGTCGGCCACCGTAGAACGATGGCCGACCCGCGCGCTCGGATCGGGGGTTCCGAGCGGATCAGTCCCGAGGCCGGACGTGCCAGCGGTGACGTTGCGAGCTACGCAGCCGCTGGGTCGGCAGTCTCGGTTGTCTCGCCACTGCCGTTGGTCGAATCGGGCTCGGGACGTTCGCCGTTGACCATCGCCGTGATGCGTTCGCGAGCGTCCTCGACGAGCGCGTCGATCAACGTGTCGACATCGATACCCTGCGCTTCGGCGATCTCAGCGAGCGATGCGCCCTCGCGGAGCTGCGTACGCAGCGCATCGACCTCGAGTCCGAGCACGTCGGCCGCGGTCTCGAGTCCGGCGCCGCGCCCGTGGCCGTGGCCTTGGCCGGGGCCACCATGACCGCCATGCCCACCGGGGCCGCCCTCGCCGCCCATGCGCATCTCGCCGTTGACCATTGCGGTCACTCGCTCGGTGAGGTTCGCCTTGATGTCGGTCGCGCGGTCCTCGTCGATGTCCCCTGCGGCAACCTTGGCGTCGATGTCACTTCCGATGGCGGAGACGATTGCGGCGATGAGATCGTCGACGGCAACGTCTCGCTCAGCCGCGATCTCGGCCAGCGTCGCACCGGCGTGCAGTTGGGTACGCAGCTCCTCGGCCGTCAAGCCAAGTGCTTCCGCCGCAGCGTCGAGCCCGAGCCCCGGTCCGTGACCCTTGCGTCCGAATCGGCCGCCGGCCGCATCGCCGCCCGCATCCGTCGCGGTCTCGGTACCGGCGGATTGGGCCGTGGAGCTCGACGGCTGCGCGAGGGCCCAGCTCCCGACACCTCCGGCCGCGACGAGGGCGGCCACGGCGGTGGCACGCAACCAGCGGCGACGACCGTCGACGCCGGCGGGGCTGCCAGTCGGATCGATGACATCGAGGGGTTCGTTGGTGGGTTCGGGGTTCATGTGAATCACTCCTTGTTGGGTGGGCGCTACAAGTGCAGTGTCGACCTCGGAGTTGAAGAATCGCTGAGAGCCAACTGGGACTTCGCCAGCGAGCGGCGCTCCGGGACCGCCGAGGTCGGCCACACGACCGACTCAGACCGGGACCACAAGGCGCGCGAGGTACCCGTTCGTCACCGAACCCGTCATCGTGGCCAGTTGGCGTGCGGCGCCGTCGTCGGCGAACACGCCGTCGGATTCCAACGAGAGCCTTGCCAGGTAGTTCGCACTCTCGCCGTAGCGGGCGTCGCCAAAGACCGCTTCACACTCGGCTCGGGGAAATGCCAACTGCGACGTCAACCGAGCTACGCCCGAACCCGTCGCGTCGTCGAGGCTCGCGTACACATCGAAATGGATGTGTGGCCAACGCCCCGGGTAGCAGCCCGGAACGATCGACGTGAACCGCACGACGCCATCGGCGTCGGCGGACTGGATCCCCCGCAACCAATTCTCGTCGGTCACCCCGTCGGAATACATGGAGTAACGGCCCACACCATCACACTGCCAGACGTACACAGCCGCATCAGCGAACGGCGCGCACGTCGTCGCGTCGATGAGCGCGAGTTCGACGACACACTCGACGCCGTCGACCGCGCCCGACGCGGCGCCAACACTCGAACGGATATCCGAGCGGACAACACCGTCCAGGGTGCGGACGTTCGGGCCATTGGAACCGTCACCGGGGAAGGGACCCGCCGTCTCCTGCGGAATCGCCTCACACGATGCCTCACCCGCAGTCTCCGAATCGTTGCGCTTCGCCGAGTCGTCGATTTGACCGCATGCGGCCAGCCACAAGGAGGCTCCAACCCCACCGATCGTTCCCAGCGCGCGACGTCGCGACATTTCACGTTCCACGGATCTCACCGTTCCTCGGGATTTCGAACTCGACCGTCGTTCCGGCTGCGATATCGCTCAGCAACTCGATCGACCCGCCGTGGTGGTCGATCACCGATTTGACGATGGCGAGCCCAAGGCCGCTCCCGCCCGCCGCACGCGTGCGCGCCGCGTCGACTCGATAGAACCGTTCGAAGGCTCGGGATGCGTCGTCTGCCGACATCCCTGGGCCTTCGTCGCGCACAGTGACCGCGATGGACGATTCGGTTCCCTCGATCACCACGTGAATCGGCGAGGTCACCGGCGTGTGCGAGAGCGCGTTCATCAGCAAATTCGCGAACACCTGGCGCAGATGGTGTTCATCGCCTTGCACGACGAGACCGTCGGTCGCGTCACCGACGTCGAGTGTGATCGTTCGCTGCGGCTGCATCACGCGCGCGTCGTCGACTGCGTCGCGTGCGAGCACACCCATGTCGACCGGTTCCGATGCCACCGAACGCTCCTGGTCGAACCGCGCGAGTGTCAGCAACTCGTCGACCAACGACCCCATGCGAGCCGCCTCCGCCTCGGTTCGGCGCATGGCATCGTCGAGTCGGTCGCGATCGGTCAATGCGCCAGCCCGGTACAACTCGGCGTACCCACGAATCGTCTGCACCGGCGTTCGCAGTTCGTGCGAAGCGTCGCCGACGAAACGGCGCAACCGGGCTTCGGTCCGCGTGCGCTCATCGAACGCCGACTCGAGTCGATCAAGCATGGCGTTCAGGGTTGTGCCGAGTTCGCCGGCTTCGGTGCGAGGCGCTCGCACAGGCACCCGGGCTGTGAGATCGTGTTCGGCGATGTCGGCGGCCGAGCGCGTCATCTCTTGCACGGGCCGTACCCCAAGCCGCAGTACCCACCATGCGATCAATGCCAGCGCGCCGAGCACGATCGCCGCAATCGTCCAACTCATTCGAGAGATTCGATTGACCGCCGCCGACACCTCGTCGAGCGGCGCGCCGATGACGACGGCACCCGACCGGCCGTCACTCCGTACGACAACCCGATACTCCAGATCGCCGTCGGCCGTGCCGGCCGTGAACGCCTGCGGTGTTCGTTCGGCTCGACGAGCGAGATCCGCGAGGTCGAGCACCGGAGGCTCGACCTCGTCGCCCGAGAGATTCGGCGTGGCCAAGGTGACGAGCGTCCCGTCGACCACGACCGCGATGTAATACGGATCGAAGCGAACGCGACGGTCGATCGGATCGCGACCCGCCCCGAAACGCCCCGGTCCGGCATTCACGATTCGGTTGTCGACCTGTTCGATCAGGTGGCCACGGACGATCCGTGTGGTGACCACTGCGGTCGTCACAACCATGAGCGCGATCACCCCAACGGCGAGCGTCACTCGCAGCCGGAGGGTCATCGCACCCGCAACGTGTAGCCGACGCCGCGAATCGTGTGAATCAGACGCGGTTCGTGTTGATCGATCTTCTTGCGGAGATACCCGATGTAGGTCTCGACAATGCCGCCGTCGCCACCGAAGTCGTACTGCCAGACATGGTCGAGGATCTGGGCTTTCGATAACACCCGACCTTGGTTCGCGAGCAGGAACCGCAACAGGTTGTATTCGGTCGGTGACAGAGAAACCTCGACGCCGTCACGAATGACGCGGTGGGCGTCGTCGTCCATCTCGAGGTCGGCGCATCGCAACGCCACTGCGCCGGAACCTCCACCCGAGCGGCGCAACACTGCATCGACGCGTGCGATCAGTTCGTCGAGACTGAACGGTTTCACGAGGTAGTCGTCCCCGCCGAGCGTGAGTCCTCGGACGCGATCTTCGACTGCGTCGCGCGCCGTCAGGAAGATCACGGGCGTCTTCACGTACTCGGCGCGCAGGCGGCGGCATACCTCGAAGCCGTCGAGATCGGGCATCATCACGTCGAGCAGGATCAGGTCTGGCAACTCGCGCTTGGCGACGTCGAGAGCGTCACGTCCGTTCGCAACGGCAACCACGTCGTAACCGTGATGTGCCAGCGCGGCTTCGAGCATCGTTCGTAGATTCTCCTCGTCGTCGACGAGGAGCAGTCGTTCCCGGGCCATCGGACACCCTCCACGCTCAGTATTGCCGCGCAACCTGGGAGTTGCCTGGGAGTCCCCCGAGAGTCCGTCCGTGACAACGCATTGCACTCACCCGACCGGCACGGCGACATGCGGGGTATCAACATCGTCTTCAACGCGTGGCGTTCGATCACCGGTTCGGACGTCCCCCGTTACCGGCGTGACAACGCAGCGTTTGCGTCCGGGTGGGTCAGGTCCGACGCATCGGCACCGAGGCGTACCCGGCCACGTTCGACATGTTGACGCGCTCGAGCCGGGACTCGTCGACCTCGTAACGCGGCCAACGACGGGCGATTTCTTCGATCGCGATGCGGCTCTCGAGCCGGGCGAGAGCCGCACCGAGGCAGGCATGGATGCCGTGCCCGAGCCCGACCGCGAGTTGCGGGACCCGGGTGATGTCGAAACGGTCGGGATCGGCGTACACCCGCGGATCGCGAGTTGCCGCGCCCGTGATCAACAACACCGGATGGCCCGCCGGAATGGTGCCCCCATCGAAGTCGGCATCCGCCACCGAATAGCGGCCTTGATACTGCGACGGAGGGAGATAGCGCAGCACTTCCTCAACTGCAGCAGACAGATCAGCCGTGCCGTCGACCACGCGGTTCCATTGGTCCGGGTTGCGGGAGAACTCGACGACGGCGTTCGCGACGAGCTTGGTGACGGTTTCGCTCCCCGCGGCCGCGATCAGCGTCGCGAAGCCGGCGATCTCGGCATCATCGAGTCGGTGCCGCGACCCGTCGTCTGCTTCGACTTCGACGTCGCACAGCAAACTGATCATCTTGTCGTCGGGATGCCTGCGCTTCTCGGCGACGAGTTCGTAGAAGTACACCCCGTTCGCGATTGCAGCCTCGATTCCTGCGTCCGTCGTGTTCGGGTTGCCGGGCTCGCGATGGAGCATGACGTCGGTGCGATGCCGAATCGCTTGCCGATCGGCTTCGGGAACTCCGAGAATCGTCGAGATCACCTCGCACGGAAACCGAGCCGCGAAGTCGCCGACGAGGTCGAAGGAATCGTCCGCGGTCAGCGGGTCGAGCATCGAGGATTGAATGTCGCGGATCAATGGTTCCATCGCCGCGACAGCTCGAGGGGTGAACGCCCGCGACACCAACTTGCGGAGGCGCTCGTGGTCGGGTGGATCGATCGTGATGATGCTTCCGGTCGCGTCACGGCGTCCTGAGCGGAGTTGTTCGAGCGTCACGCCGAAGTTGGACGAAAACGTCTGCCAATCTCGGTGTGCTCGGACGACGTCGTCGAACCGCGACAGGGCATAGAAGCCGAGATCGGGGTTGTGATACACGGGCTGCTCGTCTCGCAGCCAGCGGTAGAGGTCGTACGGATCGTTGAAGAACTCATCGGAGAACGGATCGAACGCTCGGCTCATGCCATCGCCTCGGTGATTGCTGCCCGCCATTGATACAGATTCGGGCCGAGCGAAGCATCCGTCTTGCCCAACCGCACGATCACGAGATCACGTTCGGGGACGCACGCAACCAACTGGCCCTCGTAACCGCTCGCCCAGAACGTCCCGTACGGATCATCGACGACCCACCAGTGCGCCCCATAAGGCCGGCCGTTGTCGCTGTCGATCGATCGCACGGTCCGGGCATGATCGACCCAGCCCTCCGGCAACACTCGGTGTCCGTCCCAGACGCCGTCGCGCAGATAGAGCAAACCGAACTTGGCGAAGTCACGTGCGGTTGCGTGCACGTACGACGAACCAACGAATGTCCCCGCCGCATCGAACCGCGGATCGGCGCTGCGCATGCCGATCGGGGCGAACAGTTCGTCGTGCAAGAACGCTCGCATCTGGTCGGCGCCGCCGCCGACGACATCGCCGACGATCCGCGCCACGATGTTCGATGTCCCCGAGGAATAGTTGAACACCGAACCCGGCGGATGGAGCAGTGGACGGTGCGTTGCGTAGGCCGCGACATCGTCGTGCCCCGGACCGAACAACATCTCGATCACGTTCGACACACCATCACCGGTCGTCGGATCCGAGACGTAGTCCTCCACGAAATCGAGTCCGTCGCGCATCGCCAGGAGGTGATCGAGGGTGATCGTCGAACGCTCGTCGGAGCTCCACGCCGCAACCGGCGCGGGAGCGGCCGGCGTGATGCGGCCCTCGCGCACGAGAACGCCGACCGCGGCGTGCGTGATCGACTTTGCCATCGACCACGACAGCAGCGGTGTTTCGGCCGTGACCACGACATCGGGTCCGGACCAGTTCGCGAGCGCACCTTCATAGCGCTCGGCGACAAGCACCCCGCGGTCGATCACGACAACGGCATAGGTCGCCCCAAAGGTCGTCTCGTCGGCGAACAGCTCGTCGACGAGGCGGGCCGCGGCCGGCGGCAGTCCCAGAAGCTGCGGCCATCGGTCGGTCGGCCATGCGATCGAGTCTGGTTGTTCGGGCAGCGCGACGAGACCCACTGCCAGTTTCTAGCGCATGACGTGCGGACGGTTGTGGGGTCGCACCGTCGTCGATTGGGCAGCCCCTCGCTGCGGGGCGCTGGGCTCAGGTCTTCGACGCGCCAGCGAGCTCGCGATCGAGATCACGCAACCACTCGGGTAGCCGCTTCGTGCAGTTGCGGCGCTTCGGCGCATTCAGGCAGTACGCCGTCGTCTCGGCCAGCATCTGCGGATCCCACGCGTTGAAGAAGTCCGCGTGCGCCGTGTGCAGGTCCCCCGACGACAGCGTCAGCGCCGAATCGGGATCCGGTTTCGGATAGGCGAAGAACACCCGCAGTCGCGTGGTTCCCACCGGGTGGGTCTCGGGGCACCGGCCGTCGTGCGAGTACGCCATGTGCGATCGATGATCGACACTGTCCAGGTCCACGCCGTTCCAGCAATCGGGGAAGGTGATCCCAATCGTGAAGTAACCGTCGCCGCACTTCGGCACCATGTTCCCCAATCGACTCGGCATCGCCTCGACGACGCAACCGAAACGAACCCGTTTCGCTTCGCCACCCGCGACGATCCGCAAACCGAGCGGCGGCGGCACAACCCGACCACGAACTTTGCGCACGTAGTAGGCGTGGGCCTGCACGGGCGTCACAGCTTCACCGTCGGAGTACATCGTTGGGGCCCAGTAGGCCGAGCGATCGGTCGTGAGCTTGCACGTCGTGGGCGAACCGGCGAGCGACTCCACGGTCGAGAACGCGTCCGTCGAGGTACTCCCGAAGAAGTCGTGGCTGTGCGCGGCACCAGGCTGTCCCGGCTTTACGATCGGGTCATCGCTCGCGGTGTGCGAATAGAGACACACCGACCCGAAGGGCCGCTTGGCCTTCGATTGGCGAGCCCCGAACGCGTCGGCCGCAGGCACCGACGCGATCAGCGTCACTGCCACCGCCATCACACCGATCCGCCGTCGGTTTCGTACTCGCAAAGGACCCGACTCTCCGTAGGGCCCGCCCACGCGATTGTCGGCAAATCACTGTGTGAACTTGAACGAGGTCGGACGAACCTGGACGACGACGGGGCCCGTCGAGCCCAACCGGCCAAACAGGTCGCCGTGCCGTTCCTTACGGTGCCGGGTCGAGCAGGTCGGTGAAGCCGTAGCGAGCGTGGGGTCCGAAGCAGATCTGTTCGAGCACCCCGATCCCCTGCTGGGTCCCGCTGCGAGCGATGACGACTTGTTGGATGTGTTGATTCTCGATCGCCATCGGGTCGACCTCGTCGACCTTCCACATCTCGCCCGCGTAGGCGAGTTCGCCCTTCCACATGCCGTGCCCCCACTCCGGGTGCATGTACCCAATGCCCTTCATGCGAAAGCACAAGACGGGTTCGAGGTCGATCGACTCCGTCGCGCCGCCTTCGTGCACGAGGTCGATCGTGGCCCGGCCGGCGCGACGAGTACCCGAGAGGTACTCGAGATGGTGTTCGACCGATGCCAGCACCTCGGTTGCCGGATCCTCCGCGCCGGGGATCGCGGCCAAGTCGTCGTAGACCGGCAAGACCGCGCCGTCGGTATGCCACTTACGCCCATGCGCGTTCTCGAAGACGCCGAAGTGGGTGCACCGGTCGTCCCAGTGCAGCGGCGCCCAGAGAAAGAACGCCTGGGTGGCATGCGGCGGTTCGGGCGCCAACGCCGGGTCGGCACCCGCGACGGGGCGCACACCCCAACTGCGATCTTTGGTTCCGTAGACCCGATCGGCGTTGATCGGCACGACGGTTCCGTCGTAACGAATTTCCCCCTCCCAACGACCGAACTGGGCAAATCGGGTGACGTCCATGATGAGGCGGGGCGAGCGTGCGATCGTCTGCCGACCTTCTTCGATGCATGCGGTTCGGGCCGTGAAGGTGAGGTCGGCGGAGATTCCGGTGTCGTTGTCGCTGAGCACCACTCGGATTCGGCGCATGGGTTCGATGATCTCGATGCGGAACGGACCGCATCGCAGGTCGGTCGGCTCGAGCCCGGCTCGGGCGGAACCGTGGAACGCGTGTTGCTCACCACCTCGGACGATGCTGAAGCCGCAATCGAAGATCCCGAGGTTCGGATAACGCGCGGCACCGATGCCGAAGTAGAACTCGCCGTCGTCTTGATAACCGTTGAACCAGTATCGGTCGTAGTGGTTGCGGTCGCCGCTGATCGGGTGCGCAATCGGAGCGGCCGTCTGATGGATCGGATAGTCATCGAACTTCGAGAGCATGGGGAGAGTCTCGCACGCTGTGGCAACATTGGCAGATGGAAGGCATGGACCAGTTCGGGCCGCATCCAGCACGAGACGCCGCGATTCGGTCGATGACCGCCGTCGAGGCCGGTGACCGCGACGCGTGGCTGGCGTTATTCGCTCCGGACGCAATCGTCGAGGACCCGATCGGGCCGTCGCCGATGAACGAATCGGGTGAACCCCGCCGTGGCGTCGCCGCAATCAGCGAGTTCTACGACACGGTCATCGCCGGCGGAACCGTGCGCTTTGCGATCCGCCATTCGTTTGCGTGCGGCAACGAAGTCGCCAACGTCGGAACGATCACCGTGACGTTTCCCGGCGGCGCGCGTTCGGTCGTCGAAGGCGTCTACACCTATCGGATCGACGACTCGGCCAGGATCACCGCGCTGCGCGCCTATTGGGAGTTCGCGAGTCTCGAATTCCAACCCTGACTTCGGCCTTGGCCGAGCAGTGCTCGGTGATCCCAAGCGAAGTGGGGGGGCGGACTGGCTCAGATCGCACACAGCAACACAACGCGTCGACGCCTTCGGCCCAATCGTCTTGAAGCGAGTGGCGTTGGCTGCACGACGTCCGTTGCGATTGCGTGGTTGTTGGCGCAGAAACGATCCAGAGCCGATGGTGCGCGCGCCCAACCCGCGGCGTCGTGATGCCGATTTCATCGCATGATGTAGTCGTCGGGATTCGGCGTGCGCGTCTGTTGCCAGTACTCGAGCAACGAGTACGGCCAGTTTTGCGCAACGCGTCCATGCTGGTTCTTGTACCAACTGTTGACGCTCGACGCTCCCCACGCCATGGAACGATTGCCGGCGTCGATCCAGTCGTTGTACCGATCGTGCACGTCCGAGCGGCATTCCATCGACGACGCGTCTGCGTCGAGCAGCAGCTTGATGCTCTCGACGATGTAGTTCGTCTCGCACTCAGAGAAGTAGATGATCGAACCGTTGATGACGATGTTGGTATTCGGTCCGTACATCAAGAACAGGTTCGGGAACTCGGGCACCACGATGCCCAGGTATGCCCGAGCGTCGCCGTCCCATCGTTCGTGGAGGTCGGCCCCGCCGACGCCCTCGATCTTCATCGGGCTCAGAAACTTCGACGCCTGAAATCCGGTGCCGTAGATGATGACGTCGAATGCCCGTTCGGCACCTCCCGCGGTGCGGATGCCTTTCTCACAGATCTCGGTGATGGTCTCGGTGCACAACTCCACGTCGTCACGGCAAAGGGTCTGGAAGTACACCCCGTTGTCGAACACGATGCGCTTGGCGATCGGCGGGTACTGCGGCACCACCTTGGCGCGTAGTTCCTCGTCGGGAACGAACGTCTCGTACATGCTCTCGAAGAACATCCGGATCATGTCGTTCAGCGCGCTCACCGAACGGTCCTGGGGCTGCCACTCTGGGTCGACGACCGCTGCGGGCAACAGCCCTTCGTGGGTACGCCAGAAGATCCACAGCCGTTCCCACCGGGCGTATTCCGGCACGTGACGCAGCACCCAACCGAGCCCCTCCGGAATCTCGGCCTGATAGTTCTCGTTGGGCGCGAGCCACGGTGGCGTGCGCTGGAACACCGTCAGGTGCTCGGCCGCATCGGCGACGTGCGGGATGAACTGCGCAGCACTGGCGCCTGTGCCGATCACCGCGACTCGCTTGCCGGTCAGATCGACGTCGTGATCCCATCGTGCCGAGTGGAATGACTCGCCCGCGAACTGGTCGATGCCGTCGATGTCGGGCCACTTCGGTCGGTTGAGCTGGCCGACCGCGCTGATGATTGCGTTGGCCATGGTCGTCGACTCCGTGCCATCGACCGCTCGGAGCTGCACGTTCCACCGTTGGGCATCGGCGTCCCACTGCGCACCCACGACTTCGGTACCCAGCCGCAGATGCGGCATCAGACCAAACGCCTCGGCACAACTGCGGAAGTACTCGAACAACACCGGCTGGGTCGAGAAGTAGCTCGGCCATTCGTTCGTTTGCGCGAACGAATAGCTGTAGAAGTGATTGGGGATGTCGACTCGGCACCCGGGGTATCGGTTTTCCCACCAGGTGCCACCGACTTCGGTGTTCTTGTCGACGATCTCGAAGTCGATTCCAGCCTGCTGCAGTCTGTGCGCGGCGACGATCCCCGACATGCCGGCACCGACGACGAGCACTCGAAAGTCGCGATCGGCCGCAACCTCACGCCGGTGCCAGGACGGCGAGCGCTCGTCACCACCGAGGGCCAACTCCTCGCGCAGCAACGGCACGTAGGCCGGATCGACCGTGCCCCCAGCGAGGTATTCGATCAGGCGAGCCAAGTCGGCAGCTTCGGGCAACGCGGCGCGGGCTCCGGAGTCGCGTAGATCGATCAACGCGTCGACCGCGACCCGCTGGATCTCGGCAACTTGCGCAGGGCTCAGTCCACCGGTCGGATCCAACATGTTCGACGGATCGGGCCGCAGGTCATCGCGCAGGAGCTCGAGGCGCCCTGTCACCTGCGCGATGGCGGCCAACAGTGGCGCCGGCACCGCCGATGCAACCGCGTTGCGGATCGTCGCATCGTCGTCGGTGATCGCGATCGGATCGGGATTCAGCCTCACAGCGTGATTCTTACCGCAGGCGGTGCAGCGAGGCGAGACCGGTGGGGGCGTCGGCGGCGACGCGTGCACGACGCCAACCGATCGCCTCGATCGCGCACGCGTTTCGACACGCTCAAACGCGTTCGAGAAACTCCACGACCGCGTCGTTGAACAGGTCGTTGCGGTCACCGGCAACCATGTGCCCCGCGCCCGCGACATCGACGAACTCCGCATGGGGCACGAGATCGAGGTAGTGCTGCGCGCCCGCTTCGCTCAGCAGGTCGCTCTGGCGGCCTCGGACCAACAGGGTCGGCAAGCGGCGCGCTGCGATGGCGAGGGCGGCGTTGCTCAGCCGATCGGGATCGGTGATCGACCGAGTTTCGTCGGGCGAACTACGGCGTCCCGTGATGAACGCGGGATCCCAGTGCCAGTACCAACGACCGTCCGCACGTAGCCGAAGGTTCTTCTTGAGGCCTTCGAGGTTCGTTGGGCGAGGTCGATGCGGGTTGTAGGCCGCGATCGAATCGGCCACTGCGTCGAGGTCCGCGAACCCACTCGTCATGTGTTCCGACATGAACGATCCGATGCGATCGGCGCCGTCACGCTCAATCCGAGGCGCGACGTCGACCAATACGAGCGCGTTCGCGACGTCGGCGTCGGTCTCTCCGATCGCGGCGAGCGAGGTGATGCCGCCCAGCGATGCACCGATGAGCGCGGGGAGACGTCCGCCGGCCTCGTCGCGCACATAGGTCGTCACTCGCCGAGCATCGGCAGCGAAGCGATCCAGGCTGTAGTCGCCGTCGGCATCCCAGTCGCTGTCGCCATGCCCGCGGAGATCGACGTTGTGCACGCGCCGTCCGCGCGCCGCGAGCACCTGCGAGGTGTGATGCCACGAGTGGCGGGTCTGGCCGCCTCCATGGAACAGCACGACCGGCGCGCCCCCAATCGGGCCGTGCACATCGGCAGCCAACGTCAGGCCGTCGGCGTCGAGGCGAATGGTCGTGACGGCGTCGTCCACCCGCCCATTCCACCCGAGTCCGACGACGAACCTCCAACCGACATCTGGGGAACCGCATCCAGCACTCGTTCGCGCCCGAGTCGGAGGAACGACTCGTGTGGCAAGTCCGATCCTGACGCAGATCAGCTGTAGCGAGTGACGAAACCGCGCCGACGGAACATTCGCAGGAGCCACGCTGCGAATGAGGTGGTGAGCAACAAGGCGATCACGGATCCGACGAGCGACCATCCGAGCGTGCCCCACGGAAGTGGATTGCCATCGAGCAGCGCCCGCAACGCCTTGAACGCCAACGTCGTCGGCAACACTCCGGCGACCTTGGCGAGCAGGTCGGGGAGATACTCCGACGGAAAGAACACGCCAGAAAATGCCATGAGCGCATAGTTGAAACCCCAAATCAGGATCTCGGCGCTCTGTCCGAACCGCAGCACCATCCCGACCGTCAACATCGCGAGCGCCCACCCGTTGATCACGAGCAGCATCACGATTGGAATCACACCCCAGCCCACGTCCGAGAGATCGAACCCAAAGAACACAATCGTGGTGATGGTGAGCGTCGCGAGGCACGCGGCCAGTTTCAACAACCCGAACACGGCGATCCCGACCACGTATTCGATCTCTCGCACGGGAGTGGTCAGCACGTTCAAGATGTTGCGGGTCCAGGTTTCCTCGTTGACCCCGAGCGCGATGGCAAACTGCGCTTGGGTGAAGGTCCAGAACATGACCATGCCCGCCAGGAGGTAGGGCGCGCCGGCCCGGGACGATTCGTTCTCCTGCGCGACGAACGCGCCGAGGGAGCCCCACAGCAGTACGTCCATCACTGGCCAGAACGAGATTTCGAACCAACGGTGTGGCGCTCGCCGCAACACGATCCAGTGACGCTGCACGATCGCGCGGAGGCGAACGAGGCTCATCGGTGGAACCCCTCGTGCTCGCCACTCGCGTCGCCGAGCCGATCATCGGCGCCTGCGTGTCGCGCCCGGAACGCGACCTCCAGGAAAGCGCCTTCGAGATCGTCGGTGTCGAACGCCGCCGCGACCTCACTGGGAGTTCCGTCGGCCGCGACGGTTCCCTGACTGAGAATCACCACTCGTTCACACAACGTCTCGACTTCGCGCATGTTGTGGCTCGTGACCAACAACGCGGCACCCGTCTCGCGGTGGATCTCGAGCATCGTCGTGCGGACTCTCCCGGCAACATCAGGGTCGAGCGACGCGGTTGGTTCATCCAGGACAAGGAGGTCCGGCCGGTGCAACGTCGACTTCACGATCGACACAAGCGTCCGCTGCCCACTCGACAGCTCGCGACTCTGCTGGTCGGCGAGGTGCGCGATACCGAATCGATCGATCGCCGCATCGATCACCGGCTGTGGACGTCGGATCCCGTAGAAGCCGGCAAAGATCGTCAGCGCCTCGCGCACCTTCAAGTTCTCGGGCAGCGGGAGATATCCGGCAACGAACCCGACTCGGGCGAGTGCCTTCGTCCGATGGCGAGGCAGCCGATGGCCAACGAGGTCGATCGAGCCCGAGTCGGGGGTCACGACCCCGAGCAACATCAACAGCGTGGTTGTCTTACCCGCACCGTTCGGGCCAAGGAGTCCGACTCGTTCTGCCGGAGCTACGTCGAGATCGACGCCGCCCACCGCGGTCTTGGCCCCGAACCGCTTGACGACCGCTCGAGCGCGTACGACCGGGTTGGGACCACTCACCCTCGCATTCTGCCCTCGTGCGCCATGGCGGTCGGCACTATTTCGCGTTCGACGTCGGATCAGCGCGCCGAGAGCGCGAGCGCGGTTTCCAGTTCGGCGCGGGCCTCGTCGCTCATTGGCGGTCGATGGAGGCTGCGTTCGTCGTGAAACGCGACGAACATTGCCGTGATCGCGCGCATGCGTCCCGGGTAGTCGGCCCAGTTGTCGCAGGGCACCGTCGCAGCACCCATGAGTCGCTGACGACACGCCTCGAGCTCGACGACCTCCCCGGTCGACAGGTACGCCGTGCCGTCGGGCGGTGCCGCGATTGGTGCGGCGACCGGAATCAGCGTTTCCGGTGTGATCACGGCCGTGACGTGGCGCGTCGTCCAACGTGCGATCGCCGGTCCGATCCAGCGCTGAAGCTTTCTTCGCCAGGGAGCGACCTTGCGTGACCGTACGAAGAACGCTTCCTCGATCCACGGCTGCAAACGCGCTTGTTCGTACTCGGCCATCAACAGGTTGCCCAGCAGGATGTGGTCGGCGCGACGAGCCAGATCGGGTTCGCGTCGGGCGTCGAAATACGCGAGCAGCCCCCGGCGATGGCGTTCGACCAACGCGTTCGCCTCCGAATCGGCTGGTGCAGCCATCGGCATTCCCGCGACGATCCGTTCGGCGGCCGTTCGATCGATGAGATCGTCGGATTCGAGCAGATCAGCCAGGACGGCAAAGTGGTGCGCGATCTCAGCAAAGATCTCCCGATTGCCCTCAGCGATCGCTGGCGCCATGCGTGGGTTGAGCCAGGTCCGCAGCAACCGAGCGACCCGCAATGCGCAACGTCGCACGGGGCCGGGCCAGTGCTGTGTCCGTTCGAGCACCAAGATCGGGTGCTGGTCGGGATCCAGCGCATGCCCGACGGTGTGCGACGCCCACGTCGCCCAGGTGCACCAGTTCGCCGCGTCGACGCTGAGCAGATCGTGGAACTGACGCCCCAACCGCCAATACGCCAAGGTGATCTCGTGATTACGGAGCCGGTCGTCGCCGATCGCGACGATCCGACGAACCGTCTCGACGTCGACCTCCGTATTGATGCTCAGGCGGCGAGGTTTGCGCTCCCCGAGAACACGACGGACCGAGATCCGATGCCGCGGTGGACGCGGCGACTGCATTGTCACCGCTCGACGCGTTCAGGCGCGAGGTGCGCGCGCTCACGTTCTCGGCGGATCCGCTCGTCGATACCGGGAGCGGTGTGCCGTTCGGCAATGGCTTGAGCGTGGTCCAACAACTCGCTCGCCCGACCGGCATTTCCCACCAGGTCGGTGACCGCTGCGGCCCATTCGACGAAGGTCTCGGCCAACAACAGCGGTACCCGACACTTCGTGTGGAGATGGGCCGCACCTTCGAACCAGTAATCGGCTTCGTCGAATCGGCCGAGGGTCGCGAATGCGAGCGCAAGCGCGTGACGCCCCGACGGGCGCACAATCGTCGTGTTGGCGAAGTGATCGGGCCGCGATCGCAACCGTCGCACAAGCCACTCGGCAGTGACGGGGTCATCAAACCGACGGGCAAGCACGGCGAGGTCTCGTTCGACCGCAGTCTCGGCCAATCCGGGTTCGATGATGGTGTCGCCACGTTCACGCAACCGGCTGTACGCGCTGCGAGCGACTTCGACCGCTCCGGCCTCGTACGAGTAGCGCGCGCCGAAGGTCGCAAGGCCGGCATCCGGCATGTCCGCGACCAAGGCCGCCATCGAACGGTATGAGTCGTGGTCGCCGCGGACGCGTGCGATCTCCCAGGCCTGTTCGCCATGCAGCATCGCCGCGTCGGCGGCGTCCGCCGCCAATCCGATCGTCAGGGCTTCCTCGCTCACTTTGGCGGCCGCATCCACGACGCCTTGCGACAACAGTGACCCCGCGCGTGCGAGCCGTGCACTAAACCGCGGTATTCGATCGCGCAACTGCTCTGCCAACGCTTCAGCGTCGTGCACCGCGACCAACGCCTCGTCCATCCGAGCGACTTCGCTCGCAATCGTTGCTTGCGTGATCGCGGCGGCGAATCGCGTTTCGTCGTCACCGATGCGTTGCGCGATCTCTGCCAACTCGAGCGCGTTCGCTTCACGTTCGCCCACTGAGTTCGCTTCCGCGATCGCCAATGATCGCCGATAGCGCACACGCGCGACAGTCAACAGCGATCCGTCCTCGAGCGCGAGCGCCAGCGCCTCGTCGCTGAGTGCACGGCGTCGAGTCGGCTCCGACTGCCACGTCAGTTCGGCGGCGAGCACAGCCAGGATCTCAGCGCGCGCGCTTCGCTCGTCGACCACGTCGGCCGCCCGTTCGAGCAACTCGATCCACTCGTTGTCGACACGCCCAGCCGAGCTGAAGTAACCCCGATGTGCTGCCAGCACGGCTTCGACGAGCAGTTGGTGTTCGTGCAGGTCAGCCGCTCGCCGCGCGGCGGTCAACAACACCCCTCGCGCTCCGGCGCGACCAGCACGTCGGCGGGCCCGACCCAACCCAATCTGGGCACGGACCAGGACATCGAACCCGGCGACTTTCCCGGCGAGACCGACCGCCTGGTCGTACCAGCCGCTGGCCGCGTCGAAGTCGCGCTCGTTCTCGGCCGCCATCGCCGCATCGAGCGACCGGTCGAGCGCTCGGGGATCAAGCTCCGGAGGGTCGACCGAGCAGTAATGAAACGCCAGTTCGCGTATCCGGGCAGCAGTTGGTTCGAGGGATTCGAGGTGGGTCGCGATCCGACGATGGAGTTGGTTGCGCCGCGCCGAAGTGAGGCTCGCGATGACCGATCGAGCAACGATGTCGTGTGTGCAGCGAAACCGTGGCGGAGCTCCGGATTCGACCATGAGGCCGGAAGCGACGGTTGCCTGCACGACTTCTCGGAATCGTGCGGGAGACAGCCGAGTGACGGCCTGCAGCGCTCGGTCGTCGGCGGCATGGCCCAACACCGCGGCAGCCTCGAGCACGTCAGGCATCGGGAGCGACCGCGCGGCGACGTCGACGAGTTGGGAGGCCAGATCCCGTGTCCGGTCGCCCACGGCTCCCCGAACAATGCCTTCGTCTTTGTCCGCGAGCTGCACCAACAGCATCGCGACAAAAGGATCGCCTTGTGCGATCGACGCGACGCGCGCCGCGAAGTTCGGACCCAATGACGACGCGTTCACTTCGACGATCTGATCGACGATCGCTTCGATTGCTGCATCGGTCAACGGGCCGAGCTCGAGACCGACGACGTGGGGATGCGAGCCAGCCGCCGCTTCGAACAATTCACGCAACGCCGAAGACTCGACGGGAGCGGCAGTTGCCAGCACGATGACGATCTCCCCCACCACGTCGGACAACACCACATCCGAGACCGCCCGGATGTCATCGTCGGCAAGGCGATGCGCATCGTCGACGACCACCACCGGCACCGATGCCGACGCGTGGATGGCGGTGGGCGTGACACGTTCGACGGCAGCCCGAAGGCGACCGGTATGGGCCTGGTCGGAACCGTCGATGCGATCGAGTATCGGAAGTCCTTGCGCGAACCAATCGAGCACGGCCGACTTGCCGATACCCGATCGGCCGGTGACGAGCGCGACCCGCGGACCACGACCGCGCTGGACGAGGTCGTGCAGCACCGCAATCTCGTCGTTCCGGCCGATCAATCCGCCGTCATGGCTCGCACCGCCGGCCACACGCGGATATGCCACGACTCCCGGCAGGCAATCACCGGGTTCGAGCAGCGCGTCGAGGTCAGCAACGTGTGCGATGCCGAGCACGACAGGGCCGCGCGTCCGCCGCTGGGACGCCTGGCTCACGGAGCGCACGTCGACGACCGGCACCACGAGCCGCCGACCCCACGCGGCCTCGAGTTTCGCTTCGTACTGATCCGCACCGTTGCGCACGAGGGTCGCGATCGAACCGTCGATGTCGACATCGCCAGTGAACGCGAGGTCCCGCGGAATCGCGGCACCCGTTTCGAGGCTCCGAAACGCGGCCGCGGCGGCCAAACCGCACGACGGCCCCATCACCTGTTCGACAGGTCGGCCACTCCGTTCGTAGGTCACATGCCAGCGGGCCGCGAACCCGCACGACCACGCTCGATAGGCGCGTTCGATCGCAGCCGCGAACGCCTCGTCGTGATCCAGAAATGGTGCGGCAATGCGATCGACGATCAGCCCGGGCGGGCCGGCAACCCGCGTCACGTGCAACAGCATCATCTCGCCCTGGCGGTGGGCCGACGCCGGCAGCGCGACGGCCGCAACCCGTCGACGAGTGCTGCGGATCCGATTGTGGATGACCCGTACCAGATGTTCGAGTTCGAAGGCACCTGCGCCTGCCGCAGCGCGCACCACGACATCGATGCCGGTGTCGCCCTCGACCGGCGCGAACACGAGATCGCAGTTGGGCCACGGATACCCGACGCGGACGGTGTCGAGGATTTGGTTGATGTCGCGGAGCCCTGAGGACCCTTGGGGATCGATCGACGACAGACGCGTCAACGCCAACAGGGCCTTCAGGCGGTCGCTCGGACGCGGTTCGCTCGCAAACGATGCGTCGTCGATCCAGTCGCCCAAACTCGAAAGGTCGCCGAGTGCCTCCGGGGCCGCGCGCTCGGCGGCCAGCGAACGCGCCCACGCCACCACTCCCGTCGGACCGAGGAGCCAACGGCGAACGTCTTCGGTCCGAGGGCCGTCGAGGACGGCGCGCACGCTCGAGGAAACGGCCACGTCGCTCAGCGCGTCAACGGTGCGAGGAGTGCCCGGGTTTCAGCATCGACCGTCGCCGTTCCGAGCCAAGTGCGCCATGCCCGCCGCGCCGCGCCGCGCCAGCCGCACTCGAGCGTCGCTTCGACATCGGCACGTTCGAGTTGTTCAGCACTCACCACCTCGATCGGAAACACTTCGACGGTGGTGGTGTCGCCGAGCGGGCCGAGGTCGTAACCCACCTCGGCCGGTCCGTCCCAGGGCACCGGCGTCACCAACGTGCCGGCGACCTGATGATGACGGCCGACCGCCAGCCATCGCAACCGCGCAAGATGATTGTCGGGCAGGACCCCAGCGATCGACACCTGGAGGTGACGTTCGTCGTCTTCGTGCAGCGAGACCGAAACCCGTCCTGACGCGTCACGCGCGACAAAGTCGAGTTCTCGTTCGCCGACCGCAGCCGCGAGCGGAAGGTGCCGATTGATCTCGAGGATCGGAAGTGGAGGTGCCGACTTCGCCGCTCGGATCACCCTCGCCCGCCAGGGTGCCGGACCGACACCCCGCAGCATTGCTTGCCCGCGACTGGTGAACGGCGCGCGGACGAGCGACCCGACGCTGTCAGCAATGCTGACGTACATCTGGTCGAACGAGCGGTGCCGACGGTCGTGCACCGCCACGACGAGGTCGGTCTCGGCGCCATCGACTCTCGAGGCCATGACCGTCGTCGTTGGCGAAGCCGCAACGATCGAGTCGGGCAATCCTCGCCGTAGGGCGCGATCGAGCAGCCCCTGGACTTCGTTGGGAAACGTGTCATCAAAGATCATCGCACTCGGCCCGGTCCCCGCTGGTTGGCTCGCACCCACACTTGTCGAGTTGCCGGGTGTCCCGTCGCTGGGCTCCAGTGGCAACGCGGACAGTCCGGGCCATCGAAAATCGGGTAGATCTCGTCACAGTCGATCGCGCCACACAGATAGCGGCGTTCGGGGCGGTGATCACCACCGACGTCGACCGACGACACCAGGCGATTCGGCAGCGCGATCCGACGCCACCGAATCCCGGGTTGCGGGCCCGGACAACCTGGAGACCCACACGTTGGTCGGTCGGCACGGTGAGCGCACATCGGGCACTCGAACGCTTCGACGAATGCTCGCCGAACCCGCCCGGCGCGCTTGAGCTCGCCGTAGAGCATGCCATCGGCGAATGCCGCGCCTTTGATGGTGTTGCCTGCGAGACCACGAACCGCTTGGTCGATGTAGGCGGATAAGTGGGCAACGGATGGGTCCCAGCAATCGAGGCGGTGCTGCGAGACGCAGCACCGATGCCCGCTGGGATCGTCGCACACTCGTCGGTGGCGGCCGCAACGGCAACCGAGCGCGAACTCCATTGCGAACATGTCGGCGAGGGATCGGATTTCGGTCGCGTCGAGTTGCACCGTCGGGACCAGGCGACTCAGCATCGCCACGCTGAAGTGCAAGCTCCGGGCGAAATCGTCCGCGAGCGCGCTCAAGGCGTGATCCCACACGCCTTGCCACTGACAACGACGGCCCGGGTCGATCACGCGACCCCAGCCCGCGCCCACCGCGACGGCGACATTGACCGGCGCCTCGTCGCGCGGCGCTGTGCGCTCGACGGCTTGCTGGACCACGGCCACAATTTCGGTCGGTATCGGTCCCGACGAGAGCGGAGCGAGAAACGCGACGGCCGCCTGCGTTCGTCCGAGCCGAGAGGCGGACACCGTGCCGGCAACAACGCATTCGTCGACGAACTCGACGCACTTGCGCGCAGTGCTCATCCGTCGCTGTCGTCGGAGGCCCTCCCACGCGTCCATACGCTTCGAAGTCTCTCGCGACGGGTGCCCTAACGCCAGCCGACCCGCGCGGCAACGGTCGACGGAGACGGTGTGCCGGAGGGGCGGCTGATACAGCCGGCCCCTCCCCCACCTGCTTCGGCACACCGCTCCGACCGGTTGGGCGAACTGGCAGTTCGACCCCCCGCAGCGGCTGGTTGGCGGACCAGCCACTGCCGGGGTGACCGGGGCCTGCACTTCACCCACACCCCCTATTAGGGCATTGGGCTTGAGGAGTCCGACCGCGCAGTTCCAGGATCGGCGCCATGACCACGACCCGCACGCCACGAGGCGGACCCGATCTGCGGGCCGTGGGAGACGCCCCCGCCGACGCGGCAGTCCTCGAATACCTGGCCACCCAACCCGCTCTCGACCCACGGCACCTCGTCGGCCGGCTCATCGCCACCGCCGATCCATGCACTGCGGAGACACCGACGCCCCAGTTGACGGCCCTCCTCGGCGCAGGCGTGGACGCACTCCCGCCCTGGCGCGACCAGGCGTTGCTCACCCGAGGTCAGCGGTTCTTCGAGGCCAACGGTCTCCCGATCGCGACCGCGTTGTTCTGCGCCTCGCTCCCGACTGCGTATCTGTCGGCTGACGGCGCCCAGGTCATCGCCATCACCGGCGATCTCGTCAGCAACACCCATCGACGCGTCGCGGAAACCGCGCAACTGCTCACCGCCGTCATGGATCTCGGCGACCAAGACGAAGGGATTCCGCTGGCACCCGACACGCCGGGTTTTCGCGCCGCGATTGGTGTCCGACTGATGCACGCGTCCGTTCGAGCGTTCATCGCCAGCGACCCGCAGGCATCCGATCGATACCAGGCGCCGGCAACCGAGGTTCCGATCAATCAAGAGGACTTGACCGGAACCTTGCTGACGTTCACCACCGTCGTCTTTCGAGCGCTCGAGCGCATGGGGCTCGATATCGATCCCCTCGACGCCGAGGCCTACCTCCACACGTGGTGCGTGGTCGGTCACCTGCTCGGCATTCGCCCCGATCTACTCCCGCTCGACCTCGCACAAGCATCCGAACTCGACGAGGCGATCCGATGCCGCCAGACCCGAACGAGCGACGACGGAATCGCGCTGATGGGGGCCCTGCGACGCGAGATGCAAGCGAACATGCCTCCGGGGCTTCGCCGATTCCCCGACGCGCTCGTGCACGAGTTCATCGGCACGGACGCGGCCGCCTCGCTCGGCGTCCCTCCGCCGGGTTGGACTCGCGTGCTGTTCCTCGCGGGCCGCGCCGGCGCTCGTCTGTGGTCGCATGCGCCCGGACGCAGCGCGCGCTCGTTCGTCGGCCGAGCGTTCGCCCGCCGGATGATCCGTTCGTACATCGACCGCGACCGAGGCGGATCACGACCTCCGTGGGACTACGCACGATACGCAACCTCGTGGAAACTCGACCCGCTCCGACGTCGCGTGCAGCGCCAGGCGCGATCTCAACGAACCCGTTGGACCGATCGACGCCGATCGGAGCCAACCGGGCCGACGACCGAGACGCGCTGACGTCGGATCAGCCGTAAAAGGTGCGGGTGATCCACTCCGCGATCATCGCGGGCTTGTCGTTGCCTTCGATCTCGACCGTGAGTGTCCGTTTCGTCTGCACCGCGTCGCCCTTGAGTTCGACCGTCGTGATCTCACTGCGAGCACGCACGCGTGATCCCACCGGCACCGGGTTGATGAACCGCACGCGGTCGAGCCCAACGTTCACGCCCATCACGGCGCCCGCGAACCGCTCGGGCGCTTTCGGAACCGTGGTGTCGAGATGCACCAGCAACGACAACGTCAAGAAGCCGTGCGCAATCGGGCCACCGAACGGAGTGGCCTTGGCCCGTTCGGGATCGACGTGGATGAACTGATGGTCGAGCGTCGCGTCGGCGAACGCGTTGACGCGGGCCTGATCGACTTCGAACCATTCGCCAACACCTTCTTCGGTGCCTTCGAGCGCCTTGTTGATGTCGTATGCCGCTTGGGTCTTCGAGGTCATGTCGGACTCCGATCTGATGGGACGAACACGAATCGTCGGTGCGGACCGGTCAACCGTACAGGTATTCGTACGGCTCGTTCGGCGGGTCGATCGGACGAACGCTCTCGACGCGGGCAACGGGCGACTCGCCACGACGAACATCGGTGGCCAGAGGCGACGCCTCGGGGTCGAAGCGGACGGTCACCACGACCCATTGTTCGGACTCGAGTTCCATTGGAATCTCACCCGAGAGCCGTACCTCGAGCAGCGCGGCGTCGGCCACGCAGCACCCGACGATGAACCGATCGAGCATCACTTCGTCGGGAACTTCCGCGTCGGCGTCGGACCGGTTGATGAACCCCGTCAGCTGCACGCTCACAGCGGCGAGTTGGGCACGATCGGCTTCGTCGGCCGCCGCGGTCGAGAAATCGATGAGGCGCATCTCGGGGACGGTGCCTGCGATGGCGTGGGCCTGCAAGAACGGTCCCACATCGAAGTCGTAGGTCCCGGCGAACATGACCCCGCGTTGGCGGTCGGCCGCCCAAGCCCCAAGGGTTCCGGGTGCCACCACGACCGCAACGAACATCGGCAACAACAACATCCATCCGGCCCGGGACGCCCGGTGTCCACGGTCGTGGTCGTGGTCGTGGTCGTGCCCTCGATGTTCATCGCCGCCGTGATCCGCGTCTGTTCCCCGCGTGGTGACCGGAGCACGCGACGCGACACGCTGCTCTGCGAGGAGAACGACCACGGCGACCACGGCGAGCACAGCTCCGCTGATGACCAGGTATGGCCGCATCTGCGGTCGCAAGAACGTCAGGATCCGATCTGACAACCCGACGTGGAGCGCGAGGAGCCCAACCGCCAACATCGCCGCCGTCGCGTCGCGTCGGCTCACAACATCACCCAGCCCACGAGCGACGCGCTGGCGACGGCGCACACGAACGTCAAGGGAGCGAACCGCACTGCGAAGTCACGTCCGAAGCTGCCCGCTTGCATGAGTACCAACTTGACGTCGACCATCGGTCCGACCACCAAGAAGGCAAGCCGAGCGGTCGGCGAGAATTGCGCCATTCCCGCTGCGACGAACGCATCCGCCTCGGAACACAACGACATCGCAAACGCGGCCAGCGACAGCAGGACCACCGCTACGACACCTTGGCCGCCGAGTCGCTGCAGCGTCGTCGGCGCAACGACCGTCTGAATGGTTGCGACGATTGCCGCGCCCATCACCAGAAAACCGCCCGCCTGGACGAAGTCGTGGGTCACCGTGCTCGTGAAACGCTCGGCCGGAGTGCCTGTGTGCTCGTGGCCACGGAAGCGCAACGTCGATGCGTCGCGACGGCGTGACCACAGCAAACCCACAACGGTGGCGGCAAGAAACGAGGCGACGAAGCGAGCGGCGACCATCTCCGGACGCCCGGGAAACGCGACTGACGTCGCGATGAGGACGATCGGGTTGATCGCCGGTGCGGCGAGCAAGAACGTCAGCGCCGCGGCTGGTGGGACCCCACGCGACACCAACCGTCCGGCGACGGGCACCGAGCTGCACTCGCAACCCGGGAGGGCGGCGGCCGCCAACGCGGCGACCGGTACCGCCACGATGGTCGTGCGCGGGACGACTCGCGCCATGGCACCTGGCGCGACGAATGTCGAGAGCACCGCACTGACCACCACGCCGAGCACGAGGAACGGCAGGGCTTGGAGCACCAACGCGAGGTGGATCGTGCCCCAGTTCTCGAGCGCGGGAAGGTCGGTTCGGTTGAAAAAGGTCGGGAGTCCGGCCACAAAGGTGACGATCGAACCCACGAGCAGCGCGCGGCCGCGCGACGGTCGTGGCTCGGATGTAGTTCGGATCGCGGTCGCAACCGACATCGCAGCCAGGCTAGGGGGATGCGGGTTTGTGCATGCCGTCGGCTCCCGCGCAGACTCGGGTTATGAGCGAACCTGTGATCCTGACCGACATGCCCGCGCCCCACGTGGCTCGGATCACCCTGAATCGTCCCGACAAGCGCAATGCGCTCAATCATCCATTACGCGGCGCCATCCTGGACCAACTGCGGCGCAACGACCAGGACCCCGACGTCCGGGTCACGATCATCCGCGGCGCGGGGAGCTGTTTCTCCGCGGGCTATGAACTTGGTGACGGCAACATCGGCGAGGAGATGCCGTTCTACACGCCGGGGGGAGACGGGCAATGGCCGCGCCACGTCACCGAAGGCTGGATGAGCATCTGGGACCTCGCCAAACCGGTGATCGCACAAGTTCACGGCTACTGCCTCGCGGGCGGCAGTGAGCTTGCGACCGGATGCGACCTCGTCTTCATCGCCGAAGACGCCCAGATGGGGTATCCGGCCGTCCGATTCGGCGTTGGTGACATGCACTTTCACGCGTGGTTCGTCGGGATGCGTCGCGCGATGGAGATGATGATCACCGGCGACTCGCTCACCGGCACCGAAGCGGCCGAACTCGGCTGGGCCAACCGAGCCTTCCCCGCCGATCAACTCGAGGCCGAAGTCCTCGAGGTCGCTGGGCGTGTCGCGCTCGTCGAACCCGAACTGGTGCAGATGAACAAGCGTGTCGTGCACCGCCAAATGGAGATCATGGGGATGCGCACCGGCATCCGTCAGGGCACCGAACTCTGCGCACTCGGCACCCATGCTCGGGCAATGCAGACCTTCATCGGCAAGGCCCGCTCCGAAGGGCTGCGAAACGCGTTGCAGGAGCGTGACGCGCCCTTCGGCGACTACCGCACGTCGTAGCCGCGTTTCGCGGCCGGCGGTCCGCGGGTCGCCTGCGGACCGCCCACGACGGATCGGGTGCTCGCGCGAATCATGTCACGGCATAGGCCGACCAGTCGGGCTCCGCCATCACCTCGCGGAACCGATCGAAGGTCCACGGCCACGTGGCTGGTACCCCCCGATCGTCGAGGTACCAACTCCGACATCCTGTGACCCAGACTGACTGCCGCGATGCCGCGACCCGTTCGGCTTCGAGCGCTTCGGTTGCGTCGAGGCGAGGCTCGATCGTCGCCGCGCCGTTTCGCAACCGGTCGAGCAACTGATCGACGTAGGCGAACTGGTACTCGGCGACCTCGATGAGCGAGAAGTTGCCGACCGGGCCGTTGGGGCCGTTGATCATGAACAGGTTGGGAAACCCGGGCACGGTCATGGACAGGTACGCCAGCGGGCGCGGTGTCCAGAAGTCGTCGATCGTGCGTTGGTCTCGGCCCACGACCTGCATCGGCCGCACGAACCAATCGGCGTGGAACCCGGTCGCCAACACCAACACGTCGAGTTCGTGGAGCCGATCGTCGGCGGTACGCACGCCATCAGGCTCGACGCCGACGATCGGATCGGTGACCAACTCGACGGTCGACGCTTGCATCGCGTCGTAGTAGTCGGGCGACGCGATGAGGCGTTTACAGGCGGCGCGGTAGTCGGGCCGCAACCGCTCGCGCAACGCTGGGTCGCGCACGTTCGTTTCGAGATTGTCGAGGCAGGCTTGGCCGATCATCGCAGCCTCGGGCGAGTCGGCGTCGATGACGGCGTTCGAGAACTTGCCGAACAACTCGGAGAGTTTCGCGTGCGTCGCGCGGAGCAGGTCGAGATCTTGGTGGCGCTCGAGTAGTTCGGGGCCGAACGGATCGTTCGGCATCGGGAGCACCCATTGCGGGGTTCGTTGGAACACGACCAGCGCGTCGACTCGATCACGAATCGCGCTGATGATCTGCACGCCTGTCGATCCGGTGCCGACGATGCCGACTCGGGCGTTGTCAATCGTGACGGCGTGATCCCAACGCGCACTATGAAAGCAGTGGCCTTCGAAGGAGTCGAGGCCTTCGATGACAGGGACGTTCGGGTGGTGTAGCACTCCCGTCGCCGCGATCACCACGTCGACGACATCGCGGTGACCGGCCGCAGTCGTGAGCTGCCAGGCCGTTCCGTCCCACCGCAGCGACGTCACCTCGTCGTTGAATCGCGTGCGAGCGACGACGCCGTAGTCGGCCGCGACTCGTTCGAAGTACTGCTGGATTTGTGGACCCGGTGAGTACGGATGGGTCCAGTCCGGATTCGGTGCGAAGGAGTAGGAATACAGCTGCGACGGAACGTCACACGCGAGGCCGGGATAGGTGTTCTCTCGCCACGTCCCGCCGACGGTACCGCCCTTCTCGTAGACGGTGACGGCATCGTGGCCTCGTTCGCTCAGCCGGATGGCGGCCAGGATGCCCGCCATCCCCGCGCCGATCACCGCGAAACGCAGGGTGCGGTCCGGTTGCGTGGCGCGCTGCGGCTGCACGACGCGGCATCGTACGCGCGCCGTAACGTCTGGCGTCGTGCGAACCCGACTGACCTCGATTGTGCTGGCACTCGTTGTCGGACTGATGGGTTGCTCGTCCGAGGAACCAATCGCGGGACCGCCGGGAACCTCTGCGCCCAGCGCGACATCGGCATCGCTGCGAGTCGTGTCAATCAATTTGTTGCACGGCACGGCGTGCCCCGACGACTCCGACCGCTGCGATCTTCCCGGTCGGGTCGCGCTCTTCGCCGACCAACTCGCGGCCGCAGACTGCCCCGAAGTCGTGAGCGTGCAGGAGGCCAATCAACGGACCGTCGACGAACTCCGCAATGCGCTGTCGATCTGTGAGTACGAGATCGTGTGGGATGACGATCCGAGCCTCGACCGCGAAGCCGTGCTGAGCACGCTGCCCGTCGTCGGGCACCGGCGGTTCCGCCTCGCGGGTCCGTTGCGGAGCGCGTACTGGGTGCGCGTGCAGGCTGAGGTCGGACTGGTCGACTACTTCTCGACCCACCTCGCGAGCAGCAGTGACGATCGGCCGTGCGACGCGACGACGTGTCCTCCACCGTGCGCCGTCGCCGACTCGGTCAACACGTGTCAGATGCGCCAGGTCGTGGCGCACGCCGAGGAGTTCGCCGACGACAATGCCGTGGTCGTCATCGGCGGCGATCTCAACGCGACGCCGACCGAACCGACGATCGCGTCGCTGCGCGATGCTGGATACGTCGACACGCACCTCGCGGCCGGCAACGCCGAATGCGATCCCGTCACTGGCGATCAGTGCACCAGCGGTCGCGTCGACGATGCGATGGCCGACTTGATCGACCCGACGAGTCGGCAACGAGAGCGCATCGACTACCTGTTCGTCAGCGACGCGCGCGGCTGCGACGTCGTCGACGCCAGTGGGCTGTTCAACGGCGCGCCGAGCGACGGACCCCTGGCGCATCCCTCCGATCACACGGGCGTGATCGCGACGCTGGTGTGCTCGGTGAGCGCCGAGCAGCGAACCGCGGCATCGGCGGCAACGATGCCCCCACTGCCGAGCACCACGATCGCGGTCGGCGGCGGCCCGCCCGACGAACCCACCCGCCAAGCGATCTCGGACGCATTCAACACGCTGTTCGCCGGATCGGTCAGCGATCCCGAAGTGAAACTGACCGCGCTGGAAGACGCCGAACTGCTCCGCGAGTCGTTCTTTGCGATGTACGAGCGCACCAAAGCCATCGCTGAACGCATCGAAGTTCGGCTCGACGCGATCACGTTGACCGATGCGAGCCACGCCGAGGTCACCTACACACTCCTCCTCGATGGCGCAGCGGTGCTCGACCGCCTGCCCGGGAAGGCGATCCAGATCGACGGCCGTTGGCTCGTCAGCCGCCGCACCTATTGCGACGTCGCGACGCAGGGCGCGACCGAGATCCCCGACGCGTGTCGCGCGTGAGGTTCTGGCGCGGACGCGACGGTTCCGGCGCAGCGGGCCGTCGTCCGGATGCGTGGGAAGCGATCGTGGACGCGAACGTCGCGATGTGGAACACGCTCGACGACGACGAGATCCTCAACGCTGTCGAGGCAATGGATGTGCTGCTCTCCAAGCGTTGGGAGGCCGCGCAAGGCTTCGTCATCACGGACGAGCATCGGGTCACGATTGCGGCGCAGGCCTCGATCTTGGCGATCGCGCTCGAGCTGTCGGTCTTCGACGACGTGCCGTCGATCATCGTGCATCCGACCACCATGCGCTTGACGAGGCCCCGCGCCATCGGTATCGGCGGTAACGGCGGTATCGGCGGTATCCACGCCGAGACCTCGACGGTGGTCGGGGTCGCGCACGACCGTCGCGGCCCCGTGCTGCTCGCATGGGATGCATCACTGCGGGGCTGTCGACAACCCGAGCACGGTCACAACGTCGTCCTGCACGAGTTCGCCCACAAACTCGATCTTCTCGACCGGGTCATCGACGGCACCCCGATCCTCGACGCCGACCTCCACAACCGCTGGGTCCGGGTCTGCACCGCCGAGTTCGAGCGGCTCCGGTCGGGTGCTGGCTCGGTGCTCGACCGATACGGCGCGACCAACCCGGGTGAGTTTTTCGCCGTTGCCACCGAAGCGTTCTTCTGCCGTGCGACGCGGCTGCGCGATGAGCACCCCGACTTGTATGGGGTGCTCGGCGAGTTCTACGGGCAAGATCCGGCGCGTCGAGCGAGCTGAGGTCAACCTCCGGACAGCGCTTGCATGAGCGTGAGTTCGACCGATCCGGTGAGCGGTGTTGCGAGATCGCGCACCGACTCCTCACCGACGAAGATCTTCATGTGTTTGCGCAGCCGGTTTTGTTCGTCGACGACGCGAAAGCGCAATCCCCGGAACTGACGGTCGAGATCGGCCAACACCTCGGCAACCGTCGTTCCCGCAGCCGTGACCACGGCTGCCTGCGCGGTATACGAGCGCAAGGGCGTGGGGATACGAACGGTGATCCGGTTCACGACGCGTGCGCGCACTCGATCGAGTAGATCTCGGGCAGGTGGGCCGCGAGACACGACCAGGTATCGCCTTCATCGACACTCGACCAGACCTCACCGCTCGTGGTCCCGAAGTACACGCCGACCGGGTCACCGAGGTCGGTCGTCATGGCCTGGCGCTTCACCGTGAACCACGCACGCCCGGGCAGGCCCGCCGTGCACGCCTCCCATGATTGCCCGGCGTCGCGACTGCGATACACCGAAGGTCGTCCTCCTGGACTCGTCCGCGGCCACACGTCGGTGCCATCCATGGGGAACACCCACACCGTGTCGGGGTCGCGAGGGTGCAGTTCGATCGGAAATCCGATGTCACCGATGTCCGTCGGCATGTTGTCGCCGATCCGTTCCCATCGGTCGGAAGGGCGGTCGATTCGGTAGATGCCGCAGTGATTCTGTTGGTAGAGCCGATCCGGACGTTGCGGATGCAGGCGAACGCAATGGGGATCATGGCCGAACTCGGGATCGGGCACCGGCGCGAATGACGCGAGGCATCCCTGATTGAGCGGCGCCCAGTCCGCACCGTGATCGGTGCTCTCGAAGACACCGCCGGATGAGAGCCCCAGGTACAGGTGTTTCGCATCGCGCGGATCGACGTTGATCGAGTGCAACATCGAGCCATCCGGCGTGTTCTCGTCGGGCCACTCGCACCACGTCTCCCACTGCGGGTGGTCGTTCCAACCGTCGACCGGCGACCACGTGTCGCCAGCATCGTCGCTGCGAAACAGGCCTTGGGGTGAGCCGCCCAGGTACCAAACGTCGGGTTCGGTCGCCACGCTCGGGGTCAACCAGAAGGTGGCTCGCAGCGCACGTTCCAAACGCTCTCCGCTGCGAAACGCCGGAGGTCGGCGCGCCTCGGTCCAGGTCGTGCCGAGATCGTCGGACCACATCACCGTCGGACCGAGATGACCGGTACCCACCGCCGCGACGATGCGGCCCGAACGCGGGTCGCTGACAACGTGTTGCGCGATGTGGCCCAGCAGCGCTGGATCAGCGACAACACCCGGTAGATCGGGGCGAATCGTGAAGATCCCCTTACGGGTTCCGACCAGCAACATCGGGCGCGGCGTCATCGCGCAAACGTAACGCGAGAACGACTCGGCTGCCCGGCGTCCGCCCGCGTGGCCTACGGTCGCGGCCGTGCTGGACGTCCGCGAGCTCGCAACCCTCGTCGACATCGACCGATACCCGATCCACGACCTCGCTTCACCCACCACGAAAGCGGTGATCGCCGAGGCGCGTGCGTCGCTCGCCGAGCGTGGCGTCGCGGCACTGACGGGATTCCTCCGCCCCGAATCATCCGACCAGGTGGCGGCAGACGCAATGGCGGCCCAGACCAACGCCCACCTGCAGAACTCCGCCGGAACCGCGTACCTCGAACCACCCGACGAAGCCCAGCCCGACGGCCACCCACGTCGCATCGTGCAACGATCCCGGACCTGGGTGATCGCCTACGACCTCGTTGCCGAATCCAATCCCATTCGACGTCTGTTCGAATGGGACGGCATGACCGACTTTCTGGCCGCGGTGCTCCAATGCAGTCCCCTCTTCCGAATGGACGACCCGCTCGGCGCGCTCAATCTCACGATCATGGAACACGACCATGTCCAAGGTTGGCACTACGACAGCACCGACTTCGTTGTCTCGCTCGCGATCCAAAGCAGCGAGGCCGGTGGTGAGTTCGAATGCGCGCGCAACATTCGCGACGCGACGCACGAGCATTACGAGGATGTAGCCCGAGTGATGAACGGCGACGCCGACGATCTCGTTCGCGTTTACCCGATGTTGCCGGGAACATTGATGGTGTTCATGGGCCGGCACTCGTTGCATCGCGTTGCCCCCGTGGTGGGCGCAACGCCGCGCATCGTCGGTCTGCTCGGCTACGACACCATGCCGGGCACCAACAGTTCCGACGGGCTCAAACGCGCTCGGTACGGACGAACCGAATCGATCGGCGCGCAATGACCCCGACTGCTTTCGTCACCCAGATCGGTGAAGGGTTCGTCGGCGACGGTCCCGACGCCGCACACGTCAACACCGTGCTGGGCGCGTTCGGCGGACCCGTCGAAACCGCTTGGGCAACGGCACTCGCGCATCCGAGCCCAGGCCACACGCCGTTCATGGTCATCGCTCAGCCGGGCCTCGCGGTCAAGCCGCTCACCCTCTTCGTGAACAAGGCCACGATCGCCGACGACCGCCACGGCGAACTCACTTGGGGAGCCGCCCAGGCCGGCGTCGCCGCTGGCATCCTCGACGCGCTCGACGCGCGAGTCATCGATCGATCCCGGGTCGACGACCTGTTGCTCATCGTCGCCGTGTGGGTCAACCCGGCCGCGGCCGATCCCGATGCTGTGTTCGCGAACAATCGCGCCGCGATGGTCGACGCCCTGCGCGCCGGATCGCGCCGTGAACCGCGGTTGTCACAGCTCATGCGAGTCGATGTGTGGAACCCCTTCTACCGCGCACCCTGACGTCG
>SXGT01028897.1_pt1 | contig 44774 bp, 44 predicted proteins | sample 3176221 | NCBI WGS metagenome assembly SXGT01 (sample SAMN11356862, study PRJNA531348) | freshwater metagenome | isolation source: freshwater sample F1-120 | place: China: Fuxian Lake, Yuxi | collected 2017-12-25 | reverse complement strand
GCGTGCCGCCGTCGGCGAGCTCGAAGCGACCTTCACGGGTCTTGTGCGCGCCGGTGAAGGCACCACGCTCGTGGCCGAAGAGCTCGCTCTCCAGGAGCTGCTCCGAAAGGGCCGCACAGTTGACGCGGATGAACGGACCGTTGGCGCGCGGGCTGTTCTGGTGGATGTACTGGGCGATCTTCTCCTTGCCCGTACCGCTCTCGCCGGTGATCAGCACCGTACCCTTCGAGCGGGCGATGCGCGCGGCATTACGCAGGGTCTCGGCCATCAACGGGCTATCACCGATGATGCTGGGGGCGCCTTCGCCGACGAACTCGCTGCGCAGGTACTGATTTTCACGTACCAGACGCGTGGTGCGGTCGATGCGCTCGATGACAACTTCGATGGCGTCCGGCGTGCAAGGCTTCAGCAGGAAGTCCGCGGCACCGCTGCGCAGAGCCTGAACAGCCGACTCCAGCGTGCCCTGAGCGGTCACGAGACCGGCGGGCAGGTCGGGGTGCTGTCTGCGCTTCGACCTGACCATCTCGATGCCGTCCATGCCGGGCATGCGCAGATCCGTGATCATCAGGTCCGGAGTGCTCTGGCGGGCCTTGTCGAGGGCCTCCGCACCGCTCTTCGCCTCGATCGCCTTGTAACCCAGCTGGGTCACAGCCTCGATCAGGAATTCGCGGCTCAGCTTGTCATCATCAACGATCATGATGCTTTGGATCGACATCGTTCGGCTCACTTGCAGTTGTGGTAGGGGACTTTGAGGATCAGTTGCGCTCCGCCGCCCAGATGGGCAGGCGCAGGCGCGGGGGACACTTCGAGGCGACCGCCGTGTAGTTCGGCGATCGTGTGCACGAGAGCGAGTCCGAGGCCGGTGCCTTCGGCTCGCGTGGTGAAGAACGGATCGACAACGCGCCGGCGCAGATCCGCGGGGATGCCCGGACCGGCGTCGCAGATGTCGAACACGATCTCGCCCGCGTGCAGTGCGCAGGTGATGTGGACCTGACCGCCTTCGGGCTGGGCCTGGATCGCGTTCGCAACGAGGTTGCGCAGCGCCTGACGCAGCTTGATGTGGTCGGCCTGGAAGTCGGGGCAGTCCACGCTGGACTGGATGCTCCACAGGCTCTGCTTGACGCCGGCGGGGATGGAGCGCTGGGCGAGTTCGATCGCGCTCTCGACGAGTTCGGCTGCGCAGACGCGGTCGCGGCGGAGCTTCTCGGGCGAGCCGAAGCTCAGCATGTTCGAGATGATCGTGTCGGCCTCATCCACGCCTTCGCAGATCTTCGAGGCCCACTTGCCCTGGCGCGATTCGGCGTCAAACTCGCGACGGAAGAGCTCGGCGTATCCACGCACGGCGTTCATCGGGTTGCGGATCTCGTGCGCGATGCCCGAGGCCATGCTGCCCAGAGCGGCCAGCTTGTCGACGCTGTGCAGGCGTTCGGTCAGGTGCGCGTAATCCGTGCGGTCGTCGACCAGCTCCACCGAGCCGGAGACACCGCTGGCGGTGTGGAAGTCCGTCCAGCGCTGCTCCACGATGCGCGAGTGGCCGCCGGCCAGCTGAATCTCGCGGGCCTGCCCGATGGCCTCGTGCCCGAGCAGCTCGGGGTGACCGTTGTGCTCCAGAAGTTCCTGCTCGGTCGTCTCCAGAATCGCACAGACGGCCGGATTGACGCGCACGATGCGGCCGGCGCCATCGCGCACGACGACTCCCGTCGGCAGAGCGCCCAGCACCGTCTCCAGGTGCGCGCGCATCGCCTCGGCTTCGAGCACCTTGCGCTCGAGTTCCGCGTTCTTGGTGGCGAGCTCGCCCTCGAGAGCGCGGGCGCGCTCCGCGAGCAGCGTGTAGCTTTCCAGCAGGCTCTCCGAGATGGAGGAGAGCGAGTTCAGCACTTCGCCCAGCTCCAGATCAGCGCTCGTACCGGCGGATTGAACGATGGGCTCGCTCACTGGCTGTCCTTCTGGCCGCTCGTGCCGGCCACTTCGTTCTTCTTGAGTTGGTAGTCGCGCTTCCACTGCAGGAACTCGAGATCCTGCTTGGCGCGACGGGCCAGCACCGCGTCCTTCGAGCCGGAGGCCTGCTTGTAGCCGTCGATGGCCTCGGGCCAGCGCTTCAGCTGCTCGAGGGCGCGCGCGCGCCACCAGACCGCTTCCAGATCGGCATTCTTGCCGTCGAGGAAGACGACGCAGTCCGCATAGCGGCCGCTCTTGTAGAGAGTCTGGGCCTGACGAATGGTGTCTGCTTCGGTATAGACGGTCGCCACCGGCGCACTCGGGAGGACGGTGGAGTTGTTCATACCTGTGCCGGCCGCGCCGACGGCCAAGGCGCCGCGATCCTGCGTCGAGAGGCCCGTGCTCACGCTCAGGCGCTTGGCCTGCTCCGGCTGGGCCTGCAGCAGGTCCGCCAGCACTTCGGGCTGCACAGCGGGGCTCGCCATGCGATCGGCGACGCCCTGCAGGCGGTTGACTTCATCGCGCAGCGTGACGAGTTGCGCATCGCGCGCCTTGGCATCCGCCTGCGCAGGCTCGGTTGCCTGCAGCACCAGCGCCACGGCGTTGGGCGCGCGCTGCTCCACGCCCTGCTGGATGCCCGCCAGAGCTTCCAGCGCGCGGATCGTCTCATTGAGCGAGCGCTCGAGACCGCCGACGCCCTGTTCCTGCGTGGCAAAAGTGGGGACGAGCAGCAGTGCACCCGCAGCAGCCGCGAGAACGGATTGATACTTGAGCATCAGAGCTTTCCTCCGAAGGCCTCGAAGGCCTCCGCATGACGGCCGGCGTTTTCCAGAAGGGTTCCCGCCGTGTGGCACAGGCGATCGAGCACCGCGCGATCGGTGACGCCTTGGCCCTCCAGGCGCAGCACTTCGAGCGCGCGATCCAGTTGGGCGTTGGCGCCCAGAGCGCGCGCATACAGCAGCACCAGATCGAGTCGCGAATCCGGATCGCGCTGCTCGCGCAGGGGATAGGCCTGTTCCAGCGCAGCGACCGCCTGTTGAGCGCGGCCGGCTTCCATCGCGCGCCAGGCGATCTCGAGCAGATCACCCGCGGCACCATCGATGTGCGAACCCAGTCCGAGCTGCTTGCGTGCCTGCTCGGCGTGAGCCGCCAGCGCGGCCGCAGCGGTGCTATCTTTCGCCAGACGCTGAATCATGAACACGCCCACCGCATCGCCGGCGAGCAGGCTCTGCTCGGCGGCGTGAATCCAGGCCTGAGCCTGCGCATCGCCGGTGGTGTGCTTGCCGACGGCCAGCCAGGCCACGGCGGCATCCGCGTTGCGACCGAAGTGGGCGAGCACTTCTGCGCGCAGCTGGTGAGCGGTCAGGGCCCATTCCGGACGGATGCCTTGCTGCTCCGCACGGGTCAGTGCTTCCAGCGCCTCCGCACGGTGATCGGCGCGCAGGCTGGCGAGTGCACGCACGTACTCGCGCGTCTGGCGCTCTTCGTCGCTGACGGCCGGCGACGTTCTGTCGAGCGAGTCGAGCAGGAACAGCGCTTGCGTGCCGTCACCGTTCGCGGCGATCGCGCGCGTCAGTTCCAGTCGGGCACCAGCCTGCTCTTCGCGGGCGTGGGGGTGACCCACGACCGTCGAGAAGCACTCGATCGCCTGAGCGTGTTGTCCGAGGCGCGCGTGCGTGTTGCCTGCGCGCATCAGTGCCTTGGGCGCCAGAGCTCCGTTGGGATCGCGCTCGATCGCGGCACGGAAGTGGCCAAGAGCCGCCTGCAGGTTGCCGTGGCCCTGCTGAATGTCGCCCAGCGTCAGCTCTGCGCGCGGCGCGTCGCGGTGGGTCGAGTTGGCCTTGAGTGCGCGCAAAGCCGCGGCCTGGACACGCGTTTCGAGCTCGGCGATCTCCAGACGGCCGAGATCCTCATTGGTTATCTGGATGCGGTCCGCGCGGACCTGCGCATGCCAGCCGGCGCTGTTGGCGAGCGTCTGCGCCGTCCAGTTGAGCGGTCGGTCGGTGAATGCGAGGGTCAGCGGCTGGGCCGGCGGCAGCGCCTGCGCGCCGACGAGCTCGCGTTGCGAGAGTTGTGCGAGTTCCATCATCAGCGCGCGCGGATCCACGCCCACGCAATCCGCGCTGATCAGAAGCTGACCATCGCTCATGCGCGCGCGCAGATGAGTGGACGGGAACTGTGCCGCGGAATCCTGCGCAGCAAGGCAACCGAGCAGCAGGGCGGTGAAGATCACGGCTTGCCTCCCTGACGCTGCTGGAGTTCGGCCTCGAGCGCCTGGGCGCTGAGATAGAGGGCATCGGCTTCCACGCCCGCGCGCTGTTGCGGATCGACACGGTCGATCACCGCGAGCAGCTGGGCAAGGCGACGGCGCGCGGCACCCGAGTTACCGGTGCGGATCTCTTCGCGGGCGAGACGCAGGGCCGTCGCATCGAAGGATTCCATCGGCGCGAGAACGGGAGCGGGGGCCTGCGCGGGAGTCGTGCTGACCGGAGCATCGGCTTGCGCGGTCTGCTGCGCCGGCGCGGCCTGAGGAATCTGCGCCGCGCTGTGACGCAGTTGTTCGAGGCCCTGCTGGAGCGATTGGCTTGCGTTCCACAAGAAGGCCATGCAGACGAGATTGATCAGGGCGAAGACCGCGAGTCCGATCAGCAGGGGACGCAGGGTCTGCGTCGTGCGGGCGGGGGACTCGGGTTGTGCAGCGGTGCCGGCGGCAGCGGCAGTGGAGGTGACCACCGGTGAAGTCTTGGAAGCGCTGGCTGTCGTCGCCGTCGTTGTTGCGGCTGCCGAATCGGCCGTTGCAGCGGCTGCCGAGGGGGCTGCCGTCGCACTCGCTGCCTGCGCACCGGAGGCATGCGCGGCGGGGGCATGCGCGGCGGGGGCATGCGCACCCAGCACGGCGCCGGCGCCGCCCTCAGCCGCAGCGGGCTTGGCCGCGGGCATGGGCGAACGCGGCTCGGCCTCGCCCTCGAGCTTCATCTCGATGACGGGGAAATCGAACAGATCCTCGTCTTCCGACGCGGTCCTGGGCTTGGTGCTGGTCTGCTCCGCGCTCATGGTCAGCGACGCACCTCCGCGTTGCGATCGGGCATGCCCACCTGCGCGCTCAGCAGGCGTCCGACGACGACGGCCAGCGCAGGGGACAGCTCGAAGACCTGGCCGCGCGGATCGAGCTCGAGAGCCTCGAGCACGCGACGGGCCAGTTCCGGGGTGAAGAAGTCGTGATCGGAGAGGTCAACCGCGCCGTTCTCGTCGAAGCCGACGTGGCTGGTGCGGAAGACGAGCTCAACACGCGTGCCGACGCCGGGGGTGCTCTCGATGCCGATTTCCTCGGCCAGAGCGCGCGCGCGGGCGATGCCGCGGGTCTCGGCCGTGGGATCCGTGTTGTCCAAAGTGGCATCAAAGCCGCAACCCGCGTCGCGGATCGTGATCAGCAGATCCGCGCGCTCAAAGCGCGCCGCCAGTTCGATCGTGCCCTCACCGCCGGCATAACCGTGCGTGCAGGCATTCTCGACGATTTCGGCGATCGCCGAACCGATGCGTGCACGCGTCGCAGGACCCACGCCGCAGCGCAGGGCCACCGCACTGACATCGCGTGCCGCCTGAACCGCCGCGCCGGGCATGGCACGGTAGCTGCGCTCCAGCAGCGCGCCCGCCGCGCTGTTCGTGCGCTGGGGGAGGGGTGCCGCAGGTGTTTCGATCGCGCGCACCAGTTCGCCCAGCCGGAAGGGCTTGGCGAGCACTTCGAGCGCGCCCAGTGCCGCAACCTGACGGCAGTCATCACTCGTCGGGCGTTCCGCCAGGACGATCGCGCGCGTTGCGACTCCGCGTTGGCGCAGGCACTCCAGAGCCTGAAGCGCGAGCGGAAGATCGCAGACCAGCACTTCCGCATCCGTGTTCGAGGCGGCCTCGATGCAGTCGGTGACCTGAACCTGATGACCGCGGCGACGCAGGGCCGAAGCGATCGTCTGCATCGCGGCACCGTCGTTGTCGGCGAGCAGGATGCGCAGGGGCTTGGGTGCGGAGAGAGACATGGTGGAACTTGCTTCCACCGCCTGTGTCGACAGGAACCCGGAAAGGCTTTACCTCCCGGCGGTTCTTTCCGGAACTTCTTTCCAGGTACGGGAAAAACCCCGCTGGAGGGGCCTGGAAAGGGGGTTCAGGGGAGACTGCTCCCCGTCCCGGGACTCGAAGTTTCAGGAAATACGCGAGGTCTAGGAGGCGACACCGTCTGACTATTGAAGGGGCACCCTTCACCGCCCGGCCAGGCGTCCGATGGAGTCCACTGCGCCGCTTCGGCGAGCTCGAGACGGCAAGGGGAGCCGTATCCGCCTCAGGACAGCTCGTAAGCCTTGAGCTTGTTGTAAAGCGTCGCCCGGTTGACGCCCAGAATCCGCGCCGCCTCGCTGCGGTTGCCCTGAACTTCCTCCAGGACCCTGGAGATCAAACGCCGTTCCATCGCCCGCAGCGAGCGATCTCCGTCCGGTTCGACCGATCCCTGCGTCACAGGGTGGTCACCGGAGGGGAAAACGTGCTCCGGTCGCAATTCTTCACCATCGCACATCAATACGGCGCGCTCCATGGCATTGCGCAACTCCCGCACATTGCCCGGCCAGCGCCAGGCGAGGATGCGCTGCATCGCCCCAGGCGCGATCCGCAGAGGGCCTCGTCCGAGTTCGACGCGGAATTGCGCCACGAAATGTTCGGCGAGCAGCGGGATGTCTTCCGGCCGCTCACGCAATGCGGGCACGCGAATCGACATCACATTGAGGCGGTAGACCAGATCCTCGCGGAAACGCCCCTGTGTGATCATCTGTTCCAGATCACGATTGGTGGAAGCGAGGATGCGGACGTCCATCCGGCGATCGGAGGGCGCGCCGATGCGGCGATATGTGCGCTCCTGCAGCACACGCAGCAGCTTTGCCTGCAGATCAAGCGGCAGTTCACCGATCTCGTCCAGGAACAGCGAGCCGCCTTCGGCGGCGGCGATCAGACCTTCCTTGCCCTTGGGCAGCGCACCGGTGAAAGCTCCTCCCTCGTAACCGAACAGTTCGGCCTCGAGCATGCCTTCAGCCAGCGCTGCGCAGTTGAGCGCGACGAAAGGACCGCTCGATCGTGCGGAACGTTCATGCACCGAGCGCGCAACCAACTCCTTGCCTACCCCGGATTCGCCGATGATGAGCACGGTGGTGCGGGGCGTTGCCGCCACCCGATCGATGGTCTGGGAAACCTGCAGAATCATGCGCGAGCGGCCCAGCATGGGGCCAGCGCAGAGCCGGGCCACCTCGCCGCGCAGCCGATCGCGCTCCTTCAGCACCGAACGACCGGCGAGCAGTCGCGTCAACGAGCGCTCCAGCGTTTCGAGCTGGATCGGCTTCTCAAGGAAGTCGCTCGCTCCGGCGCGCATTGCGGATACGGCCGTGGGAATGTCCGCAAGTCCGGTGAGCATGATCACGCCCGGATGACCGGCCAGATTCAGATAGTCGGGCAGCGCCTCCAGGCCGCTGCGACCGGGCAAGTGCAGATCGAGCAGCACGACATCCACAGATGTACGTGAGCACAGGTTGAGGCCCTGCTCCGCATCTTCGGCCTCCATGGTCTCATGGCCCAACGCCCGCGAGAGCGCCGAAAGGCTGCCGCGGGCTCCGCGATCGTCATCGACGACGAGTATTGAGGCCATGAGGCCATTCGAGCCTCCGGCGAGCCAGGAATAAAGGGGGCAGTTGCGCAGGAGTTGGAATCTTCTTCCGACGGAGGCCTGATCGCAGGAAATCCGCCGAACCCGCTCATGCGCCGCGCGCAGCCTCCGAGAACCCCGGTGTCCGCGCTTTACCGGGGTGCGGACAACCTCAGCGAACCACTAGAGACCGGGAAACAAAGGAAAATCGTCATGGGACTTCGTGTCAACACCAACATTGCCTCTCTCACCGCGCAGCGCAACCTGTCGACGGTGACCGGCCGCCTGCAAGGCAACTACACCCGCCTGTCCTCGGGCCTGCGCATCGCCACCGCTGCGGATGATGCCGCCGGTCTGGCGATCTCGGAGCGCATGCGCTCGCAGATCCGCTCGTACTCGGCCGCCGGCCGCAATGCTCAGGACGGCATCTCGCTGGTCCAGACTGCGGAAGGCGCGATGAACGAGGTGAGCAACATCCTGTCGCGCATGCGGGAGCTGGCCATCCAAGCCTCCAACGGCACCCTCAGCACAACCGACCGTACCACGATCGACGCCGAAGTCGATCAGCTCGTCGAGGAACTCGACCGTATCTCCTCCTCGACCGAATTCAACGGCATCGCGCTTCTTGACGGCTCGACGGCCACCGCCTCGATCCAGGTCGGCATCAACTCAGGTGAGATCATCGACATCACCCTGCAGGACACGTCGACGACGACCTTGGCGGTCAACGCGGTCGACCTGACCACAGCAGCCGGTGCAGCCGCAGCCCTGGGCGCGATCGACACCGCCATCGACACGGTCAACACCAGCCGCGGTGAAATGGGCGCAGCCCAGAACCGCCTGCAGAGCGCGGTGGCGAGCATCGCCAACGCCCGCGAGAACCTCTCGTCCGCCGAAAGCCGCATCCGCGACGTGGATGTCGCCAACGAAACGGCGGACCTGACCCGCAACTCCATCATGCAACAAGCGGCCGTGTCGGTCCTGCAACAGGCCAACACGCAACCGCAAATCGCCCTGAGCCTGCTCCAAGGTTGACGGAACTCGGCCTCTAGTGCCGATCGCTGAAATGGGGGGGCCGTCGTGAGGCGGTCCTCCCACCTGCAGCGAACCTCTCAACCGCAGCTCGAGCTCTTTCTTATTCAGAACCCGCCCTGATGAACGCGCAATCCGCGCGTCATTGCAGGATGCTCCGCAAATGCGATCGCCGAATCCTCCTGGGTGCGGCTGCTGATCGCACACGTGCCCCGCGGAGCGTCAGGCAGCCTGCATCAGGACCAGCCGGGTAACGCAGAACATCCCGAGTCCGGTGGATGTCGAGCGGATCGTGCACACCCGGGAAAGCGCATGTCGTCGTGCCAACACATGCCGCCCACCCGCGATCCTTACTCGACATCCGGCAACAAGAACTGACTCTGGGATGCACCAATGTGTGCATTGACCGTGATTTCTTTCCAAGGAACGCAACATGGGACTTCGTGTCAATACCAACGTCGCTTCGCTCACCGCGCAGCGCAACCTCAACTCCGTGACGGGCCGCCTCCAAGGCAACTACGCCCGTCTTTCGTCCGGCCTGCGCATCGCGACGGCCGCTGACGATGCCGCCGGTCTGGGCATCAGCGAGCGCATGCGCTCGCAGATCCGCTCTTACGATGCGGCTGGCCGCAACGCCCAGGACGGCATCTCGCTGGTTCAGACCGCCGAAGGTGCGCTGAACGAAGCGAGCAACATCCTGACGCGTATGCGGGAACTGGCCATGCAGGCCTCCAACGGTACGCTCAGCGCGACCGACCTGACCACGATCGACACGGAAATGGATCAGCTCACCGAAGAGCTCGATCGCATCTCCAGCTCGACCGAGTTCAACAACATCGCGCTGCTCGACGGTTCGACCGCCTCTGCTTCGATTCAGGTCGGCCTGGATTCGGGCGAAACGATCGACATCACGCTGCAGGACACCTCGACGACGACGCTCGGAGTCGACACCATCGACGTGACGGCGGCCGGCGGCGGCGCTGCGGCGCTCGCCGACATCGACGCGGCCATCGACACCGTCAACACGGCTCGTGGTGCGATGGGTGCTGCCCAGAACCGCCTCGGTTCGGCATACGCGTCGATCCAGAGCGCCCGTGAGAACCTCGCTGCCGCCGAGTCGCGTATCCGCGACGTGGACGTCGCGAAGGAAACCGCTGACCTGACCCGCAACTCGATCCTCCAGCAGGCCGCTGTGTCGATCCTGTCGCAGGCCAACGTCCAGCCCCAGCTCGCCCTGAGCCTGCTCCAGTGACCCCGAATGAGGGCCGCCCCTGGCCCTCAGAGAACAACGGGTCCCGCAACTGCGGGACCTCGTTGTTTTTCCGGTGGAAAGAAATTCCCGACCCTCTCTGCAGACAGACAAGGCGCTAAGCCAGCCTCGCGACCCTTCCGATAACAACAACGGAGAACTCCATGGCCATCAACGGAACCGGCATCAGCTTCAGCGGACTGGCAAGCGGCATCGACAGCAGCGCCCTGATTCAGAAGCTTGTCACGCTGGAGGGCTTGCCCATCAAGCTCCTCGAAGCGAAGAAGGAGACCTTTCAGGACAAGCTCTCCACGCTCGGCACGTTCAAGGGTCTCGTCAAGGACCTGCAGACGAAGGCCAAGACGCTTGCCACCAAGTCGGACTTCCTCTCGTTCAAGGCCAGTGCAAGCCTCGAGGGCTTCCTCAGCGTCAGTGCCAGCGGTGCGGCAACGGAGGGGGTCCACACGGTGACAGTCAACAAGCTGGCCGCAGTCGATCGCTGGGCCTTTGACGGCGTCGCGAGCAAGACGGCGAATCTGGCGACGGTGGACGGTCAGCAAATCAGCTTCAGCGTGGGAGGCACCAACATCAGCGTCACCACGGTTGCGAACGACTCCAGCCTCGAGCAGATTGCCGCGGACATCAACACGGCCGGGCAGGGCAAGGTCACCGCGTCGGTAGTCAACGCCGGCACGAGCACCAGCCCTTCCTACCAGCTGGTGCTGACCGCTACCGAGAGCGGAGCCGGCAACCGGATCACCGGCCTGACGAACAACATTGCCGGCCTCAACATCAACACGGCGGGACCCAACGGTGCCGGCGTGGCTCAGAGCCCAAACAACATTACGGTGGGCAGCGACGCTGAAGCCGTGATCGACGGCCTGACGATTGTCCGCGAAGACAACGACTTCGGTGATGTGATCACAGGTCTTGATCTGCAGCTGCAGGCAGCAGACCCCACCAAGACGATCACGGTCGCCGTGGATCCGAACACCGAAGTCATCAAGACCAAGCTCAAGGACTTCGTCGACACGTACAACAAGCTGATCGAGTTCGTGAACAAGCAGAACTCATACAATCAGGAATCGGGCGCCGGCGGCGATCTCTTCGGCGACTCGATCCTGAAGTCGGTGATGGGTGATATACGCCAGGCGCTGTTCGGAGTTTCGCAGACCACCGTGGCCAACGATACCGAGGGCTACTCCATGCTCTCGTTGGTCGGCATCAAGTCGAAGACCAATGGGACTCTCGAAATCGACAACACCAAGCTCGACAGCAAGCTCGCCACGAACATTGATGCGTTTGCCGACCTTTTTGCCGACGTCGACGGATTCAGCAACGGTGGCGCGGCCCAGAACACGCCCGCGTACTACACCGACATCACGGCCGACAGCGGCCTGGCCGCCAGCCTCGACCGCGCCATCGACAAGATGATGAAGACGTACACGGGGCAGGGCGGCAATGTGCTCAAGGGCATCTTTGACACCCGCAGCGAGACATACAACACCTCGATCTCCAAGCTGTCCAAGGACATCGCGGCCAAGGAAGCACAGGTCGCGAAGTTTCAGGAAACGCTGATTGCACGCTTCACCAAGCTCGAAGAGGTGATGGGCGGTCTCAACTCGCAGGGCGCTTCCCTGCAGGCCGCTCTCACCGGACTGATGTAAGCCAGCCATGAACACCCACAATGCCGCTCAGGCCTACAAGCAGGCCTCCATCGAGAACGCCCCCCCGATCAAGATCGTGCGCATGCTCTACGAGGGCGCGCTGCGATTCCTCGACCGTGCGGAACTCGCGACCAGCGAGGGTGACTTCAAGCTGCGCGGGCACTGGATCAGCCGCACGGAAGCCATCGTTTCGGAGCTGCGCGCCAGCCTCGATGTCTCCGTCGCGCCCGAGGTCGGTCAGGAACTCGACCGCCTCTACGAATACTGCCAGCACGAGCTTTCGCAAGCCTATCTTTCGCAGGAATGCTCCGGCCTTTCGAACGCGCGCAGAGTCCTGCGTTCGCTGCTGGATGCCTGGAAGTCCGTTGAAGTCCATCAGGCCACCCAGCTGTGAACCGGACGCTCGAAGAGCTGCTTGCGCAGCACCAGCGCGATCTGGCGGAGTTGCTGCTGCTGATTGATGACGGTGCGCATGCGCACCAGCGGATGGATGAGTTGGTGGAGTATTGCTCAGGGCATGTCGCGGAGCTGATGAACACGCTGGAACGGTCGGAGACGACGCCAACGCTGCCGGAGGAGACGCGACAGTCACTCGCGCAGCTGATGCGCCTGCAGGCCATGACCACCGATGCGCTCGCCCGGCAGCAGGAGCGGATCGCGCAGGAGATCCAGCAGTCGCAACAGCTCCGGCAGCACCTGCGAGCCAATCTCCCCGAAGCCGACGCCGGGGGATCCTGCGACATTCGAGGGTGATACTGCTCCCCGTGTCGGGACTCAAAGTCCCGGAAAATGTGCGAGGAATCAGGGGTGATGGCGTCCTTGCCGATTGGGGGAGTCCTTCGTAACGACTCCCTGCATGCCCATGGAGCACCGCGAACAGCATGCAGGCCGATGGCGCTAGGCCATCCCGACAATCGAGCGCGCCTGGACTTTGCCCTTGCCGCTGCGAAGGGGGCCGCAGCGACTTGTCGGAACGGCGTTAGGGCTCTGAAGCGGGGGGGGTAGCCTCGGTTCCGCTTGAAACCCGGGGCCCGGACGAGTTCCGGCAAAGGGAGCAGTGTCTGTCGAGATTCTCGACAGGTGTCGAAGGACTCGACACACAAGGACGCGGTATGCCCTCAAAAGGGCGTGATCTCGGCGGTTGTGAAGGTTGGCACGGACGTTGCTCCTGTAGCAGCGCCATGAATCTTCACCCGATGCTGATGCTCCTCGGAGCGCGCGAGACGTCCGAGCCCCTCGGGGCCGGCGGTCCCGACCTCACGCGCTATCTGATGGTCTGCGGGATGCTCCTGCTCGCCATCCTCGGCCTCGCTTGGGGATTCAAGCGTCTCGTGGGCGGAGCCCTGCGGACGCGGGCGGCAGCACGCTCGCTGCAGATGCTCGATGTGATGCCCTTGGGGGGCAAGCAACGCGTTGCGGTCGTGCGCTGCTACGACCGCGTCTTCGCGTTGGGTCTGGGGGAGAAGGAAGTCTCGCTGATCGCGGAGATCGATCGGGTCAACGCAGAAGGGCAGGCGTCCGCCGAGCCCCGCAAGGCCGACAAGCTCGCCTTCCTCGAAGCACTCGGCCGTGCGCGCCACTCGTGGAATCAGTCGGAGGTGAAGTCATGAAGTTGCGACATTGGCTCAGCATCCTGGCGCCCCTGTGTCTCGCCGGTCTTGCCGGCGCACAGGCGCTTGGGCCGCTGCCGGCCTTCGAAGGCGGCGGACTGCCCGGTGGCATTCCGATCGCGCCGGAGGAGAGCTCGCGGGCCGCCACGGCCGTCGAGATCGCCGTGCTGCTGACGATCCTGACGCTGCTGCCCGCAGTGCTGGTGACGATCACGAGCTTTACGCGCATCGTGATCGTGCTGTCCTTCGTGCGACGCGCGCTCTCAGTCAACGAGCTGCCGCCCAACCCCGTGATCCTGGGTCTGGCGCTGTTCCTGACGACCTTCGTCATGGCGCCGGTGGGCACGCGCATCTACGAACAAGCCTATCAGCCGTACCAGAACGGCCAGTTGACGCTAGAACAAGCGGGCGGGAAGGCCTGGGACCAGCTCTCGGTCTTCCTCGTCGCCAACACGCGTACGAGCGAGCTTGAGCTCTTCGCCGACATGGCAAAGCTCGAGATGCCGGAAAAGGGCAATGAGCTCGAGCTGCCTGCGCGCGTGATCGTGCCGGCTTTCGTGCTCTCCGAGCTCAAGACCGCCTTCCAGATGGGCTTCCTGCTCTTCCTGCCCTTCCTGGTCATCGACCTGATCGTGTCGAGCATCCTGCTCTCGATGGGCATGTTCATGCTCCCGCCGGTGATGATCTCGACACCGTTCAAGATCCTCGTCTTCGTGCTCGTCGACGGTTGGCACCTCGTGTGCGAATCGCTCGTTACCTCCTTCGTCACGACCTGAGGTTGCCATGCTGCTCTCCGTGAACGGAATGGATCTGACGATCACCGAGCTGGCTCGGGAGATGATCGTCACCGTGCTGCTGGTGGCGGGTCCCGTGCTGCTGGTCGGCCTCGTGGTCGGCATCGGAGTCAGCCTGTTTCAGGCCCTGACGAGCGTGCAGGAGCAGACCCTGAGCCTCGTGCCGAAGATGCTCGCGGTGCTGCTGGTGTGCCTGCTGCTGCTGGCTCCGGCGCTGCGCATCCTCGTCGAGTACACGCACAGCGTCTTCTCGCGCCTTGTGAGCTTCGGCCTGTCCTGAACATGGAACTCCCTCCCGGCACGTTGGAAGCCTTCTGCCTCTACCTCGCGCGCACGAGTGCGCTGGTGGTGTCATCGCCGCTGTTCGGCATGCAGACGGGCTTTGCGGGCTGGAAGGTCGCCATGATCTTCGCGGTCTCGTTTCTGCTCTACGGCGTGGGTGGCGAGCCCCTCAATCACTCCCCGGCGCCGGTCGAGTTCGGTTGTCTGGTGCTGCGCGAGGTGCTGATCGGCATCTTCCTCGGATTCACGCTGCAGGCAGTTCTGGTCGCGGTGCGCGTGGGTGGCGAGATGATCGGTCAGGACATGGGTTTCAACATGGCGACGGTGGTCGATCCCAACACGGGTACGGCGACTCCGGTCATCGCTCAGATCTACGAGGTCTTCTTCTTCCTGGTGTTCCTTGCGCTCAACGGCCACCAGCTGATCCTTCAGTCGCTGCAGGCCTCCTTCGAGCGGGCACCCGTCGGCAAGCTCGAACTGTCGGGCAATCTGGCCTGGACGGCGCAGTCGCTCTTCTCGCAGACCTTCGCGGCCGGAATCGCCTTCGCCGCGCCCGTGATGATCCTGCTGTTCATCGCGTCTCTGCTGGTGGGCATTCTCGCCCGCTTCGTGCCGCAGCTGAACGTGATGGACGTCGGTTACTCCATCCGCATCGGCATTGGCCTGCTGGCGATGCTGGTGACGGCTCCCTTCCTCGCACCCGCCCTGACCGGGCTGCACCGCCACGTGATCGGCGGCATCGAAGGCGTTCTGGACGCCCTGGGAGGCTGAACCATGGCGGAAGAAGTCGATCGCGAAGAAAAAACAGAGGAAGCGACGCCACGGCGTCGTGACGAAGCCCGCGAACAGGGGCAGGTCGCGATCTCCACGGAGTTGGGTTCTGTGGCCATGCTGGCCGCCGCGATCCTAGTCGTGGTGGTCGCAGGAGCTTGGATGGCCCAAGGCGCCGGCGCGCTGGTTGCCGGTTCGCTGGTGGATGTCGGACAGCGGGGCGCCGGCGAGCTGACCATCACGGGCAGCAGCGGTTTGCTGCTGGATGCCGCACAGGCGCTTGGCTGGCAGGCGCTAGCACTGATCGTGCCGCTCTTCGCGATCGGCCTACTTGTCTCCTACGCCCAGATCGGGTTCCAGATCACGCCTAAGGCGATCGAATGGAATCCTTCGCGCCTCAACCCGGTGGCCGGTATGCAGCGCATATTCAGCCTCCAGTCGGTGGTGCGCACGGCAAGCGCGCTGCTGAAGATCACGCTGATCAGCGCGGTGGTCGCGATCGTGGCCTGGCAGCAGATTCCCTCGATCGTGGCGTTGCACGACTCGGAGCTGGGACCCGTGCTGGCGGCGATCGGGATGGTGCTGCTGCGCTGCTGTCTGGCGGCCTTGATCGTGGCCGCAGCGATCGCGGTGGGTGATTTCGCCTGGCAACGCTTCCGCCATGAGCGCGACCTGCGCATGAGCAAGAAGGAAGTGCGCGACGAGCTGAAGAACACGGAAGGCGATCCGCACATCAAGGCGCGCATTCGCGCGATGCAGCGCGAGCGGGCACGTGGTCGCATGATGCAGGACGTGCCGAAGGCCACCGTGGTGGTCACCAACCCGACCCACTACGCCGTGGCGCTGGCCTACGACCAGGAAGACGCCAAGGGTCGCCGCTCGGCGCCGTACGTGGTGGCCAAGGGCGTCGATGCCGTGGCACAGAAGATCAAGGAAGTCGCGCGCGAGCACGACATCCTGCTGTACGAGGACGTTCCACTGGCACGCGCCCTGCATGCGCAGGTCGACATCGGGGAGGAGATCCCCGAGCAGTTCTATCAGGCTGTCGCCGCCGTGCTCGCCTACGTCTACCGCGTGAAGGAGGAGGGCGCGCTCGCGCGCTGAACCTGACCCATGAGCAAGGAAACGAAGATGGCATCCCCGGCCCAGAGCGCAGGGAACTTCCTGCGCCGCTATGCCGACTGGATGATCGGACTGGGAGTGCTCGGTCTGCTGATCACCCTGATCACCCCGGTCCCGGTTGTGGTGCTGGATGTGCTGTTGGCCGCCAACATCACGATCTCGCTGCTGCTTCTGCTGGTGACGATGAACGCACGCGGCTCGATGGAGCTGTCGACCTTCCCGACGATCCTGCTGTTCGCAACCCTGCTGCGCCTTGGTCTCAACGTCGCCAGCACGCGCCTGATCCTCACCGAGGGCGAGGCCGGCAACATCATTCACTCCTTCGGTCAGTACATGGGCGGGAACAGCCTCGGCGTCGGCCTGGTGGTGTTCCTGATCCTGATCATCATCCAGTTCGTCGTGATCACCAAGGGCTCGGGACGCATCAGCGAAGTGTCCGCACGTTTCGTGCTGGATGCGATGCCCGGCAAGCAGATGGCCATCGACACCGACCTCAACTCAGGCCTGATCGACGCCAACCAGGCGCGCGAACGCCGCGCCGCCGTGGCACAGGAAGCGGAGTTCTACGGGTCCATGGACGGTGCCTCGACGTTCGTGCGAGGCGACGCGATTGCGGGTCTGATCATCACGGCGCTCAACCTGATCGGCGGCATCGCCATCGGCAGCTTCGGCGGAATGGAAATGGGGGCTGCGGTTGAGAAGTACTCGCTGCTGACGATCGGCGACGGTCTGGTGACGCAGATCCCAGCGCTGCTGGTTTCGACGGCGGCCGCCGTGCTGGTCACGAAGAACACGAGCGAGAATTCGCTGGGAACGGATCTGGTGAAGCAGGTCTCCGGCAGCCCGCGTGCGTCGCTGATCGCGGCAGGCATGATCTTCCTCGTCGGTCTCCTGCCTGGCATGCCGCTGATTCCCTTCGCGATCATCGCCACGCTGCTGGTGGTGATGTGGCGCCAGGGCCACAACGAAGCCCAGGCCAAGGCGCGGGTGCTTGCGACGGAACAGGCCGCCGCGGAAAAGGCCGCGCAGAAGCCCGCCAAGGAGGAAGGCAAACCTGAGGAACTGCTGCAGGTGGATCGCGTCTCGCTGGAGATCGGCTATCGCCTGATCCCGCTCGTTCAGGAGCAGAACGGCGGCGGAATCCTCGATCACATCGGACAGCTGCGCAAGCGCTTTGTGACGCAGGACGGGGTCGTTTTGCCGCCCGTGCGGGTCAAGGACAACATCCGCATCGCTCCCGGCGCCTACCGCGTGATGATCGGCGGACAGGAGGTGGCGCGCGGCGAACTGGAAGTCGGTCAGTTCCTTGCGATGGACGGCGGTGCCGTCACGGGCAAGATCAAGGGCAAGGCCACCACCGATCCGGCCTTCGGCCTGCCCGCGCGCTGGATCGCGGAGAACGCGCGCGAAGAAGCCGAACTGCTCGGCTACACCGTGATCGATCCAGTCAGCGTGCTGGTGACGCATCTCTCGGAGACGATCCGCAACTCGATCGGCGACATCCTGTCGCGGGATGACGTCAAGGAAATGGTCGATCAGGTCAAGAAGACCTCGCCGGCCGTGGTGGAGGAGCTGGTGCCCTCGAAGATGGGCTACGGCGACATCCAGCGCGTGCTGAAGTCGCTGCTGCGCGAAGGAGTCTCCGTGCGCAATCTCCCGGCGATCCTGGAGGTGCTGGCCGACAACGCCGCCAAGGTCAAGGACACGGATCAGCTCTGCGAGCTGGTGCGCCAGCGTCTGGGCCGCACGCTCTGCGAGATGTACGCCGATCCGGAGGGCGCGCTGCACGCCGTGACGCTCGATCCGGAGATTGAGAATCGTCTCGCGGCGGCGGTGGGCGCCGTTCGCGATCCGGAAGCACAGCCCGTCAACCCGGCCTGGTTGCAGCGACTGATGGAGCGCATCGGCGCCGATGTCGCCAAGGCCGGCCAGGGCGGCCGCAGCGTCGTCGTGCTGGCGCGCTCCAACGTGCGCCGCTTCCTCAACGAGCTCGCTCGGGCCTCGCTGCCCAAGGTTCCTGTTCTCTCGTACAACGAGGTCGTTCCCGCCCGCTCGGTGGTGACGGCTTCGGTGGTCCGCATGGAGGAGTGATATGCAGATTCATCGCATTCGTGCCGCATCCCTGAAGGAAGCCCTGCTGCGAGCCCGCCAGACTCTCGGCGAGGAAGCAATCGTGATCAGTCAGGAAACCCTGCCGGGCGGCGAAGTGGCCCTCGCCGTCGCCCGCCGCGAAGCATCCACGGTTGAGAGCGCCGTGTTTCGCGCCCCGCGCAGCACTCCGCGGCCTCCTGCGGCCTTGCGCGAGCTCGATCAACGTCTGGAGAAGCACAATGTCAGCGAGGCCTTCCGGCTGGAGTTGTGCGCCGCGGTCCAGACACGCCTCGCCGAGGGGGCGCATCCGGTGGACCTCGCCGCCGAGGAGATCGCGCGCCGCTTCGTGCTGGCCCGACTGGCTAGAATCGCTGGGAAGACACGCATCCTGACGCTCGTCGGCAGCACGGGCGCGGGCAAGACGACCAGTCTCGTCAAGATCGCGCACGGCATGCAGCAGGCAGGACGCAAGGTCGAATTCGCCACGCTCGACAGTCATCGCGTCGGAGCCGTGGAACAGCTGCGCGCCTTCGCCCAGCTGCAGGGCCTGCCGATGACGGTGCTCAAGCGGGGTGTGCGCATGAATCCGACCGCGCTTGCATCGGGCGGCGTCGACATGCTGCTGCTCGACACGACGGGACACGCCAATCAGGACGTTCCGCTGCTGATGCAGCTCCGCAAGGCGCTCGCCAGCGCCCCTGTCGCGATCGATGTCCAGCTGGTGCTGCCTGCCAGCACAAGCCGGCGCGCCCGCGCCGAGCAGCTCGAGCTCTACCAGAGTCTTCAGCCGACCGGTTGCGTCATCACGAAGCTCGACGAGACCGGCGACAAGGCCAGCGCGCTCGAATTCGCGCGCGAGCACGCGCTGCCGGTGTCGTTCCTGTGCGATGGAAACCGCATCGAGGCGGATCTGCACCGCGCGAGCGGAAATGCGGTCGCCGATCTGCTGCTGATGGGGAAGCTGTCATGATCGCAGGCTTCGCTCCGCTCTCGGTTTCCACGCTGGTTTCCGCGCCTCGCACGCCTTGGGTGTGCATCACCGGCGGCAAGGGTGGTGTCGGCAAGAGCGTCCTGAGCGTCAATCTTGCTCTGGAACTCGGCGCGCGCGGTCTGCGCGTGCTGCTGGTGGACCTCGATCTGTCCTTGTCCGATCAGCGCGCTTTGCTCCGCATCGAGTCCGAGCGCAGTCTCGAGTCGTATTTCGAGCAAGGCGTCCCGCTGGCGGACTGCCTATTGCGCGCCGGTCCGGGCGTCGAACTGCTGGCTGGGGCGCACGGCAACCGTTCGCTCACGCAGTTGAATGCGGGCGAGCGCTCGCGCTTCCTCAACGACCTCGAGCGCTTCGCTGAATCCTATGATCTCGTGCTGTGCGACGGCGCGGCCGGCATCGGCGACGATGTGCTGCACTTCGCGGCCCGGGCGGATCATGTGCTGCTCGTCACCACGCCGGATCCGACGGCGATCACGGATGCCTACGGAATGCTCAAGGCGCTGCACGCCGAAGGCGAGCAGGGCACGCGCGAAGTGCCCACACCGGAGCTGGTGGTCAATTGTGCGACGAGCCTGGAAGAGGCCTGCGCCTGCGCGCGCCGCGTCAGCTCGGTCGCGGAGCGCTTCCTCGCCCGCTCGCCCAAGCTGGCCGGCTGGCTGCCTCGTTCGGCGGCTCTGGAGCGCAGCGTGCGGGAGCAGCTTCCCATCGGTGGGAGTCGCCAGGTGCCCGCAGACGCCTCTCTGCCCAAGTCCTGCCTCCAGACCCTCGCCGGCCGCCTGGAGCGGCTCTGCGGTCTGGGTCTGAGCACTCAAGGAGTCGGAAAGAATGTCCGATAGCCCGCAGGGAATGGGCAGTCTGGATGCCAGCTGGTTCGGTTTCGGACGCAGCCTTGCCGTCGCGGCGGGGGCTGTGTTGGCACTGATCTCGCTGTACTTCCATGTGCCTGTCTGGGTCGCCGCGCTGCGCGGCGGTCTCGCCTTCCTTGCCATCTGGGCCGTGGTTCGTGCGACGCAGGCCTTGATCGCCGCGCTCGAAGCGGATGCGCGCAGCAACACCCAGAAGAAGCGTCTGGAGCCCTGAGGTCCCCTGAATGCAACCCCAGCGCGCACTCCAGAACGCCACCGCCGCCTACGCCAGCGCCGTCACGCCGGCGCAGCGCGATGCGCTGGTGCTGGAGCACATCGCTCTGCTGAAGCACATCGTCGGCCGCATGGCATTGCCCGGCGGCATGGAGCGCGATGATCTTTACGGCTTCGGCATGCTGGGCCTGCTCGCAGCCGCGGACTCCTTCGATCCCTCGCGCGGTCTGAAGTTCTCCACATATGCCTACTCGCGCATCCGCGGGGCGATCCTCGACGCGCTGCGTCAGCGCGATGTGCTCTCGCGCGGAATGCGCGAACGAATGCGCGACATCGAGCGCTGCATCGAGCGTCACGAACAGCAACACGGCGCACCGCCGCAGCCCGAAGAGATCGCCGCCGAGCTCGGCCTGCCCCGTGAAGACGTCGATGAAGTCCTCGCCGCGGCCCGACAGGCCGGCAGCGCCTCCCTCGAAGATGAGCACGATGCCACGCGGCTCGGAAGCCTGCTGTGCGACCCGCGCAGCGAGGATCCTTCCGAAAGCGTCGAGCACGCCGAACTGAAGCAGCGTCTGGTTGAAGCCATCGCGGAGCTGCCGCAGCAGGAGCAGTCCGTCATCACGCTGTACTACGCCGAAGGTCTGCTGCTGCGCGACATCGGCGAGATCATGGGCGTGACCGAGTCGCGGGTCAGTCAGATCCACAGCCGCGCCATCTACCTGCTCAATCGCCGTCTGGGAACAGCCACGGAACGACGCTCATGAACCATGGAATCATCAAGAAAGATCGCGTGATCCTGCCGGGATCAGCACCGGGCGGCGGGGTCGCTGCCGCATCCGGCCAGGCCCGTCAGGTCTGCGCCAAGAGCGCGCGGCCGCTGATGCACGAGGGTCGCGTGCGTGCGATCGAAATTACCTGCTCCTGCGGCGAGAAAACGCTCGTGGAGCTGGAACTCGAGGAGAAGAACACCAAATGAAGAGTCTTGCCCCGATCCTGCTGCTGCTTTGCACGGCGTGCGTGACGCGCGCCCCTCGCCAGGAAGTCCCCGCCAGCATGCCGCCGGCTGGCGCGCCTGTGCTCTACGGACGGGACGGAACGCCGGTCTGGAATGCGGGCACGGGGGAGACCCTCACGCGCAACGGACCCGCAGGCGAGGCCAAGTCTGCGGAAGGCAGCCGCGTCTACATGCTGGAGCTTTACCAGAGCGTGATCGACGAGAAGGAGAAGCTGCAACTCGAAGTGCAGAGCCTGCAGGCCTCGCTCGATCGCACGCAGGCCGACTTGGAGGCTGCGCGAAACAGAAACACAGAGGCGTCCAATGAGATCACTCGGCTGCAGGCCGAGCTGGAGAAGTCACGCGCCGAGTCGCTGGAACTCGCCGGGCGCCTCGTGACGGCCCAGATCCGCCGTCTCGAGGCGGAGAAGCTGCTGCTCGAGCACCGCATCGAAGCGGCGCGTATCGCTGCACAGGCCGGTCCGGAGGATTCCGTCAAGGCACCTGCCAAGGCGGAGAAGCCGTGAAGGGCCTTGTATGTCTGCTGGGCCTGGCGGCCGTCTCCTGCGTCTCCGGCAAGGGCGAAGTTCCCAACCTCGCGCGCGCCAGCATGGCGAGCGATGCACATAGCTACACGCTGCGCCGCGTCGGTCTGCTGCCCTTCATGGGCGAGGATCTCGAGCCACAGGTGGCCGCGGATTTGCAATCAGCCTTTGCGACCGCCGCGGCCCGCCACTCCGCACTCGAGATCGTGCCGCTCAGTGCCGCGGACCTTGAAGAAGTGCCCTCCAGCGAGCCCTTCCGTCGCGGTCGCGTGAATCCCCGCACCGTGCTGGCGCTGGCACGCCGCTTTCAGCTTGACGGTCTGCTGCTTGGCAGCGTCAGCGAGCGTCGCGTCTACACGCCCCAGCGACTGGGACTCGAGATGGACCTCGTCACGGCGGAAACCGGCTTGCCGATCTGGAGCTCCAGTGTGCTGCTGGATGCATCGGACGAGCGCGTGCGCAAGGCGGTGGAGGCCTGGCACGTGCACACGCGCGGCGGCGATCAGTCGGGAGAGCGCGTCGACATCTACCTGCTCTCACCCGCGCGCTTCGCTCAGTTCGGGGCCACGCAGATGGCGGAACTGCTGCGCTGAGCAGCGGGGGATCCCGACGGGCGCCTTGCCCCGCGCGAGGGGCCAGTCATCCGGTTCCGTACAAAGACACACGGCGCGGCTGCCCAGCGAGGGGCGGCTGCGCCGTGAATGCTGCATGGGCGGGTGGATCCGCTATTCGTTGTCGGGCTTGTCGCCGCGCAGGATGGCTTGCGCAGCCTTGGCGATGCGCTCCGGCGAGTTGAGCCGGCTCTCGAAGTAGGCGCTGCGCAGCTCCTCGATCTTGGCCTTGCGATGTGCTTCTGCGCGCAGCTCATCGGTGTTTGTCTGCTTGGCAAGCTCCGCCGCGGCCGGCGAGATGTCGAGCTTGTCCTCCTTCGACTGGCCTTCCTCGACCGCCTTGCGGACGATCTCTCGATTGGGCCGGGTGAGGTCGATCGCCGGCTCGGACGGAGTGCGGCGACCCTGAATGTTGTTGTTCTGAACTTCCATGGCGTGCCTCCTTGAATGGACGGCAAGAGTTTCCACATGGGTTATCGGCAGGGGTCGGGACGGGTTGAGCAGGAAAACGGAGTTTTCGATGGAAGGAGTTTCGCGGTCCGGGGGGCTTGCCCGGCGGCGGGCTTCCGTGGATGCTCGCCTCCCATGAACCTTGCGGTCCTTCTGCTGGCCCTGGTCGCATTGGCTGCCCCGATACCGGCTCAGGTGAGTGCCGATGCGGTTTCGCGGCCGGACTACCGCATTGCGGTTCGGGTGGAGCCGGAGCAGCGCTCGCTGGACGGAAAGCTGAGCCTCACATGGACCAACCCCAGCAAGGACGACATCTACGACCTGTGGTTTCACGCCTACTGGAACGCCTTCGCGAACAACCGCTCGACGCATCTCACAGAGTCCGGCGGCGAGCTGCGCGGAGTGAAGCTGGCGGATGAGTGGGGCTGGCTGCAAGTGCGCGGTGTGCGCGTCGGCGTCGGCGATTCGCTTGCCAAGCTGGAGTGGATGGCGCCGGATGACGGCAACAAGGACGACAAGACCGTCTTCCGCATCAAGCTGACCGAGCCGCTCAAGCGGGGCGAGAGCGTGACGGTCGAGATCGACTGGACGGCACGGATTCCGCGCGTGCGTCGGCGCACCGGCCAGAAGGACGACTTCCTGTTCATGGCGCATTGGTTCCCCAAGCTCGGCGTCTATGAAACCGGTAACGGCTGGAACTGCCACCAATTCCACGCCACGACGGAGTTCTTCGCGGACTACGGCAGCTACGACGTCACGATCGATCTGCCGGAGCGCTACGCCGGACGGATCGGCGCGAGCGGTCGCGGCATCGGCGAGGTGGTTGCCAACGGCCGCGTTCAGGCACGCTTCCTGGCGCCATCTGCCGCGGATCAGACCAGCACCGACTTCACCGGGCGGCCGATCGTCCTGCACGACTTCACGTGGACGGCGGATCCGCGCTTCGTGAAGCAGGAGTACACGTTCGTCTGGAAGGAGTGGGCGCAGCGCTACCGCGACGAGGTCATGGCCACCGGCCTCGCGCTGGGATACGGCGAGGAGCGGCTGGCCGGTCGCGATGTGGCCGTGACCGTGCTGCTCGCTCCCGAACATGCCTCGCAGGGCTGGAGGCACTTCGATGCCACCTGCACCGCGCTCTTCTTCTACGGGCTGTGGTGGGGGAGCTATCCGTACGAGCACATCACGGTGGTGGATCCGCCGTGGGGTGCGGGTGCGGCCGGCGGCATGGAGTATCCGACGCTGTTCACCTGCGGAACACGGCTCTTCACGTTTCCGACGATGCGCTCGCCCGAGAGCGTCACCGTGCACGAAGCCGGTCACCAGTTCTGGTACGGCCTCGTCGGCAACAACGAGTTCGAAGCTGCGTGGCTGGACGAGGGCTTCAACACCTACACGCAGAATGAGGCGATGATCCGTCGCTACGGCTTGAGCGCGATCGCGACGGATATCGGACCTGTACCGATCGATGCGGTGCCTGTTGCACGGACCGATGCCGAAGGTTTTGCGGCTTGGCTGCGGCTGGAGCACGGACCGCGTCTGGGAGGCCGCGAATGGGCGCCCTTGATGCGCTCGGGGCCGCTCGATTTCTGGCAGGAACTGCCGTTGGTGACCTGGGGCCGCTGGCGCGACGATCCGCGCTCGACGGATCGCAACGGGTATCTTTCCGACCCAGACAGCGATGTCGTCGACACGCACGGATGGCGCTATGTCGACGCGCAGAGCTTCCGCGTCAACAGCTATCGACGCACCGCCACCATGCTGCGGACTCTGTGCGGTCTGGTCGGCCGCGAACGCTTCCTCAATGGCATGCGCCTGTATTCGGAGCGCTACCGCTACCGGCATCCCTATCCCGACGATTTCTTTCAGGCCTTTCAGGAGGGTGCCAGCGCCAACGTGCGCTGGTTCCTCGATGCGGCTTTCCGCTCGCGTGCGACCGTAGACTGGCGCATCGACGTGACGGAACAGAAGGTCGCACCGCGGCTGGGCTACTTCCCTGGCGCAGACGGCACATGGAGCATGGTCAAGGAGCAGCCGCAGGACGCGCAGTACCGCGCCGATGTGGTGGTCCGGCGCGACGGCGAATTCGCCCTGCCGCTGGAGCTGGAGCTGGTCTGGGATGACGGCTCGAAGGAGCGCCTGACCTGGACTCGCGAGGAGCAACTGCGCCAAGCATGGTGGAAGCCGCTGGCGGATCGCGCTCCCTCGACTCGCAAGCTCACCAGTGCCGTGCTCGATCCCTCGCAGCGCTACTGGCTCGATACGGACTTCTCCAACAATGCCTGGCATGCCTCGAGGGACACGCGCAGTGCCCTGCGCTGGAGCGAGCGCGTGTGGTCCCAGTTCACCCAGTCGCTGCACTGGTTCGGAGGTCTCGGTGGCTGAGCACTCCGATGCACATCCGCTGCGCTGGAGCTGGCGCGCGGCGCACTGGTGGGGTCTGGCTGCGCTGGCGCAGGTCAGTCTCAGCCTGCCGATGGCGCTGGTGTTCCACGGCTGGATGAACAGCGCGATCGGCAATCGCTACGAACAGGGCGATCTCTTCGCGAATCTCTCGACGACCTTTCGCTTCGACAATCGCGAGAGCTGGGCCCAGCTCGCGTCGCAGAACGCGGCCACGGGCGCGGTGCTGGCTCTGGCTGCGATGCTGCTGGGCATGTTCTTCGCCGGCGGCTGGGTGACGATGGCCTATCAGCGTCAATACACCATGCGTACGGCGCTGCAGGGCGGCGGCCGCTTCTTCGGACGCTATCTGCGGGTCTGGTTGTGCACGCTCGCCGTACTGGCGCTGTGGTCGTGGATCGTCTACGGCGGACCTTGGCGTCTGGGCGTGCTGGGGCTGGGGGCCGGGCTGCCGGAGAGCGATTGGGACCGCATGGAGAGCTTCCGCTCTGAGTGGAGCGCGGTGGGCTTGCGTCTGGCGCAGGGCGGCATCTATGTGCTCGGCATCGCCTTGGTGCTGACCGCAGGCGACTACGCGCGGCTGCGCATCGCCTGGCGCGACACGGGCGGGGTCGTGCGCGAGTATCTGGGCGCGTGGTGGCTGATCCTTTCGCGTCCATGGACGACGCTGGCGCCGGTGGCGCTCGTCGCTGGAATCGAAGCCGCGCTGGTTGTGCTGGCCGGATTGGGTGCGCGTCAAATCGAAGGTGCGCTGGGTGTACGGCAAGCGGGGCTGGAAGGCGTCCTCGTGCTGGCCGCGATCAGCATCACGCTGGTCGCCTTGCGGTGCTGGTGCCGCGGAGCACGCTACGCGTGGGCGGCTCGCGTGGTGGAGCGGGAAGTCGAACCGCTGCCCAAGCCCTTTGCCTGGCGCGAGCACGTACACTAGTCGGGCATGTGGCTGCTCGAAAACCTTGAGTTGTACGCACCCGAACGCATCGGTGCCCGCTCGCTGCTGATCGGCGGCGGCAAGCTGTTGCGCGTGCTGAATCCCGGCGAGCGCGCACCCGATGGCTGGAATGTCCGGAGTGTCGATTGCGGCGGCCGGAGCGTCGTGCCCGGCTTCGTGGATTCGCATGTGCACATCACGGGCGGCGGCGGCGAGAGCGGTGCGCGCAGCAAGGTCCCGGCGCTGCAGCTCTCGCGTTACACACGCTGCGGCGTGACGAGCGTCGTCGGGCTGCTGGGCACCGATGACACCACGCGCAGCACGGCGGAGCTGCTGGCGCGCGCGCGCGGACTTGAGGAGGAGGGCCTTTCCGCCTGGATCTGGACCGGCGGCTATCACATGCCGCCGATGACGCTCACGGGATCGGTGCGCGGCGATATCGTGCATCTGGATCGCTGTCTGGGAGTCGGTGAAATCGCAATCAGCGACCATCGCTCCAGCCAACCGAGCGAAGCGGAGTTCCTGCGACTCGCGGCTGATGCGCATGTCGCCGGTCTGATGACCGGCAAGGCCGGCGTCCTGCATCTGCATCTGGGCGATGGGCCGCGCGGACTGGAGCTGGTGCGGCGCGCGCTGGATATCAGCGAGATTCCCGCGCGCGTCTTCCACCCGACGCACGTCAACCGCAAGCGGCGGCTGTTCGAAGAAGCCCTCGATGTCGCCCGCCGAGGCGTGACGATCGATGTCACGGCCTACCCGGTGGAGAAAGGCGAGGACGCCTGGAGCGCGGAAGACGCCTTCGAGCGCTTCATGGCGGCCGGCATCGCGCACGAGCGCTTCACGGTCAGCTCGGATGGCGGAGGATGCCTGCCCGTGTTCGACTCCGATGGGCGAGTGACGCACATGGATGTCGGTGCTCTGGACATGCTCGGTGCGACGCTGCGCACGCTGTTGGCGCGCGGACATGCTCTTGAGCAGGTGCTGCCGATCCTCACATCGAACCCCGCGCGTCTGCTCCGGCTGGAAAACAAGGGCCATCTGCGCGAAGGCGCCGATGCGGATCTGGTCGTGCTCGATCCCTCCGGTGTCGTGCGCGATGTCATGGCGCGCGGAGTCTGGCACCTGCGCGAAGGTCAGCAACGCATCAAGGGAACTTTTGAATCATGATCGACGCACTTTTCCTCGCGCTGCTGCTCGGCATGAGCACTCAAGGCTCGACTGCCGGCGCGCCGCCGGACATCCGGTGCGGACTGGGCAAGGAGTTTCACGGCGCGCGGAGAGCCGAGCTCGCGAAACGGCTTGAAAAGGGCCTCGCGCTGATGCGCGGACTCGGACAGACACGCGGATACACGCGTTTTCATCAGGACAAGGCTTTCTGGTACCTGACGGGGATCGAAAGTCCGGAAGCCGCGCTGGTGATGGATCTTGATCGCAAACAGCAAGTGCTGTTCCTGCCCGCGCGCAATGCAGGCCTTGAGGCATGGGACGGCGAGTTCTGGGATGCATCGGATGCCTGGGTGCCCGCTTTGAGCGGATTCACCGAGATCCGCCCGATTGGGGAATTGATGGCGTTCCTCGATGACCGAACGGAAGAGGGGTCCGTTGTCTGGATCTCGAAGCAGCCCCATATCGAACTCAGCGGATGCCATGACCGCGCCATACCGGCCGATCGCAGACAGGCCAAGGATCCGCTCGACGGACGCATCAGCCGCGAAGATGCGCTCGAGCGTAATCTGAAGGAGAAGTTCAAGGTCGAGGTGCGTGATCTTTCACCTTCCTTGTCCGAACTGCGGCGGATCAAGACTCCGGAGGAGATCCTCGTGCTCCGGCGCGCCTCGGAAATAGGCTCCCTTGCGATGATCGAAGCCATTCGCTCCAGCCGTCCAGGGCTCGGTGAATGGCAGCTCGATGCGTTGATGAGCTTTGTTCATCGTCGCGAAGGTTCAGCCGGCGCGGCGTATCAGGCCATCATCGGCGCGGGACCTAACGCGCTGATCCTGCACTACTCCGCGGTTTCGCGTCGCATGCAGGCCGGCGAGATGCTGCTGATTGACTATGCGCCGGAGTATGAGCACTACCTTTCGGACATCACGCGCTCGTGGCCGGTCGATGGCAAGTTCACGCCGCGGATGATCGAGCTATACGATGCGGTGCTGGAGGCGCAGGAAGCCGGCATCGCCGCCGTGAGGCCCGGCGTTACGATACGCCAGGTGGAGCAGGCCTGTCGCGAAGTGCTGCGCAGGAAGGGGCTGGAACACATGCTGACCCACGGCACATGCCACTACGTGGGTCTTGAGGTCCACGATGTCGGCGATGGATCCAAGCCGGTCGAGCCCGGAGTCGTGTTCACTGTGGAGCCCGGGCTCTACGAGCAGTCGACGGGTATCGGGATCCGCATCGAAGACGTCGTGCTGGTGACCCCGACGGGCTGTGAAGTGCTCTCGGCTCTGGTGCCCAAGGACCGCCCGATGCTGGAGCGTCTTGTTGCCAGTGATGGTCTGCTTGATCGCGAGGATCCGGAGCTGTGGGAGCTGATCCCGGAGCTGCGCCCGAAGTAGAGACACCCGGAACGCCCTCGAAGCGGAAAACTTTTCGCGCTTTCGGGCGGGCTTCGGATTGCGCCGGGTGGAGGCCGAAACAGCCGCTGGAGCTGGTGTCCGCGGCCCTCGCCGGCCGCGGACAATGCCTACTGGCGTTCCGGCCTGGGCGCATTGCACCTTGTTTCACAACCCACCCCGGCTGGCCAGCTCCACTTCTGCCTTCCGCCGCCCGCCACTTCAAGCCTTGAGGCGCAGGCTCTATACTCTTTGCCCTCATGGCATCCCTGAAGGACAACACCGACCGCGTGCAAGAGCTCGAAGCACGCTTCCTGCAGCTCAAGGAGAGTCTTTGACTACTCCGCCCGTGCCCGCCGCGTGAAGGAAATCGAGGAGCTTCAGGAAGCTCCTGATTTCTGGACCAACTCCGCCAAGGCCCAGACCGTCGTCACGGAACTGAAGACCGTGCGCGGTATCGTCGATCCGATCCGCACGCTGGAGAGCGAGTTCGAGGAATTTCACATCCTCGAGGAGATGGCCAAGTCAGACGGTCCCGAGCTGGTGCTCCCTGAGATGGAGACGCTCGTGCCGAAGATCGAAGAGGGCATTCGCAAGCTCGACTTCCGCGTGATGCTGGGCGGACCTCAGGACCACTGCGGAGCGTTCGTGCAGTTCGCTCCGGGCGCCGGCGGCGTCGATGCCTGCGACTGGGCCGGAATGCTGTATCGCATGTACGCTCGCTGGGCCGAGCGCAAGGGATTCCAGGTCAACGAAGTCGAGCGTCAGGACGAGCCCGAAGGCGGCATCCGATCGGCGACCCTGGAGATCATCGGCGACTACGCCTTCGGTTATCTCAAGGCCGAGAGCGGCGTGCATCGTCTGGTGCGCATCAGCCCGTTCGACGCGCAGGCGCGCCGGCAGACGGCCTTTGCGTCGGTGGACGTCACGCCGCTGCTGGATGACACGATCAAGATCGAGATCAAGGAGAGCGACTGCGAGATTGAGACCATGCGATCGGGCGGCGCCGGCGGCCAGAACGTGAACAAGGTCGAAACCGCCGTACGCCTGCGCCACCTTCCCAGCGGAATCATCATCCGCTGCCAGAGCCAGCGCAGTCAGCTCAAGAACAAGGAAATGGCCTTCAAGCTCCTGCAGGCAAAGCTTCTGCTGATCGAAGAGCAGAAGCGCGAAGCGGAGTTCAACGCGCAATACGGCGCCAAGAGCGATGTCAGCTTCGGCAGCCAGATCCGCTCATACGTCATGCACCCTTACCAGATGGTCAAGGATCACCGCACTGACGTCGAAAGCGGGAACATCCAGGCCGTGCTCGACGGCGAGCTCGACCAATTCATCACCGAATACCTGCGCAAGACGAGCAGCAAGGCCCGCAAGGCCTGACACTCATGGGCAATCTGCTTCCGCACCCGCACTTCAACGACCGAGGCACGCTGCAGTGGCAAACCCGTTTTCAGGATGCCCTGCAGCTCGCCAAGGCGGCGAACAAGCCGATCTTCATCGAATTCGGGCGCGAGCAATGCAGCCAATGCCGCAGTCTTGTGGAGATCGTGATTCCCAGACCCGACATCGCGCCGCTGCTGCAGCAGGACTATGTGGCGCTGGCGTCGGATTGTGACGATTGCGAGGACGAGGTCATGGCGCTCGCCGCACAGATCGAGGATGCCTACATGCTGCCCTTCGTGATCGTGGCGGACGCTCACGGAAAGTTCCTTGCGGGAACCTCTGGCGTGGTCGCGCCTGCCAGCCTCAAGGCGCTGCTCGAACAGCACAGCCCCGGCCGCTAGAATCGGAGGGACCACCATGTCCCACCGCATCCAGCGCGCACTGATCAGCGTTTCCGACAAGTCCGGCATCGAGAGCTTCGCACGCACGCTCGCCAACCTCGGCGTCGAGCTGCTGTCTACCGGCGGTACTTACGCCGCGCTGCGCAAGGCGGGTATTCCCGTCAAGGAAGTCAGCGAGCACACCGGCTTCCCTGAGATGATGGACGGCCGCGTCTAGACGCTGCTCCCCCAGATCCACGGAGGGATTCTGGCGCTGCGCGACGATGAGAAGCACGTCGCCTCGATGCAGGAGCATCATATCGCCGGCATCGATCTGGTGTGCGTCAACCTGTATCCCTTCGAGGCCACGGTCGCGAAGGCCGACTGCACGCGGGAGCATGCCATCGAGACCATCGACATCGGCGGACCCTCGATGGTCCGCTCCGCGGCGAAGAACCACCGCCATGTCGGCATCGTGACCGATCCTTCGGACTACGGACGCGTGATCGAGGAAATGGAGCGCAACGGCGGCGGTCTTTCGGATGACTTCCGCCGCGAACTCGCCGTCAAGGCTTTCGGGCTCACGGCGCGATACGATGCGGCCATCTCGCGCTGGCTCTTCGATGCGGAGCTGCGCGACGGCAAGGCCAGGCAGGCCTACCCGCAGAGCTTCTCGCTCGCCGGAGTGAAACTCGAGGAGCTGCGCTACGGGGAGAACCCGCACCAGACGGCCGCCGTCTACCGCCAGAGCGGCAGCATGGAGCCGAGCGTCGCGAGCTCCAAGGTGCTCAACGGCAAGCAGCTCTCGTACAACAACCTCGTCGATCTCGACGCCGCGCTCGCGCTCGCCAAGGAGTTCCGCGAGCCCTTCGTGTGCGTCATCAAGCACAACAATCCCTGCGGGGCTGCCAGCGCCGCGACCATCGCCCTGGCGCTGGAGCAGGCTTGGGCGGGTGATCCGCTCTCGGCCTTCGGATCCGTTCTGGCCTTCACCCGGCCCTTAGATATGGCGAGCGCCGAATACCTCGTCAGCGGGAACCGCTTCGTCGAGGCAATCATCGCGCCGTCCTTCGACGAAGCCGCGCTGCGCCTGCTCGTGGAGAAGCCCAAGTGGGGGAAGAATGTGCGCCTGCTGGAGTGCGGTCCCTTCGGGCCGGACAGCCGCGACCCGCGCGACATCGAGGTCAAGAAGCTCGTCGGGGGCTTCCTGCTGCAGGGCCGCGATCTGGAGGGCGTGGATGCGGGCCATGCGAAGTGCGTCACGCGCCGCGCGCCGACATCCGAGGAGCTCGCCGGGCTGACCTTCGCCAACAAGGTCACCAAGCATGTCAAGTCCAACGCCATCGTCATCGCCAAGGGCACGCGCGTGCTGGGCGTCGGCGCGGGCCAGATGAGCCGCGTGGACTCGGTGATGCTCGCCGTCCGCAAGGCCGGCGGAGAATGCCGCGGGGCGGTGCTGGGCTCAGATGCCTTCTTTCCGTTCCCCGACGGCGTGATCACCGCGGTGGAGGCTGGCGTCACCGCGATCCTGCAGCCCGGTGGTTCGGTCAAGGATCCGGAGACGATCGCCGCCTGCGATGAGCGCGGCGCCGCGATGGTCTTCAGCGGGGTGCGCCACTTCCGTCATTAGTCCAAGGTTGATTCCAGCCCACGCAATCGTGGAGACTGGCCCGAGAACGCCAACCAACCGGAATTACCAGCCATGTCCTTCGACCAGCAACTATCCAAGGTCCTCTCCCAAGACGGTTTCCTCGCCGCGCTCGACCAGAGCGGCGGAAGCACTCCCAAGGCCCTGCGCCTGTACGGCGTTCCCGAGACGGCCTACTCCGGCGAAGAGGCCCTGTATGTGAAGGTGCACGAGATGCGCACGCGCCTCATCACCTCGCCCGCCTTCAACGGCGATCGCATCCTCGGTGCGATCCTGTTCGAGGACACGATGAACCGTCAGATCCGCGGCAAGGGCTCCGCGCAGTACTTGTGGGAAGAAAAGCGTGTCGTGCCCTTCCTCAAGGTCGACAAGGGACTCGCCGCCGAGGCCAACGGCGTCCAGCTGATGAAGGACATCCCCGGCCTTGAGGACCTGCTGAAGAAGGCGCAGGGCAACATGGTGTTCGGCACCAAGATGCGCTCGGTGATCAAGCAGGCCAACAAGGCCGGCATCGATGCCATCGTCAAGCAGCAGTTCGAGATCGGACTGCGCATCGTGAAGGCCGGTCTGATCCCGATCATCGAGCCCGAGGTCGACATCGACTGCCCGGACAAGGCCAATGCGGAGATGATGCTCGAGGAAGCGCTGATGTCGCACCTTGACGAGCTCGAATACGACCAGCTCGTGATGCTGAAGCTGACGCTGCCGGATGTCGACAACTTCTACTCACGCCTGATCGAGCACCCCAATGTCGTGCGCGTCGTGGCACTGTCCGGAGGATACAGCCGGCTGAAGAGCAACCAGCGTCTGGCCCGCAACGAGGGCATGATCGCGAGCTTCAGCCGTGCCCTCTCGGAGGGTCTCACCGCTCAGATGAGCGATGCGGACTTCAATGAGTCGCTCGACGATGCGATCGAGAGCATCTTCGAAGCCTCGCGCACCTGAGGTCCATGGCGCTCCGTTACGAGCGCGATCTCCCGCTCGACCCTGCCCGGGTTGCGCAACTCTACGAGTCGGCTGGCCTGCGCCGGCCGACTCGTGACTTGGAGCGCATCGCGAAGATGCTGCGGCACGCCAATCTCGTGTGGACGGCCTGGGAGGGGGAGCGGCTGGTCGGCATCGCCCGCTGCCTGACCGATTTCGCCTGGACTTGCTACCTCGCCGATCTTGCGGTGGCCGGTGACCTGCAGCATCAGGGTGTCGGCCGAAGCCTTGTGGAGCGCGTGCGAAAGACGATCGGTCCGGGTTCGGCTCTGGTGCTCAACTCCGCGCCGGAAGCGTTGGCGTACTATCCGAAGATCGGCTTCACGCCGCTGGCGAGCGCCTTTCATATTCCACGCCAGCCGCTCTCCTGAAGGCACAACCCAGAAGGCAAGACTCTGAAGCCGGCATCATGACGGTGCAGCCATGAAAAGGCCCTCCAGGTCTCGACGGTAGTCGAGGCCCGGAGGGCTGGCTGGATCAGGCCTTTGGAACCTGTTCCTTGATCTCAGGGCAGGATCACCGTGTCAATGACATGGATGATGCCATTGCCGGCGATGATGTCCGTCTTGACGATGCCTGCGTTGTCAATCTTCGCGCTGCCGTTCACGACCTGGATGCGGGCAGCCTTGCCCTGCAGCGTGGCGACTTCCTTCATGCCGACGACATCCTTCGCCAGCTTGCGACCAGCGACGACGTGGTACTTGAGAACGGAAGCGAGTCGCTCCTTGTTCTCGGGCTTGAGCAGCTCTTCGACGGTGCCCGCGGGCAGCTTGGCGAAGGCCTCATCCGTGGGGGCGAACACCGTCAGCGGCTCCTTGCCGCTCAGCGCATCCACCAGACCCGCAGCCTTTGCGGCGGCGAGCAGCGTGCCGAAGGTGCCAGCCTGCGAGGCCGTCTCCACGATGTTCTTGCGCGGCATGACCACGGCATCGATCACGTGAATCACGCCGTTGGTGCAGTCGATGTCGGCCTTCACGACCTTGGCGCCGTCAACCTGCAGCGCGCTCTTGTCCTTGCCCAGCTCCACGACCTGCAGACGCAGAGCCTGCCCCTGAACGGTGCCGGCGAAGTCGGTCTTGACGGCCTGCGTGCTCATCACCTTGCCGGGAACGACATGGTAGGTGAGCAGGTCGACGAGCTGCTGCTTGTTCTCGGGCTTGAGCAGTGACTCCACGGTGCCGCCCGGCAGCTTGGCGAAGGCGTCATCACTCGGAGCGAAGATCGTGAAGGGGCCAGGGCCCTTCAGCGTCTCTACGAGGCCAGCGGCCTGCACGGCAGCAACGAGCGTCTTGAACGATCCGGCGCTGACGGCGGTGTCGACGACATCCTTGGGAGCGCTGACGGTGGCCGTGTTGCCGTTGTTGTTTGCGGAGAAAACGATCGGGGCGAGAGCACCCGCGAGAACAGCGATGGAAAGCAGAAGTTTCATGCACTGCAGTACGCGAGTGCTGCTCAGCCGGATCCGCAGTGGAGGATCGGAATGTGTAAGTGGGCCGCGCAGGGAAAACCCTAAGTGATTCCCTCTGCGCTCACGGATGCAGGCACACTGCGCAATCGGCGATCGGCTGCACGCGCATGTGCTTCGAGTCCCTCCAGTCGAGCCAGCCGGCTTGCATCCGCCGCATCGGGCGCTTCCTCCAGCTCCAGCCAGGTCCGTACGCGCAGGAAATCGAGCACGGACAGGCCACCCTTGCGTCGGGCAGCGCCACCGGTCGGCAGCACATGGTTGGGACCTGATCCGTAGTCACCAAGGACCTCGGCGCCGGCTCGTCCCAGAAAAAGAGCCCCGTAGTGCCGCAGCCTCTGAGCGAGCCATGCGGCCTCGTTCAGCAAGAGCTGCACATGCTCCGGCGCCAGCGCATCTACCGCGCATGCGGCCTCCTCTGCGCTTTCGACAACCAAACTGGAGCCGCGCAGCAGAGACTGCGCAGCCGTGGCCGCCGTCGGAAGATCCTCCAGTTGCAGAAGCAGCTGGTTTCTAACGGCATCCACGAGCCGGGCATCCAGGGCGATGAGGACGCAGCGCGCGTCGTCATCGTGCTCGGCCTGTGCCAGCAGATCGGCAGCCACCAGTGCGGGATCCGCAGACGCGTCAGCCACCACCACCAGTTCCGAGGGCCCTGCGAGCGAATCGATCGCCACCCACGGCGTAACCAGAGCCTTGGCTGCATTCACCCATCGATTGCCCGGCCCGACGACGATGTCGCAGGGCTCGAAGCGGGATGTGCCGAAGGCCAGCGCGGCGACAGCCTGTGCACCTCCCGCGGCAACGAGCAGGTCCGCACCCGCTTCGGCCGCAGCCGCAAGCGTGATGGGTGCGGGGCGCGGACTGGCCACGATCACCTGCTTCACTCCGGCTGCACGCGCCGTCACGGCCGTCATCAGGACAGAAGAGGGCAGCGGATGCCGACCGCCCGGCGCATAGCACCCCGCTCGCTCCACGGGCGCGATACGCTGGCAGGCGCGGCCACCGGAAATCGGCAGGTCAAACTCGCTCAGGGATGCGCGCTGCGCTTCTGCGAAGCGCTCAACGCGTGCACGCACACGCACGAGCAGCTCGCGCTCTTCAGCACAAAGCCGCGAGCGGACCTGCTCCAGGGCTTCGCGGTCCCAGTACAGCGAATCGCCCTCGCGCAGATCGCCGAATCTGCGGGCCTGTCGCAGCAGGCCGGCATCGCCATGCAGCCGGACATCGTCCACAATGGGCCTCGCGAGCTCGAGAAGCTTCGGATCAAGATCAAATCGTGCGCGTTGGATCGATGCCAGCGAGCGCAAGGGCAGCAGCGGACCATTCATGACTTGGCTTCACCTCCGCGTCGGGTAACCCGGCGGTTGCGCAGTTCCAGCACACGCTCCACGCGATGCCAGTCCACGCCGTTGCGTGTCAGCTGAACCGTGGCGAAGTACAGGAGATCCGCGGCTTCTTCGGCGATGTGCCCTGCGTCGCGTGCATCGGCAAGCTCACCGGCCTCCTCGACCAGCTTCGTGCGCAGGAGCTCCGGATCCGCCAGCAGTCGCTGCGTGTACGATCCCGCAGCAGGCAGAGAGGCACGATTCCGCAGCGTGCCTTCCAGTCGGGCAAGTCCGCGACGGTCTCCGAAGCAGCTCCAAGTGCCCTCATGGCAGTGACCTGAACCCGAGGGTGCGATGGTGAAGCACAGCGCGTCGCGGTCGCAGTCAGCCTCGATCCGCAGCACTTTCTGAGTGTTTCCGGATGTTTCCCCTTTGCGCCAAAGGCCGCGCCTGCGCGAGTGGTAGACACCGCTGCCCGTGCGGATGGTCTCCCGAAGGCTCTCCAGACTGCTCCATACCAGGCCCAGCACCTGTCCACCTTCGGTGACCAGAACCGTGGGCACGAGACCGTCTCTGCGGTCGCTGCACAGCACTGACCAGTAGGCATCGGCGAGATCCAGCCGACCTGAGTACAGCGCCATTCCGACCTGCGCGTCGATGCCCAGCTCGTCCAGCGCGCGAATCTCCTGTGCCGTGCATACGCCGCCGGCCACCACCAGCTCGTGCGCGGGGCAAGCACTTCGCAGACGACGCGCAAACTCCAGATCACAGCCCTGCATGCGGCCCTCGCGCTCGACGAAGGTCACGAGGAAGCCGGCACAGTACGCACCGAGCTCTTGCATGCGCTGCTCGACGCATTGACCTGTGCGAGTGCGCCATCCTTCGACAACGACCTCACCGTGGCGCGCATCCAAGGCGACCACCACCCGCTCGCGAGGAAGCTCACGCAGGATCTCAGGGCGCGCTGCGGTGCCCAGCACCACCTTGGAGGCACCCCTGTCTAGCCAGCTGCGGGCGTCTTCAACCGTGCGGATCCCGCCGCCCACGCGGCAGTCGTATTCCTGACATAGGCCACAGATCAGCGCGGCGTTGCTGCCGGTGCCGAGAGCGGCATCGAGGTCGACGATGGCCATCTCGCCGAGCATCCCGAAGCTCCGTGCGTACGGAGCAGGGTCACCCGCCTCGATGGCAAGGCTTTCGCCGCCGATGAGCTGAACAGCCTGTCCACCCCGCAAGTCGATTGAGGTCACGAGCATCTGCGAATCTCCATTCCTTCTCTGATGGCCTGTTCCTTGAGCTTCCGAATCGTCCAGACGCCGTCGTGGAGGATTGATGCAATCAGGGCACCCTGCGCCCCTGCGCTCCACGCTGCGAGCAGATCCCGCGGACCGGCAGCTCCTCCCGATGCAATCAGCGGTGCATTGACGGTGTTCGCCACCTCACGCAGCAGCTCGATGTCGTAGCCGCCCTGCATGCCGTCGCGATCCCAGGCAGTCAGCAGAACCTCACCGGCGCCGCGCTGCACGGCTTCCGCGGCCCAGGCCGCGGCCGGACGATCCGTGCACAGCGTGCCTGAGCGGATGCAGACGCAGGCTGTGCCATCGATGCGTCGGGCATCGATGGCAACGACCACGCACTGGGTGCCGAGCTCATCCGCAAGACGAGTCAGCAGTCCGGGCTGTTCCACGGCCGCCGTGTTGACTGAGATCTTGTCGGCTCCGGACTCCACAAGCCGGAGCGCGTCATCGATGCACCGGATGCCGCCCCCGACGGTCATGGGAATGGCAATGCGCTCGCGGATCATCGCGAGCAATTCGAGACTCGCGGTGCGCTCTTCCTCTGTTGCGGATACATCCAGCAAGACCAGCTCATCAGCGCCATCGCGGGCGTAGCCCTCGGCCAGCGCCACGGGATCGCCGACCTCACGCAGGCCGGAAAACCGACGCCCCTTGACGACTTTGCCTGCGCGGATGTCGAGACACGGAATGAGACGAGGCAGAAGGCTCACGCGGACGCCTCCTTGAGCCAACGCAGCAGCAGCTCCGCACCGTAGTCCCCGGACAGCTCCGGGTGAAACTGGCACAGCAGCATCGGTCCCGATTCCAACGCCGCGACAAAGCGCTCCCCGTGAAACGCAGTGCTGCCGTTCCAGCCCATCGGCGGCTGTCGAAGACGGTACGAGTTGGCGAAGTACGCGCATCCGTCCGCGACCAGGCCACCGCTGCCGCTCACGGTATTCCAGCCCATCTGAGGCACGGCCACCTGGCCGGTGAACCGTTCCAGCCTCGCATTGACGATTCCCATGCCGGAAACACCGGGAGACTCTTCACTCTGCTGACAGAACAGTTGAAAGCCCAGGCAGATTCCCAGCAGCGGACGATGATCGAGGGCTCGTTGTCGCAGCGCGGTATCGAGCCCAAGCGAGAAGAGCCCGCTCATTCCGGCTGCGAAAGAGCCGACTCCAGGGATCGCCACCAGTTCCGCGTTACGGACCACAGCGGGATCCGAGCAGCGAAAAGGGCTGGCTCCGCAACGACGCAGCGCAGCTTCCACGGAGCGCAGGTTGGAGCGACCAGTGGGCACCAGTGCGACCTTCACAGCGCCTCCTTGGTGCTCGGGATGTCGCTGTGCGAGTCGCGAGTCAACGCTTCCCGCAGCGCCAGAGCCAAAGCCTTATAAGCAGCCTCCGCCATGTGGTGGTTGTTTTCGCCGTAAAGCACTTCCACATGCACGGTGGCCCGGAGACTGACCGCCAGCGAACGGATCGCATGGCTGAGGTTCTCACAGGCAACATCGCCGATCCGTTCACGGGTGAGTTGGAGACGAACCTGTGCAAAGGGTCTGCCCGATAGATCCACCGCGGCGCGGGCCAGCGCCTCGTCCATCGGCGCCAGTGCGGATCCGAAGCGCCGGATGCCGCGGCGCTCTCCAAGCGCACGGTCGATGCACTCGCCCAGGGCTAAGGCGCTGTCTTCAACGGAGTGATGGTCGTCCACCTCGCGGTCACCCGCGCACACCAGACGCAGCTCCCAGCGAGCGTGTTTGGCAAGCTGCGCAAGCATGTGATCCCAGAAGCCAAGACCCGTGGAGATCCGGGAGCTGCCGTTGCCGTCCAGTGACAGCTCCACATCGATGCGGGTTTCGGAAGTGACGCGCTGCGTGAAAGCCTGGCGGACGTTGCTCACAGAACACCCTCCAGTTCCGACACGCTGGACCAGATGCGGGCAGCCCCGGCCAATCGCAGGCTTTCGGCATTCGCGAGCGAGTCATCACCGGGTGCGCACACGCCAAGCGGGAGGACGCCTGAGCGGCGCGCCGCAACGATGTCGTCGGGTGTATCTCCCAGCAGCCATGCTGTGTGAACGCCGAGCCGCTGCATAGCCAGCATAACGGGCGCAGGATCCGGCTTGAGCGGTGCGTCCTCGCGCGTGATGACCTGCCGGAAGCAGTTCTGAATGTCGTGTTGGCGCAAGAAGCGTTCTGCGTCTCTCCGCGGTCGTCCCGTGACGATCCCAAGCGGTCGCACCAGCGACCACTGCTGCAATCGCAGGCGATCGACGCAGAGCTCCTCGTTGCGGTAGAGACCCCGCTCGTTGTAGACACGCTCGAAGCACCTGGTGACCTCCTCAAGCGGCACATCGATGCCCTGCCGAGCGAGCAACCGCCTCGAGAGCTCCCAGTCATCATTGGCACTGCCTGCCTGCTTGGCGCGGGTGACGGTCTGCGCATCGACGCTGCCGCCAAAGGCGCGCACCGTTTCCTGAATGGCGACACGATAGGAGCGTGAGACATCCGCGAGTACACCGTCCATGTCGAAGAGGATGGCTTCGGGTGCCAGTGCGCATGCCAATGCCGCCTCCAGACGCTGGAAGGCGCGTTCTTCGCCGGGGCAGCTGATTCGCACGGAGCGTTCGAGCAACGGCTTGCCGGGGAAGGCGCGCACGGCGATTCCCAAGCTGGCGCAGGCATCGCGCAGCCACAGCGGATCGGAAACCTCGGCGAGGACGAAGTTGGCCTGCGAGGTTTGGACTCGCGCACCCAACTCCCTCAGACGCAGGGTGAGGCGGCTGCGCTCCGATCGCACGACATCGGTGAGTGGTGACGAGCGCACGAGCCGCTCGCAGGCCAGTCGTGCCGAGGCGCTCGAGACCGGGTACGGCGCACCGATCGAACGCAAGGTACGGATGATCCCCTCGGACGCGATGGCGGCGCCGATGCGCAACCCGGCCATGCCCCAGGCCTTGGAGAGTGTGCGCACGAGGATCGCATCGGGGCACGCACGGATGCGCTCCTCAATGCTCTCGTCCGCGAACTCGATGTACGCGAGGTCGACGAGCTTGGGAATACCGGCCGTTGCCGCTGCGAGTCGTTCCCATTGTTCAGCGCGGATCACCACACCGTTCGGGTTGTTCGGACTCACGACGACGATGATCCCGGTCGAGCCGGAACATTTATCGAGGATGCCCTGCAGAGGATAGCCATCCTCCGTGTAAGGGACCGAGACAAGCCTGCCCCCGGCCCCCGCCACATAGCGCTCGATCATCTCGAAGGTTGGCACCGGCACGAGTGCCTCGCGGCGTTCACGCAGTGCGAAGCGCAGCACGCGCTCGATGGCATCATCGCCGCCCGCCGTCACGAGCAGTTGATCCTCAGGAACCAGCCAAAGCTCGGAGAGCATGCGCGTGAGGGCACGCGTGTCCGGGTATCTTCGATCCGCGTGATCTGCGCACAGCGCGCCTTCGTTGGCATCCAGGAACAGGTCCATGGGCAGCGCCGCCCGGGGAATGGAGTAGCCGGTGCTCATGGGATGATCTGTGCAGGGTTGGAGACGATGATGTCCATGCCGCCGCGCGAACGCAGCTCCAGCAGCAGTCCGGGCAGACTGTCACGCGGAACCGCGGCTCGGACCGAGTAACCGGCGTCTGCAAACAGCGTGGCGATGGTCGGCTCGCGCATGCAGGGAAGAGCCTCGACCACGCGTTCCAGATCCGCGCCACTGACGTTCATTTCGAGCATCACGCGCTGACGGGCTTCCAGAGCCGAACGCAGCAGCAGAACCGTGCGTTCAATCGCCGTGCGTTTCGAATCGTTTTTCAGCGCTGCGCGGCTCGCATAGAGCCGTGTGGAAGAGCGCAGCACCTCATCCACGACCTCAAGACCGTTGGCGGCCAGAGTCTCGCCGCTGGCGCTGTTGTCGAGAATCACATCGGCATCCTCCGGCGGGAAGACCTCCGTCGCGCCCCAGGTGCGCACGACGCGGGCATCCAGGCAGCGTCGCTCGGCCCAGGCACGGGCCAGCCGGACATACTCGCTGGCGATGCGCAACGGGCCGGATCGCGGAAAGGAACCGGTCGGCGCCGCGGCCACGATACGGACAGGATCAAGGCCCGTGTCCAGCACCTCCACGATGTCCGCTTCCAGTTCGCCGACCCAGTCAGCACCGGCGAAGCCCAGATCGCGCGTTCCCGCGGCGAGCATCTCGATCACATTCTGAGGCTTGAGAAGCTTGGCCTCGAAGCCGGGCACCGATAGACGGGGCCGGTAGTTGCGAGAGCCAAGCTGAACACGGATGCCTGCTTCGGCGAGAAGCGTGAGGACACCGGATTCCATGCGGCCCTTCGGCAGGGCCAGTCGGATGGGGCAGTCAGGTGAGGGGTTCATGTGGGTCGATGGCCGACCCACACCCACGCATGTCGCTACAAAACGACAGACGCCGGCGGGGGCCGGCGTCTGTGTGTCGTGCTGAAGAGATCCGCTACGACTACGACATCACCGCGCCCGTGAGGGGTGGTGATGATGCAGATGGAAGCGGTTGTTCACGCAGGGGATGATCAACCTACCGATCCCGTCTGTCAAGTACGGGTGCAAGAGAAGAACTCTCCATGCGGTCCTGCGATGGAAAGATCTTCCGGAGGTTCAGCGCGACGACGGAATTGGACGATCCAGTCCGCATGATCCGACAACCGCTCGCAGTGCTCTTCGCATCGTTCGCTTTGGCGCTGACCCCAGGCTGCGGGGGGGGTGGTAGCAGCAGCTCCGGTGGCAGCACATCCGCGGACATTCTGCTGACGGATGCGCCGACGGATGAGCTGTTGTCCTTCAACGTCACCATCGAGGAAGCGCGGCTGTACGATGCGGACGGTGAGCGCAGCGAAAATCTGCTGAGCGGTACGGTGCGCGTGGATATTCTCCGCGCCCGCACGCAGCTTGCATGGCTGGTCTCCAAGCCGGTGCCCGCCGGCACGTGGAGCGGCGTGGAGCTGACCTTCGATCCCCTCAGTGTTGATGCGCGCCTGCTGGACGGTTCCGCCGCAACCGTGACCGTGCTTGGAAACGAACTGGCGGCCGGATTCAGCTCGCCGCTGGTTTTTGCGAATGAGGGATATCGCCGCTGCGTCGTCGACTTCGATCTCAACCAGTCGCTGACGGGCAGCGGTTCCGCAGGTTTTGTGCTCGATCCGATCGGATCGACCAATGGCAACGACGACGGTGCAACCCCGATCACGATTGACGACGTGACCGGTCGCGTCAAAGCAGTGGACACAACGAACAACCTGATCACGATCGACGCCTGGGCCGATGACGATCGCAGCGTGCTCCTCGGCAGCCTGCAAGTCGCCGTAGAGACGACCGACCTGCTGCAGAACGATTCGGGCACGCCTTTCGTTGACCGAGCCTCGTTCTATGCCGCTCTGGTTCCCGATGCGAGCATCATCGAAGTGCACGGCGTGATGTCCGGGGGCGTCATTGATGCAGCCCGGATCGAACTCGAAGACAGCTCCGGGGGAGACATGGCGGTTCGTCTGCGCGGGGTCGTGATCGGCCTCGACGCGCCTGGTTCGAACTTCACTCTGGCTGTTGCCGAAGTAAAGAAGGGCCAGAGCATCGTGGAGGCCGCGCAGGGTTCCGTTCCCGCAACACTGGTCGTGCACTGGGACTTCCAGACCTTCTTCTCGACGGCGGACGGCACCGCATCGACCACGTCAGGACTGGCCATCGGAGCCAAGATCGACGCGCGCTTTCTTGAGTACACCGTGGCTCCGTTCACCGCCGCCCGCGTGGAGCTGGAGAGCGAAGGTGGCGAATACGAAGGCAGCATCACGGATGACGGCAGCATGCCGACGGCGTTCATGCTGACACTCCAGCCGCTCTCGCCCGCGATCCAATCGGGAGAAGTCAGCGGCCCGATCCGTGTGGACCTCACGGGCAATCCCTCCGTCTGGCTGGACATCGGAATCGAGCCCGAGCTGAGCACCGGCTGGCTCCAGCTCGGACAACGGGTCGAGGCCAAAGGCTCACTTGGCGGAGCCACGCCCTCGAACCGGGAAATCAACGCGACGGAAATCAAGATCAAGGCCGGACGTTGCGATGCATCCGTCATCGGAGGCGTTGACACGATCGGCGTGCTGGAGCTCTACGCAGTGATCGAGGAGATCGAAGATCCCTTCGGGGCCAGCGCGGACACGAGCAGCAACCCCATGATCCTCGTGGTGCCCGAATGCGTCTTCACCGGCGACATCACGGACTACGAGACCTTTGCGATTGCCATGAACGATGCCGAAAACTACCCGGTGCTCGACATCGAGGTGCACGGCATCGCCGATCCCGACAACGCGGAAACGATCATCGCGTACGAAATTGACGTGCGAACGGACTAGCGCCGTTCTCAGCGCGCCGGTGCCGCAGGCTTCGTGCGCGCGCGGTCCAACTGCACCGCATCGAAGACGTTCCCTTGGACGTCAAATGCCCGGATGGCGGCCACACCGTCCCCGCGCAGATCAATGCACCACAGATGGTTGCGGGCCTCGGCCTTGGCCAGCCACCACGCGCTGCCCTCGGGGGGAACCGTGCGTACCAGAACACCCCAGGCACCATCGCCCAGATAGAGCAGGCCCCGTTCGTCATCCCGCTTGCCGTCGAGAATGCGGTGGGTGCGCTTGAAGTTATGATGGTCATGCTCGAAGGCCGCGCTGATTCCAAAGCGTTCGAACAGCGGAACCCAGTGCGAGCGGATCGCGATAGCAACAGGGTTGTCCAGCGGCGTGCCCTGCTTGGGCGCCTTCGTGGTTCCCCAGGCGGGGTAGTGGTAGAAGGGGAATAGAAACTGCTGCTCCGTGCGTTCCAGCAATGCCCTCTCCAGCCACTGGGTCTGCGCACCCTGAATCGGCTCCGTGTGGGCGCTGTCCAGCAGCACCAGGGACAGGTAGCGCCCGAAATCGAGCGTGCGACTCGCACGACCATCAGAGAGCGTGAACAGGCCGTAGTAGTACGGCGCGTCACCGGGAACTTTGCCGTTGTAGTGACCACGCACCTCATGATTGCCGATCCCTGCCACCAGCGGAAGCAAGCGGCCGTCCTTCGTCACCGCTGTGCGCGTCCAGGACTGCAGCCACTCCACGACGCGCATGGCCCAGATGCCGTTTTCATAGGCCAGATCGCCACCCAGAACGACGAAATCCGGCTCGAGCAGTGCAGCCTGGCGGTTCATGGCCTCGAACATCTCGCGCGTGGCCATCGTGTCGCCGCCGTTGAGGAACCGCACCGGCCGGGCCTTTAGATCCCGCGGCATCGTGCGGAAGAAAAGCGGCTTGGCGTTCTTCTCAGGGATCCTCCCGATCGAGATCTCATAGCGCGTGTCAGGCTGCAGCTCCGTAAGCTCCAAGCTGCAGCGGTGCAGACCGGAAGGCGGAATGCCGCGTCGCGCGGCCTTGGCCTGCTTCCAATCAGCTACTCCTTCCTGACGCCAGTACAACTCCGTCGTGCCTTCCGGGTAGAGATCGACCCAGTTGACGATCATCGTGGT
>SXGT01230643.1_pt1 | contig 44783 bp, 37 predicted proteins | sample 3176221 | NCBI WGS metagenome assembly SXGT01 (sample SAMN11356862, study PRJNA531348) | freshwater metagenome | isolation source: freshwater sample F1-120 | place: China: Fuxian Lake, Yuxi | collected 2017-12-25 | reverse complement strand
TGCCGCATCCCGCCGGAAAACTGGTGCGGGTAATCATCAATCCGCCGCTCCGGAGCGGGAATCCCCACCTTCTCCAGCATCCCAATCGCGTGCTTCCGCGCCTGCTGCCGCGAATGTCCCAAATGCAGTCGCGTCACCTCCGTCAGTTGCTCCTCAATGGTCAGAAAAGGATTCAGGGCGGTCATGGGATCCTGAAAGATCATGGCAATCTTCCGCCCGCGAATCTTCGCCAGTCCCGCGTGATCAAGCCGCAGCAAATCCTGCCCCTCATAGATCGCCTTCCCCCCCGCCACAATCCCCGGCGGCCGCGGCACCAACCCCATCACCGCCAGGCACGTCACCGACTTCCCGCTCCCCGATTCCCCCACAATCCCCAGCGTCTCCCCCGGTTGCAAATCAAACGACACCCCATTCACCGCGCGCACGAGCCCATCGTCCGTTTTGAAATGAACGTGCAGGTCTTGAACTTGAAGCAATGCGTCGGCCATCTCGCCTACCTGTTCGTCATCTTCGGATCGAGCGCATCCCGCAGGCCATCCCCGAGGAAATTCAACGCAAACAACGTCATCGCCAGCGCCAAACCCGGAAACAGCACCAGCCACCAGAAAATCGCCACCGGGGTGATGACCTTGATACCCTCATTCATCAGGAGGCCCCAGGAGACATCGGGGGGTTTGACTCCCAGGCCCAGGTACGAGAGGAACGCTTCAAACAACATGACGCTGGGAATGGTGAGCGTCAGGTAGACAATCACAATTCCCATCACGTTCGGAATGAGGTGCCGGAAGATGATGCGGCCTGATCCCGCGCCGCCGGTTCGAGCGGCGTCAACGAACTGTTCGTGCTTGAGCGAGATAATCTGTCCACGAACAACGCGGGCCATGGTGAGCCAGTAGATGGCCCCGATGACGATATAGAAAATGGCGATTTGATCGATTCCCCAAGCAGCCAGGCGGTTACGGGTTGTTTCCTCGGAGAGAAAAGTGATCAGGAAGATCACCACGAAGATGAACGGAATCGAATAGAGGACATCCACAAATCGCATCATGGCGGCATCAACCCAACCGCCAAGGTAGCCGGCAGAGGCTCCATAGCTGACGCCGATGACGAGGGAGACCAGTGCGGCAAGGGCTCCGACGATCAGGGAGACGCGGGCACCCCAAAACACACGGGCCAGCACATCGCGCCCCAGTTCGTCCCGTCCGCAGATGGAAGGAATGCACCAGCGGCCGAAGATGGCGACTCGGGCGCGAATCATTGCGGAAGTAAGCATTCCAGGCTCATTCCAAAGACGATTGAACGGGTGGTCCCGCCGCTTGGCCGCCAGGTCCAAACGCAAATCAGCTCGCTCTTTTTCGGGTGCATCTGCCGGCAGCCGGCGAAGCCGGGCGGCGAGTTCCGCCGCTTCGCGCTCCAGTTGTTTGGCGTCTTCGAGTTGGAAGTTGAGCTCGATGCGTTCCAGATTGGGGGGCTGATATTTGTGTTCCTTATCCGCCAGTTGAAACTGCGGCGACTGGAGCGGCAGGAAGGGAGTGAAAAAGGCGGTGATCACCAGAGCCACCAGGAACCAAAGCGAAATCATCGCGGCCCAGTTCTTGCGCAGTCGCCGCCAGGCGTCCATCCATAAGGAAACGCCGCGAATCTGCGCCGCTTCCTGGAGCAGCAATTCGTATCGGCTGAGATCCTGCTGGGTGGGTGTGGAAACTGCCACGGTGATTACTCCAGCTTCACGCGCGGATCAATGACCGCGTAAGAGAAATCGACCAGCGTATTCATTACCGAGAGCAGCAGCGTGTAGACGAGAACCATCCCCATTTCCAGCGTGTAGTCTTGGCCCAAAGCCGCCTCAATGAAATGGCTGCCGCTGCCGGGGATGTTGAACAACCTCTCGACCACCAGCGACCCCGTCAGAATGCCGGCTGTGGCGGGGCCAAGATACGAGACCACAGGAAGCAGCGCGCCGCGCAAGGCATGACGAATGACAACATTCCGTGGCAACAGCCCCTTGGCATAGGCCGTGCGGATGTAATCGAGGTTGAGAACCTCCAGCATCCCCGCCCGCGTAAGGCGGGCGATATACGCGGCAAAGGGAGCCGAAAGGCAGAGCGCGGGAAGTAGAATCTGCTGGATCGTTCCCCAGCCGGAAGCGGGAAGCAAATGGAGCCAGAACACCACGACGATGATCGAGATGCCGGCGAGCACGAAGTTGGGAATGGCGATCCCAATCGTGGCCAGCCCCATGAACGCGACGTCAATCACCGAATTTCGCCGTGAAGCGGAGATGACGCCGGCCGTGGTGCCAAAAAGGAGTGCGAAGAGGAGGGCAAAGATGCCCAGAGACGCGGAAACCGGAAATCCCTGCGAGATGACCTCGTTGACGGTGAAGTCTTCCAGTTTGAAGCTGGCCCGGAAATCGAAATGGCAAATGTCCCACATATAGTCGAGGTATTGTTTCCATACTGGATCGTTGAAGTGAAACTTAGCCTCAATGTTCCGTTTGATCGCTTCGGGAATTTTCTTTTCCGATTTGAAGGGGCCCCCAGGAACCGACCACATCAGGGCAAACGAAATGGTGTAAACCAGCCACAATGTGAGCAGAGTCCAGGCAGCGCGTTTGGCCAGGATGATGAGCGGGGCCAAGAGTCCTTTCATGGACCAGCGCTCCCGATTGGCGAGTTCTCGTGATCGACACGCAGCAGCGTCAGCGGGTGCGTATCTTGAGAGTTCAGAAACCAGCCCTTCACATGCGGCTTGACCAAATTCTTGGAGACATACCAATAAATGGGCAGAATCGGCGACTCCTCAATCAAGATGGCTTCGGCATCACGCAAAAGCTCCATGCGCTTCTTCCGGTCGGGTTCGGTCCCGGCCTTTTCAATCAATGCATCGAAGTCTTTGTTTTTCCAACCGGTCTGGTTCTGCTGGCTGCTGCTGGTCCACATGTCGAGGAACGTGTTGGGGTCGGGATAATCCGCAATCCAGCCGGCGCGGGCGACGTGGTAATCGAGCTTGTTTTGCAAGTCCAAATACGTCCCCCATTCCACGCCGCGGAGCTGCACCCCAATCCCCAGGTTTTCCCGCCACATCTGCTGAATCCGCTCCGCAATGGTTCTGTGGGCGTCAAGTTCGTTGTAGACAATCTCAATCGGCGGCAAGCCGCGGCCGCTCGGAAAACCTGCTTCCTCAAGGAGTTTGCTGGCGAGCTTGGGATCGTACTGCGTTCCCGGCGGCGGCGTGTAACCGGCAAGCCCTGGCGGCACGACGCTCGTGGCCGGCACCTCTCCGGCCCGCGTGATGATTTCGCAGATGTTCTTTTTGTCGATGGCCAGATTCAGCGCACGGCGGACCTTGGCATTATCAAGCCCCGGCTTGGTAACGTTCACGCGGTACAAATAAACCGTCAGCATCGGAGCCGACGGAAACTCCTTGGGCATGATTTGTTTCAGCTTGGGAATCATCGGCGGCGGCAACTGCGTCGCCCAGTCAATTTGATCGTTAAGGTACATGTTGAGAGTCGTTGTCTCGGACTTCACCGCCATGGCATCAATCACTTGAAGCTGCACCTGCTGTTCATCCCAATACTTAGGGTTTTTCACCAGCCGAATGCGGTCCCGAATGCGGCGAAACTGCATGGTGTACGGCCCATTGCAGACCAAGTTTTCAGGTTTGGTCCAATTTGGGGAGCCATGCTCTTCTACACATTTGCGGTTCACAGGATAGAGCGGATAAAAAGCGACCAGCTCGTCGAAATATGCCGTCCGCGATTTCAAAGTCACAACAAGTTTCTCTGGCGACTCCGCTTTCACGCCGACCGTCTCCTCGAAATCGGGCAGGATGTGCAGAATCTTGACCAGTGAACCGGCGTCAACACTTTTTGCTTTCGCCGGATCGATGCAGCAAACGATTTTTCCTCCAGTGCTAATCTGTTTCGGATCTGGGTCTTCGGCCGAGGGCTCCACGCTGGCGACCTCCACCTCATAGACCCAGCTTTCTTTCCAGGTGGCTTCGGCTTTGGACTTGGCTTCAGCGTTGGCCTTGGAGTCCTTGGCAAGTTCCGGGGGCTCGGGCGGTTTCGTAATGGTCAGCACTTTGCCCCGCACGATTGTCCCCCGTGGAAAGGCCTGCAGTTTATCCCGGCGCGTGCCGTCGAGTTCCACCTCGACCAGTCCTCCCTCTTGGACAACTGCCGTGTTGTAACCTTCAGCTCCAACGAGGTAATACAGTTGATAGGCGTACTCACTGGCGGTCTCGGGGTGCAACATCCGACGCCACGACCAGGCAAAGTCCACGGCAGTGACCGGATCACCGTTGGACCACTGCGCCCCCTTTCGCATGTGAAAGGTATAGACCCGGCCGTCCTCGGAGACGTCGAAACTCTCCGCCATTGCTCCCTGGGGTGTCATCGGGACGTTTTCACCGGGGCCATATTTCCGCTCCCAGCCTTCATCGGGAAGCGACCGCAATAGCCCTTCGAACAAGGCATTGATCACCCGGTTTTCCGGCTGGCCCGTGGCTTTGGAAGGGTCGGCCGTGCGGATCTCGTTTCCGTTGTCAAACGTGAAGTCCGCCTTCGGCAGCGTACCGAAGGAAACCGCCCAGGCCAGGGATGCTAGCCCCAGGGCGATAGCGAGATAGGGAAATGCCTTGCGGAGGAAGGGCATGGGGTGACCGTCCGGGTGACTTTCCGCGGAGGAACTGCCGCGGGATGCTTGCCGTCATGGTAAGGCCGGAAAGGACAGGTCGCAACCGGAACACGGACCGTCCGGGCCCGCGAGAAAGTTGTTGCGGCCCGCTATTTTTCAGCAAATTCCGGCACAATTCGCCGCCGGAACTATTCCCAATGGCCACCTCGGCGGCTTACAATGGCGAGCATGATGGAGGAGGGGTTGGTTCGAGGATTTACTAAGTGCCACGTTCTGTGGTGCTTCGAGCCGGCCGATAAGGTTGTGATTTGTCTTTCAGTTTCATGTCGGCAATCGGCGGACCAGGCAGGCTCGTTCTGCATTGCCACCCACAAAATCTGAACGGCAGTCAGGTCAGATCCTCTGACGGGATTTCCTGAACCTTTATTCAAAGGTTCTCCAAGAGGAACTTATGGTTACTTTGCTTGCTCCCAAGATGTTCGAGCACAATTCAAACAATGCATCCCCGGAAGGCTCGGCCGACGACTCGCAGCATGACGAGTCCCGCCTTTCGCCCCTCTCGAGCGCCACCACCCGCGACCTGGTGCAGCTCTTCAAGCTGCTGGGGGACGATACCCGCGTCCGGGTGCTGCACTATCTGACGCAACGGGAAGAACTCAATGTCCGTACGCTCTGCAAACTGCTGGGGCAGAGCCAGCCGGCGGTCAGCCACCACCTGGCTCTGCTTCGCGAGGACGGCATCATCGCCTGTCGCCGGGAAGGCAAGCACAACTTCTACCACATCGTCCCCAAACGGATGCAGGCCTATCTGGACCTGCTCTTCGGCGCCAGCAAAGGCGAGACGAAAAAGGTGCGGATTGAGGACGCGCTGCTAACGTACGGACGCGATCGAGAGAATGACTAAGCTCTGATCCGTTGACACGTCGCCTTTCGACCCGAACTCGCGGCACACCGATCGGCGTTCGGACTCTTCGTCGCTGTGGTTAATTTCAGCGAATCGGCGATCCTCGCGGGGATGATAGTTCGCTACCGAACAAATGAGCGCCCAGCCGCGGACAGAATTGCCCGACCAACCGGAAAAATGTGCAAATTCTTCCAAGAACGCCAGGCGTGATCGGAGAGTTAGCGGTCTGCAAGAGCCTTCCCACCTCCGCAAACTTTGCCGCAGTTTCCCACTGTGAATGACTCGGCTGGCTTGATTGTTCCCAGCCGCCTGGGCCGCCGATGAAGAAGAAGCGCGGCCCTGCCGGCTGTCGGCAAGAGGTGCGCGAGGAGAGTCTGCTGCTAGCACTAGCGGCGGGACGTATTACAGGGAAGTTGACTATGCGGCACATGACGCTGCGCAGCCCGCTGTCAAAAACACAGCGCGGATGGATTTGCTTGGGAGTCTTGGCCGGCTGGTTGCTGCTTTCGGGAGCGGCCCTCGCTCAGGGTTCGCTGGCCGAGGACGCGGCTTCCCAGGGAAAAATCCCGACCAAGAATCTGCTCGACGTGATGCACGACGGCGGGCCGCTGATGTATCCCATTGGGCTTTGCTCGTTCGTGCTGTTCGTCTTCGTCTTTGAGCGGTTTATCGCCCTGCGCCGCGGGCGGGTCATTCCGCGGCCGTTCGTCAAGCGTATTTTGGAGCAGGTGAGGGAAGGGCAACTCGACCGCGAGAAGGCCCTGCAGCTTTGCGAAGACAACCGCAGCCCGGTCGCCGTCGTCTTCGCAGCCGCAGTCAAGAAATGGGGCCGCGCCTCGGTGGAAGTCGAGCAGGCCATTCTGGATTCCGGCGAGCGGGTCACCAATCAATTGCGGCGGCACCTGCGGCTGTTCAGCGGCATCTCTCAGGTCAGCCCGCTGCTGGGTCTGCTCGGCACGGTGGTTGGAATGATTATGTCCTTCAACGCCATTTCCTCGTCCGACGCGATGGGACAACGTGAACTTTTGGCGGGGGGCATCGCGCAAGCGCTCCTTACCACGGCGGCCGGCATGTTCGTCGCCATCCCCGCCTTGATGGCCTACCTGTACTTCGTCGGCCGCGTCGACGGCCTGATCACCGAAATCGATTTCCTCGGCCAGCAGCTCGTCGAGCTCATCAGCGCGGATGGCTTGGCCAATCGCACTACCTCGACCAAACAAAAGTCCAAAGCTGCGTAAGGCCGAGAGGCATTTGAAATCTGAGATTCGAGATTCGAGACGTGGAGAGATTGAGAAGCAGGGTATTTGATAACAATGCCACTAAAGACTTCCCAAGACGACGACATGCCGGCGATCAACCTCACGCCCATGCTGGACATAGTCTTCAACCTGATCATCTTTTTCATGGTCGGGACGAGGTTCGTGGATGCCGAGAAAAAGGTGGACGTAAAGGTGCCGCAGGTCAAACATGGAGAGAACATGACCGCGGTGCCAGACAAGCGGCTGGTCAATGTCCATCAGAATGGGGAAATCGCCCTCGATGGCCGGGACCTGTCCCTCGACCAGCTCGTGGCGCAGCTCGGCAGCGATCGGCGGCGGAATCCGGAAATGGCCATCACCATTCGTGGCGACGCCAAGACTGATTTTCAACATGTGGCCGCGGTGCTCGCCGCCTGCAATAGCGCGGGGGTCAAGAATGTCGGCATCTCGATGAGCCCCAGCGGGAGCAACCACACCGCGGATCGTGGTGCCAGGTCGAAGCCGTACTAATCCGGAGGATGTGCGTGAGTTTGGCTCAGGACATGATGCTCGCTGCCGCTACCGGCATCCCCCCCGCGCGGGCTTTGGCGATGGTTCTGGCGGTCGGTCTGGGCCTCGTCACCATCGGCCTGGGCATACTGATGTGGACCCGCTGGGGACAGGCCCGGCCGCTCGCCAAATGCGCCGGCCTTTCTCTTTTCGCCCACCTTCTGCTCCTCTGCTACTGCTACGGCACACGGGTCTTCTTCGAAGCCCCCGGCCGCGCTACAGCGGATGGCACCATCAACGTTCGGATTGAGGACGTGACGGACGACGTGGAGGAAGGACCGGAATCAACCGCCAACACCAAGGAATTGCCCAAAGTCTCACGGGCAGCAGAAGTCGTCTCTCCTGTCAAAGAGCCCCCCAAACGCCAACCCCCTCCGCCGCTGATTCCGGCCGAAGTGAAACCACCGGAAGCGCCACCGAAGCCCAAGGAAGCGCCGCAGCCAAAGCAAGAACTTGTACAGGCAAAGCCACCGATGCCGCAGCCTCTGGTGATTGAACCCTCGCCGGTGGAAGAGCCTGTCCAAGAGCCTGCAGAGAAAACATTGGTCGCAGAGAAGCCTTTGCCGCGCGAAATCGCAACCGATGTTGCGGGGCCGGAAGTCCTTCCTGTGCCCTCACCCAGGGAATCCCCGGTCTTTGAGCCCCTTCCGAACCCCTCCATCGCTTCCGCCCCACCGGAAACTTTGCACGTCTCCGCACCCGCCATTCCCCGCCGCGCCGGTGATGGCCAAGAGATGCCCGCCATGCTCCGCTCCCGTGTCGCCGACCGGCTGAAAATCGCTCAGCGCCACGGCGGCACGGTTACCAGCGAAGCGGCTGTGGGTGCGGCCCTAGACTGGATGGCGGCCAATCAATCGGCTGAGGGGCGCTGGGATGCAGACGCGCATGGGGCGGGGAAGGAAGCCAAGATCATGGGGCATGACCGGGGGGGAGCCGGCAAAAAGGCGGATACCGGCATCACCGGGCTGGCTCTGCTCGCGTTCCTGGGAGCGGGAGAGTCGCACCTGGAAGGGAAGCATCGCGAGAACGTGCAGCACGGCCTGGAATTCCTGCTTGACAGCCAGGCCGCGGACGGCAGCCTGGCTGGTGACGCCGAGCTGTTTGCGGCCATGTATTGCCACGGCATTGCCACATTGGCCCTGAGCGAAGCGTACGCAATGACCGGAGATGAGCGGCTTAAAAACGCGGTGACGAAGGCGATCAATTACACTGTCCGCTCGCAGCACTCCGGCGGAGGATGGAGGTATCGGCCCGGTGACGCCGGCGACCTGAGCCAGTTCGGCTGGCAGGTGATGTCGCTGAAGAGTGCCGAGATGGCGGGTCTGCCGATTCCTGCCGAAACGCGCACGCGGATGGGCCGCTTCCTCCACAGTTGTTCCTCGGGTGAGCACCGCGGCCTGGCCAGCTATCGCCCCGGCGACCGCACGACGCGTACGATGACGGCGGAGGCTCTGTGTTGTCGCATCTTTCTCTCCGCCGAAGACAGTCAGGCGACTCAGTCGGAAGCGTCTAAATTCGTGATGGAAGAAGTGCCGACGCGAGAGTCGGTTAATCTCTATTACTGGTACTACGGCACGGTCGCCATGTTCCAGCGGCAGGGAGAAGATTGGGACCGTTGGAACGGGGCCATGCAGCGAGAGTTGCTCGCCCGCCAGCGACACGACGGCAAGCTCGTGGGTAGCTGGGACCCCGACAATCTGTGGGGAAACTACGGCGGCCGCGTCTACAGCACGGCGATGGCCACTCTTTGCCTCGAAGTCTATTACCGTTACCTGCCGCTATATGGCGGGGACGACCCCGATCATCCCACGCGGCTCACCGAACTGCCTGACGCGCCAGAGCGGTCACGTTAAGGCTGCCGCCGCCGATGTAGCCGCAGGTGGTTTCAGCACAAGGGTGATTCACACTCGCCGCAAGCTTGATCAATCATGCCCCAACAGGGACTTTTAGATTCATGAATCAACGTTGAGTCTCGGTAACACCACACCGGCAGGATGCGTCTCCTGGCTCAGACCAGGCAAGTCGCCGCAGCGGGATCAAAACCCCTAAAGAGGTCACTTACGTACGGATTGGCGTGCTGAATACGGCCATGGAAAACGCAGGTTTCAACGCGTGGCTAAGAAGGACAAAGTAGCACGTGCGGCGTTCGAGCGGACCTAACGAGGAACAAGCTCTGCCTCTATAATGAAATGTGTCCTAGATCCAATGCTCTTTCGTCGGCCATTTCCTTACACGCTGTTCTAACTGACCTCTGAACCTGCCCTCTTCCCTCCCCCATGGCCTTCTCCCCCGTCCAAGACGCCGTCGATGCCATCGCCCGGGGCGAGGTGATCATTGTCGTGGACGCGGAGGACCGGGAGAATGAAGGGGACTTTATTTGTTCGGCGGAAAAGGCGACGTCGGAGACGATTAACTTCATCCTCGCGGGGCGCGGGGAATTCTGCGTGCCTCTGCTGCCGGATGTGGCTCGCCGGCTGAACCTGTTGCCGATTGTTGATACCAACACGGCTCCGCTGGGGACCGGGTTTCTGACGCCGATCGACCATCGAAGCGGCAAGACGGGGATCACCGTCGATGAACGCTGCTGCACCGTTCGGGAGATGGCCAATCCCAAGAGCACCGCCGCCGACTTTGTCCGCCCCGGCCACGTTCATCCGCTGTTGGCCAAAGAGGGAGGTGTCCTCCGCCGGGCCGGACATACGGAAGCTTCCGTGGACCTTTGCCGCATGGCCGGCCTCGCTCCGGTCGGCGTGTTGTGCGAGATTTTGGACGACGCCGGCAACCGGGCGACTCGCGACCAGCTTTCGGCCATCGCCAAGAAGCACAAGCTGCACATCATCTCCATCGAGCAGCTCATCGCCCACCGCCGCGTCAGCGAGAAGCTGGTCAGCCGTCTGGCCACGGCCAGCCTGCCGACGGCCAAGTACGGCGATTTCACCGTCATCGTCTACGAGGTCAAGTTCGAGTCGCAAAACCCGCTCGCTATCGTCAAAGGGGATCTCGCCAGCGTCGACGCCCCGCTCGTCCGCCTCCACTCCTCCTGCTTCACCGGCGACCTCCTCGACTCCCTCCGCTGCGACTGCGGCAGTCAACTGCAAATGGCGATGGAACTCATCAATCAGGCGGGAGCGGGAGCCATCATTTATCTGCCGCAGGAAGGGCGCGGCATTGGGCTGGTCGCCAAAATCAAGGCCTATGAGCTGCAAGAGAAAGGGATGGACACCGTCGAGGCCAACCACGCCCTCGGCTTCAAGGCGGATGTTCGGGACTACGGCGTCGGTATCCAGATTCTCAAGGATCTGGGCCTCTCCAAGGTGCGTCTGCTCACGAACAACCCCAAAAAGACCAGCGCCTTCATCTACGACGGCTTCAATCTGGAGGTCGTCGACCAGGTCCCCATCGTCGCCCCGACTAATCCACACAATGAACGGTATCTCGCCACGAAGCGGGACAAGATGGGGCACAATTTGCCGGAGTAATGTGAGTGGCTGGTGGTACGTGGTGAGTGGTGGAACCAGGGGGCAGCTCCCTGTCACTTTTGCACTTTAACTTTCCCGGCAATCCCCAGCGCCTGATGAAGTTGGTTCAGAAACTTCTCGACATCCTGGTGGACTTCCTGCGTCTGTGAAATGATGAGCAGCCCTTTGAAGTCCGCCGACGGTGCTGGACCTGAAAAGTCCCATGAATCAGGGTGGACAAGCGTGGTGATCTCCTCGAAGAGTCCTTGCGCCGAGTCCTCATTGGCGTCCAGTAGATCACAGCAGTCGTAAACGCGGGTGACGTACTTCGAGCCGGCGTCTTCAGGCGTCGTAACGACCAGGACATTGTCCTCTGAGACATAGCTCAGCCCCAGTTCCCCCAAGATCAGCTTGAGCGCAGTCTTGATCCGCACGTTTGTGAGCTTGTATGTAAGCGGGGTGTCCATGCTGACTGCCGCTTCTTCCAGTTTCTTCGTTCTCAGGACGACCGTCATGTCGAGCGCAGTTTCCAGCGCTGCGACGAAACTCTTGAGCGCGGCCGCTTCGGCCTGAAACGTCCCCTTCGCCTCCAGCAGTTCATCCAGCGTCTTTCCCGCGGCAAGCGGTTCGGCGAGCACTATCCGGTGCCTGGCTGGTTTGGTCGCCGAAGCTTCTTGCGCTTCGGCCAGTCGTGCGAATGCCAACCCGCTGATTACTACAAAACCGATTAACTGCAATCTGCGCATGAGACAGCCTTCCCCTTCGCGAACAATTCCGCGGACGCCTCCTTTACCGCGCAACCTTCACCTTCTCTTCGAGCCCACTGGTCTTATGCAGCATGTTGAGGAGCTTCTCGACTTGCTCGTGGACGTCTTGTGTCTGGCTGACGGTCACTAGTCCCTTGAAGTCAGAAATGCTGCCGGGACCGCCAACATCATCCCAGGAATCGGGTATGACGGAGGCGGTGATGACGTCGATCAGGTCGTCGACCTCATAGTTTCCGTCCGGTCCGATTTCTTCTTTCTTCTTTTCCTCCACGCGAACGTGGATCCCGGAGCCGCCGCCGACGGTAGGTGGATCGTCTCTAATATGCTTGGTCTTCTTGATCGGCGATGGCAGCTTCATTAAATCTCGGCAATCGTAGACGCGAGTTACCAGTTGAGAGCCAGCGTCCTCCGGCGTCGTGATCATGATTACGTTGTCATGCGTCACATACGTCAGCCCGAGTTCTCCCAGGATGAGCCGCAAGGCAGTCTGGACCTTCACGTTTTTCAGCTTGTAGACAATCGGAGTTTCCATGTTGATCGCCGCTTCTTCCAGCTTCTTGACCGCCAGCACCACGGACGTATCCAGGGCAGTTCCCAGTGCGTCCACAAAGTCCTTGAGCGGAACCTCGTTGGCTTCGAAAGTCCCCTTCGCCTGCAAGCGATCTTCGAGCGTCGATTCCGCATCGAGCGGCTGGGTGAGCTTGATAACGTCGCCGGCGGAGCGCTTCACACGCTGCTCCTTCGCGCCGGCATCAAAGGGATCCACCGCCGGTTTGGCGGGATCATCCTGAGCCGAGACCAATTGCCCGAGTCCAAGAACGCTGAGCAATACAAAACCGAGAACGAGATTCCGTCGCATAACTGCTTCCCTTGTTCCAGTGATTGCCCCCAGCGTCCCTCATTGTAGACTCCCCCGCACCGCGGCGTACAATCGGGCCAGTTGGAGTCCCGGCCTTAGCGGGTCTTCAATGCGAAAGACCGGCTAAAGCCGGGACTCCAACCAATTCACTGCCCTCAATTATCATGCCTCTTCCCCTTGTGATCGCCGATACGCCCCTCGACGCCACCGTCACCGGTCTCATGGCGGGACAGGTCGAAGTCCTTCCCTGGTCGGCGGTCGAGGAAGCTATCGCGCCTCAGGTGCTCGGCCTTTACACTTACGGCCATCCGCTCGTCGATGCCGCACTTCTCGACCGGCTGCCGGGGCTGAAGGTGGTCAGCAACTATGGCGTGGGGGTGGATCACATTCGGCTGCCGGCGGCGAAGGAGCGGGGGGTTCGGGTGGGGAATACGCCGGGGATTTTGGACGGGGCGACGGCCGACATGGGAATGACGCTCCTCCTGGCGGCGGGACGACGGCTGGCGGAAGGAGATCGCTACGCCCGCAGCCCCGCTTTCACCCGATACGACCCCGGCTACATGCTCGGCCGCGAGATCCATTCCAGCACGCTCGGCATCATCGGCCTGGGCCGCATCGGCCAGCAGGTCGCCAAACGGGCGCGAGCGTTCGACATGCGGGTTCTCTATCACAATCGGCGGCGAAATGAAGCGGCAGAGAAAGCGGTCGGGGCGACCTACGGGAGTTTCGACGACGTGCTCGCCCAGTCCGATTACGTGATGCTCTGCTGCCCGCTGACGGACGAAACCCGCGGCCTCATCGGCGCATCCGCCTTCGCCAAAATGAAGCCGACCGCCATCCTCGTCAACATCGCACGCGGCCCGGTCGTCGATACAGCCGCCCTCACCGCGGCCCTGCAAACCCGCCGCATCTACGCCGCCGCTCTCGACGTCACCGACCCCGAGCCACTCCCGCGAGACCATCCGCTGCTGAGACTCGACAACGTCACCATCGCCCCGCACCTCGGCAGCGCGACCGAGCAGACCCGCCGTCAGATGGCGGAAATCTCGGTGGAGAATCTACTACGGGGCTTGCGCGGCCAAGAACTGTTGCACCGGGTGGTGTAGGGACTACTTTGCCAGATCCTCAAGGTTCACCACGTGCCGATGAGTCACCTGGCCGAATTGCGACAGTCGTCCCACCGCTATTTCCAGGTTGGCGACTGAATCCGCCTTGACAATCAAGTAGGCAATGAAATCTACCGTCGCCACCCAGCCGTTGAGGACGGACACGCCAGGCTGGCCGGGCGTGACACCGTGCTCGTCAAAGTACTCAAGGAGCGCGGGACGTGTTTCGCGAGAGTAATGAAGCTCCACCAGGTGCAGCATGATCGGCCTCCTGTTTTCTTAGAATTGTAGTGCTCGCACCCCTTTTTCGCTCGTTGTGGGACGCGATCGTCGGCGTTAGCAAGTCTGCCCGGGACTTGCTCGGGAATTTCGGCTTTAACGCCGTCTTGAAAGCATACTAGCCGCCCTCAGTCCCACCACAAAAAAAGCTGCCACGTCTCCTTGAGTTGATGGGCCAACAACCTGATTCCCATGTCCGTCGTGGTCGTAAAGCCGCTCGATTTCAATCTTGCGCGCACCTCGGGGGGGATGTTCATGGACTCGAACCTCGCCCGTTGCGCCTCTAGCTTCCGCTCCATTTTCTCGGAAAGCGTTGGGCAGAGCCGTCGCGCGGCCGCGAACGCTTCTGGTTCGCTACGTTCGTTGCGCAGTCCCGTCCCTTGCTCGACGGAATCGGGACAGAACTCGTAGATCTCCTCGGCAAATGCGCAGATTGATTGTGGCAGCGACTTAAACTGAATTGCAACCCACGCGCCGTCGGCACCGACAATTTCAAATTCGCATTCGCTGCGCCACTTTTGAAGCCTTTCCAGAACATCTTTTGTCGAGACGTTGTAATTCATGCCGTTGGTCTGTCGCACTCGTAGAATGTCATATTCGTCCGTGGACTTCAGTGCGACAATGGCGTCTCCGAGGGTCTGCCCTTTAGGACCGTACATTCCGCTCCAGAACACTCGATAGCCGCGGGGCAGAAGTTGCGGCTGGAGCTTCGAGAGCATGGGAGTGAACTCATCCCGTTTCACTGAGACTGCTATGCCGTCGGCTTCTTTCGGATCGAATTGTTCCGTGAATGCGATCAGTCGATTCAACGACCCACCGCAAGTGCCTTTTATCAGGTCGCAAATATCGACCTCGAATCCAACGTCGGCGGCGAGTTGCCTCTCGGCAAGGGTCAAAGTCATCGGTAAGTCCTCGCGACTTGTTCTGTCAATTCATGTTTGGCGGTGCTCCCACCCCGCCCCTACGGCCAACATTACTTCACCACAAAATTTACCAGCTTCCCCGGCACGACGATGGTTTTGACGACCTCCTTGCCGCTGAGCAGCTCGGCGATGCGGGGTTCGGCGCGGGCGGCGGCGATGAGGGTGGGCTGATCGCTGCCGGCGGGGACGACGACCTTGCCCCGGAGCTTGCCGAGGATTTGCACGGGGATTTCAATCTCGGCATCCTTGGTCAAGGCGTCGTCGAATGTCGGCCAGGGCTCGTAGGCCAGCGTCTTGGCGTGGCCAAGGAGTTGCCACAACTCTTCGGCTACGTGCGGGGCGAAGGGAGAAAGGAGCAGGACGAACCGCTCCATGACGGAGTGTGGGCGGATCGATTGCTTGGTGAAGAAGTTGACGAACTCCATCATCCGGGCGATGGCCGTGTTGAACTGCATTCCCTCCAGGTCGCTCGTCACCTGCTTGATCGTTTTGTGTAATGTGCGGTTCTGCTCTTCCGTCGGCTCTGTGTGTTGAACGGATACGTTGAGCATGAGCACTTCGCTCTTGTCATCCACAATCAGCCGCCAGGCCCGGTCCAGAAAGCCGCGAACGCCAACGACGCCGGCGGTGCTCCAGGGCTTCACTGCTTCCAGCGGGCCCATGAACATTTCGAAGAGGCGAAGAGAGTCCGCGCCGAATTCCTTCACAACGTCATCCGGGTTGATGACGTTGCCACGTGCCTTGGACATTTTCTCGCCGTTTTCGCCGAGAATCATTCCTTGGTTGACAAGCTTCTGAAATGGCTCGATGGTGCTTAGATAGCCTCGGTCGAACAGCACCTTGTGCCAGAATCGCGAATAGAGCAAATGCAGCACCGCATGCTCCGCTCCGCCGACGTACAGGTCCACCGGCATCCAGGCTTTTTCCTTCTCCTTGTCCACGAACACCTGGCCGTTGCGGGGATCGATGAACCGCAAGTAGTACCAGCAGCTTCCTGCCCACTGCGGCATGGTGTTGGTTTCGCGGCGATACTTTTTGCCGCCGATGACCGGATACAGCCACTCCGCCGGCGCTTTCCCCAGCGGCGGCTCGGGGCGGCCGTGCGGCTTATAGTCGTCCAGGTGCGGCAGATCGACCGGCAGGTCTTTCATGTCGACCGCCTTGATCATTCCCGTCGGCTGGTTGTGTTCGTCCAGCTCGTGCAGGATTGGGAACGGCTCTCCCCAGAACCGCTGGCGCGAGAAGAGCCAGTCTCGCAGCTTGTAATTGACCGCTTCGCGGCCGAGGCCGGCAGCGGCGAGGTCGGCGGTAATTTTGGATGTGAATTCGGCGGTTGGCATGCCGTTGTAGGAGCCGGAGTTGATGGCGGTGCCTTCTACAATAAAAGGGCCATATTCGGCCGGCCGCTGCGAATAGTCCTTGAGCAGTTCCTGTATGGGACTTTGCGCAAGGATTTCCGTGGCGGACTTCACGACCCCATCCCGAATGCTCTGTGCCAGGTCCGGCTGGCCGCGACTTGCGGCCAGGGCGTCGATGTTCTTGTCCAAGTCGGCCTTCTTGCGAATGGCTGCAATCGCCGCAGAACGAAGCCAATGGTCCGTAGGAGCGACCACGGCACGAATCGGCAATTTGAACAAGATGGCGAACTCAAAATCCCGCTCGTCATGCGCGGGAACCGCCATGATCGCACCTGTGCCATATCCCCACAGCACATAGTCCGCGACCCACACTGGCACAGGCTGGCCATTCACCGGATTGATGGCATGTGAGCCCGTGAAAACGCCGGTCTTGGTCTTCGTCGCATCCTGCCGGTCCCGGTCGCTCTTGCTGACAGCCTTCTGGACGTAAGCTTCGACGGCTGATTTCTGTTCCGGAGTGGTCAGGCGCTGTACGAACGGATGCTCCGGCGCGATGACCATGTAGGTCGCGCCGAAGAGAGTGTCGGGGCGAGTGGTGTAGATGCGGAGGACGTCGTCAGCGGGCTTCCTGGGGAAGCCGGATTTCGCACGGGACGCTTTCCACTGCTCGAAGCCGGGCAGGCTAGAAGCCTGCCCCACGTGGAAGTCCACCTCGGCACCGACGCTCCTTCCAATCCAGTCGCTCTGCAGCTTTTTGATGCCGCTGGACCAATCGAGCGGTTCCAGGTCTTTCTCCAGCCGGTCAGCATAGGCGGTGATGCGAAGCATCCATTGCCGCAGGGGCATCCGGACGACGGGATGGCCGCCCCGCTCGCTTTTGCCGTCGATCACCTCTTCGTTGGCCAGCACGGTTCCCAGGCCGGGGCACCAGTTGACCAGGGCATCGGCTTGGTACGCCAGGCGTTGCTCGTCCTGATATTTGCGGACGGTGTTTTCCCCCTGTGCACCCACTTCGGCGGGAATGGGCAACTCGCTGATGGGGCGGCCCTTCTGCTGCTCGGCGTCGAACCAGGTGTCAAACAGGACCAGGAAAATCCACTGCGTCCAGCGGAAGTATTCCACGTCCGTCGTCGCCAGCACCCGGTCCCAGTCATAGCTGAACCCCAGCATCTTGAGCTGGCGGGTGAACTCGCGGATGTTGTTTTCGGTGTTGCTGCGGGGATGCTCGCCAGTCTTGATGGCGTGCTCTTCCGCCGGCAGGCCGAAGGCGTCAAAGCCCATCGGGTGGAGCACTGTCCGCCCCCGCATCCGCTCAAAGCGGCAAACGATGTCCGTCGCCGTGTACCCTTCCGGATGCCCCACATGCAGCCCCGAGCCGCTGGGGTACGGAAACATGTCGAGCGCGTAGAGCTTCTTCCCAGCGGGCATCTCTGGAGTGCGGAAAGTCTGGTTCTGTGCCCAGTACTGTTGCCACTTTGGCTCGATGGAGGCGGGGGTGTAGCGGGGCATGGGACAGCCGGGAAAGTTGGTAGGGAAATGACGAAACTCGAATGGCGAATGACGAATGAAAAGAGCTGCCTCTCAATTCGCCATTCGCCATTCGAATTTCGTCATTTGGTTATACGGCAAGACATCCGCTAACGATAGAAGTTCGCGGAATGCCTATCAACTTCCCGCTGTCTCCGACACCCGCCAATCCACCAATTGCACTTCCACACTGCTCCGCCCTTGGTACTCGTTGATGACGGGGCGGTAGGCGATGTCGAGGGGGGTGTCGATGCGAGAGAGCTCGTCGGCGTGCTCGCCAAAATTGAAGCCGACGCCGCGGATTTTCACCCGGTGCTGCACGATGTGGAAGGAAAGATGCCGCTCACCGGAGCCGATTTTCTTGGGGGGCTCGGCCAGCTTGACCCCCGTTGCGCAGAGGACAGGGCGGGGATTACCCGCGCCGAAAGGGGCCATCTGCTCGATCTGGCGGACAATTTGCGATGTGAGCTGCGACAGAGGAGCTTCGCCGTCGATGTTGATTTCGACCTGCCCCACGCTGCTGGTGGACTGGGTGGAAAGCTGGTCGCAAAATGCTCCGCGAAAAGCATCAATGCGGCTCTCCTCGATTTTGAATCCAGCCGCGGCCGCGTGACCGCCGAAACCGACGAGATGCTCGCTGCAGGCCGCCAAGGCGTGGTGCAGATTCGTGCTGCCGCCGCTCCGGGCGGAGCCGACGCCGGGCTTCACACCGAGTTTGTCGAGGGAAATCAAAATGACCGGGCGGCCGTATTTTTCCGCGAGCTTGCCGGCGACGAGGCCGATCACGCCGACATGCCAGTCGCGAGCGGCGAGTACGAATGCCGGGTCGTTCTCCGCGTCAAACTCTTCCTTGATTTGCTTGTTGGCACCAATCAGGATGCTCCGCTCGATGCTATCGCGGCTGCCGTTGAGCTCGTGGATGTATTCGGCGAGTTGCTGGGCCCGCGGCTCGGAATCGGTGGTCATCAGCTCGACGGCAAGCTGCGCCTGGCCGAATCGTCCGGCAGCGTTGAGACGCGGAGCGAGCGTGAAGGCGATGTTCTCGCTATCGAGCGACGACTTTTGATGAAGCTTCGTCACTTCCAGCAGTTTCCTGATTCCCAGGGGGGGTGAATGAAGCAAGCTCGTCAATCCATGTCGGACGATGATCCGGTTTTCATCGAGCAGCGGCACGACATCGGCAACGGTGCCGAGCGCCGCCAGCCCGACCGCGGAGAGCAAAAAGTTCCGCATCGGCTCGCTGACCTTCTTGCTCTGGCTGGCCCGCTGGCAAATCGCCCAGGCCAGCTTGAACGCGACTCCCGCGCCGCATAGCCCCGCAAACGGATAGTCATGCCCCGGCAACCGCGGATGGACAATCGCCGCCGCACAGGGGAGCCGCTCCGCGAACTCGTGATGGTCGGTGACGATGAGTTCCAGTCCGAGCGACTTAGCCGTATCTGCTTCCACAAGGCTGGCGATGCCGCAATCGACCGAGATCACCAACGACGCTCCGCGCTCCGCCAGTGTTCGGAGGGCATCGCTACTCAGGCCATACCCTTCCTCCAGCCGGTTGGGAACATAGTACGAAACGTCGGCCCCCAAGAGCCGCAGACAGATGATGAGGATCGCGGAGCCGGTCATGCCGTCGGCGTCGTAGTCCCCGTAAATGACGATTTTCCGTTTGTCCCGAATGGCTGCATGAACACGCTCCGCTGCATCTGCACAACCGGGAAGCTCGTCGGGGTCGCGAAGGCCGGTGAGCTTCGACTCCAGAAACGTCTTGACGTGCTCCGGCTCGTGCACGCCTCGGCAGAGCAGAAGCTGGGCGACAATTGGAGGAACCCCGGCGGACCGTTCCAGGCGGCCGATTCGGTCAGCATCGTGCGGCTCAATGCGCCAGCGTTTGCGCATGGGGTCATCCTTAACGTTGGCCTACTGCAGAGAAAACTGGGCAGGCTGGAAGCCTACCCCACTGGGCTACTTCTTCTTTTCCGTGTGCGGCGTGTGTTTCCGCAGCCGCGGGCTGTATTTCGGCAGCTTCAGTTTCTCTCCGCCGGGCTTGCGGCGCAGGGTGTAGTTGATGTCGCCGGTTTCGTCGCAAACCAGATGAACTACTTCGGCTTTTTTCTTGCTCTTGGCCATGACGTTATCCTGACGCTAAATCGGACGAATTCACCATGATAGCCGAGGGGCGGCAGTCGGTGTAGGGTGCCGAAAAGCACGCGAACGGCTGACGCCGAGGATGCCGACAGCAACCCTCTTCCAGCGTGCGGTATATCGCCTGTGGTTTCGCTCACCACCAGCGGCTATAGTAGGTTCCTGATTGGCCTCTAACTCAGGCGGGATTCCTCGATCGATGTTCATCACTCACGCCCTTTGGCGGCTGCGCCGTTGCTTGCTGCTGCTTGCGGTGCTCGCAGGGCTGGTCCTGTTAGTTCGCGCCGGCAGTGCCCAATCCAAAGCGCGAGTAGACGTCATTCCTGACGGGCCTGGAACCATCCTGCCAGGGAGATGGGGAGCTTTGCGGGTAACTTTCATCAACCTGGATGACAAGCCCGCCGAATTGTTTGCGGCAACATACTTTGACCAGGACCGATCTCTGCAGTACGGCCGCAAGACCTGGGTTCCAGCTCGATCACGCCTGACGCTATCCCATGCGATCCAAGTACCTTTGCTGGAACCGGGGACTAAAACTATTGATATCCAGACTCTCCTGTTTGATCCCAAACAGGAGAGCGAAGTGTTACTCCGGGGCAACCAGCGGGATTTGCAACATTCGGGAAGGTTGCGACGGGGATTGGAGCCGGCGACTGCCCTTATGAACTTGCCTGACGAATTCAGGCAATATGGTGCTGGTCGCGACTTGCCTTATGAACTGGTAGTGGGGGCCAAATCATCGCAATCACTGGGAAAGGGGATGGCGCAGCTCATCGATTCCATCTCTCCCGCCACCCCGGAAGCGTATGCCTGCCTCGATCAGATCATTGTCGCGGATAATCGCCTGACGCATGACGGCCCGGCCATCACCGCCATCCGTCGCTGGTTGTTCGGTGGTGGACACCTTTGGGTCATGCTGGACCGTGTCGAACCGCAGCTCTTGGAGCTACTCTTGGAGGATGACTTTCCTTGCCAGGTCGTCGATCGCGTCGAGTTGACAACGGTCAAGATCACCCCTAACAGCCATGCTGTAGGGGGGGATGTTTCCGTGCAAGAATACGAGCAACCTGTCGACATGGTCCGCGCGATTGTCTCGGGTGTCGAGGTTCATTACTCTGTTGACGGCTGGCCAGCGGCATTCTGGAAACAATGCGGCGCAGGAAAGCTGCTGGTGACCACTTTGGCACCAGCCGGCTGGATGCGCGAAGGACTTGCCAACGAGGACACAGTGCCGGCGATGGGGTCTTTGGGCCGGCCAGGATCGGGGCAATTAGGGGGACCAACCGCTCCACCACCTGCGCGCCCTTCGGTTGCCGACCCACAAGAGGCAGCGTTGATTGACGGAGCGCAGAGCCGCGCATACTACATCCTGCCGCCGCTCAAGGATATTGCAACGGAGTTTTTCAGTTCCCGAAATCCGCCGGCAATCGACACCAAGATTTTCGAGCCGCATGTGACGGAATATGTGGGGAGTTCGGTCCCCTCGCGGTGGTTCATCACGAGCATGCTTGGTGGTTTTGGCGCTGTCCTGGCTGGATTGGGAGTGGTGCTCTGGCGCAGCAACCGTCTGGAATGGCTCGGGGCGGCTGGTCCTGCCCTGGCGGTGGTAGTGGCCGGCACTTTGATCTTCATGGGATTGACGCAGCGGCGGTCGATTCCTCCTACTGTCGCCACTGTGCAGTATGTCGAGGCACTTCCCGGAACCAACGACATTCTGGTCACGGGCCAGACTGACATTTATGCTCCCGATGCCGCCAATACCCTCATCGCATCCCAAAGCGGCGGCTGGATTACACCCGACCGCAAAGGGCAGGAAGGGCAAACCTCTCGAATGGTCTGGACCGACCTGGACTCCTGGGAGTGGCAGCATCTCCCACCCAATTACAACCAGCGGTTAGGAGAGTTTTCTACCTCGACGGCAACCGCGGAACGAATTGACGCTCTAGCCACCTTTTCCAAGAACGGATTGACCGGCCGCGTGAATGGGAAGTCGATCGCTCATCCGGCGGATGCCGTCTTGGCCACGCGGGACGGCCGCATCGGTGTGGACTTGAACGCTGACGGCAGTTTTCAGGCGCGGGCCAGCCAGGTTTTCAGTGGCGAGCAGTTTATTGCCGCCGAGCTGTTGACCGACGAGCAGAACCGCCGTAGCCGCACTCTGGCAAAAATCTTCACCGATACGAAGCGCCCCAATTTCCCCGGCGAGCCGAAGTTGCTGCTCTGGGCGGATCCGCTCGACCTCGGCTTTCAATTTGATGAAGGCCATCGCCAATCGGGAGCGGCTCTCATCGCGATCCCGCTCAACCTAGAACGGCCGGCAGAGGGGACGGAAGTAGCGATTCCCTCTCCCTTTCTTCCCTACCGCCAGGTCAGCGGCCCCGATGGGACTGCTGCCGCCGGCCTGTATGACCATCGCGACAGAGAATGGCAACAGCGGGCGCGCCCTTCTACGGCCTGGCTCCGATTTCAAATCCCCGGCGTGCTAGTGCCGCTCGAATTGCAACGGGCAAAAGTGACCGTGCAGGTGACCGGCCCCGTCGGCAGGCTGGAAATAGGGGGCCTGCGCGGGAAGGAAGCAATCGCCGTCAAGACCTGGATGGATCCCGTCGGCACGCTGTCTTTCGAGATCGATGACCCGGCGCTGCTCAAAGTTTCTGAGGGGGGGCTGCTGCTCCGAGTCTCCGGCGGTGATCCTGCCCGTCCCGAGTTGACGCAATCGGTAGATAAGGCCAACTATTGGCGGATCGAATCACTCCGCCTGGAGCTATACGGCAAGACCTCGTCTCCTTCCGCGAACCAGCCTTGAAAAGGAACTGTGATGAGTAAGGAGAATCGCGTCGTCGTCATTGAACAGCTCACAAAGCGCTATGGCACATTCACCGCGCTGGATGGACTGTCGCTGACGATCGAGGCCGGCCAGATTCTGGGAATGATCGGTCCCAACGGCGCGGGCAAAACCACGTGCATCAAAATTCTCGTCGGCTTGGCCCGTCCCACCGGAGGCACCGCCCAGATTGGCGGGGCCGACTGCGTACGAGATTCCCGCCGCATCAAGCATCTGGTGGGTTATATGCCGGACCGATTCGGCTCCTACGACAACATGCGGGTGCATGAATATCTGGATTTCTTTGGGGCCGCGTTTGGCATTTCACGCCCGGTCCGCCGGCAGCGGATCGAAGAGGTGATGGAGACCACCGGCACCACCTACATGCGCGATAAGTTCGTCGAGACACTGAGCCACGGCATGCAGCAGCGAGTGGGGATTGCCCGCACCTTATTGCACAATCCACAGGTGCTGATTCTTGACGAGCCAGCCAACGGTCTGGACCCGCAAGCCCGCATCGAGATGCGCGACCTGCTCATTCGCCTGGCCCGTGGCGGCAAGACGCTGATTGTCACTAGCCACATTCTTCCCGAGCTTTCCCGCATCTGCGACCAGGTCGCCATTCTCACCCACGGTAAGCTGCGGGCCCTGGGGACCGTGGACCAGATCAGCCGCATGGTTAGCCAGGAACGAACAATTGAAGTTCAATTCTCCAATCGCGAACAGCTCGCGCGAGGGGCCGAAATCGCTCGTTCGCATCTCGATCCCGCGTCGGAAGTGGTGCAGGTTCCGGCCGAGGGAGTCGTCCGCTTTCGCACTGCCCGGCCCGAAGCGCAACTTGCCGACCTGCTGGCCGGCTTGATCCAGGGAGGAGTGAAGGTTTCGCAGTTCCGCGAGTTGCAGACCGATCTGGAAGAGGCTTTCATGTCCTTCGCCAACCTGGGGAGCGGAAAATCTCCCCCCGGCGCTCCAGCCATTTCCCTGTCGGCCACGGAAAAGGTCGTGATGCAGGGGAGCAAACGATGAACACTGCTCTCCTGCAACGGGAGCTTGTCACCCTGCTGCGGCAGCGGCGGATGGTCTTGATGCAATGCGCGCTGGCCATTGGTTTTGCGCTGCTCGTCATCATTCGCTGGCCCACGGAGCCTCGCATCTCTCTTTCCGGCAGCCGGGCGCAGGAGGTTTTTCGCCTCCTCTCCTACGGCCTTTTAGCCGCGCTGCTGCTGTTGCTCCCCGTCTTTCCGGCGACGAGCATTGTGCGGGAACGAAACTCGGGGACGTTGGCGCTCTTGTTGAATACGCCCTTGGGGCCCATCCGCATTTTCTTCGGCAAGCTCCTGGCTGTGCTGGGGGTAGCGGGCTTGATTCTCGCTCTCAGCCTGCCGGCAGCGGCGGCTTGTTTCGCAATGAGCGGGGCCTCGTGGAAACACTCGCAGGTTTATCTCATGCTGGCGCTGACCGCCTTGCAATATGCCTCGCTGGGTCTCCTCATCAGCACCTATGCCACCTCCGCCGACGGCGCGGTCCGCTGGACATACGGCTTCGTGCTTCTCTCCAGTGTGCTGGTGCTGGGTCCCTATCAGTTTCTGCATGGCCTGGGGGGCAATCTAGCGGAAGGGGCCAACTGGCTCCGCTGTGCCTCGCCTTTTGCCGCCTTGATGTCGCTCTTGGGTGCCGGTGATGTGGCGGGGGGCGGCATGGTCGACAGAACCAATGTGGCGGCGCGGTTTGTGATCATTTCGTTCGCGCTCTCCCTCGTCTATTCGCTCTGGGCCATCAGCCGGCTGAACCATTCGATCTTTGATCTCTCCCGCGATGCCGGCAGAATAAGCGATGAGCAAAACCTGTGGGTCCGCCTGCTGCGGCGGTTCGTGTTCGTGGTCGATCCGCAGCGGCGGTCGCGCCCCATCGGGCCGTTGGTTAACCCGGTCATGGTCAAGGAATTCCGCTGCCGCCGCTTCGGCCGACTGCACTGGCTGTTGCGACTCGTGGCGGTTTGCGCGCTCCTCTCGCTCGGCCTCACTTATGCCGCGGTGACCGGCACCGTGAACTGGGGGGTCGAAACCATCGGCGGCATCATGGTGCTGATGCAAGTTGCTTTGCTGGTCCTGTTCACCCCCGCATTGGCTGCGGGGCTGATCAGCACCGAGCGGGAAAGCGGCGGCTGGCCCTTGTTGCAGATGACTCCCATGTCGCCGCTCCGCATCGTGTGGGGAAAACTGCTCTCCGTCATCCTCACCCTCCTGCTCGTTCTCTGCGCCACACTCCCCGGTTATCTGGTCATGATCTATATCGATCCCGGAATGCGCTTCCAGGTGCAACGTGTCGTCACCTGCCTGCTGGCGACGGCCGGCTTTGCGATGATGCTCTCTGCCGCCATCGGAAGCCTGTTTCGCCGGACCGCCGCCGCCACTGCCGCTGCATATGCCGCGCTGCTGCTGGTTTGTGGCGCCCCACTGCTCATCTGGCTTGGCCGCGACGCCCCTTTCGGCCACGACACCGTCGAGCGAGCCCTGGTTATCAACCCCGTCGCTGCCGCCCTCTCCGTCATTCGGCTGCCGGGCTTTCGCGATTACGACCTGATTCCCGGCAACTGGTGGTTCCTCGGCATTTCGTCGGCCGTCTGTCTGGTGGTCCTGCTTGTGCAAACTCATCGCATTTCCCGTCCGCAATAGCCCTTCGATCTCGACGTATGTCTCCTATCTGGCTCATTCTCGCTTGCACGCTGGGAGACGCGCCCCCCCGGCCTGCCCCCATCACGACGGACTTCGCAATGGAAAGCGATCCCGTCCTGCCCGGCCTTACGACAATCAACGTCCACTCGCCAAAGTACCTTCCCCTCTGGCTCCAGGCGCTCGATCGCCCCGAAGCCGATTTACAGCGACTGGCTGCCGAGACCGTGGCCCAGGCCCACCTCGTGGGGGTACCCAAAATGATCGAGACCAAGCCGGCCTTGGTCCGCATCGTCTCCACCAAGGCGTCGCACCCCGCCGCTCGGTTCACCGCCGCCCGGGCTCTCATCGTGCTGGATGCCAAAGATGCCGCCCCCGAGCTCTTTCAGGCCGCCCAACAACATGGCGACAACGTGCGGCAGTTGGTTGAGCCCGCGCTGGCCCGCTGGAAATACGCGCCGGCATTCGACGTCTGGCGGAAGCGGTTGACGAGTGCGGAAGTGAACCACCGCGACTTGATGCTCGCCGTTCGCTTGTTGGGAGATGCCCGCGATCGGTCGGTCCTGCCGCAACTGCTTGCCATTCTGAACGCGCGCGAGCGACTCGACGCGGAGCGGTTGGCGGCGGCGCGAGCGGCAGGACAACTTGCCGAAACCGGTTTGGAAGGTGACGCACAGAAATGCGGTGCTTCCGGCGCGAAGACCGTGGACCGCCACTGCGCGGCGGCTCTGCTGGAACGCCACACGAGCGACCCGGCCAAAATGCTCCTGCTCGCCCTCGCCGCCGACCCTGAACCCAGCGTCGCCACCGCGGCGCTCCGCCGGCTCAACGCTATCGACTATTCCCTGGTACTGCCGCTGGCGGAGAAGGCAATGCAAAGCCCCGATTCGGGCGTTCGTCGCGAAGGGGCCCGTGCTTATGCCGCCCGTCCCAGTGTGGAACGAATCAAAACCTTAGGCAAACGACTGGACGACTCTCATCTCGGCGTGCGGGCCATGGTGCGGGAGGACTTTCGGCAACTGGCGGGCGATCCTCAGTGGGATGATGCCGTCCGTCAAACCGCCACGGCAGCGCTCGCTGCCGAATCCTGGCGTAGCCAGGAACAGGCCGCATTGTTGCTCGGCCACCTCGACCACAAGGCGGCCGCGCCCCGTCTCGTCAAACTGCTCGATTCCCCGCGGAGTGAGGTGATGATTGCTTCGGCCTGGGCGCTTCGCAAGCTTGCCCTTCGGGAGACATTGCCAGACCTTTTGAAGAAGGCCAGCTACCTCACCGATCTCCGCCTCCGACGAGCCAGCTATGATCCGCTCGACCTGCAAGCAGCCCATCTTTTCGAGGCCCTGGGACAAATGCAATATGAGCCGGCGGAACCCTTGATGCGGCGCTACGTGGCAAAGAACTCCGCAATGGGAGAGTATTCTCGCAGCGCGGCCATTTGGGGACTGGGACTGTTGCATGTCGGCAAGCCCGATGACGCGCTGGCCTCGGCGATTGTCGGAAGGGTCACGGAACCTTCCTCAGCCATCCCTCCAGAGATGACCCGAATCCGTCTGGCCGGTGCAATTGCTTTGGGAAAAATGAAAGCCAAACCTCAATCCAAGGCGCTCCGCGATTTCCTCCGAGAGGCTGGCGGAGGCAATCTCTACCTGGCCATCCGCTGGTCACTGCGGGAAATTAACGGCGAGGAGATTCCACTTCCCGATCCCTTCCCAATTTCCAAGGGGGGCTGGTTCCTGGAGCCGCTCGATATTATCGAGAGTGCCGCACCATAGGAGACTGTTGAAAAGGGAGTCAGGCACGTCGCGGCAACCCTCAGCGGTCTATCGGGGCCGGGCCACTTCGCGAATTGGCTCGGGATTGATTAGGCTGATGGAGAGGTCGTCGAGGGAGGCTTCGCCGAGGCCCGTCAATGAGAAGGTGAGGGTCAGCTCGCCATTTTTGGGCATCGCCCGATAGAGAGTGAATTCGCGCCAGCCTTGCGAGAGCTGAATCCGCTCGCCGAGTTGCGGGCCGGCGAAGTTGTCGAAGATGAGCAGGCCGTCCTGCGTGGCGGCGAGCCGCCCAGGAACATGCGCCCAGCCGTGGATGCGGGCAAGTTGGCCCTGGCGGACGGGGACGGGAGCACTCGTGATCCACAGGGGGGGACGCTCGAGGGCGAGGGGAACTTCCTTGGGGCTAACCGCCCAGGCCGAAAGGCGGAGGGCGGAGCGTCCGCCGTGCGGAGATTGCAGGGCGAGCGCGACGTCGCCCTGGAGTGCTTCGGACATGCCCCGATGTTGTTTCCAGCCGGCACTGAGGAGCTGGTTCAGGCTTTCCATCTCGCCGGCGGCGAGGCTGTTTGTTCCCCAGTGATTCCGCCGGAGGCGCTGGGCGAATTCCCAATGCAGCGGCAGCAGGCCGAACTGGGCGACGCAGGGGCTAGCGGCAGGTGAGGGGAAAGCGCCGGCGGTTTGTTCCCAGTGGCCGCGGCGGACCTTGGCGAGCGTTTGCTCCGAGCGGTCGGCAGCGGCGTGCAGGGTTCGCTGATCCATGGTTTCCAAGCCGCGGCGAGCCTGGTCGAGATAGGTCTGGGCTTCGCGCAGCCAGGGGGCCGCGGCGGGAAGCGGATGGCCGGCAGCCGCGAGCTCGCGGTCCACGTCAGTGGCTTGCGTCAATTCGCGGGCGGCGACTTCGTACCGAAGGCGGCCAATTTCCAGCTTCGCTTCCGCGAGGACACGATTGAAGTGATGGATCACTAGCGGATCCTGCGTAATGACAATGGCCGTCGCCACGCCCGGCTCATCAAGCTGAACGCGAATGCCGCCACTGCCGCGAGAAGTGCTCAGCACTCGCAGACCAGAGAGGGTGACCAGATAGGCTTTGTCGGAAATGGGGACGCCGGGGACGACGAGCGAGATTGGTTTGGTGTCCGCTGCTGCGGCGACGTATTGCTGAGCGGGGACATGCCGTGTGACCAGGAGGAGCTTGCTCCGCTCGGTTTGCAACATGCTGACCTGCGTGGCGGTATCGGGGGAAGGGATGTCTTCCACTAGCGTTCCGGCAGCGGCCCAGGGTTCGAGCAGGAGCAGTTCAAAGTTGAGCAGCTTCAGGACATCGACCCGTTGTGAGCCGGCAAGCGTGTCGGTGGAAAGGGGGACGCTGGAATGGAAAACAAGCCCGCGCGAGCCGGCTGCGAGGGCGCAGTGGGCCGTGAGACGAAGCTGCTGCCACTGGAGCGACTCGCGGAGCGGTTTCCCTGCGGTCATCAGCAAGAGCTGTTCGCGCAAGCCTTCAGGAAGGTGTGTGGGAACGGTGCTCCAAAGCGGAGTTCCCGGGCGAGCGAGCTTGGGCCGGCCGAGCAACCAGGAACGATAGGCGGAGAGCTCGAAGCTGGTCGCCAGCGTTGGCTGGTCGAGGATCAGCAGGTTGGCGATGCGGCTGTAGCCCTCGAGGTCGGTGGCCGGCTGGCAAACGAGCGGGCGGCCCGTGCGGCTGTCGTGCCGGCGGATTTCAGCCGCCAGCTCCTGGGTGCTAAGGAGTTCGCGGGCTGCGAGGTTCGTTCCCAGGCTCCAGGCCAGCACGCGATCATACGCCGCGCCCATCGGCGTCTCTTCGGAAACGACCGGTGGCGGCGCCACAAGCCAGAGTCCCAACCGCTGCGCTTCCTGGAGCTGCTTGGGGGTCGGCTCGGCCCGGAGCTTGACCGTGTTGAAGCCGAGGGAATGGAGCCACTCCAGCGGCTCCCCATTGTGCTCGATGATTCGAGGCATCAGCGGCCGGCCGTTGACCATCAGGAGCGACCCCTGCATGGCGGCTCCGCTGCGGGGGTCGCGGGATTCGAGTCCTGGTTTTTGAGCGGTGGCGCTGGGCTTTTGGGCTTTGCCGTTGTCGTCCAGGCTGACATATCCCTGGATTTCCAAATCATCGAGCCAGAGGTCGATGTTGCCGGGGCTGGAGAAGGTGTTGAGGACCACCATGTCGATGTAAGCACCGCTTTCGTCGACTTTCTTCTTCTCGGCGGCGAGTTGGCGGCGGCGGGCCCAGACGGCTTTGTTGAGCTTGTCCGGGACGTCGGTGACCTTGAGCTCTTGCCAGCGGCCGGCGTCGGTGTAGGAGTCTCCGGGGATGAAGTCGGTGAGGGGCTCGCCGGTGGCGTCGTCGATGGTCTTGGGAAAGACGACGCGGAGCATCATCTGGATATTCGGTTTGTCGGATTTGATCCAGACGCTCGGCGCGAGTTCGGCGATGACGGCTGCTTTGCCGATGGGATGGGCGAGCGGGGCCAGTGTGCCATTTCCCACGGTGAGGCGGAGATATTCGCTGCCGTTGCCGCTGCGGGATTGCTGAAAGGTCCGTTGCTGGGCGAGCACGCGGACGCTGCAATCTCCCGGCCGAATCCGCCAGGAGGGGACGGTCGATTCAAAGGTCTCGCGAAACTGGGCGGCGGTTGGCTGCGGACCGAGGGCGAACAAGACCGCCACGGAAACTGCCAAAAGGGTTCCCCAGGTTGCGCGGAGCCTCGAAAATGTCGACGCAAAAGTCATGGCGGCCCGTTGACAAACGGCAACAGCGGTTACAGAGGGTCCCTTTTGGCGTAACATCGGCTTGTATCAGGATTTGCGATGAGCGGCGAGGGCAAGTGTGGTAAATTCGCCATACTGGCCTACGGCGGCCGAAAGTCGCAGCCTTGCCGTAACTACCGAGCGTGCATAGAGTTGCAGGTCCAAGGCCGCTCGATAGCACAAACCTTGGCATAGCGGGTGCTTTAGAGGACAGGCAACACGACCCACACCCGGAGCCGCCGCAGCATGTCCACCACCAGCACCGCCCCCCAGACTGAAGAACTTCCCAAGGATGTAGCCGATTTGGCAAGTGCCATTGCCGCCCTCCCCGCCGAACAGCGTTCGCGGGTGGAGCCCTTGATGTTTCGCGTGGTCGACAGCACCCGCCGCCGCCGCCGCATCCTCAACCTGGTGCAGGAAGCCCTCAGTCAATTGCGGCTGGATATGAAATACCTGGTCTTTGATCTGGAAGCCACCCGCCGCGAGCGGGACGCCCTGAAGCCGCAAACGGGCGACGAGTCGCGGGAAGAATAAGCCGCGAGATTCTCCCAAGAGCTCCTCCTACAAGCTGAGTTTTGAGAACTCCTTGTACCAAGCGCTCTGCCCCAAGGTGCCCTGGGGCAGAGCATTTTTGGAGAAGTTGTCCCGTCTGGAGGAGCAAGAGGTGCCCAGCGTAATTGCATTGCAGGCGTCGAGCTGCTGGAATACGATGAATGAGAATTGCTGCCGCAGGTCTTAACGACCTGCTTGGCAGTTCGAGCAGAGACACAGAGCCACGAAACAGGAAATTCGCGGCAGGAATTTTCACGCGGGACGAGCCGCTGGGAAGGTGGCACGTGCGCACCCTGGCGGTGCGCTTTCCGCGGCAGATAGAGCGCGTCTCATGGCCGAAATGACCGCCGAAATACTGGGGCAAAAGATCACCGACGCCGGCCTGCTTGATTCGCATCAACTGGAAGCGGTGTGGGGAGAGCTGGGAACGCGTGAAGTAACCGTCGACCAGTTCACCAGCCTGCTGATGAGGCGGGAACTGTTGACGAACTTTCAACTAGACCGGCTGTTCAAGGGAGAACGGAGCGGCTACTTCTACGGTGGCTTCAAGGTGCAGTATCTCGTTGGCACGGGAACATTCGCCCGCGTCTATCGGGCTGTGGAACGGAATACTGGCCGCGTGGTCGCCGTCAAAGTCCTCCGCAAACGATTTCGCGAGGACGACGTGGGGATCGAGCAATTCCTCCGCGAAGGCCAAATCGTAGCCGGCTTGCGGCATCCCAACATCGTGCCGATTTATGAAGTCAGTTCCAATACTAACGCTCCCTACCTGGTGATGGAATTTGTGGAGGGACGGAATCTCCGCGACACCGTGAAGGTCCGCAAAAAGCTCACCCCCGTGGAATCGATGCGAATCATCATCGACGTGCTCACGGGTTTGGCATTTGCCGCTGAAAAGGGCATGAGTCATCGCGATCTGAAGCTCTCCAATGTGCTGATCACTTCCAAGGGACGGGCCAAATTGGTGGACTTCGGCCTGGCCGCGATTCGCTCGACGGAATCCGTTAAGGACGACGACTCCCCCAATGCCCGCACCATTGATTATGCCGGCTTGGAGCGGGCTTCCGGCTGTCGGGCCAATGATCCGCGGAGCGACTTGTTTTTCGTCGGCTGCATGCTCTATCACATCGTCAGCGGCGTACCGGCGATGTACGAGACGCGAGATCGCATTCAGAGATTGAGCGTAGCCCGCTATCAAAGCATCAAGCCGTTATCGCAGGTCGATCCGACGGTCCACCGGGCGATTGCCGCATTTGTCGCGAAGGCGATTGAGGTCGCTCCCGAGAAGCGTTACACGAATCCCACTGAAATGCTGGAAGACGCAAAAAAGGTGCAGGCCCGAGTCGAAGCCGGCGACATCGCCGATGCCGAAGCGGCCGCAGCCGCGGCCGCAGCGGGAGAAGTCGTGCCGATGTCAACGGCTATCAAGCCCCCGTCGGAAATGGAAGGGGCTTCGCGGAGCGTCATGATTGTCGAATCGCGCATGGAAATGCAGGACGTATTCCGCGAAAAGCTCAAAAAGTACGGCTACCGCGTGCTGGTATTCGGCGATCCGGTTAGGGCCATCGCGCGCATTGAAGATTCCCCGACCAAGCTGGTCGACTGCGTCTTGTTCAGCACTTTGAGCCTGGCCGATGACTCGCTGGAGGCCTTCAACAAGTTTGGCGCTAGTGAAGCGACGAAGAAAATTCCGGCGATCCTGTTTGTCGACCCCAAACAGTCCGAACTGATCAAGCAGGCCAAGCTCTCCGATAAGCGGGTTCTCGTCTCGATGCCCCTCAAGGTGCGTGAGCTGCGCGAAACGCTGACGAAGCTGCTGGAGTAGCGGAAGACGGAGAGATGGAGAGACTGGGAGACGGAGAGACAAAGAGATAGAGTAGAAGACACCGCCGACCTCCTTCTCCCCAACTCTCCGTCTTTCTTTCTCTCCCTCTTCCCCATGCCCCCCTTCCGCAATTACCATATCCGCGGCGACCTCATCGGCAGCACGCTGTCGGGCGCGCTCAAAAAGCTGCTGGCCGGCGAGTCGTGGGGGAAAGTCAAGTCGCTGATCACTGACCGGTACGTGCAGGTGAACGGCAATCTTTGCCTCGACGAAGGACGCCGGCTGACCGAGAAGGATGTCGTCAAGGTCTGGGAGCAACCGCTCGCCAGGCCCGCCACTGCCAGCGATGTGCGGCTGCTGTATGTGGATGAGCACCTGCTCGTCGTCGAAAAACCCGCGGGGATGACAACGCTCCGCCATGCCGAGGAGCGGCACTGGCCCTCTCGCCGCAAGCAGCTCCAGCCGACGCTCGATGAAGCTCTGCCGCGAGTGCTGGCGAAAAAACTGGGCTTGCGCGTGAAGAATGACGAACAGGGGGGCCCGCGACCGCGTGGACAGTCTCGCGGAGCGGAGCGCCGCCAGCCGCAGCCCAAGCTTCCTCGCGTCCGCGCGGTCCATCGACTGGACCGTGATACCAGTGGGCTGATGGTCTTTGCCCGCACGCCGCAGGCGGAACAATCGCTGGTTCGGCTTTTCAGCAAGCATCAGATCGAACGGGCGTATGTCGCCGTCGTGCATGGTAAGGTGGAGCCGCAGACCATTCACACCTGGCTCGTTCGCGACCGCGGGGATGGCCTCCGCGGCAGCTTTCCCTTGGGACAAGCAGCGTCCGATTCGCAAGAAGCAATTACGCACATCAGGCCGCTGGAGACCCTGGATGTCGGCGACCAGACATTCAGCCTCATCGAGTGCCGCCTGGAAACCGGCCGCACGCATCAAATCCGCATCCACCTGTCCGAGCAGGGGCATATGCTGTGCGGCGAAAGGACCTACACGCATAAGCTGGGAGAAAAGCCCCGGCATGATCATTCCGGCGCGCCCCGACAGGCCCTGCATGCCGCCGTGCTCGGCCTGGTGCATCCCATCACCGGGGAACAGATTGCCTTTCGCACGAGGCTTCCCCGCGATCTGCAGGACTGGCTGGCGCGCATGAAGAAGTCGCAATTCTAGGATGGCCTTTCCAGACCATCCGGGTTTCATTGGGCGGGCATGGGCTGCACGGGGTCTCCCAAATCCACCCCCAGCGCGTCCGCTTGTCGAAAAACGACGGCCTGAAAATAGAAGAAGGGGAACTTCGGTCGTCTTTTTACGGCATACTTCATCGCACTGAGAACCATCTCTTGCGACAGTTCTCCGGCTGCCACCTTGTCCGCCACGCGACCGACAAATACCGATTCCTCTGGCCGCCGACAAAGCAGTCCCGCTTTCAGCCGCTCCGCGAGAGTCGCCTGCTCCGGTGCATCCTGGGCCAGCAGTCTCGCTGCCGGCCAGGCCAGCGGCACAATCAACGTGGAAAACAGCCTGCCCAACCAGCGCCTTCGATCCATGGCGAATATCTCCTGCAGCCTTTAGGCCGTGCGGAATCAGCCGCACACTACAGGCGGCTTCTAGCGGGATTGGCGGATTCAGGCAAGGTCAGTTTTTCGCGGAGTCGCCGGCAATTTCGCAGACTCCCCACTGGCCGTTGTTCTCGTCGACGCCGATTTGCATGCGCTCCGGCCGGCTGCCGGTCTTTTCTTCCAAAGCTGCCAAAAGTCGCTTCCCAATCCAATTTGCCAATAGCTCCGCTGTGGTATTGGCGACCGGCAAGATCACGCAGTCATCGGCTGGAAAGACCCACCGCCGACCGTCGGGCAGGAATGTGGCGGTGACTTCCTTGGCATCGGCCACAACACGAATCAGCGGGTGACTCGCCGGCAGCAGCATCCTGTGCTCAAGCTCATCGAGAATCTTCCGCAGCTCATCTCGCACGGCAATGAAGTCCACCACATACTGGTTCTCATCCAGTTCCCCATGCACCTCGCAAGCCACCCGGTAATTATGCCCATGCAGCCGTTCGCAGATGTTCCCCGAGAACGTGATGAAATGCGCCGCGCTGAAGACGTGGTGCTCTTTGTCGAGACGGATGTGGTAAGAGGTGGACATAGCACTATCTTACCTCAGCGGCGGTTGGAGTTTGCCATCGCGAAGGAGTGCAAACAGCCCAGCTGCAATCAAGTCCGCTGCCGTACCAGGATTCCGGCGGTGTCCGTCGCTGCGGAGGAAGAAGTCAAGGTCGGCAACGGCTTCGTGGTAGGAGTCTTCGCCGGGTGAGCCAGCGGCGAGGACGGCGGCGGCAAAGGTGCTGACTTCCCGGGCTTTTTCCAAGCCGCATTTTCGAGCGATGAGGCTGTCGGGATGATCCGCGAGCAGACGCAGGTGCGTATGGATGATGGCCTCCACCAGCGACCAGCGGCTGGCGGCATCGCTGAGCCAAGGAGCGACTTTGCTGAGCACCAGGTCGAAATCGGTGACGTATTGTTGGGCGATAAGGTCTCTATCTGCTGCAGCAGCCATGGCCACGAGAAGATTGACAGGCGCTGCGGCCGCGATGTCCATCTCGTCGACCTTTCCCATGCCGCCGGGTTGAGCCAGGCGAATCGCTTCATAGACCAGGCGGCTATCGTCGGGGGACAGGCCGCGAAGTACTGTTCTGATGCCGCCAGCCAGCGGTTCGTCCCGCGGAACAGCGGCGAGCGGGGCAATGAGCAGGACCATGCCGAGGTTGGTGTTGGTAGTGACGAGTTGCCGTGTGGCTTTGATTGCCTCGAGGATGGCGGGACCAATACCGATTGCTTTCGCGCTTTCCATCGCCGGCCCAATTGCAACAGCGCTTACCACAAAGTCAGTAAACGTCAGATTCTCAAAGTCCGCTCCGCGATGGACATTACCCACTTTGGGCGCGGTCGCTTCCAGCAGGCAGGCGAGCGTGGCGCATTGGCCGATGGAGAGTCGTTCATGCGGCATGGCCGGCTGTCCTTTCCAAAAACTCCCGCACCAGCGGCACGATCCGTTCGTGGGCATCTTCGACCACGTAGTGGCCGGAGTCTTCCAGCCGATGGACCTCGGCTTGCGGCCAGTGAGTAAGGAAACGGTCCAGACATTCTGGCCGAAAGCACCAGTCCTTCATGCCCCAAATGAGTTGAATGGGCCTGTCACCCAGCGAAGTTAGGCCGGCTTCGATTTGCTCGAGGACATGCCAAGTCGGATGACGCTTCGACATTGGAATGTCCTGCACAAACCGCTGCGTGGCGATGCGGTTGGCCCACGAGTCGTACGGCGCGATGAGCCCGGCTTGAACGTCTTTGGCCAATGGTTTCTCAACCGCCATTGTCAATGCCGCGCGCGCGAAGCCGTTGAAGCCGCGGATGGCGAGCGTGCCGAAGAGGGGAATCCGGCAGGCGGCAATGCGGAGCGGCACAAACGGCGGCGGGAACGCGCCGGTATTGAACAGCACGATGCGGCTGAAACGGTCGGGCAATTTCAGGACCGTTCCCAGTCCAATCGCCCCACCCCAATCATGGGCGAGCAGCGTTACGCCATTCAAATCGAGCTTCTCGACGAGCGTGACAAGATTCTCGATGTGCTGGGCCAGCGTATACGGATAATCCTGCGGCTTATCGGAAAGCCCGCAACCGATGTGGTCGACGGCGAGACAGCGGTACTGGTCGCGGAGGCTCAGAATCAAATTCCGCCAGTAGAACGACCAGGTCGGGTTTCCGTGGACGAACAGCATCGGCTCGCCCGCGCCCTCGTCGAGATAGTGATAGCGCAAGGGGCCGAGGGAGTGGTGGTGGGAGTCGAAGGGATAGAGGGAATGCCAGGGCAAAGGAGAATTCCGAATGACGAAACTCGAATGGCGAATGACGAATGTGAGCGGCAGACTTCAAAATACGTGGAACTCATCGCCCTGCAAAGGGAACGGCTGCGTCCTATCCTCTTTTCATTCGCCATTCGCCATTCCGCCGCGGTCACTCCGCATTAGCCTCCTCCACCTTCTTCTTCCAAAAGTCCCTCGCCATCCGGTGATACTCCAACACCTCGTCCTTCTGTGCCTCATCGTCGAGCTTGATCCGCTTGGCCCGTTCGATGACCCAGTCGAGGAAGAATTGGGCCGACTTCTTACTGACCGTCGGCTTGTAACCGACCTGCACGTAATACGGTCCGGTCATGGCGAAGCGGTAGGTTTTTTCGGCATCAGCAACTCCCCGCACCGCCAGCCAGCCGCTCCTTTCGAACTTGATCGGAGGCAGATGCCCTTCTTTCTTGGCCCATTCGTCCAGCCGCACTTCGTGAGCGACCTTGCCGTCCTTGATGACTTCCAGGTAATGGATTTTGTCGCGTGTGGAGAGGTTGAGGGCAACGTCCAGTTCGACGGACTCTCCTTCCTCTACCTGAAACACATGCCCCGGCAGGGCCCCTTCGGGGTCAACGTCCTGCCCAGCCGCTTTGGCGGGCGTGCAGTGGACACGGGGCTGCATCATCGGGCCGTTGGTGACGACGACTCGCCCTTTCCGCAAATTCTCGAACCAATTCTCCCAAGTCGCCTCCTTGCCACAGTGGACATAGACCCGGTTGTAGCCGACGGGGTTGGGCAGGACGCCGGATGCACTTCCCGCCGACGGTGGTAGCCGAATGCCTGCGTTCAGCAGATTGAAATAGATATCCATCGTCCACCGCCCATTGCCGCGAGGATCGGGATACAGCTTCGTGTCACGCGGTTTTCCCCAAGCTTCGCCGGAGTACACGCCATCCCGGTGCATGTGGTTGTGAGCCAGGCCGATGGAATTGACCTGGCCGCTCGCGACCCAGGTCGGCATATCCCACCAGAATGGTTTTTCGATGTCGATATGCACCGCCGGATTCATCTTGGCCTGCTCGACGAATTTCAGGGGAGACGGATGCTCCCGCTTCGAGCCCATGATGGGCAGCGGCTCTTTCAGGTTGAAGTAGAGCAGTGCTCCCCCTTCCCGCTCATCTTCACCGGCCAGCAGGTTGTACATCCGGTCGTCGGCAAAGCTGACCTGCGTCTCCTTGGGGGGCCCTTTGTCCTTGAAAATGTTGCGATCATTCCACCAGGTAATGACCGGGGCGACGTGCAAATCCTCGGCGAGCATGTGCAGCTCGATCTCCTTCGGGTCGCGGTGGATGTGCATGTCCCCCGACCACCAGCCGGCCTTGCTCATGTCGATGTACCGCGAAAGGACGACTTCTTTGGCGTCGTTGGCCCCTTTGTCGAGCGTGAAGTAACCGCTCATCGTGCGGTACTCGGGCCCCCGCTCCATCTCGAAGGTGTACATCCCCAGCGGCAGCTCCAGGCGGATTTTGCCATCGAAGACGAAATGATCGTTCCAGTACGGAACTTTGGGCACCTTCACCGGCTTCCCCTTGGCGTCCTTCAAGTGCATTCTCGCGGCAATTGGTTTGCCGGTGTCTTTGTCGTTGACTCGGACTTCTAGCTCCCCTTTGCCGCCAGCGGCGACCAGGGAAGCGCTTGGGGGGGCAATCGCCAAGGACAGCACTACTGCGAACTGGAATCGGTTTGCCATCGGAGGGCTCAGAGGTCAGGGGTCAAAAGGCACTCGCACAAGTCTAGCACGCCGAAATTGCGGCTCAGTTCCTACAATTGGCACTGGCAGCATTTTCGTGCCTCGCTTAACTTGAAGGTTGTTCATTGACTCTTGTCCCCTGACCCCTGTCTCCTGCTTCATGGCCACTAGCGACTACTACAAGACTCTCGGCGTCAGCCGTGGGGCATCGAAGGATGAGATCCAGAAGGCGTACCGCCAGCTGGCCAAGAAGCACCATCCCGATCTGAACCCGGACGACAAAACGGCCAAGAAGAAGTTCCAGGAGATTCAACAGGCGTACGACGTGCTCAGCGACGACAAGAAGCGGCAGATGTACGACCAGTTTGGGCCGGAGTTTGAAAACTATCGCCAGGCGCCGCCAGGAGGTGGAGGCGGGCAGATGCCGCCAGGGTGGGAAGGAATGGACTTTTCTCAATTCGGCGGCCCCGGTGGGGGTGGTGGAGGAGCATCTGCCGCTGATATCGAAGATCTGCTGCGGCAGTTCACCGGCGGCGGATTCCACGGTAGCGCCGGGGAAAGCTTCGGCCCCGCTCCCCGCCGCCGAGGGCGCAAGAGCAACCAGCCGGGAGCCGACGTTGCCCACCAAATCGAGATTCCTTTCGCCAGGTCGATCGAAGGAGGAGAGGAGTTGCTCCGTTTGCGCCGGCCGAGTGGCGAAGTGGAGACGGTCACAATCAGATTTCCCGCGGGAATCGAAAACGGAAAAACCATCCGTTATCGCGGCCAGGGATCACCCGCTCCCGGCAGCGGCCCGCCGGGCGATTTGCTCGTCACGATTCGCGTCGCCCCACATCCGTTCTTCTCGCGGGACGGGATGAACCTGCACGTCCGGGTTCCCGTCACCATTGGCGAGGCGGCACTCGGCTCGAAGGTCGATGTTCCCACGCCGCACGGTACCATTACCCTGACCGTGCCCGCCGGCACCAGCAGCGGCAAACGAATTCGGGCAAAGGGCTACGGTGTGCGAATCAAGGATGGAACCCGCGGCGACCTGTACGCCGAGATCTTGATTGCCATTCCCAAGACAATTGACGAGACCAGCGCCGAGCTGATTCGCAAGTTCGAAAGCCGCCAGAAAGAAACGCCACGGGAAGAGCTGAAGTGGTAGCTTTTTGGGGTAGGCTTCCAGCCTGCCCAGTAAAGACTTTTTTTGGGCAGGCTGGAAGCTTGCCCCATTTTCCATGAACCACTTCGCAATCCATCTGTTCCTGCTGGCGGAAGAAATGCCGCTCCAAAAGCTGGATGGAGCGACTAAGGCGAAAATCAAAGCCGCGCTCGCTGCCTTGATCATTCTCGGCTTTGCCATGGCTTTGCTCACCTGGCTCGGTGCCCGCATCACCCGCCGTTATATGCACGGCACCAGCTATCACAAGCCAACTCCACGCCCTGCCACCAGCGACTGGACTCCCCAGCCGCTCAAGCCGGGAGAGAAGTTTGATGAGGAGCCGTAATCAAGGGGTCGGGAGTCTTTGGCGTCACCGACAATGCAAAACAGACAATCGCAGACGCCAAAGACTCCCGACCCCCTCGCGTCCGTGAGCGGACATTTCTTTATGCCTGACATTCGCTTCCCCAAGCATCATCACCTCCGCAAGGATGCCGATTTTCAGCGCGTCTACGTGGCTCGCGTTTATGCCGCCGATGATGTGCTGGTGGTCAACGGCTGCGAGAACGGGTTGGCTTATCCGCGGCTGGGCTTGAGTGTCTCGCGCAAAGTCGGGAACGCCGTGGTGCGGAACGCTTGGAAGCGGCGCATCCGCGAAGCGTTTCGGCTCACTCGCGAAACGCTGCCGGCGGGAGTCGATCTTGTGGTCCGGCCGCAGAAAGGGGCCGTACTCGACTTTCACGCCATCGCCCAGTCCCTGCCGGAGCTTGCCGCGAGAATTGCCCGGAAGCTGGCGAGGAACCGGGCATGAGTCTGTTGAGATTGATCGTGCGGCTTCCCAGCCTGTTTCTCATCGGCCTGGTTCGCATCTATCAGTGGACACTCAGCCCCATCATCGGTCGCCAATGCCGTTTTCAGCCGACATGCAGCCACTATTTCATCGGCGCCGTTGTGAAGTACGGGGCCATTCGCGGCAGCCTCAAAGGCATTTGGCGAGTCTGCCGCTGTAACCCTTTTTGCCAGGGGGGTGATGACCCGCCATGACCGTGGGGGTAGGCTTCCAGCCTGCCCAGAAACGGCTATACTGTGAGGTTTCCCATATTTCCCCTGCGACAACAAATGGCGGTCGCCGAAGTCCGCCCTCAGACATAACCGGTTGACACAAAGGACGTTACGATGGCCCAGTGCGAATTTTGCGAGAAGACAAAGAGCGTCGGCAATCAAATTACTACCCGCGGCAAGGCCAAATACCTGGGGGGCGTCGGCACCAAGGTGACCGGCATCACCCATCGCGAGTTCAAGCCGAACCTGCAGCGGATCAAAATCACCACGCCCAACGGCACCAACAAGACGGTGCTGATTTGCACGCGTTGCCTGAAGAAGGGAATTGTCCGTAAGGCGGTCAAACAGTCCCCTTTCAAACTGCCGGTGGATCACAGGCCCAAACCCGCCCCGCCGAGGGCTGCTGCACCCAAAGCCGCCAAGCCGGTGAAGGCCAAGGCTTAGTCACGATTAATCAATGTCCCTCACCCGCGCCGATGTCGAAAAGGTCTCGCTCCTCGGGCGACTGCGCCTGGGCGACGCCGAGCTCGACACGATGACCGAGCAGATGGGGCGGATCGTCGGCTATATCGAACAGCTTGGTGAGCTGAGTACCGACAACGTCCAGCCGATGGCTCACGCGCAGGAGATGCACAACGTGTTTGCGGACGACGCCCTCGGTGCTAGTCTCCCGCGCGATGCGGCTTTGGCAAACGCCCCAAAGAAGGATGCGGAGTGCTACCGAGTGCCGGCGGTTTTAGGCGAATGACGAAATTCGAATGGCGAATGGCGAATTGAAGAGGCCAAACTTCGTTATCATGGATTGAATTCGTCATTTGGAATTCGAATTTCGTCATTCCCCCCATGCTCGCTCGCTCCGCCACCGACCTCCTCCGCGACCTCTCTGTTCGCAAGCTCTCCTCCGTCGAGCTGACGCAGGCGTATCTGGATCAGATCAAGCTGTATGACGGCCAGGTGAAGGCGTTTTTGCATGTCGATCCTGCCGCGGCTCTGGCTCGGGCCAAGGAAATTGATGACCGGCGAGCGGCAGGCAAGCCAATGGGAAAGCTGGGCGGTTTGCCCGTGGCAATCAAGGATGTCATTTGCACGAAGGGGCAAAAGACCACCTGCGGTAGCAAGATGCTGGAGAACTTTGTCCCACCCTACGATGCCACCGTGGTCAAGCGGCTTAAGGAGGCGGACGCGGTTCTGATTGGCAAGACGAACATGGATGAGTTCGCGATGGGAGGTTCCACCGAGAATTCCGCATTCTTCAAAACGACCAATCCCTGGGACAAATCCCGCGTCCCCGGCGGCAGCAGCGGCGGTGCGGCAGCCTGTTTGGCCGCGAGCATGGCTCCCCTTTCCATCGGCACCGACACTGGCGGTTCCATCCGCCAGCCGGCGGCTTTCTGTGGCGTCACTGGCCTCAAGCCGACCTACGGCCGCGTCAGCCGGTATGGGCTCGTCGCTTTCGCCAGTTCGCTCGATCAAATCGGCCCCATGGCGGCTACGGCGGAAGATGCTGCCCTGCTGCTCGAAGTCCTCGCCGGCCACGACCCACTCGATTCGACTTCCGCCAACATTCCCACTCCCGAGTACACCAAATCGCTGAGCCAGCCCTTCCAGGGGCTGAAACTCGGCCTTGTGAAAGAACACTTCGGCCCCGGTCTCGACCCCGAAGTCGAAGCCGCTGTACGCGAAGCGGTGAAGGTCTACCAGTCCCTCGGCGCCACGGTGAAGGACATCTCGCTGCCGCACAGCAAGTACGGCATCGCCACCTACTACATCATCGCCCCCAGCGAAGCGAGCAGTAACCTCGCCCGCTACGACGGCGTCCATTACGGTTACCGGACCGACGAGAAGCAGATGCTGGCCGAACTGGCCGCGGAACGGAAATCCCTGGAAGCGAAGCAGGACGAGAAAGGGCTGAAGAACCTCGACACGGCTCTCATCCGCCTCTATCGCAAAACGCGGGCGGAAGGGTTTGGCCCCGAGGTGAAGCGCCGCATCATGCTCGGCACCTACGCTCTCTCCGCCGGTTACGCGGATAAGTACTACCTGCAAGCCCTCAAAGTCCGCCGGCTGATCCGCAGCGACTACGACGCCGCCTTCCAGGAAGTCGATTTCATCATCGGGCCCACCGCCCCCAACCCGCCCTTCAAGATCGGCGAAAAATCGGGGGACCCGCTGGCCATGTACCTGGAAGACCTCTACACCGTCACCGCCAATCTCGCCGGCATCGCCGGCATCAGCATTCCCTGCGGCCTCACCAGCGGCAAAACCACCGGCAGCCCGCTCCCCATCGGCCTGCAAATCCAAGCTCGCCCCTTCGACGAAGACCGCCTGCTCCGCGCGGCGGCGATGTTCCAGCGGGGGACGGATTGGCATACGAAGCGGCCAAACCTGTAGGTGAGTTAGGCTTCCAGCCTGCCCAGCCGCGAAGCGGTGAAAACAAGAGAATCCGATAGTCCCATGCCACACTCCTACGACCTCATCGTCGGTCTCGAAGTTCACGTTCAGCTTCAGACCAAATCAAAACTCTTCTGCCGGTGCAGCACGAAGTTTGGCGGGCCGCCGAATACGCAGACCTGCCCGGTTTGCATCGGGATGCCGGGGAGCTTACCGGTGATGAACCGCGAGGCGTTTCGGCTGGGGCTGAAGACGGCGATTGCCCTGAACTGCGAAATTCCCCAGTTCACCAAGTGGGACCGCAAGCAGTACTACTACCCGGACTTGCCGAAGGGGTATCAAATCAGCCAGTACGACTTGCCGATGTCGCAAAACGGCTGGCTGGAGATCAGCGACCCGAAGAAGGAATTCGCGGCCAAGCGGATCGGCATCATCCGGGCCCATCTGGAGGAGGACGCCGGCAAAAGCCTGCATGACGAAGAGCATGGCAAGGCGGACACGCGGATCGATCTCAACCGGACCGGCACGCCGCTGCTCGAAATCGTCTCTGCCCCCGACATGCGGAGCACCAAGGAGGCCCGCGTTTACCTCACGCAGCTTCGGCTGATGCTGCTCTATTTGGGCGTCTCGGACTGCAACATGCAGGAGGGGAGCCTGCGAGTGGATGCCAACGTCAACATCCATATCCAGGGGCCGAGCGGCAAAATCGCCACGCCGATTGTCGAGGTCAAGAACCTCAACAGCTTCCGGCATGTGGAGCGGGCCTTGGCCTACGAGGCGAAGCGGCAATATGACGTGTGGGAAGAGACCGGCCGGACCATCAAGGACTACCCCAAGCAAACCCGCGGCTGGGACGACGCAGCCGGCACCACGCTGCCGCAGCGGGAAAAGGAAGAGTCCGCCGACTACCGCTACTTCCCCGACCCCGACCTGGTCCCCGTAATCACGCCCAAAGCTGAAGTTGAAGAAGTTCGCTCCGGCCTCGTTGAACTTCCTGCTGCCATTCGTTCCCGGTTGGAGAAGACTTATGGCATCAGCGACTACGACAGCGACGTGATCGTGTTGCAAGGACTTCCATTTGTCGCGTATTTCGAAGAAGTCGCCAAGTTGAGCGGGGACGGCAAGAAGGCCAGCAACTGGGTGACGCAGGAGTTGCTCCGCATCCTCAACGACCAAAGCATCACGCTGGAACAGTTTCCGCTCACCGCCCCGCAACTCGCCAATCTTGTCAAGCTGGTCGCCGGAGGCGAGATCGAAATCACGCGGGCCAAGGAAGTCTTCAACGACATGGTGGCCAATCGGCGCGATGCCGCCGCCGCCATGTCCGCCCTCGGCATTGCCAAGGTTGATTCCTCCGAGCTCGAGAACATCTGCAAAGAGCTCGTCGCCGCCAACCCCAAAATCGTCGCCGATGTCAAAGCCGGGAAGCAGCAAGCGATCGGAGCGCTGCTCGGTCAGGCGAAGAAGCGGAACCCGAATGCCAACCCCAACGAGGTGCGGCGGATTTGCCTGGAATTGATTGCAAAAATGCCGTAATTCGGCGAACCACTTTGCCACGAGTGCATCATTGTCGCAGGGCAACCCATAGTCGGATTTTGCCCTGGAAACTACGATGAATTGTTGGGTTGAAATGCGGTCAATTAGCCCTTGTTTTAAGTGAGTCATTCCCGTGAAGCGTGTCGGTCTTGTGGGTTGGCGTGGGATGGTCGGCTCTGTGCTGATGGAGCGGATGCAGGCGGAAAATGACTTCGCCCTGATTGAGCCAGTGTTCTTTTCCACGTCGGCGGCGGGGGGCGCGGGGCCGAAAATCGGCGGTCATGAAACCGGTAAGCTGCTGGATGCCGGGAGCCTGGATGCCCTGAAGAAGATGGACGTGATCATTACGTGCCAGGGGGGGGACTACACCAGCGATGTTTATCCGCGCCTTCGCAGTGCACGCTGGAACGGCTATTGGATTGATGCCGCTTCCTCGCTCCGGATGAAGGACGATGCAGTCATCATCTTGGACCCTGTCAATCTGCCGGTCATCAAGGCGGCCCTAGCGAAGGGGGTCAAGAATTACATCGGCGGCAATTGCACCGTCAGCTTGATGCTGATGGGGCTCGACGGCCTGTTCAAAGCGGGTCTGGTTGAATGGCTCACCAGTATGACCTACCAGGCCGCCTCGGGCGCTGGGGCGAACAACATGCGCGAGCTGCTCAGACAAATGGGAGCCGCGAATGCTTCCGTCGCTGGCCTGCTGGCCGATCCCGCCTCCGCCATTTTGGAAATCGACCGCCAGGTCGCCGCCACTTTGCGCGAGAGCACCTTTCCTGCCGAATACTTCGGCGTCCCTCTCGCCGGCTCGCTCATTCCTTGGATTGACAAAGACCTGGGGAACGGCCAGAGCAAGGAAGAATGGAAGGGTCAG
>SXGT01520446.1_pt1 | contig 44785 bp, 44 predicted proteins | sample 3176221 | NCBI WGS metagenome assembly SXGT01 (sample SAMN11356862, study PRJNA531348) | freshwater metagenome | isolation source: freshwater sample F1-120 | place: China: Fuxian Lake, Yuxi | collected 2017-12-25 | reverse complement strand
GCACTCCAAGTGAACATCTGAGTGAACAAACATGGGTGATCAACGGTGATTATGCATGATGGTGAATGATTAACTACCCAGCTCAGTTGCTATTACTCCCGGTGAGAGGATCGGCTTCAGGTCCATGGCATGGAAGAGGCCAAGGGTTCGAATCCCTTATGCTCCACTGCCGTTGTCATTTCGACAACGGTGACGCGTCACCAAGCCGGTGTTCGCGGGCGATTACTTGAGGCTCGGCGGCATCGGCTGCACGGAGAGCGAACCTTCACGCCCTCCCGCCGACGCGCGGCGTTACGATCCGTGCATGCCTGTGCGCAGTCGCTGGCTCGCACTCACGCTTGTCCTCGCGTCGGCCGCGCTCGCAGTGGGGATCTTCGCGAACGGTCAGTTCCGCCCGACTGGCCTTGCTGCCGTGGCGACAGCCGCCAGCGTTGCGGTCGGTGCACGCCTCTGGCCCCGCTCGGTCGCCGCGGCAGTCCTGACTTCGGGATTTATCGTCGTCGCCCTGCTACTGACCGTTCCTGTCGAAGGGTCATGCCAGATGCCGATCGCAGAGTTCTTACCCCACGCGCTCGAAGATGCCGCGGGGCCACACATCCACGACGACTGTCAACTCGAGTCCGATCGCCGATCGCACGCCGGAGTGACTATCGCCCTCGGCACCAGCATCGGTGGCATCCTGTACACACGACGCCAGCGCCGCCCCACCTGATCACAGCCTGGGCGGTCATCCCGTTCGCGCAGATCGTCCGTCAGACTGCCCATGCAGTGAGGGCGGTCAACCATTCTGCGTGATGCGCGTCGGCGAGCGCATGGGCTTCGTCGCGGTAGATGGTCAGCGCGCCGTCGTGCACTTCGTCGACGACGAACTGAATGACTTCGGCAGGTATCGGGTCAAGATCGCCATGCCATGCGCGGACGGGCACGTGCACATCCGCGAGGTCGAATCCCCACGGTCCGTACGTCGCGCCACTCTCGTCGACCATCGTCTCGACGCCCCGACCCCACGTGGCTTCCAGGTTCGCGATCCATTGGTCGCGCTTGGCAATGAATTGCGGTCGATCCGACTCGGACCAACCTTCGAGGAACGGCCCGTCGAAATAGCCAACTACGTCGGAGGCAACCGCGTCCGCGGTCGGCCCGAAGAAGTCGCGCACGAGGACAAGGGCGGTGTCGCGGTCGGCGCGAGCGATTGGCAGCAACGCTTGGATCTCTGCGGACAGCAAGGGATCGAACTGTGGGTTGTCGAAGTGCGGACCGAGCGCGCAGCAGAGTCCGGCAACCGCGACGCGTTCGGGTAGTGCGTAGCCGCACGCGAGAGCGCTCGGGCCGCCCGCGGACACGCCAAATACTCCGAACCGCTCGAACGCGAGCGCGTCAGCGAACGCCTCGACATCACGGGGCCAGTCGAGCAGCGTCCGATCCGGCGACCGGTCGGACAAGCCGAAACCCGGCCGTTCGAGGGTCAGCAAGCGGACGCCGGCCGCGACCAGCGCGCCGTGGTCGAGTTGGTATTTGCGACTTCCCGGGACACCGTGGAACTCGAGCAACGGAATTCCATCGGGGACTCCGTACTCTGCATAACCGATACGTCGGCCGCCGTCCACGATGACCGTGCCTTCATTCATTCTGACCTCCCGGCGTTCGCGGGCGCGCACTCATCGTTGGCACGGCTGTGTGTCACTCGACGAAGCATGCCTTGAACGGAACGCCGAGCCCGGCAATGATTTCGGCCGCGGCGGGTTGCAGTTCCCAGAGCGCTTCGCTCTGCGCGTCGCCGGAGCGCGGATCGCCAACCGCGGCAAGCCGTTCCGCGTCGTCCAGACGTACTCCCGAACGCCGTAAGAGATCAGTTGCCTTGGCCCAGTCGGCCGCGATCGCACTTGGTGGAACGATTGCAGCGAGATCATCAGCCCACTGGCGCACCACGCCGCCGAGCCCCAACGGCTTCTCGCCTCCGTCTCCGTCGGGATCCACCAGCGCGGCCGTCTTCGCCCAGTTCGCGACGCACACCGTGTCGGCCGCTTCCGCGAACTCGGCCACCGTCACAGGGTCGAGGGTCGTCGATGGCGTGGTGCCGGTCGCTTGTGTTCGCGATGTCGCCGGCTGCGAGATCGGGACGACTTCATTGCCTTCATCGCCGCACGAAGTCACGAGAAGACCTATTCCGAGGACGAGGCCGATCAGGCCATGCGAGCGTCGGGACATCACTGACATACGACGACTCCGCTCGATCACGAACGGCATGCTCACGCCGCGGCCAGCGGTCGGCTGCGGCGCGGCCCGTCGACTGCGGGTTCGCTCCAGAGGTGCCAGCCCAACCACACGAACCCCACGACCGTCGGCAACATCGCGTACACGACGATCTCACCGGCGTCGCCGCCCATGAATTCTGCCCCCGCGAGGAGCGCGGTCACGGCGACGGGTCCCGCAGCGAGCAACACGAGCGGTGCGACTGGCAGGACGTTCGCTCGCAGCATTTCGACGACGAGAACGATGACCGAAAGCGCCAGCAGCGTGATCGCGGCGAAGAGTCCGTAGTAGCCCGCGACGAAGCTCAGGGCGGGCGAGACGACCGCAGCGGCGATCGCGATTCTGCCAAGACGCCCGAGCCCGCCATGACGGGCGCGAAGACCCCACAGCCCAAACACGAACGCGGGAATCGCCGAGATGAGTGACACGACTCCGATGCCGTGAACAAACCCGCGATCGACCGTGACGTTGAGATATTGACCGACGCCGAGAAGGATTGGTGTGAACAGTGCGGCCAGACCGGCAGCACGCGTACGGTTGGTGGGCACAGCAGCTCCTCGTTTCGCTTCGATGACACAGATCCGGGCCACGAGCGCCGCCGACCCGAACCGGGCAACGGCTTCGGCCTCCGCTTCAGCGGACGTTCGTCCATCGCGCATCAATCGATCCGCGACCTCGTATAGATGGTCCTCCGCTTCCGCGACAAGATCGTCCCTGTCCGACAGTGCGGCGACGCTGTAGTCGAACTCCCGCAGATACGCAGCGATCAGGCCATCGTCGGCCATGCCGGCGCTCCAACCACTCGCTGGACGGTCAACGCGAACGCCGACCACTCACGACGCTTCTCCTGCGCAGCCTTCTTGCCGCCTGGAGTCAGTGAGTAGCTGCGCCGACGCCGACCGTTCACCTCGGACCACGAACTCACCAACAACCCAGCACGTTCGAGACGATGAAGCGCCGGATAGATCGTCCCCTCAGGCAGATCAATCGCGCCGTCAGTCCTACCGCGCAACTCCTCCATCACCGCATACCCGTGGAACGGTCCATCCTGCATGATTGTCAGCAGCAGGAGATCAAGGTGACCTTTGAGGGCATCGGCGCGCATACCTAGGTATCATATATATAGCGATGCTAGGTGTCAAGCCCACAAGTGCAATGTCTATAGGATGATTTCGGAGATGTGTGACCACCGACGGTGTTGGCACAGCGATTATTTTGATGGAGACGCTCGACACCGACGGGACCAGCGGGCCCTACACGATCACCGCTGCCGTGCTTGGTCACGACCCGGTCGATGCGGTCGTTGTCCTCGACGCCAACCTGTTGTTCGGGATGGCGGTGGATCTCGTGCGACTCATGCAGATCCCGGCCCTCGTACCGTCCGTTGTTGTTGTCGGCGTCGGCTACCCGACCGACGACTTCGACGAGGTGCTCCGCCGTCGCACCACCGACTTCACGCCCTCTTCGGTCCACGGTTGGCCCGGGTCCGGTAGGCGCGCTGCGTTTCGCACGACCCTGCGCGAACGGGTCCGGCCGTTCATCGACTCGATCGCACCGACGGTAGAGGCCGTGACACTGTTCGGGCACTCTCTCGGCGGCTTGTTCACCGCAACCGAGTGGCTGGCCGACGACCGACTGTTCGATCGGTACATCATCAGCAGTCCGTCGCTGTGGTGGGACGACCATGCGCTTCTCCGTATCCCCGTCGCAGTGCCGGACGCGCCCGCGTACCTGGCGATCGGTGGCGACGAGACCGACACTGGCCGACGTCGTGAGGCGGCCGCCCTCCCAAACGACGCCGTATGGAAGCCGCCGCCCATGCACCTCGACATGGTCGACGACCTGCTGCGCTTCGCTGCCTGTCTCACTCCGACCGCCGAACGCGATGCACCGAACGTCGACATCATCGACGGCGAGTTCCACGCCACGGTCCCACCGATCACATTCACCCGTGGCCTTCGTCGGCTACTACGACCCCCAGCGCCTTGACGGTTTCCAGGGTTCGGAGGGTTTGAAAGCCGTCCCACAAGCCACGCGGGACAGGATCGCGCGCTCCACTGCACTTGGCAATCGCCAAGCGCACCGATTGCCCGCTCAGCGCTCGTTATCGCAACCGCCTTACGCGAGGTCAGCCTGGCGGCGCGGCAGCCACCTCGCGCCACTGGTTTGTTCCAACGGCGCGCGTCTGGACGCCGGCCTGACGCAACAAGTTCCGGATCGTGCCTGCGGACACGCCCAGCTGCTCCCCGACGGTCACGAATGAGTGGCCGGCCTCGTACAACTCGCGAGCGGCGTCGACATCGACCTCGACGCGGTATCGGACTTCATCGCCAGCCGCACGGATGATGCGCGTCGCGGTCCGTCGATCGATCTCGAACTCCACAGCAAGCGCGTTCGCCGACTCCCCCGCCGCATACCGCCGAACGACCTCAGATCGTTGCGATTCGGTCAATCTGGTTTGTTTCTGGCGGGGCGATGGGACGGGTCGATGGGACACCCGATCACGGCTCTGACCGGCGAGAACGCGCTCCAGTCGCGCCACGATGGCGGGGTTGGAGTAACGACCCATAAGGTCCACTGCCGTTGTCGTTCTGACAACGTGTCCGCTGGTCACCCGCCGTTTCGACCCAAAGGTTCTCCGAGCCGAATGCCAACGTGGGTTCAGACGGCAGGTGCGACATTGGCGAACGCGTCGACTCGGTCGTATTCGGCCTGTGTGGCGTTGCGCACGAGACGGGCGTTAACGACGTAGTCATCGGCGAATTCGGCCCGCACCGCGCCAGACTCGTCGATCAGCCAGGGCGGAGCCATGCGCTGCGGAACGGACACGACGCCCGGGTCCTCGAGGGTTCCGAACACGCGGTCCCAGATCGGCGTCGTCACGCCGAAGTTGCGCATCGGCGCGCCGAAGTGGTGCTGCATGTGGTTGCGGCGCGTCCAGCGACTGTACGGTCCGCGTGGCGGATGTGTATGCGTGCGGCGGTGTGCGATCTCATACACGTAGTAGGTACTGATGAGTCCGGCGGTGAACGCCATCGCTTGTCGTCGGCCGGCGACCGCGGTGGCGACGGGCAGCGCGACGGCGGTGGTCGCCACTGCCGACGCGGCCTTCTTCAGCGCCGGTGAAAAGTAGGTGACGTCGGCATGGTGCTTCAGGTGTTCGATCGACGCGAGCCCGCGCCCGCGCATCTCGTGCATGGCGAAACGGTGCAGCGCGTATTCGAGCGCCGTCCAGCTCGCGGCTCCGAGTGCGACGGCGATCCCTGTTGTCGTTCGTTCACCCATCCGCCCATCATCGCGCCGATCGTCTGACGTGGGAGTCTCCACGCCTCGTGGCGGCAGCATCGCATGGACCTCTGTTAACGGATCTCCGGAGTTATGCGAGGCCTTCGCTCAGCCGTTACCCGACTGATTCTTGGCAAATGCCACGACCTCAAGTCAATCGACCGTGCATGGTACAGAATCGCTCGGCAACCCATACGGCCACCTCTGCGCCGCGCCAGGACAGACTTTCGCATAACTGGCTCCGGTCGTGCTGTCGCTTCGACAACGAGTCTTATGGCTCCGAGATTAAACCGTCGACCGCCGCAATCATGTCTTCGACACTCATGGCCTTGCCGTCCATCCATGCTTGGGTGCTCGCGGCTTCGCCGATCCGTTCGGCAACGGTTTGGCTGAACTCTCGGTGGAGCACGAATACCGTCTCTTGTCGCGCTTGCCAGATACGTCCATGAGCACCAACCGCGACGAGGAGCCGCAGCGCTTCATCGTCGCGTCCCTCGATCGCAAGGACCACACCCGCCGCCACGATCGGGATGCCCCACGCGCTCCCGATGTGCGCGTATCGGCGCCGCACGATCCGAGCGCACGTGGCCAACGCAGCGCGACTCGCGAGTGGGTTCCCGCATGCCGACTCGGTGATCGCAAGCAGGCCGTACCCCGTAATGTCAACGTGACGGCCTGGGTCACTCCCGAGGCTCTCCACCATTGCAGCTGCGTTCGCTCGCGCGCTGTTCGCGTCACCGATGAGAAGTGACACTGTGGCGAGCGATGCCATCGTGTACTGCTGCAAGAAGTCGTCGGCCACTTCCGGAAGGTGGTTCCTCAGGGCGTCGAGAGCGAGATCCCACTGTCGATTGAAGATGAGCGCATGGATCGCATACGTGCGGACGAGCACAGCGACATCACCAGAGGCATGACCGTCGAACCATGTGTGCGCAGCGCGTGCGATTTGCAATGCCTCAGCGGGATCGACGTACACGGCGAACATAAGACGTAGAAACCAAGCCAATCCCGTCATGTCGGACGCGGATCCGTCAGGGTCCAGGGCGAGAGCCTCTTCGCCGCATTGTGCGATTTCCGCGCCTCGCATCGCCTCTTGCAGGAAGAAGCCTCGCGCGATCCGCCACTCCACACGCTCGCCGATCATTAGCGATTCATCGACGGTCTGCGCATGGTGATCGAGCCACACAAGTGCCTCGGGGCCTCGACGCGAGAAGTACCACATCGGCCAACTGGCCACCACGATGCGCACGACCAGATCGTCTCGGTCCTGTTCCCTCGACCAGCCGCACGCGGCACGGAGGTTGTCGATTTCGGCTTCGAGTTCCAATAAACCCCAGAGCTGCCCGTGGTCGCCACGCAGCAGTGCAACGTGGTCGAGCATCCATCTGAGATGTCGATCGCGGAGTTCGGCTGCCTCCGCTGCCTCCACTAATCGGTCCTGCGCGTAGATCCGCACTGTCTCGAGCATGCGGTATCGCATGGCAGCATCGGTCTCATCCGCAGCCACAAGCGACTTCGAGACCAGCGAGCCAAGCCCATCGACCGCAGCAAGCCGGTCACCATCGCAGCAGACACTGGTCGCGGCTTCGAGCGTCCAGCCACCCGAGAACACCGAGAGGCGCCGCAGGAGCCGCCGCTCGGTATCGGAAAGAAGATCGTGACTCCAGTCCATTGCAGCTTGCAGCGTCTGTTGACGTTGCCGCGCGCGTCGCGTGCCGCCGGTGAGTAGCCGGAACCGGTCATCGAGCATTTCGGCGATCTGCTCGGGCGTCAAGTGCCCAGCGCGCGCCGCCGCGAGCTCGATTGCAAGCGGGAGTCCATCCAGCCCACGACAAATCGCGACGATCGCGTCGCGATGTTGTGCTCCCACGAACCCCGGTTGGACCAACTCGGCCCGCGCGATGAACAGCTCAGCGGACTCGCAGAGCAGCGGATCAGTGCTTGGGTCGTCAGGCGGCAACGACAACGACGGCGCACGCCATGAACGTTCGCAGTCGATGCCAATCGACTCCCGGCTCGTGGCAAGGACCGTCACCATCGGACACCCGTCGATGAGCAGTTCGACCAGATCCGCACACGCGTCGAGGAGATGCTCACAGTTGTCGATCACCAACAGGAGCTCGCGATCGCGCAAAAAGATGCTCAAATCCCGTGCGATCGAACTCGCGACGACTGGCATTCCAACGGCATCGGCCACGGCACGTGGCACCTCGGCGGGGTCGGCGACCGGAGCCAACTCGACGAAGGCCACACCGTCCGCGAAGTCGCTCGCTCGTTGCCGTGCGACCTCGGTCGCGAGTCGCGTTTTTCCGCATCCTCCGATACCAGTGAGCGTGACGCACCGTTCGGCATCGAGGAGGCGATTGATCGTGATCAGTTCTGCATCGCGCCCAACCAGCGACGAACGACTCGCACGAGCCGCACCGTCGATGGCCGCAAGCGCTGGTTCCGACCGAAGACCGTCTCCGACAGCTTGGTACACAGCTTCGGGGTTTTCGAGTCCCTTCAACAACTGTTTGCCGAGGTCGAGTAACGAAACTTCTTCAATGCGGAGGCCTGACAGTGCTGCAGCTGTCGCGGCTGACACGAGTACATGGCCGCCACGACCGAGACCCATGATTCGAGCCGCGCGATTCAGTGTGGGGCCAAACCAGTCGCCGTCGCGTTCTTCGGCCGCACCTGTATGAATTCCGGCACGGACTTTCACGTCGTCGTCAGTGAGGCCTCGCTGTATGGCCACTGTGGCGCGCAACGCATCGCTTGGGCGCAAGAACACAGCAACAATTCCGTCACCGGTGTGCTTCAACACCAAGCCATCATGGGCGCGAACCGCGTCGCGCAAAATCCTGTCGTGGCGCTCGAGCGCGGCGCTCATCGCCGTTGCATCGTGCTCCCAACGGCGAGTCGAAGCCTCTATGTCGGTGAATACGAACGTCCTCACCTCCAGCTCCGCAGTCACAGCCTGATCATAGGTATCGCGGTGCGCTCGACGGCCGCTCTGTGCGTGTCGGGAGGCTGTCCGCCTACGCTGACTCCACGTCGTATGGAGTGGTCAGGTTGAACTGTCAAGGTTGCGGGTTCGAAAACATACTGAACGCACGATTTTGCGTGGAGTGCGGCGTTCCCTTCGCGCTCCGCTGCCCGAGTTGTGCAACAGAGATCTCCGCCACCCAGAAGTTCTGCGGCGAATGCGGAACCACGCTCGCCGCTGCACCCGCGGCAACAGCGTGCAGAACAACGTCGTGCTCCTGTCGCACGAACAGGTGAGCACCATGAGCGAAGGCAACGAATACAGCTGGGTGCGCTTCATCGTTGGCGCTATGTCTTCGCGTGGCCGCATCTCGCGCGTCGACTACTTCCCCGACGACCGCTGGCTCGACGCCATAGCGCTCTTCGACCAACTCGCGACCAAACCACCCACACAAACAACCGGCCCTCATTCGTGGTGACCCGATCGCTTTAGCGGACCTCTTCGCCAGCCTTTCGAATGATCCGCGTTGCAGTGCGGCAAACGACACCGAACTCCGCCGCGAGGGCGTTCGCCGACTCACCCGCCCGGTAGCGAGCGACAAGCTCGGATCGTTGCGAATCGGTCAATCCGGTCTGTTTCTGGCGTAGCGATGGGACGGGTCGAAGCGATGGGACGGGTCGATGGGACACCCGATCACGCCCCTCACCAGAGAGAACGCGCTCCAGACGCGCCACGATGTTTGGGTTGGAGTAACGACCCATGAGGTCCACTGACGTTGTCGTTCCGACAACGATGATGCGTCGCTGATCGCGGGTTAAGGCGTCAGGTCGACTTCGATACTCACGATCTCGACCGAGCCGTCGTTGGCGCCCTGCGCGACGACGGCGATTGCATGCACAAGCGTCCCCGTCGCGATCAGGATGCGGTAGTCGGATCGTCCCTCGACAAGTTGCGGCAGGTCGTCGAAACGTGTTGCGAAGATGTCGACAATGGCGAGCAGTTCGATCGCCAAGAAGTCAGTCAAAGACGGCTCGCCGTCGGGACCACGTTCAGTTCCGAGAACCTCTTCGAGTTCTTCGAAGACCTCCCGCGCCACCCGGACGATCCTTCTTTCGGGGCTGTTCACGTCGTGGTCGGACGTTCCTGCGCAATCCGTTGTTCGATACGAGCACGTGCACGCGAAACGAGATCCGCCGGTGCTTCATCAAGGTCCCAGACGATGCTGGCTTCGAATGCCGCAGCTTGTTCTGCAGCAGACATTCGTTCGAGTTCTTCGGCAGTAACCACCTTGTGTTCCACAGCGCCATTCTAACCCAGCCCTGCGACACCGAGGCACTGTCGCAATTCATTTGGTCAAGTTCTCCGTACAGGCCGCGAGCTATCACGGGCGCCGGCCGGAATCAAGCCCACAATCGTGATCAGACGAATCGAGGAGCCTCGCGAATCAACGATCAAAAACTCGCGGACCACCGATTCGTTCCAACCGCGCGCGTCGATAGACCAGCCCGCTTCAAGGTGTTTGAGATGGTCTTCGGGCTCACGTCGAACTGCCGCGCAACAGCAGCGAGCGACAGTCCTGCGTCGTAGAGCATCGCGGCTTCGGAGATTTGCTCGTCGCTCAAGACCCTGTAGCGATTGTCGACACCATTACGTTTCAAATGGCACATGACAGCGCTACGTGAGACACCGAACTGAGTTTGCAGTTCTTTGATAGTTGCACCATCGTTGTAGGCACGAACAAGATCAGAAACCTCATCCGGGCACAAACGGTGCTGATCTTGCCTGACCGACCGGGTAGCCCGAGCGGGTGGGCTGTCACGCCCCTGACCAGAGAGAACTTGACGTAACCGGGTCAAGATGTTCTGGTTGGAGTAAGCGATCAGGAGCTCCACTCCTGTTGTCGTTTCGACAACGTTCGCCCCGGTCAGCTGCCCACGAGCGTTCGACTCTGCGCAGGAGAATCGGGATCTTCGAACGATCCGTTGCTCGGGCGCCGGTCTCGTCGCATCCCTAGCCCAATGGGTACTGCGGACAGGTCGCTCGGCGCGGCCCGGCCCAGTCGAGGTAGCGGTCCCACTCCTCTGCTGTGAGGTTGCGACCCGCGAGGTCGCAGGCCACTGAACGGAGACGAGCGGGTGCGAAGTCCCAAATCAGATCCGCCGCATAAACGGTAGTGCCGTCGTCGCTTATGTCGGCCACATCTGAACTGACGCCCGGATGGCGGTGTTCACTGGTGTCCATCGGGTCTCCTTCAAGCTGGTAGTTTCCACGGAAGGTAACTGCGGCGAGCTAAGATTCATTCCATGGAATCCAAACTCGGACCGTCCAGGGCGTCGCGAGTCGACCTCGCTCGGCTGTTCAGCGATCTCGTGCGGTTGGAGACCGAGCTGTGGGATCGGGTCGACGGCCGGCTTCGCGAGGATCACGACCTCCCGCTGTCGTGGTTCGAACCGATGCAGCTCATGGATCGCGTCGCGGACTGCCGGGTCGTCGACATCGCCGAGGCGCTGTCGATCACGGAGGGCGGGGTGAGCAAGCTCGTCGATCGCATCGAGCGCGCCGGTTGGTGCGTCCGCGCCCCGAACCCCAACGACGCCCGATCGTTCGTCGTCAGCCTCACGCGCGCCGGGCGACGCGTGCTCAAAGCCGCCACCGACTCGTGCGACGACGAGCTCACGCTCGGGCTCGGCGTCGCGCTGTCGCCCGAGCGGCTCGCGTCCTTCGCGTCGACGGTGCGAGACCTACGACGACACATCGCCGACCACAGGAGCGCCCGGTGACCACTGTCCCGACATCCATGCGGGCCGTCGTGCTCGACGCGCCCGGACCACCCGACGCGCTGCACATCCGTGACATGCCCACGCCACAGCCCGAACCGGGCCAGGTCCTGATCAAGGTCGAGGCGTTCGGACTCAACCGTTCCGAGCTGCACACTCGGCTCGGCCTCGCCGAGGGGGTCTCGTTTCCTCGCGTCCTGGGGATCGAGGCCGTCGGCACGGTCGCGAGCTGTCCGGGTGGGGAGCTCGCACCGGGCACGCAGGTCGCAGCGTTGATGGGTGGCATGGGCCGCACCTTCGACGGCGGCTACGCCGAGTACACGTGCGTGCCCGTTCGTCAGACGGTTCCGTTCGACTGCGACCTCGACTGGGCCACCCTCGGCGCCGTACCCGAGATGCTCCAGACTGCGCACGGTTCGCTCACGATCGGCCTCGACGCCCGACCCGGCCAATCGATCCTGATCCGCGGCGGCACCTCCTCGGTCGGCATGGCGGCCGCGGTGCTCGCCCGTCGGCTCGGCATGACCGTGCTCTCCACCACCCGCAACGCCGAACGTGCAGACGTCTTGCGCGAGATCGGCGTGCAACACCCGTTGGTCGACGACGGCGCTGTCGCTGCACAGGTCCGTCGCCTGCTCCCCGACGGCGCCGACACCGCACTCGAGCTCGTCGGAACACCCACGCTGCCCGACACGCTCCGGGCGACACGGGTACACGGCGTGGTGTGCTTCACCGGGATGCTGTCGAACCAATGGACCGTGCGCGACTTCTACCCGATCGAGTACCTGCCCCGCGGCGTGCGGCTCACCGCCTACGGCGGCGACGCCAGCGACCTGTCCCCCGCCGTCCTGCAGGAGTTCCTCGACGCGGTTGCCGCCGGCGAAGCCCGCGTCCCGATCCACCGCACCTACCGAATGGACGAGATCGACGACGCCCACGCCGACATGGAATCGGGCCGCGCGACCGGAAAGCTCGTCGTGCTCCCATAGGCGTCCGCCGTCACCCTTTTCGAGACTCGGGCGCGCCCGAGTAAGGCCCTCGACGCCCCGTTTCGCGTGTCATTGCCATTGATTCGTACCGACGGCGCGAGTTCGGATCCCGGCACGGCGAAACATGTTCAACACGGTGCGCGCCGAGACACCCAACTCCTCCCCCACGCTCGGCGGCGAGCGCGCTCGCGGACTCGCCGGCTCGGTAGCGCTCCACGAGCTCCGATCGTTGCGAATCGGTCAGTCGGGTCTGTTTCTGGCGGAGCGATGGGACGGGTCGATGTGGGACACCCGATCACGGCCCTGACCGGCGAGAACGCGCTCCAGACGCGCCACGATGGCGGGGTTGGAGTAACGACCCATAAGGTCCACCATGGCGGTCTTATTAGAACCCAAGGAAGACAATCTCCTCGACCTCGGTGCCGATGGTTCTCGGTGAAGGCCAGGCGGCAATCGCCACGTTGGAGCAGAGCATTGCGATGACCCGCGCCGGCGCCAGCGACGCGGTGTTCGCTCAGGCATTGAACTCAGTAGCGCTCCACGAATCGACACGCGGACATCACACCCGGGCGCTGACCGCACTGACCGAGTCGATCGCGCACTAGACGGCTGCGGGCGACCACGTCACGAACTGCACTGCGCTGGAGTTCGCCTCGATCGCGCTCGTCGGCTCCGAAACCGCCGCGCTGTTGGTCGGCTCCTGTCGAAACGGCTTTCTCGCTTCACGCGGATACAACCAGAGAGCCATCCCTGGCGGCGACGAGATCATCGCACCGCTGGAACGGCTGCTCGGACCGCAACGGTGGGCCGAAGCAACGGCACGTGGCGCAGCTATGGACTACGACGAACTGCTGACTGTGGTGATCGCGGCGCTGGGTGATGCATCGAGTCGGGTCGCCGATCCGGCGAGTGACGCAACGAGTTGATCGGCGTGCCGCCCGAGCCTGCGCTGTTGCTTGGGCGCTGCGAATGAGACCACGCGTGTCGCTATCATGCGACGGATGAGTAAAGACGATTCGGGTCAGAACGAGGCAGCAACGAGCGTGATCGCACGATCGATCACCGCGAAGGCGAATGGCCCGTTGGTCGTGACTGGCAGTGTCGCCTTGTACCGCCGGCGTGCCGTGCACAGCGAACACGGAGAGCCGTTGGCCTGGCAGACCACTGCCCGCCTCGACGCCGGTGAGCGCTATGCGCTGTGCCGTTGCGGCGAGTCGGCACGCAAGCCGTTCTGTGACGGCACCCATGCCCAACGTGGCTTCGCCCCCGCCGACACCGCCGCCGGGAACTACGCCGAACGATCGAACGTCCTCGGCGGCACCGGCATCACGGTGCGAGACGACCGCTCGATCTGCATGCACGCCGGGTTCTGCGGAACCCGCGTCACCAACGTGTGGAAACAGGTCGGAGCGACCGAGGAATCGACCGTGCGCGCCCAGGTGATCGCGATGGTCGAGAAGTGCCCGTCGGGCGCGCTGACCTATGAGATCGAGGGCATCGAAACCGAACCGCTGTTGCCCGAGGCGATCGGCGTGGTCGCCGACGGGCCGCTGTGGGTCACGGGAGGGATTCCGGTGACGACGTCGGATGGCGCCGCCATCGAGTCGCGCAACCGCGTGACCCTGTGCCGGTGTGGGCAGTCGGACAACAAGCCGCTGTGTGACGGTTCGCATCGCGAAGCCGGCTTCAAGGACGCGTGAGGTTCGAACCGCCTCCGCGGCGCTGAGGCGGCAGGCTTGCGCAACGAAGTGTCCCGAACATGAACTCGGTTCCCGCAGTGCTGTTGCTCAACGCTGCCGTCGTCGCCGGCTGCATGCTCGTGCTCTGGCGCACCGCGTGTCGACTCGACGACCCGAGTTTCATCGACGCGTTCTGGCCGTTCGGTTTGTCGTCATCGCGTTCGTGTCGTTCGCGATCACCGATGGCGACAGTTTGTGCCGAGGTGCGCTGCCCGGCCTAACCGCGGTGTGGGGCATGCGACTTGCGATCTACCTCTTCAGAAGGTGGCGACAGCACGGCCCCGACCGTCGCTACGTCGCGAGGTTGCGCAACGCGCCGAACCGTGGGTCAGCCGACGACTGGCGTGAGCGGCAAGCCGATGCTGGAGCGCCACCTCCAACGCAATCGTCCGGGTTACGCCGACTACATCGCACGAACGAGCGGATTCGTCCCCATGCCCCAAAAGCGGGGTTGAGCCGGAGCAGGCTCGATGTCACGTGTCGCCACACGCGCCCCGTGCCCGGCGCCGGACCCCGCAACGCGAAATCCGTCGTGCCAGTGTTCGGTGAGGACGCGAACCACCGTCGCCGCCGAGTCGTCGAGCAGTGTTGGAGTCTTGGCGTCCGAGATTCCTGTCACCTCCACATCGCAGCGGCTCGCCGTGCGAGACTCGCGGCCGTGGACTCGTTCAACGTGAGACCTCTGGTCGACGGCGACTGGCCGGCAATCGCTGCGCTCGCGAACGTCGCGGTCGACCACGTCGCGGAGGCACCGAGCCAGCAGGAATGGTCAGAGAACCGCCGTCGCTTCACGGGGTGCCGGCGTCACCACGTCGCAGTTCGCGACGGCACCGTCGTCGGGTATGGCGCGATCGAGCGCGCACCGCGCGACCTTCCTCACAGCTTCCGGCTCTTCCTCGCACTCGACTGGACGAATCCCGTTGGCGTCGCCGGCACCCTCGTCGAACACCTCGAACGCGACCTCCTCGAACTCGAGGCCACCACCGTGTGGCTCCGTGAGTACGCGAGCGATCGTCCGTTCTTGGACTTCTTGACTCAGCGCGGCTTCACCGTCAGCGATCCCTACGAGCTCGGCGGTCAACACATGGTCAATCTGCATCGCCGAACGAACCTGAGCCCGCGCATCACCCACACGACGTCGTTCAGCGCCACCGACCAGGCGGCGCTCGGACTCGACGACCCCGATGCCTTTGGCATCGAACACTTCGATCTCGAGTGGCGACGCAAGGACGACCACTTCATCTGGTACGACGACGGCGGCCCGATCGCGCACGTCGGTCTCGTCGACCACATCATCGCCGAGTCGGCCGACGGCATCACGCACGAAGTGCTCGGAGTCGGGAGCGTCGTCACTCGCCCCGACCGTCGTCGGCAGGGCTACTCGCAACGGTTACTCGCCCACGCACTTGCCAACGCGAAGGACTCCTCCACCAGCCGCCTGGCGATGCTGTTCTGCCGGACCGAACTCGTCGGCTTCTACGCGCATCAGGGCTGGCAGGCGATCGAGGCCCCGGTACGCGCTCGGAAGGGAAACGGCGCCATCGAGAGCCCTCTGCACCTCATGTGCAAGTCGCTCGCGGCCGACGCGGCCGTCCCGACCATCGGCGCCGACATCACCGTGCACGAACGCCACTGGTAGCGGCACGCACGCGCTGGGTCAGCCGACGACCACCGAGACGTTCACGGTGACGACACGAACGGAAGCGTCTCGAAACGGCGCCCGAACGCTCCCGCAACCCGGCGCGGAGATGCTACGAACGGCGCGGGTACCTGAACGTGATGATGACGACCGACGCCGAGTTCGAGAAGCTGACCGGCGTCTCGGGCAACATCCTTTACGTGAAGGACCTCGACGCGACCTGAACCGGCGTTCCCGCACCGGCTAGCTGCGGGCACGTACGACCGAGGCACCGGCGACTAACTATGGGCGGTGCCGACTGCCTCGGAGATCAGGACGGCGATCTCATCCGGCGATGATCGTTCCGTATCGATGACCAAGTCGACGGCACGCTTGTCGAGCACGACGGCATGGAACGCGCGCCAGACGATTCGAGACGCTTCAAGATCGTCGGTGAGATGGCGCCCGGACTCCCTGGCCGCTACACGAGCGAGGGCGATCGTTTCCGACACGTCGAGACGAACCACAAAACACACCCCCTCGTGTTGGAACTCGTCGACCAGCGGCGCGTCCGATAAACCCGTCGTCTCGAACACCGCAACCCCATGACGGCCCGAACACCAAGCGCGGATCTCCTCGTGCAGTAACGGCAACGCTTCCGCTTTGTGCGCGACGAAGTTCTCGCGGGAGCCCCAACGCTCAAGGATCGTGAGCTCCCACTCGCGCCACCGGAATCCCCGACGGCCTAGCTCCGCACCGATCGTGCTCTTGCCGCTCCCCGGCGGGCCCAGCAGCACGACGATGTCGATCATGCAAGCAAGCGTACGATCACGCGACAGCGGCGATCGGACATCAACCTCAATCCGCCACGAACTGACGATGGTCGGTGTTGTGTTCAAGGAATGGGTCGAACAACCGATCAGCGCGCACGATGATGCTCGGATCCCCCATTGCTGCTCCGCGAGTTGTCTCCCACCGCAATTGATTGAGGGCGTTGCGTCCTACAGGGGAGCGAGCTGGGGAAGGCCAGGGAACTCGCCCCGCCCGAAGAGCCACCAGAGTTCGTCCCGTGCATCGAGCGCGAGGTGGGGCGGATCGACGCCGGCGGGAAGGCGGCCGGCAACCGTGGCGCGCAGCAACGGAAGGAACCGATCGACGAACGGCTGCGACCAGTCGCGTTGTGTCGGTCCGGCGCAGAGGTCGACGACGTGGACCTCGACCTCTGCGAGACGACGGTGCGGAAGCGACGCGAGGGTGCGAATCGTCCCGCTGAGATCGCGCGACTCCGCGTCCCAGTGCGCGGGGTCGACCGTCTGCCACGCGCACTCAAGCGCGAGTGACGACGCGATGGCGTCGTCGACGACGGTCGCGGCGTCACGCGCGGCGCCGTCTTCGATCTCACGCGCCCGACCCGCCGCGCCACCCACGTACTGATCGACCAGCTCGCCGCGCTGGGCCGCCTCGATCCGGCGGCGATGACTGTCGGCGTTACGCGCTAGGTGGACGAGGACGTGGGCAAGCGACCAGTCGGGTAACACGGAGGGCAACGTGAGGTCGCGCGTTCGCAGCGTTTCGACCGTGTCGCGCATCCATACCTCGCGGGTCGCGAGATGCTGCACCATCGCTTCCGGGCCAGTACTCACGAGGTCATACTCGCGCGTTTCACCTCCGCGTGCCCGCTGCGCGTTACTTTACCCACGACGACGACGCGAATCGCCTCGCTACGCGCCACCATTGTCCGTTGTTGCACCGGATCGGTGCGAAAAAGGACAACAGTGGCGATGGGAGCGGCGAGGTTTCAGTAGTCCATCGTTGCGTTCGGCGGGAAGAGCGAGTCGCGTTCGGCTCGGAGCCGAGCGCTGTCCCACGAGCGCTCGACCCTGCGCAAGATGATTGGGCTCTTGGAAAGATCCGGGTGCTGTGTCCACGGGTCGGTGATCTTGTAAATGTCGTCGGAGGCTCCGACGACGAGTTGCTCGCTTCGGTCCTTCACCACTCCAATGAGCGATCCATCGGTTTGCTCATCGAGTTCGTACGCAAAGATTTCCCGCCGCGCGAGATAAATCTCCCCGATCGGATTCCCTTCGTGCGTGACAACTGCCGTCACGCCCGGTTTGCCATCGCCATCGTCGTCGGAGATGCGCGGGTCGTTCGGATCCGTTGGCAAACGATCTGTTTGCGGGTTTTCGAGCCGAATGCCAATTCCAGTCGGGGTCTCCGGGCGAAACACATGAGCGCGGCCGCCAGCAAGAGTGACGGTGACCTCCGTCGCGATCGGTTGGATTGCCTGCGTCGCGGCATCGGAGAGTGTCACCGAGACGGGCTGATCGCTTTGGAACTCCGAGTAACAAAACGATTCCTGAGCCATCAACTTGCCGTCGACGAGATCCAGGTCAGTGAAGCCATAGGAGATGATCATGGCGTTCATGAACGATCCCTCGTACGCGACGATGTCGTAGTGCGCGTAACGCCCAGCGAGCCGAGCCATAGCCGCAGCTAGCTCGCCGTTCGTCTCCGTTACGCTGATGGAAGCGTTGACATCAACCATGTCATCATCCTTGCACTCGGGGTTGTCATACGCCCTGCTCGCTGGTTTGGCGCACCAGCTCTGTCGAGCCGACGGTAAACACTGTAAAGTACCCGCATGACCCTCGTCGAGAACCTCCGCAACGACCCCTTTCTCACCGGACCGTACGCGCCGGTCGCGAGCGAGCTCGATGAGCCCGCCATCTCGGTGACCGGCCAGATTCCCGAAGCGTTACACGGCCTTTACCTGCGCAACGGCCCGAACCCGATGTTCGAACCCAAATCCCGCTACCACGTCTTCGATGGCGACGGGATGCTGCACGGCGTGTACCTCGAGGGTGGCCAGGCTCGGTATCGCAATCGGTGGGTGCGTTCCGAAGGCCTCGCGATCGAAGCACGCGCCGGGCGCGCCATCTATGGCGGTATGGCGAACGGCGAGTTCCCCGACCCTGCCGAAATCGACGGCGGCCCGCCAATCAAAAACGCGGCCAACACCAACGTGATCCGACACCATGGGCGCACGCTGTGTTTGTGGGAAGGCGGGCTTCCCACCGAAGTGTCGTGGGACCTCGACACCATCGGGCTGCACGACTTCAACGGTCAATACTCCGGGGCGTTTACTGCGCACCCAAAGCTCGACCCCCGCACCGGCGAAATGTGCACGTTCGGCTACGGACTCGACATCGGCTATCGCGTCATCGATCCGACCGGCCAAGTTGTTCACAGTGTGCAAATTCCGCTGGAGCGCCCCGTCATGATGCACGACTTCGTGATGACGCAGGACTATGTGGTGTTCCTCAACGCGCCAGCCGTCTTCAACTTTGCTGGTTTCGCATCGGGCGAGCCCATGATCAACTGGCAGCCCGAGCACGGAACGCGACTCGGCGTGCTCCCCCGCCGTGGTAGCGCCGACGACATCATCTGGATCGAAATCGATAACTGCTACGTGTTCCACTTCCTCAACGCATGGAACGACGGCACCACGATCACGATCGACGGCTCGCGCCTATCGCGCATGGACATCGGCCTCGATGAACACAGCGACGAGGGCGGCGCCGAAGGAACGTTGCATCGCTTCACAATCAACCTCGCCACGAAGACCGTTACAACCGAACGGATCGGTGAGCTCCCTGGCGACTTCCCTCGCGTCGCTCCGGGCGTCGAGGGCTACCAGAACCGCTACGGGTATCTCGCCACATTCTCAAACGGGACCGCAAACGTGGCCGAGTTCGACTCCGTGACCAAACACGACCTCGTCACCGGTACACAGCAAACGCACGTCTACGGTCTGCATCACTTGGCTGGCGAGGCAGTCTTCGCGCCCGACCCCGACGGCACCGCCGAAGACGACGGCTGGCTCCTCAACTATGTCACCGACAAGACCACGCTGGAAACCGCGCTCGTCATTCTCGACGCGCACGACCTCTCACTCACCGCTGAGGTGCATCTGCCGGGCCGCGTCCCGTTCGGATTCCACGGCAACTGGATGACGAAGTAAGGGAGCTGTCACTCCACGGCGATTGCAAACTCGGGGCAGTTGTCAGCAGCGAGTCGGGCGGCTTGCTCCTGCGCGGCATCAAGGTCGCCGAGCTCGGCAACGACCGCGTACCCCTCGTCGTCGCAATCAAAGAGGCTTGGCGCGAGTGCATAACAGCGACCATGCCCCTGGCACTTCTCGCGATCGAACCGGATCTTCACGCGCCGACCTTGATTGGGAGCGTGCGCGGACCGCGTACCTGACCGGCAGACCAACTCACTGCTTCGGGGTCAGACAGTTTGAACGACGGGAATGCGCTCAAGAACTCTTCCAGCGCAACGCGGATTTCCATGCGTGCAAGGTGCGAACCCGCGCAACGGTGGATGCCAAGTCCGAATGCAGCGTGCCGGTTCGGTTGGCGGTCAATGCGCACTTCGTCCGGTCGATCAAACACCTCAGGGTCGCGGTTTGCGGCAGGAAACGACAACAAAATCCACTCCTCTGCTTTCATCGGACACCCTTGAAACTCGAAGTCGTCGCGCACAAGGCGAGCCATGGTAACGGGTGCGTATGCACGCAGAAATTCTTCAACGGCCGTTGGAATCATTGAAGGATCCGCAACCAGGCGCTCGCGATCGGATGGCGTCTTTGCGAGATGCCACAGCGACGCACCAATGGCGCTCCACGTCGTGTCGATTCCAGCGATCAGCAGCAAACCGATCGTGCGAGCCACCTGAAAATGATCGAGACGGGCTCCATCTATCTCAGCTTCAAGCAGGAACGTGATCATGTCGTCGCGCGGGTTGGCGAGATGATCGTCGATGTGGCCTTGGAGGTAGGCAAGCAGCGCGAGGAAGGTTTCGATCCGTTCTTCGAGCGGTCGAGCCACGCCTTCGAGGATGTCGTGTACAAAGCCTCGGAACACGTCGCCATCGGCTTCTGGCAACCCAAGCATGTTGGCGATGACGCGCACCGGAATATGTTGCGCGTATTGGGCAGCAGCATCGAAGACATCTGCGCGCGCTACGGCGCCGAGCAACTCGCGGCAGTAGGCCCGAGTCGACGGCTCCAACTTGTCGACGTTCTGCGGTGAAAACGCAGGAAGCAACATGCGGCGAGCGTCGGCGTGATACGGCGGGTCCGAAGAAATGGGTGGCGCGATGCCCTGCGGCGCGAGTTCCATCGGAGGACGGTGGTTGGTGACAACGACACTGCGCGAGGTGAAGTGCTCGGTGTCGTTCGCGATCGCAGCAACGTCGGCGTGGCGAGTGGGAAGCCAAACTCCGCCATAGCGGTCGGAGTGCGCCACCGGACATTCGGAGGCGCGTAGTTCATCCCAAATCGGGAACGGGTCGGCCACCCACTCGGCGCTGGTGTGGTCGAAATCGTTCGATGCGTCGGCGTGCAGGTCGCTGCTCATCGGTCGACAATAAGCGTCAACGCTCTCGAATACGAACTCGCCCCCGCATTGTCTCCCACTGTTGTCCTTTCTTGCACGGATCCGGTGCGAAAAAGGACAACAGTGGAGGGTTGCGACGCGTTGCTAAGCCGCGCGGCGACGTTCGGCTAACGCCATCCGAACGCGATCGCTGGTCATGACCGGGCGCACCACAATGTCGTCCCAATCGGCCGTGACGATGCGCCAGCCCATGCGCTCGAGATCAGCGGTCCTTGCCCGATCGCGTTTCCATTGCGACCTTCCGCCGTGCCATTCGAAGCCCTCGGTCTCGAATGCAAGCATCAACGCCGGCCAAGCGAAGTCGAGCCGATAACGCTGGCCACCACGGCCGGTCACCCAAAATTGACGTTCGGGCCGCGGCACGCCCGCCGAACGCAGAAGTTGCCAGGCGCGTACCTCAAGTTTTGACTCCAAGGCGTTCGGCATCGTCGTCGCGAGCAGCGCAGCAATCTTGCGCGAACCGCGACGGCCACGGCCTCCTATCGCTTGGTGGCGCTGGCGAAGTGATTCGATCGTGATGAGCCCGAGCTTGCGCCCTCGTTCAAATGCCGCTTCCAATTCACGCGGCGACACGTCGTACGCGATATCAATCAACGCACGCGTTGCATCAACAGTAGGTATGCCACCGACATAGCGGACGGGGCTGTTGAACATGACTGTGCGGTGGGTGATCGCATCGAACGACAAACGGCCGTCGGCAGCTACCGCGATGCGAGTCGAGCGGGCGTGGGCCCCGTCGCTCCCGACAGTCGTGCGAATCGGGTCGATCCGCAACGGGGCATCGAGGCGCCACAGATGTGCCGCCGTCGCATGGCTCGCTCGACCTCGGGATGCGAGAGTCGCGGCCATCATTGCCATGGCCGTCGTTTGCGGTGCGCCACGCACTCGGTACACGCCGTCGGCGACGACCACCAATGCACCGTTGTGGAGCGCTGCGCTGATCGATCGATCGGTACTGCCGATCTCCAATAGTTGCGAACGCCCAATTACACCGTGTTGGTGTTGCGCACGCTCGAACGCTCGCCGATGGGCTTCTCGCATGCTGCGCCAACGTACCGACAGGGTGCGACAACGAGCCTCGGCCCGCCCACTGTTGTCCGTTTACCCACCCATTCGGTGGGTAAACGGACAATGGTGGGCGAATGGCGGGCTAAGTCGCGGCCTCGAAGCTCATGGATTCGAACTCCCAAAACGCACGGAGCGCAACGAGTTTCCCATTGCCGTCTGTGACGTAGGTATAAACACCCTCAACTCGCGAACACGAACCGTCAGCGAACGTCACGGTAATCATGCCGACGTTGGCGCACTCATTACCGGTTGCGTACGACTCTCGAATGGCGAATCGCACGCGGCCCATCGCAATGATGTTGTCGTAGAACTCTGTAATGGCGTCGATTCCGCGGCGAGGTTCACCCGACGGGTTCATTGGCGACGGACCAATCGGATCTTCCACAATCGCATCGTCAACAAACAAGCCAAGCCATCCGTCGCGATCACCAGCCTCAACCGCTCGCATCGATTGCACCGCGACCGCGCGCGCTGGGTGGTCTCCAAACTGATCCATACCTTCCATGGCCTCATTCTGTCCCGTTGCGAAACCCAACCGCCACCCGCACATCGCTGGCCTCGCCGAAAGCCTCGGATGCAGTCGCCTCGGAGCCAAAACAGGAGAGCTTGTGCGTCGGCAACCGTACGTGCGCGATACTCAGGCATGGCTCATGACTTCATTCTTCGCGGCGGCACGGTGATCGACGGCACGGGCCGAGATGAACACAAGGCCGATGTCGCGATCGACGGCGAACGCATCACGGCAGTCGGCGACTTGACCGGAGCAACCGCATCCGTCGTCATCGACGCGACTGACAAGTACGTGACCCCCGGCTTTATCGACATGCATACGCACCTCGACGCGCAGATCGCATGGGATCCGCACATGACGTCGTCGTCGTGGCATGGCGTCACCACCGCGCTCATCGGCAACTGCGGGTTGAGCTTCGCGCCTGTGGAATCAGGTCAGCAATCGAAGCTCGCAGAAATGATGGAAAGCGTCGAAGACATTCCGCGCGAGTCAATTCTCAACAGCCTCCCGTGGACGTGGAACAGCTATCCCGAATATCTCGACGTGATCGAGTCGCTGTCTCCCGCACTCAACGTCGTCGGCCTCGTGGGCCACGCACCGATTCGTTTTCTCGCGATGGGCGACCGCGCCCACGACGAAGGCGCGGAACCAACACCAGCCGAACTCTTACGAATGCGCGACATGGTCGCCGAATCAGTCGACGGTGGAGCCGTTGGTTTTTCAACGTCGCGCATTTTGTTGCACCGCGTTCCTGATGGCCGCAAACTGCCCGGCACGTACGCCAGCAACGACGAACTCCTCGCGCTCGCCGATGGCATGCGCGACGCGGGCGGCGGCTTGTTCCAAGTAGTACCCGACTACGAAAGCCGAGCGGGCAACGAATTCAAGTTGTTTTCTGCGATGGCCGACGCAGGCACCGACGTGCTCTTTACTGTCGGCCCCGGCAACGACGAGTCGGTTGGTGCAGGCGTTGCCGCGATGTGGGGCACGTTTCTTGAGCAGCAACAACACAAAACCGGAGCGGTTCACTCCTACACGATGACGCGTCCGAGCGGCTCGCTCATGGGCCTCGGCCAAGTGCCACCGGTTGCTGGCCCACGCTGGCACGCGGTCATGCAACTCCCCACCGTTGCGGCTCGCCTTGCTGCGTTGCACGACACCGCAACGCGTACTGCGCTCGTCGACGAAGGAAAAGAACGCGGCTTGCTGTACAACCCTGCATTCGTGCACCCACTCGGCGACAGCAATGCGACTCCCGACTACCACATTACGGGCGGGCCGTCAGTTGCCGATCTTGCTCTCGAAGCCGGGCTGCATCCGGTGGAATGGATCATCAACCGTTTGCTCGAAAGCGACGGACGCGAATTGTTCAACATGTGGTACTTCCACCGAAATCGCGACGGGCTCGAAGCGCTTCTCGCGCTCGACGGTGTATATCCAGGCGCTGGCGACACCGGAGCCCACGCGGGCCAGATCTGCGACGGCGACGCGCCCACACACTGGTTATCGTATTGGTGTCGTGATCGCCGATTGGTCTCGCTACCCGAAGGGATTCGACGTCTCACCTCGAAACCAGCCGAGTTACTGCGTTTGCGCGACCGCGGCACCCTCGCCGTTGGTGCGTTTGCAGATGTCAACGTGTTCGATCTTGCGTCGCTCGAAGTGGGATACCCGCAATACCGCCAAGATTTCCCCAACGGCAACGGACGCCTGTGCGTTGGTGCAACCGGTTACGCCGCAACCTTCGTCAACGGCTCAATCGTGACCGAACACGCGATCAACACTGCGGCTCGTCCCGGCAAAGTGTTGCGTGAGCGCGTGGCATGACAACCTTTGCTTCCCGAAGTACACGGCCGAATTAACGACCTCGACAGCCACCTCCAGGTTCCGGCGTCGCCGTGGGGCGAAGTGTTCGGCGAGGCAAGGCGGCACCGACCCAATCGGGCGAATGGGCGCCGACATCAAACCGCTCGGCAGCGAAGCCATCGAAGCGTTCTTCGTCAGCAACGCTGAACTACTGCTTCCGAACTAGCAGACCTCGCCACTGTTGTCCCTTTACCCACCGATCCGGTGTGCAAACGGACAACAGTGCCGCACAATTTGATAGCCGTAGATTGCTGAGATGAGTAACTTCACCATTTCTTTCACCGCCGACGTTTGGGAACACGACGGTGAAGGCTCGTGGCATTTCGTAAATCTTCCTGAAGCCCACGCCGACGACATCAAAGAACGCTTCGGTCGTCAAGCCGCGGGCTTCGGCTCCATTCGAGTCCAGGTCACCATGGGAACTTCCGTGTGGAAAACGTCGTTGTTTCCCGACACGAAACGCGGCACCTACGTGCTCCCCATCAAAAAGGCAGTCCGCACCGCCGAAGGCCTCCGCGATGGTTCGACCGCGAAGGTCAAACTCAAGGTGCTCATCGAGACCTGAACCAGTCGACCCGCCATCGGCGCCGCAGACACCGCGAAGTTGATGCGTCTGCCCGCGAAAGTCACTGGCGAACGCACGACACGTGGACGGTTGGGTCAGGCGCGTGCGGCCAGATCGTCGATGATTGCGTTGAAGGTCGCGCTCGGCCGCATTGCCTTGTCGACCAACGCCGGATCGGGGAAATAGTAACCACCGATATCGGCAGGTGAGCCTTGTGTCGCGTCGATTTCGCCAATGATGTTGGCTTCTTGTTTCGCAAGAGCCTCAGCGACCGGAGCGAACAATGCGGCGAGGGCCGCATCCGAAGTTTGTTTGGCGAGCTCTTGCGCCCAGTACAACGCAATATAGAAATGGCTGCCGCGATTATCGAGCTGGCCTACCTTGCGGCCCGGCGATTTTCCAGTATCGAGCAGCGTTCCGGTAGCCCGGTCGAGTGCGTCGGCAAGCGACTGCGCGCGCGCGTTTGCGCCAACAACTGCAAGATGTTCAAGCGATGCTGCGAGCGCCAAGAATTCGCCGAGCGAATCCCAACGCAAGTGCGCTTCCTTCACGAACTGTTGCACGTGCTTCGGCGCAGAACCGCCAGCGCCCGTCTCGAACAATCCGCCGCCGTTCATCAATGGCACAATCGACAGCATCTTCGCACTCGTGCCGAGCTCCATAATCGGAAAGAGATCAGTGAGATAGTCACGCAACACATTGCCCGTCACCGATATGGTGTCTTCACCGCGACGAATTCTCTCTAGCGAAAGCTTCGTAGCTTCAACCGGCGCCATGATGCGAATGTCGAGACCGGCCGTGTCGTGTTCTGCAAGGTAAGCGTTCACCTTCGCGATCAGCTGGGCATCGTGTGCACGCGTCGCATCAAGCCAGAACACCGCGGGCGCTCCAGTCGCGCGTGCACGTGTGATCGCGAGTTTCACCCAATCGCGAATAGCCGCGTCTTTGGTCTGGCATGCTCGCCAGATGTCGCCGGCTTCAACGTTGTGTTCCAACAGCACTCCGTTGCTGCCGATCACGCGCACGGTCCCGTCCGCAGGGATCTCGAATGTCTTGTCGTGCGAACCGTATTCCTCAGCCTTTTGCGCCATCAATCCAACGTTGGGCACCGAACCCATCGTCGCAGGGTTGAACGCGCCATTGACCTTGCAGTCTTCGATCACAACGTCGTACAGCCCTGCGTAACAAGCATCGGGAATCACCGCCAAGGCGTCCTGTTCCTTGCCCGCCGCGTTCCACATTTGGCCCGAGGTTCGAATCATTGCCGGCATCGACGCGTCGACAATCACATCGCTCGGCACATGCAGGTTGGTAATGCCGCGGTCAGAGTCGACCATAGCGAGATCCGGTCCATTGGCGATCGCCTCGGCGATATCGTTTTCGATCGCGGCGCGGTCACCATCGGCGAGTGTCGCTACCCGCGCGAGCACATCGCCGAGGCCGTCATTCGCATCGGCACCGACGCTGGCAAGCGTCGCCGCATGCTTGGTGAACACGTCGGCGAACATCGTTGTGACCACGTGTCCGAAGATGATCGGATCAGACACTTTCATCATCGTTGCCTTGAGGTGCACCGAAAACAAGATGCCGTCGGCCTTCGCCGCCGCGAGCTGTGCACTCAGAAACTCCCGAAGCTGCGCGACGCTCAAAAAGGTGCCGTCAATGACCTCACCCGCAATCACAGGAAGCGACTCTTTCAGCACCACCTTGGTGCCATCAGACTGCTCTAGCTCGATGCGTAGCGTGTCGCCCGCAGCCATCGTCATTGACTGCTCATTCGAACGAAAGTCACCGCCTTGCATGTGGGCGACGCGAGTTTTCGAATCGTGCGACCACGTGCCCATCGAGTGCGGATGACTGCGGGCGTACGACTTGACCGACCCGGGCGCGCGCCGATCGGAGTTGCCCTCGCGCAGCACCGGATTGACGGCCGAGCCCTTGATCTTGTCGTAGCGGCTCTGGATATCGCGATCGGCGTCGGTCTGTGCGACATCGGGATACTCCGGCACTGCGTAACCCTTGGCGCGCAGTTCCTCGATGGTCGCTTTGAGCTGCGGGATAGAGGCCGAAACGTTGGGAAGCTTGATCACATTGGCTTCGGGTCGCTCGACCAAACTACCGAGTTCGGCGAGGTCGTCTGAGACCCGTTGTGATGCTTCGAGGAATTCGGAAAACGCCGCAAGGACACGAGCTGCAAGCGAAATATCCCTGAGCTCAACACCTACCCCCGCAGTTTTTGTGAACGCCGCAATGATCGGCAAGAACGAAGCGGTCGCGAGCGCAGGTGCTTCGTCGGTCTGGGTGTAGATGATCACGTGCTTCGTGTTGGGCATGTCGTTCCATCACCTCGGGGATACCCGCCGACGGCGGGCTCGGACATCCCATACTCGCACGCGAAAGACTGCCGCCAAGACCGGTGGCGCAAATTATCCCGGTTGCGCTAACCGTCTCGGCGCAACATCTGGGCACCGAAACTTCATCGGCCTGTCGCAATACCATCCCATAACCTTGGCCGGTGCTCGCGGAAAATACCCACGAACTCGAAGCGGCAACCATCACACGGGTGACGGCAATGTGGGCTGGCCTTGCAGGCATCGACGGATTCGCTCGGGCAAGGCCAAGCCACTGCGTCAATGCGGAATCGCAAATTTGTCCGCGTACCTGGTCCGGAGTCGTCGCGATCGATGGCGCCTTGGTCGCGACCGCCGCCTCCGAACGCGAACGACCGTTGCTGCTGCGGTTACTCCAAGAGCTCTCGACCGACGATTCGTGGGGGCCTATATGCCACAAGGATTCGGCCGTGGCCGAAATTCTTGGTCCCGCGTCACTCGCGTACGTCGATTGCCGCGCATTCATTGCCAACGATGCGCCGCCCAATGTCACCATTCGCGAGCCAATCAACGACGAGGTCGAGGTGCTCGCGCGAAGCGTACCTATCGACGACGTAGAAGAGTCGGGCATTGTTGCGTGCACGACGACGCTTGTCTGCGTGAACGATGGAGTGGTTTTGGCTGCGTCCGGGTTTCGCGAATGGCCAGGGGACATCGTCCACATGTCTGTATTGGTAGCGACATCGGCACGGGGGCGAGGCCTCGGTACCTTCGTCGCCAGCGCAGCGACACGGACCGCGCTCGACGCTGGAATGATCCCGCAATGGCGCGCCCGGCCACCTGCATCGCGAGCAATCGCAGCGAAGCTCGGATACGCACAACTCGGTCAACAGGTATCGGTGCGTTTCGCAACCACTGGCTGAATCGGCCAACGACTCAAACACTTTTCAGCACTTACAAATCCCGAAATATCTCGAAATCAACGGGCAATCGAACGTATGTTCGTATACAATGATTCCATGTTCACCGTTATCGAACAACTTCGTACATCACTCGGGTTGCTTGCACGCGACTTCGAACCGACGGCATTCGATGCCTCCGGGGCCGTGCGGATCATGACGGAATTCGCGACGATGCAACGCCTACTCGACGGCCTGATTGCGCGATGCGCGAAACGCGTCGATGACACCAATGCACACGCGCGGACTGCCGACGTTTCCGGCGCTGCGCTCGCGGCACGGCTGGTCGGTGTAGAAGCCTCACGGATGCAGCACGCAGTCGCCACTGCCACCGCGTTGGAATCGCTACCAGCCACAGCGGAGGCCGTGAAATCAGGGCGTTTGTCGGGCCGCGAAGCTGAACTCATTGCCGCCGCCGCGTCCCACAACCCACACGCGGAACGCGAACTCCTCGATGTCGCACCACAAGGGTTGGTGAAACTCAAGACTGCGTGCATCAAGGCGCGAGCCAGGGCTGAGAGTGCCACAACAAGACGGGCACGGATGCACGCCTCACGATCATGGACTTCATATATCGCAGCCGACGGCATGTTCCACGGGCACCTCACGGTGCCACCCGAAATCGGCGCACAGATCGATGCAAACATTCAACGCGACGTCCAACACGCGTTCCGACGGCGACGCAAACAAGGCGAACACGAACCACTCGATCGTTACGCTTCCGATGTCGTTAGTCGGTTGTTAGGTGCTTGCCCAAGCCAGCTCGTGCAAAGTCGTACCGAATCAGTCGGGTGCAAACTCGGCACGGAAACTGACCTCAAATTAGCCAGCGCCAGCATCACCAACGCGACCAACGCGACCAACGCAACCCGTACGACCAACGCACAGATACATATTCTCATCGACCACCAGACGTTGATCTTTGGCAGCATGCACGACGCGACGCAGTGCGAGATACCCGGCGTCGGGCCGGTCGACGCTCAGTGGGTCCGATCATTACTCGGCACGGCATTCGTCACTGCGATTATTCGGCGCGGCAAGGACATCCGTACCGTGGCCCATCTTGGTCGCCACATTCCCGTCGAGCTACAAACGGCGCTCATCGTCGGCGGTCGCGAGTGTTCAGTCGAGGGATGCAACGCCCGCCGATATCTCGAACGCGACCATACGCACGATCATGCCAAAGGCGGCCCCACCAGCCTCAACAATCTCGACTGGTTGTGTAGCCATCACCACCGGCTCAAGACCGCGAAAGGCCACCGGCTCGGGCCGAAACATCCTGAGACCGGCAAACGAATCCTCGAACCGCCTCAAGCCCGCGCGGGTTAGTCATCACAACGGGCGACATTCATCGAAGCGCCACACACGCGCGTTTGGGAGAACGACAGGTGTCGTCAATCATCAGGAATTCGGCGTGGCGAATTGATTCGGTGATTCGGCGGTTCGGAACCAACCGGTCGCTTTACTTGGTGATTCCAAAGCGTTGCAATCCAAAGGCACGAATCGCATTGCCGCGCATCAGCTTGTAGGTCTCGTCATCGTTGAGCTCCGCGTTCTTACACAACGATTGTGCGATCTCCAACGAATGCGGAAACGTACTGTCAGCGTGGGGGTAATCGGTTTCGAAACAGATTTGGTCCATGCCGATGCGGTGGCGGGCCTCAAGACCAGACTCGTCGTCGAATATGCACCCGAATACGCGATCGCGAATGTACGTGCTCGGGGCTTCTTTGAGGCCAGAGCCAAACGAGTTGTCGGACCGCTCCGCCCACAGCTTGTCCATGCGTTCCAGCACGTAGGGCATCCATCCCACTTGACCTTCGGCGTAGGCGATCACTAGCTGCGGGAAACGCTCGAGCGTGCCCGAAAACACGTAGTCGAGCAACGAACCCATAGCGTTTTGAAACGTGAGCACTGAGCTCACAATGAAGGGTGCATCGGGCGTGGTGCCCGGCATACGCGACGACGATCCGATGTGCATACACACCACCGTCTCGGTTTCTTGGCATGCAGCAAACAGCGGATCCCACGAACCGGAGTGCACCGTGGGGAGTCCAAGCGGATGCGGGTTTTCGCTGAAGGTGATTGCGTGACTGCCCTTGGAAGCACAGCGACGCACTTCCTCTGCAGCCAAATTCGGATCCCACAATGGCACCATCGTTACGGGCACCAAGCGACCAACGCCTTCGCCGGCGCACCACTCGTCGATCATCCAGTCGTTGTAGGCCTGCACACATAGCAACGCGAGTTCTTTGTCGTCGCGCTCAGCAAACGTCTGCCCACAAAACCGCGGGAGCGTATTGGGGAAGCACAACGACGCCTCGACATGATTGGCAGTCATGTCTGCCAACCGATCGTGTTGTTTCCAACACCCTGGCAGCACCTTGTCGTAGTTGGTGACATCGAAGTTCTTTTCTTCGGCACCGACGGCTGCCATCAACATCATGAATGGCGAACGGATGCCGTCGTAATGCCACACATCGCCCCACACCTCGGGAGATGCCGGACCTCCGCCAAGCACAGGCCGATCGAACCGTTCACGCACGATGTGCGGAATGCGATCGCCGTACTTCGCCGGCAAGCGATCAGTCCACAATGTCGGCGGCTCTACGACGTGGTCGTCGACCGAGATGATCCAGGGGAATTCTGTAGCCATCGTTAACTCCTCAGGCCTCGGCCTCTTCGATGAAGCCACTCGCCGCGGCCGGTTGCCCCAATAAGTGCTTGAGGACCTTACCGCTCGCATTGTGCGGCAGTGCCTCGACAAACTCGACATGTGTGGGCACCTTGAAGCTTGCGAGAGTCTCGCCCGCAAATTTCTTCATGCCATCAACATCAAGTGCATTTGGAGCGCGTAACACCACGTACGCCTTCGCTTCTTGCCCAAGGGTTGGATGCTCAACCCCAACGACCGCAACTTCAACGACGTCGGGATGCTCAATCAGACGGATCTCAATTTCGGCCGGATAGATATTTTCACCACCACGAATAATCAAATCAGAGCGTCGGCCTTCGAGATACACGAAACCTTCAAATATGTGGCCGTGATCACCGGTGCGATACCAACGATCGCTGCTCAGTACTTCCGCGGTCGCGTCGGGGTTGCCCCAATAGCTCAGGAAGTTCGCGGCAGAACGCAAGTAGATCTCGCCGATCTCACCTTCGCTGAGCACCTCGCCGGTCTGCGGATCGCGGACCTGCACCTCAACGGTCGGACCAGCTTGGCCAACACTCGTGGGCCGCTCGAACGTTGCTTTGCCTCGCAGCGACGTACCCAGCCCGTTCGTTTCGGTCATGCCGTATCCGAGTCCAAGCGCAGTGCGCACGCTCGGCAAAAGTTCACCAAGCCGACGCAAGAGTTCCGGCGGCCACACCGCGCTCCCCCCGCCCACGGTCTGCAGCGAGGCCAGGTCGTACTCGCCGATAGTCGGCCACTCGAGCAAGCGCCACAACTGCGTGGGCACCAAGGACCACACCGTCGCGCCGTGCTGTGCCGTTAGGCGTAGGTGAACGTCTTCGTCCCATCTTCCGGGTGGCGGATACACGATTGTCATACCCGACATCGGGGCCATGACCAATTGACAGTTCAACCCCGACACGTGAAACAACGGCGATGCCCCGATAATGCAGGGTGTAGTCGGGGCAGCCGCAGGGCCCGAAGGAGCAGGTGATGGGTCGCGCATCATCGCCTCGGCACCGCGCAACGCAGTCGAGAACAGGAAATGGATATTGCTGCGATGCGACAACAACGCACCTTTCGGGCGCCCAGTCGTACCGCTCGTAAACAGAATCAGAAACGGATCATCTTCATCAATGTGCACGTCCGGAAGTGCGGCCCCCGCGCCGCGCTCCTCAAGCCCCGCAAAGTCGTCTTCGAAACACGACCTAGGAAGTTGAGGAAGCACATCGTCGGGAAGCCGTTCCAAGCGCCGCCGATCGCCCATCAGCAGCTTCGGCTCGGTTAATTCGAGAGCGTATTGCATTTCGTTGCTCGTCCACCACCCGTTCATGGCAACGGTGATCGCGCCGAGCGACGTCACCGCCCAAAACGTCACGGCGTATTCGACGCAGTTCGCCGCGCTAATAGCAACGCGATCGCCAGGACCAATCCCGTATTCCTCGGCGAGCGAATGAGCAACAGCAGCGACTGCAGGAACTATTGAAGCAAAGGTGTGCTCACGGTTCGCATCGATCACGAATTTGCGGTCCGCGAAACGGCTGGCTCCCGTCAACAGCAAGTCGCGCAACGAACGCGACCGATTGACGAATACTCGCATCGAGACACCCGCAACGCTGGCGTCTTCCATCTCGAAATATCCACCCGGCCCACACAGCGTCGTGTAGAGATCCGCAGGGAAGGCCGCGTCGGGCCAGCGCAACGTGAGGGGATCAGCGTTCATCGTCATCTTTCGTGCGTCGCTCCGGCGCCGGTCGGCGAGTCGACGCAAGCGCCGACGGTAGCAATCCTGCATCCTCTCGGCCCAAGGCAAGGGCCGTCAAAACCAGACCACCAGCACCGACATGACAGCGGGGTGGTCGACCCTCGTATGATCCCACCAGCGGACACCAAGTGTCGTGCCGCGCAGTACTCCAATCAACCTGAAGGTGACATCACATGGGCTGGGACTTCTCAACCGAACCGGAATTTCAAGCGAAGCTCGACTGGGTCGAAGTGTTTTGTCGCGAAGAGATCGAACCACTCGACCTCATTTTCCCATATGCCGTGCGATCGAAGGATCCGAAGATCAAAGCCCTCGTCAAGGGGCTCCAAGATCAGGTGAAGGCACAGGGTCTCTGGGCCTTGTTCCTCGACGAGGAACTCGGCGGACCAGGCTTCGGACAGCTCAAGCTCGGGCTTATCAACGAGATACTGGGCCGCTACGGCTCGGCACCGCAGATCTTCGGCTCCGCCGCGCCCGACACGGGCAACATGGAAATGCTCGCCGCCTACGGCACTGAAGAGCAAAAGCAGCGTTGGCTCGTGCCCATGCTCAACCAAGAAATCTGGTCGGCCTATTCGATGACCGAACCCCAGGGCGGCTCCGACCCCAATCTCTTCAAGACTCACGCGGTGCGCGACGGCGATGAGTGGATCATCAACGGCGAGAAGTGGTTCACAAGCGCCGGTCGAGTAGCCGACATTCTGTTCGTCATGTGTACCAACGGCATGTTCGTCGTCCCGCGCGACACGCCAGGCGTCGAGATCATGCCCGAACCACGTTCGCATAATCACATCATCTACCGCGACGTGCGTGTCCCTGCAGATCATCTCCTCGGTCCTGAAGACGGAGCCAAGGTACTCGCGCAACGCCGGCTAGGCGGTGGACGTATTCACCACGCCATGCGCACCATCGCGCAATGCAAGCTCGCCTTCGACATGATGTGCGAACGCGCCCTGAGCCGTGAATCGCACGGCAAGATCATTGGTGACCACCAGATGGTGCAAGAAAAGATCGCGGACTCTTACGCATCAATTCGCATGTTGCGACTCTTCGTGTTGGAAACCGCATGGAAGATCGATAACTCGAGCACACAAGAAACCCGTACTGATATCGCTGCGGTCAAATACACGATGGCAAAGGTGTTGCGCGAGGTCTCGTTCAACGCTCTGCACATCCTTGGCTCACTCGGCACCACCAATCTCACACCAATTCAAGCCATGTACGCCGCGGCACCCACGATGGGTATCGCCGACGGAGTCGATGAAGTGCACAAAGCGACCGTCGCTCGCAATGTGCTGAAGGGATACCGCCCACACGAGGGGTACTGGCCTACCGAATACATACCGGCCAAGCGTGCAGCCGCTCGTGAAAAGTTCGAGCCGATGTTCGCTGCCGATCCCGATCTTCGTTCGCTCGCGGACGGCTATGCGAAATACATCGCTGCCCGCACCTGACTTTGATCGAGTAATTGTGAAGGGGTTGCCGTGGAGGAACTGATCCCGATCTTTCGTGTGGCCGACGCAACCGCATCTGCGCTTTGGTACGAGCGACTGGGATTCGTGGTGACAAGCACACACCGCTTCACCCCGGAGCTACCCATCTACATGTTTCTACAACGCAACGGCGTCGAGTTGCACCTCTCAGAGCACACCGGCGACGCAACTGCAAACACGCTCGTGTACTACTGGGTCGATGACGTCGACTCGATCGCGGTCGAGTTCGGTGCGTCGATCAGCGAACAACCATGGGGTCGGGAAGTACAGCTCACCGACCCCGATGGCAACCGCCTTCGGATCGCCACCCGTCGCGCCGAGAATTAGGCTCGCGGCTCTACAGTCACCACTACAAGGAGTATGTCATCGCACAGCTACTGAAACCCATGGCCGACCGCAAGGGTTCAGCACTCGCACTTGCCGACGAGTACGGCGAAACCACGTGGGCCGCGTTCAACGATCGAGTAAATCGCTTCGTGCATGCGCTTCGAGCCCGAGGTCTCAAGACCGGCGACACGATCGCACTCATGAGCGGCAATCGTCGCGAATTTTTCGAGGTCACCGTGGCCGCGATGCATGCGGGTCTGGTCATCGTGCCGATCAATTGGCACTGGGTCGCAGCCGAATTGGCGTACGTGATCGCTGATTCCGATGCCGCCGCACTGGTCGTTGAAGGTCGCTATGCAAACCTCGCGATCGAAGCTCGCAACGATACCCAAACGTCACAATGCACCAGCTGGATCACCATCGACGACAACGCGCCCGACGGATTCGACACCTACGAGTCGGTGCTCGCCGCGGCCGACGCCAGCGAACCCGCCGACCAGACGAGTGGCGGGCCAATGTTTTACACATCGGGCACCACCGGGTTTCCCAAAGGTGTGCGGTCCGCGCTGACCCAGACCGGTCATGATCCGGCATTGATTTCGTTGATCTCACAGTCAGCCACCGACATGCTTGGTATTCCTACCGATGGCGTCACGCTGCTCGAAGGTCCGGCCTATCACTCCGCGCAATGGGTGCTCTCTATCTTCCCACTCATCGGCGCGGCCTCCACCGTCGTCATGCGTGAAAAATTTGACGCGGCTGAGACCCTCGAACTCATCGACCATTACCGCGTGACCAATATTCACTTCGTGCCAACGCAATTCATCCGAATGCTCAAACTCCCCGACGACGTTCGTCAGCGCTTCGATGGTTCGTCACTCACGTTGGCACTGCATGGAGCGGCGCCGTGTTCGATCGACGTGAAACAACGCATGCTCGACTGGTGGGGAACATCGGTCACTGAGTACTACGGAGGCACTGAGGGCGGGTTCCTCACGATGATCTCTGGGGCGGAATGGCTGGAACGGCCCGGAAGTCTCGGGCAACCGACAGCGATGACCGAGCTCATGATCGTTGATGACGACGGACAACCGTGCGCTACCGGCACGCCGGGCCAGATCTATTTCAAAAACAAGATGGGTAGCGATTTCACGTATCACAAAGCACCGGAAAAGACTGAGGCCGCCCACCTTGCCCCTGGTGTGGGCACGCTTGGCGACGTTGGCTACCTCGACGATGCGGGCTATCTCTTCATGAGCGATCGCAAGATCGACATGATCATCAGCGGTGGCGTCAACATCTACCCAGCCGAAATCGAAGGGGTGTTGGTCGGTCATCCCGCAGTCGTTGACGCCGCGGTCTTCGGCATACCCGACGACGAAATGGGCGAACAAGTAAAAGCCGCGGTCGAACTCGCCGAAGGGTTCACGTCCAGCGATGCGCTTGCAGTAGAACTCATCGCGTTTGTGCGCGCCTCGCTCGCTGGATACAAGGCGCCGAAGAGCGTCGACTTCGTGGCGACGCTCCCCCGCCACCCCACCGGCAAGCTCTACAAACGCTTACTGCGCGACCCGTATTGGGAAGGCTCCGGCCGCTCCATCTAGCTCACGGTTCGAAATCCGTCGCGCCCTCGGTCTACAAAGCACGGCTTCGCAAGTCGGTCAATTTCTAGTTGTGTACCCCATCTGGCAGACTGCCTTGCAATGTTGCACTCCAGCACGCTGCCTTCCGGAACAATCACATTCTTGTTCACCGACGTTGAAGGTTCGACGCGCCTGTGGCAGTCGCATCCCGAGCAGATGGCCGCTGCACTCGCCCGCCATGACGAGCTATTGCGCGCCGCGATAGTTGTCCATCACGGCTACGTCTTTTCGACGGCGGGCGACGCTTTCGCCGCGGCATTCGGTCGGGCCGCCGATGCCGTCGATGCTGCGATCAGCGCCCAGCAAGCGCTCCAACGCGAACCGTGGCCCGATGGAGTATCCATCAAGGTGCGGATGGGTATTCACACTGGCGAGGCAGTCGAGCGCGGCGGCGACTACTTCGGCCCCGCGCTCAATCGCGGTGCGCGGGTGATGGCTGCGGCGCATGGCAGCCAAGTGCTCGTCACCGGCACCACCGCGCAACTGCTCGACGGTTCACAGCTCGCGTCAATTGATCTCGGCGAACACTCGTTGCGTGATATCGACGGCGCCGAACGACTCTTACAGCTCACTGCCGACGGTCTCGTTTCCGAATTCCCACCCGTGCGATCGTTGACCAACGTGAAGAGCTCGTTGCCATCGCAACGGTCGAGTTTTGTAGGCCGAGACGAAGAAATCACGCGGGCCCGTACCCTCTTGCAATCGAGCCGCCTCGTCACGATGACCGGTGCCGGAGGATGTGGCAAGACCCGCCTTGCTATCGAAGTCGCCGCGCGTGAAAACGATGAGTTCACTGATGGAACGTTCTTCGTTGATCTGGCCCGCGTGGGCGACGATGACGCAGTCGCCGAGGCATTCGCCAACGCGATCGACTTTGCGCCCGAACCAGGCATCCCCACCGATAAACAAATCCGGTCGCGTCTCGGCAACAAACGCGTGCTGCTGGTGGTCGACAACTGTGAGCACGTGCTCGACGAGATTGCTGACCAACTCGACGCGCTCCTTGGTGCATGCCCCAACACGAGCGTGATCGCCACGAGCCGCGAATCGCTCGACGTCGATGGCGAACAAACCATGCGCGTGCCATCACTCGCCATCGACGTCGATAGTGGCGATCAGCAGCCGACATCACTCGTGTTGTTCATCCAACGCGCAGCCGATATCGGATCCGTAGTCGACCCGGCAGACGACGCGGTGATCATCGAGATCTGCCGAAAGCTCGACGGCCTCCCCCTTGCCATCGAACTCGCCGCGGCACGCACCGGCGTGTTGTCACCGCCCCAGATCCTCGAACGGCTCGACGACCGCTTTACGTTGCTCACCGGTGGGCGGCGGCGCACCCGGGGCCGCCAACAGACGCTCGAAGCCACCATCGATTGGAGCTACGACCTTCTCAACCCAGACGAACAGGATGCCCTGCGCCGAGTCTCGGTCATGCCGGGGGCGTTCGATCTCAACCTTGCCGCTGCCACCCTCGCCCGACCAACCACGGCAACGCTCGATTTGCTCGACGCGCTCGTCGCGCGTTCCTTGTTGCACACCGAACGCGCCGACGACACAAGACAGCTGCGGTATCGGTTATTGGAAACGATTCGGGTCTACGCCCACCAACGTCTCGTCGACCACGGTGAGGCCGAGGAAACCCGCGACCGCCACGCGCAACACATCGCGCAACGACTCGAAGCCATTTCCGCGGGCATCACGCCCTCGAGCCGACCGGAACATGACACCCTCGCCGACGATGCACTCGCCGCGCTCGAATGGACCCGCGTTCGTGATGATGTCGCGCTCGGCGCGCGCATCGCGAGCTGCGCAGGCCCGGTCTTCGTCGCTAGGGGGCTGCTCGACAAAGGCGACGAGGTGCTTGCGTGGGCCGCGAGTGTCGACGACCCTTGGCTGCGCAGCAAGGCCCTGTGCGCACGGGCGTTCGTCTCCATGGCTGGTTACCGCCTAGGGCAGCAGACACTTTTCGCCGGACAATCCCTGAGGGCTGCCGGCGACCTTGCGATCCCGTGGCGGGCTTTCGCTCATATGACGCGGGTGGTCGTACTGCTGATGGTCGATGAGCGGCGCGCCGACGAAGAAATTCGGCTCGGCCTGATCGCACTACAAGGCGACTCGGCGCAGCCTGGAGAGGCAGCAGGATTCGACTGCTTAATCGCCGGCCAACATTTGTGGCGGGGCCAGTATACGCAAGCGATCGACGTGAGCGAACGTTCCCGTTGGGATGACGACGTTGACGCATTAATTTCAATGAATCTCCATAGTGGCCATCTTCTCGGGCTCTTGCTCTCGCACGATGCCGCGGGCGTTGAGGCCCACCTACATGATCCTCGCATTACATCGCCGAGAGTGCGATGGCAAGCAATGGCCCGACGCGGCGAGCACTGGCTGATGAGCTACGAAACGATTCGTGCGGCCGCACAGAGTTTTATCGGCGACCACGACGAAGCGCGCTCCGACATTGCCGCGATCGTCGAAGCACTCAGCCCCGATCGCATGCAAGGTGTCGATGCCGATCTCTTGGGTGCCCTTGCCTGGATCTGCGTGAATAGTGGCGAACTCGATCGGGCACGAGAGCTACTCGAAGACTCATGGTTGGCAGCTCGTTCGCCAAACACCACGATCTTGCTGCTGAGCGGATACGAGCATGCACACGACATCCACGTCGACGACGCAGTGGCTCGAAGGCCGGCGGAGATCGCCCGCCGCTTCGCCATCGTCGAATTGATTGAGCAAGAACAACGCACCCGCCGGATGCTCGACAGTGAGCTCGCACGCCTCGGTCTGACAACTCATGCCGAACGATGAATCCTCTCGATCCAGAGTCAGGTCGGTGACAGGCACTCCGGACCCACAGTCGCAGCGCAATGCCGCGCACTTTACGGAGCTATTTCAGGCCGCGATGGAATCGAGCCTCGACGCCTTCATGATCTTGAGCCCAGTTCTTGAACACGACAAGGTCGTCGATTGGGAAATCGAATACATGAACGACAGGGCAGCGCACATATTCCCGACGCGCCACGGTGAATCGGTCGGCAAACGCATCCGAGATACGTGGGGCGATTCGCTCGCCGTCGAAGATTTCCAGCGCATTTACGAACGAGTCCACCGAGAAGGAACCGCGCACGAAGACGAGTTTCCAATCACGTTCGCGGATAACCGTCGCATTTGGATCCGTCGTCAGGTAGTACCGGTTGGTCACCGCGTCGCCATCACCACGCGTGACGTCACCGCGTTTCACTACCAGGAAGCCCAGCTGCGCGAATCTCAACAGATGTACCGCACGTTCATTGAAAATGCCGCTGAGGGAGTTTGGGCGCTCGATGCCGAGCGTCGCACGACCTTCGTCAACGCGAAAATGGCGACGATGCTCGGCTATTCACCCGAAGAAATGATTGGTCAACACGTCGACGTTTTCACTGCTGAATCAGACCGAGACTTTGCCGCGAATCGATTTGAGATGATGCGCGGCGGGCTGGTCGACACGTATGACCGACCCTGTTTACATCGTGACGGTTCAATCCTTTGGGTTGAACTGTCGACGACCCAGATCCTGGACGACAGCGGAACGTTCGTCGGTTCCTTCGGTTTCGCAAGCGACCAGACTCGCCGTCATGCGGCCGAAGCCGCGCTGCGTGAAAGTGAAGACCGCTACCGCACGATTGTCGAAACGACCAGCGAGGGCATTATCGCGTGCGATCGTGACGGCTTCATTCTGCTCACCAACTCAACTGCTTGCGAAATCCTCGGCCAGACTGCTGAGCAACTCGTGGGACGACCCGTCGCCGACCTGCTCGCGGCCAACCTCGGCGAAAACGTCACCGACCGATATCGTGCGGCGGTGCGATCGAGCGGCACGTTTCTTGCTCGTTCAGAGTTGCAGCTCACGCGCCCCGATGGTTCGCTGGTTTGGGTCGACGTTCGTGCCGCGACGCTTGGTGGCTCAGCGACGCAAGACTCAGGGGTGCTCATCGCACTGTCGGATGTCTCGGACCGTAGAGCCGCCGATGAGGCCCGCAACCAGCTGAGTGCCCAGCTCGCAACTGCCGAGGCCCGCCAACGCTCGACATTGGCCAATGACCTCCACGATGGTGCGATCCAATCGCTCGCGGCGGTTGGGTTGCGCCTCGGCACGCTACGGCGGGCGGCACAAGGTGCTGGAGATCCACTAATCGATGCGTTCCGTGAACTTGAGCAGGGTGTCCTATCGACGGTACGCGAGCTGCGTTCGATCTTGTTCGAACTCGCCCCACCCGACACCGAAACCGGTGGCTTCATTCGGGCGTTGAAGAACCTCGCAGTGGCAATCGTTGGGAACACCGAATTGGTCGTGCGAGTCGAAGACAGTGGCGACCTACTCGTCCCACCAGACACAGCTGCAACGCTGCTACGCATTGCCCGAGAAGCAATGTCCAACGTAATCCGTCATGCGAACGCTACCGACATTTCGTTGCGCGTCGAAAACTACGGCGAACGTGTCGTGATGCGGATCACGGATAATGGCGTGGGCTTTGATATTCCCACAATCCGCAACTCCCCAGGCCACTTCGGGCTCACGGCGATGGCCAACCGCGCGCGATCTGCTGGCGGAAGCGTTGTCTTCGAAAGCACCACCGATCACGGCACAACGATCGTTGCCTCAATCCCCCGCTGAGGTCGACAAGTGCGCGTTTGCCTGGGGCTATCGCCGGCAAACGCACAAACGACTAAGCGGTGACGGGCACGCCATTCGCGGCGATGTCACGGCCGAGTTTGGCGAGTTGGTGCCGAGCAGATCCGAATTCGTGTTCGATTTGGATCGCCCATTTGAAGTAGCGGTGCAACGGGTAGTCGACGTCGATGCCGATTCCACCATGAAGGTGCTGGCACGCGAACGACGCGAATGCGCCACCCTCGGCCGCGCAATACTTCGCCACTGCGATCTGCGATGTCGAAGGCAGACCTTCCGACAGGCGCCACGCGGCTTCCCAGGTGGTAAGCCGCATCGATTCAACGTGGATGTACGCGTCGGCGGCCCGTTGATGGAAGGCTTGGAAGCTACCGATCAACCGATCGAACTGAACACGTTCGCGTCCGTACGCGCTCGTCATTTCAAGCGCACGCTCAGTGACCCCAAGCTGCATCATGCAACGAGCAATCACTGCCCGCTCCACAAGCCACGCCAGGATCTCGGCACCGTTACCTTCGCTATCGAGTCGACCTATGGGCACCGCACTCTCTAATACCAGCCCGGCCGCGGCTAAACCATCCGAACCAGTTTGTGAACTGACCGTGACGCCGTGACCGTTGGGAGCAAACCATCCGAGCGCAATCTCGCCATTTGCGCAGCGAGCGGGCACAAGAATCCGATCAGCCTGCAAGCCCGACGGCACAAGCACCTTTACGCCGCTGAACGCGCCATTGGCGTCGACGCTGGTGGTTGGCACCAACGAATCCGACGAATCCGGTTCGTGCATTGCGGCCGTGAGAATCGCGCGGCCTGCGGCAACGTCACCCAGAATCGATCGTTGCGCATCGTCGCCGAATTCCCCCAGCGGGAGGGCACCTAACACAAGCGTTGCAAACGCAGGTACTGGAGCAACCGCGCGTCCGATTTCTTGCAAGAATCGACACAACGACAAAAAACCCAGTCCAGAACCTCCATCAGCTTCGGGAATCGCAAGCCCTAGCAAATCGGCCTTGGCAAGCGCGGCCCAAAGCGCTGTGTCGTGCGCCGCGCCGCTTTGCTCATGCTCACGCAACCGTTCGTTGGTGGCGAGATCGTCGAGGATCGTTCGCGCCAGCTTTGCAATTTCGCTTTCGGATTCTGAAAATGTGAAATCCATTGATCAGTCCTTGTAGTGAGGGAGTCCGAGGCCGGCCATCGCGATGATGTCGCGCTGCACCTCGTTGGTGCCCCCGCCGAATGTGAGAATCAAACCGCTGCGGTACCCTTGTTCGATACGACCTTGAAGTTGCGCCGCTGGGCTGTCGCGCTGGATGAGCCCCGACATACCGAGGATTTCAAGAAACGCGCGGTACGCCTCCATATTGAGTTCGCTGCCAAACACTTTGATGGCCGATGAATCACCCATCAGTGTCTTGCCCTGATCCGATGACCACGCCTGCTTCCAGTTCATCAACCGCAGAATTTCCGACTTTGCATGAATGCGCGCCAGATGTTGCTGCACCCATTCATTGTCGATCACGCGCCGACCGTCAACGACGGTGTCAGTGGCCCACGCAGCCACGGCTGCGATGTCGCGCTTCAATCGTCCGGCAGTCGATAACGAGACTCGCTCGTGGTTCAGCTGCCCGGTGATCAGCTTCCAGCCGTTGTTCTCGCCGCCGATCAGATTCTCGACCGGGACGCGCACGTCGTCGTAAAATGTGGCGTTGGTGGTGACCCCGCTTACCGTCCGCACGGGCTGGCGCGAGTAACCCGGCGTCGTCGTCGGCACCATAAACACCGACAACCCCTTGTGTTTCGAAACATCAGGGTCGGTTCGCGCCGCGAGCCACACATAGTCGGCGTGATCCGCGAGGCTCGTCCACATCTTTTGACCGTTGATCACCCATTCATCGCCATCGCGAACGGCACGAGTGCGCAGCGACGCCAAGTCGGTGCCGGCCTCAGGCTCGGAGTAGCCGATGGCGAAAAAGATTTCACCAGCAAGAATTTTTGGGCAAAAGTACGCACTCTGCTCGGGAGTCCCGAAGTCTCGCAGAATAGGACCAACCGTGTTCAGCGTGAGAAAGGGTAACGGAAACCCTGCGCCTTGCACTTCGTCAGCAAAAATGAATTGCTCGACCGCAGTACGTTCCTGACCACCGTGCATCTTGGGCCAGGCGACGCCAAGGAGCCCATCGCGGCCCATCTGCTTCATGGCTCCGCGAAACTCAGGTCCGCCGCCCTCGCCGCCACTCGATAGTTCGGCGCGTAATGACTCGGTCATCATGGCTTCGAAGTAGGCCCGCAGTTCATCACGGAAATCTGCCTGTTGCGCGTTCAGTTGTATTTCCATCGTTACGTGTTTGCTTCCCAGTCGGCGATCAAGGAGTCGATAGTTACGAGCGCAACAACATCAAGTGCGTCGTTGACGATTTCGTACAACACACCGTCGTCGGCGTGGCATCCGAAGAATACGAGGGCGCCGTCGGGGCCGCCACATTCAAGGTGCGGGTGGGCATCGCCCACCGACAGCGCGTAATCACCGGCGCGGCGCATGCGGTGCTCACCTCGCGAACCATCAGGGAGTATGTCCCAAAGATGTTGTTCGCCTTCAAGCACCAAAACAGAAGTTGAGGCCACATGGCGGTGCATTGGGCAGTGCCCACCATCGCCCGCCCATCGCACCAACATGTCGAGGGTGCGAGCATCTCGATCGAAACCAAGAATGGTGTACTCGTGATTTACAAAGTACGAACCAGCAGGATCGCCCACAACTTGTCGCCACTGATGTGCTGTCGGATCAATCGCAGAAATAGTCATGCGTGTCCCTTCCGATGGTCTTTGACCGTTAGTTCAAGCCCAGCGAGCATTCCGTCCTCGCGCCAAGCTTCAAGCAACTCGGCGAATTCTGTCGGTTTGCCAAAAAAGAAGCCGCTCTGTTGCATTGCTGGCGTCGGTTGCCCTTCATTGTTGTAGTACCCGGGCGTGCAACGCTCTGCCATCTGAGCAGTGCGTCCGCTACGGGCGACAATAGTTGCGACCCAAGCTTGTTCTGCCTCGACGGTGGCTTCCATCACGCTCGCGCCGCGTCGCATCACCTCTGTGATCGTCCATGAAAGATGACTGGCTTGCAGATCAATGAGGTACGGAAAATTGACCGTCAACCCAGCCTGTGCCGTGCTCATCATCAACAGATTCGGAAAACCGTGGATATGCATGCTGTGCATCGTGCGCACTCCATCGGCCCAGGCTTGCGACAATGTCGTGTCATTTCGTCCGACGACGGAAAAGCCCGTGCGGCGCGAATAGTCGGTACCTACTTCGAAGCCCGTCGCGAATATCAAGCAGTCAAGTTCGTATTCCACACCGTCGACGATTACGCCCAGTTCGGTGATCTCATCGACGCCCCTCCCATGGGTATCGACCAGCGCAACGTTGCCGCGGTTGAAGGTCTGCAGGTAGTCGTCATGAAAACACGGCCGCTTGCAGAAGTATCGGTAATAAGGTTTCAGCGCATCAGCGGTCGCGGGATCATTGACGATCGCGTCGACGCGGTCACGAATCTCTTGCATTTTCGTCAGGTCACCGAGCTCCTGGATGTCGGCAAGTGCTTCCGGTGTGAGGTCTGGGTTGTCGTTGGCGAGCGCAACCGAAAGCAGCTTGCGGGTGATATCGGTCCAACTATCGTCAACCAAGTCTTCGGCTGCGTATCCACCTGCAGTGAGGACCTGAAAGTTTTCGATGCGACGGCGTTGCCACCCAGGTTCCAACGTGGAAGCCCATTCGGGATCGGTTGCGCGATTACCACGTACGTCGACCGACGACGGCGTGCG